>PVMJ01000023.1_pt1 | contig 88013 bp, 71 predicted proteins | sample 1853361 | NCBI WGS metagenome assembly PVMJ01 (sample SAMN08533506, study PRJNA380276) | Synthetic metagenome, whole genome shotgun sequencing project. | isolation source: mock microbial community containing genomic DNA from 20 ATCC strains | collected 2017 | reverse complement strand
CCCAGTAGTAATCATCATTAAATAAGTCTGGAGCAGATCTCTTCCTAAACTCTATTTTAATACCACTATACCACTTGACACTAATGTTATAATTGCAGAGAAATCATAACTGTCGTAAAGTACTCCAAATCGTCCTCTGTACGAATGTGTACCACTGGCTCTAATATTATTCTCATCTATAACAGAAAAATTTGCTATTGATAATGAATTCTGTACATATGTCCTTCCTTTGAAGCAAGAATTATAATACTCTCTGCAAAAAGCCTCAAGAAATTTATTGACATCTTGTTTTTTTACGAAGCTAGAAAGAGTATTAGTTTCTTCTACAGAAGTCTTATTGATTTGTTGTGCTTCTACTTGGATAGAAGAGAAAATTGCTAAAAAAAACATCAATAGTAATGCTTTAGTCTTTTTCATAACCTAAAAAATGAGTTAAAAATTCCAAAAATAATAATCTTGAAAATCAGTGAACATATGGAACAGGCATCCTATCCCTATTGGGCGTATCCACCAAGGCAGATTAAATCTTTTTAGTGGCACGACACAAAGTATCGTATAAAATCCTATTGCCCAATAAGAATGCAGTGGATGAAATCCGATACTGCATCTGTTTGGGTCGAATATGGGTGTTGCCAATAAATGATCTAAATCTACCAACATTGTGGATAGCATGATTAAATAAGCCTTTATGCGTTTGCCTTTCTGAAAGAATAAGGCAAACAATAGAGGTGCAAAAAAATGGAAAGAATAGTGAACAATAAATTGGATACTCATTTGAGCTTAATAATTTTATTATACTTAAAACGATGCATATTCCACTAAATAGTCTTCATTAGTTGTCTTTTTGCAGATTAGCAATAAGAAAACAAACAATCAGAGAGCATATAGCTGTCCATAAAGGCAGCTCAGTAAGAAGACCCAAACCATTGGACTCGCTCGGACCATAACGTATTTTAGGAAAGATGACTATAATCCTATATAACAGAAATGAAGTTTCAAAAATAGCCTTTTTATTATGTATTTTTAGTTGTTTTATTATTGCTGTATGTGGAGTCAAGGCGATTTGTTAATCTTTTGAATCAAAAGCTTTACCAATCCCATACATTATTGGTAGAGAAAGCCAAACTAAGAATGTATGCTCCCTCTACGAGTAAAACAATAAATAATATTTGATAACAACAAGGGAAATAGCACAACTCGTCTTGCTATTTTTAAACGATCTGACATGGTAATTTAATTATTATCCGTAGGCTGTCATCAGCCTACGGATGAGAAATTTGCAATTATAGACCGCCGCTTCCGCCGGTTTGTTCGCCACCGCCTTCGCTCGGAGTGGAGGGAGAGGTGGTGTCATCTACTTTCTGACCGTTGCGATAGACAGCCAAACGGATATTGTCAGCTACGGCTGAGAGCGTGTTATTGATATAGAAGCGGATTCTGGGCTTTTTGAGGATGGAGGCATTCACCTCTTTCTCTGTCTCTACGTACTTCGAGGGAACGGACACGCGGAAGGTGCCGATCTGTCCGAGTCTGACGGTGTTGCCCTCGGTGAGTTCGCGCTGGAGGTAGTAGGCGAGTCGGTCGATGGCATTGCGCACATCGCCTGTGGTCAGGGAGGACATCTCTGCAATGTCTTTGATGACGTCCTCGTACTCGATTACTCGGGGTTTGTCCATTTGGGCATAGTACATGGTCTTGTCCTTGTGCTTGCCGATCTTCATGAGACGGCTCTTGACTGATAGGTTCAGCATTTCGTTTTTTTTTGGTTAAGTGAATTATGGTGATTATTCTCACGTTGTTCTTTTTCTTGAGCCATGACGATGTGCAACCACGGGGAAAATCTCCCGGGAGGTACCACGAAGGCCGAAAGGATTGAGATTTGAAGGGCGAAATGCCTCCCGATACGAAGCGTGGGGAGGTAATACTATAAAGCCCTGAGGGGTTATACTATAAAGGGTAGAGACTTTTAAGTATAAAGTATGGAGACTTGATACTATAAAGTCATGGGGGGTTATACTATAAAGGGTAGAGGCTTTTAAGTATAAAGTGCGGAGACTTGATATTTGCAGGCCTTCGGCGGTTTTGTTCAGGTGCGGACAAACGTCTGCCCGATGATGCTCCGAAAAGAGATATGAGTGGGCAAAACCGATACGCTGCGAGACTTCCCGATGGAGGCCTTGCAGAGGTTGTAACAGGCTGTTTGTCAGCCCTTTACAAATGTAAATAGGGGGGGTAAAATGCCTTTATTCGGCATTTCGACAGCTGCTACGGGGCTATCGTCAGTAGTAAGGATTTGAGGGGATTTCAAACGGAAAAAGCGCAAAGAACGACTTGGTATGCAGTCGTCCGCGAAAGTGGTTTTCTTTGCTTCGATGTCCCGATACATGGTTCCCGATGATAAATGTAATTGAGAGAGTGCCAAAGTTAGAAAATATATTCAGACGATCGAACTCTTTTTCCGACCTGTATAAGATTAACGACTTTATGTTATGGAAACGCTTGTAACACCCGGTGGATAAAGAGAGGCATGAAGTTTCCCATGGCAAGTTTTCTACAAGAGCTTCAGGGCGATGGCGGCACAGGCTTCTGCATCTGCGAGGGCTTGGTGGTGTTGTGCCAATATATATCCGCAGCATTGGGCTACGGCGGGCAGACGATGATCGCTGAGGTGTCGCAGTTGGCGGCGTGCTGCCTGGAGCGTGCAGAAGAACGGGTAGTCGGGGTAGTCCATTCGGTACATCCTGAATACCGCCTTGAGGCAACCTTCGTCGAACGGCTTGTTGTGTGCCACGAGCGGAAGCCCTGCGATCAGAGGCTCCACTTCGGCCCACACGTCCGGAAAGATCCGTGCCGACTCGGTGTCGGCAGCGGTCAGTCCGTGTACGCGTGTATTGTGGTAATTGTAATAGTCCGGTTCGGGGCGAATCAGGCTGTAATAACGGTGTACGATCTCGCCACCTCGTACAACGATGATGCCCACGCTGCAGACGCTCGTCCGCTCGGCATTGGCCGTCTCGAAATCTATGGCAGCAAAGTCCAGCATCGCTTACTTCTGCAAGGCTTCGTTCATCGTCTCGATGATCTTGACGATATTGCCGGTGAAGAACTTCACCGAGATGGCAAGCAGAATGACACCGAAGAACTTGCGCAGGATGTATATACCGCCCTTGCCGAAGAAACGCTCCAGTTGGTTTACGAAACGGAGCATGAGGTAGATCATAGCCACGTTGATAAGGATGGCAATGGCAATGTTGGTCATCGCTATACCGTCGGCACGCAGCGTGAGGATGGTGGTAAAGGTTGCTGCCCCTGCAAAGAGAGGAAATACCAGCGGCACGATGGTGGCACTGCCGGCAGGCCCGTCGTCCTTGAATATCTGCACGCCGAATATCATCTCCACGGCCATCACGAAGAGGACGATAGCCCCTGCCACGCCGAAGGAAGAGACGTCCACACCGAAGAAGTTCAGCATAGGCTCTCCGATGAAGAGGAAAGCGAGCATCATGACGCAGGAGAAAGTGGTGGCCTTGCCGCTATGGAAGGACTGGCCTCTGTCCTTGAGGCTGAGTACTACCGGAATAGCACCGATAATATCGATTGCCACGAATAGAATCACGAAGGAGCCTATGATCTCTTTCAGGTCGATAAGGCTCAAATCTTGTAATACTTTGTCTAAAAAATCCATCGTTTCTGATTTGTTTAGTAGTTAAGGTTGGAAGGTCCGGTTGGTTGTCACGATCTTGACAGTCGCAAAATTAACGTTTTTCGCCCTATCGAAAGATAACCATCGGCGAAAAAGGTACTGCCGGCACAGTATCGAGGGATGACTGTGCCGGCAGCAAACACCGAGTAACGGCGTGGAGGATCAGAGGCGGTGGATTACTTGCATCATCTGCTCGCCCAGACCGATCGTATAGCCTTGACGGACGAATACGACACGACCGAATGAGTCGGCGATGATGACGATCGGCAGATTGGTCGCATCAGGCAGGTTCGCAGCCTCCCGTATCATGGCGGCATTGCGGCCTTGAATATCCAGTCCGAATACGGCTGTCTCGGGCAGGGAGGGGAAGTCTGCCGGTTTGTAACGCTTGTGTCCGTCGGCATCGGGGAAGAGGAGGATCAGCTTGCGCCCCCACTGCTCGAAGTCGGCTTTCACCTTCTCCAAATCTTTCAGAGCATGGTTGGTAGGCTCCTGACCGGCTCCGAGTATGGCCATCGCGAAGTAGCCGCGTCCAGTGGTAGAGAGGAGCGAGCGGTCTTCTGCATGGGAGAGATCGTGGTAGAGCTGTTCGGCATTGATGGAGCCGATCACCTGAATGTCGGTCGAATCGTGTAGCAGTTCGAGCGGTTGGCGAGCAGTCTTACCGGCTTCTACCGTGAACTTCCTCATCCGGCACAATACGCTGCCACTGGCCATACGCGTACCGGTAACGAGGAAATAATGACCTGCATTCATTTCCTTGGGGCGGTCGAAGAGCGTCTTCAGGTCAGTCGGTTCATTTTCATCATAATAGAGCGTGCGGATGATGCCCGAAGGTTGCAGCTCGGCCACTGTGAAGCGGCTGTAGTAGTTGGGATTGGGGGCCAATGCTGTCGGTGTATAATCCAATGCGAGCGAACCCTGCTCCTTGAGGGCGGTCTTGCTCTCGCGCAGATTCACGTCGCTCCAACGCAGCGGCATCAGTTCCTTGCTGTATTGGATCTTGCCCGTCACCTCGTCGTACCGGGCCGGTATGCCGAGTGTGCGCGCCATGGCTACGAAGAAGATCCCCATCGAGCGGAGGTCTGCTCGTTTGGCTCGCCATACACCGACCGGAGTGATGGTGGTGTACTGTGTGTTGTAGAGGGTGTCCAGACGGATGTTCGAGCTTACCCAGCGAACCAGTTCGGCCGGATCTTGGCGCATGGCTTCCTGCTCTTTGGCGGTGAGGATGCTGCGGAGTGTAGGGACGAATGAGCTGAGCATCTCCGTATAGATACGAGGCGATGCCACATAGCGCAGGTGGTGCCGGTACGCTTCACCGCTTGCCGCTTCGGGAGCCGGCTCGGCCATGTCGCGGAAGATTACTTTGAGGAGCGACTCCGGCGTGTCGGTCAGGTCCTTGGGCGAAACGGTCTGTAGCAGATCCATTGCTCTTTGGCGTGCTTTTCCGGCTTCTACGGAGCGTAGGAAACCTTCGATGTCGGCATGGTTGCCGCGGCTCGTTTGTAAGATGCCTGTCAGCGCAGGCGCATCCACACCCAATTCGGCAGCCAGTGCTGCAGACTGCTCGGCTGTGGCGAATGTGGCTTCATAGGCTGCCCGAATGGAATCCTCACGCAGGAGACGGGCGTCGTTCGTGCTGATCTGCTGTGGAGAGCAGGTAGTGGGGATGGGATCTCCTGCAGGTGGTACGATTTTGAAATCGGCCCATTCGGGCTGTGCTTCGAAGCTGTCCAGTGCGATGGCCAGCGGTTTGCGATCGTCGGCCTTGGACAGGGCATAACCGAAGAGTCCGTCCTTGGCTGCCCAGATGAGCATGTCGCCTTTGCCTACACGCAGGGAAGCCTGTCCTTGAGCATCGGATTGCTTCGTCACTACGGGATAGAACTCCGAATAGTTGTAGATGCAGAAACGAATATCGGCCCCTTCCACCACAGCACCGGAGCGGTCGGTGACTTTGACTTCGATCATTTCAGTCGGGGCATAGTTGTCGATACAGTTGATCTCCGTATAGTTGGCCGTGCGGAACAACTTCTCTTCCGGACCTTCGTAGCGGCCGAAGACCCGCGTATGCGTCAGCATGGCGCGGACAACGGAGCTGTTGAACCATGCATCGTTCAGCTCGGCTGCCGGTTCGCAGGCTCCGATGAAGTACCATTTGCCATCTACCCATACCTCCACCCATGCGTGGTTGTCGTCCGTATGTGCCCAGCGCGGCGTATAGACCTGTCTGGCAGGAATACCTACCGAGCGCAGGGCAGCCACCGTGAAGGTGGACTCCTCACCGCAACGTCCGAGAGCGTTCTTCACCGTTGCAAGCGGAGAGCGAGTGCGTGGATCGCTGGGGCTGTATGTAGCTTTCTCGTGGCACCAGTGGTTCACCTCCAGAGCGGCTTCTTTCATGCTCATACCTTTTACTCGCTCTTTCAGCTCGGCATAGAACACCATGCGGCTGCTGTCGAGGTTCTCATTGTTCACGCGTATGGGCAGCACGAAGTGGCGGAAGAGCAGTTCGGGCACTTCCTTACCCCACGACATTTCTTCTCTTGCGCGGAAGCTCTCGCGTACATTCTGCAAGTAGAAGTCGCCCGAGTAGTCCACGATGTCCGGCAGAGTCATGTAGGCATACAGGAACTCCAGTGCTTCGCGCTCTTCGGTACGGAGCGAATCGCGCTCCAGCACTTCGAAGAGATCGCCTTCGGATAGAGCTTCGCGTTTTACTCTCAGATCTTCTTGCACCTGTTTGCGGAAGTCTGCATCGGTGATAAAATGCGTATCGCTCCCCTTGCATCCTGTGAGCAAGAGGGCAACGATGGCAAGTATCCCGATGCGGAATAGTTTGTTCTCTTTCATTATTACTTGTATGTTTTTGGAAATTGTAGCTCTCTCCTGATAGGTGTTTTCTCCGTTCTTTCTATTCTCTTCCTTTCGAGAACAGATGGCGGAAGGCTTCCTCCACCTTTCTGACCGGCACGAGCCGAATACCGAAGCGGCCGGCATCTTCCTGCCGGAAATTATCGGCCGGCACCAATATCTCTTTGAACCCTATGCGACGCGCTTCCGTAATGCGCTGCTCGATGCGACTCACGGGACGTATCTCTCCGGAGAGTCCGACCTCGCCCGTCATACATACGGCCGGCGGGATAACGATGTCCAGACTCGACGCCAGCACTGCCGAGATAACGGCCAGATCCGTAGCCGGATCGGCTATTTTGATACCTCCGGCAATGTTCAGAAACACATCCTTCTGTATGAGCTTGAAGCCGGCACGTTTCTCCAGTACGGCTAAGAGCATGTTCATCCGCCGAATATCGAAGCCCGTGGCCGAACGCTGCGGATTGGCATAAATGGCTGAGCTGACCAAAGCCTGCGCTTCGATGAGTATCGGGCGAATGCCCTCCATCGCTACGGCTATGGCTATGCCACTGAGGTCTTCCCTATTGCGTGTGATGAGATGTTCGCTCGGATTCTCCACGCCACGCAGACCGTCCTGCCGCATCTCGTATATCCCCAGCTCGGAAGTACTGCCATAGCGGTTCTTCTGTCCTCGGAGTATCCGGTAGAGATGATGCTTATCCCCGTCGAAGAGGAGCACCGTATCCACTATATGCTCCAGCACCTTCGGTCCGGCTATGCTACCTTCTTTGGTGATGTGTCCGATGACGATGACGGGGATACCCGTAGTCTTGCAGTATTTGAGCAGTAAGGCGGCACATTCGCGGATCTGCCCCACGCTGCCGGCCGAGCTTTCCATTTCCTCGGTATAGACCGTCTGTATAGAGTCTATCACGAGGAGATCGGGTGTGAGTTCTTCTGCACGGGAGAGTATCCTCTCTATATTCGTTTCGCAGTATACGTAGCACTCATTCATGGCTTGCCCCAGTCGTTCGGCGCGCATCTTCAGCTGTCGGGCACTTTCTTCACCCGACACGTAGAGCGTGCGCAACTGCGGCAGACGCAGCACCGTCTGGAGGATAAGCGTGGACTTACCGATTCCCGGCTCGCCGCCAAGTAGGACAAATGCTCCTTTGACAATTCCTCCACCCAGTACGCGGTCGAACTCTTCATCGCCGAGGCGAATACGCTCTTCATCGCCGGACTCCACATCCTGTAAGAGTCTTGGCCGGTTGTCCTGCTCCCGAGGCATAAAACTCTTGGCTGCATGCTTGCCCGATGCCGGTGCCGGCACCTTTTCCTCATCAATGCAGTTCCACTCTCCACAGGCATTGCAGTTGCCTTGCCATTTGGCGTATTTGGTTCCGCACGAACGGCAGACGTAGATCGTTTTCTCCTTAGCCATGCTTCAGTTGTTGTCGTAGGGTGCTGTATGGGAGTAGGGGAGGATTTATTCGCGAACCAACGGCATCGTGGAGCAGCGGAGTAGTCCACCCTGCTTGGAGATCTCGGCGTAGGGTACTTCCTCTACGGTCATCCCCCATGCCTCACGCAGGTGGTTGTTCAGACGGACAAAGTTCCGTTCGCTTATCACCGTGTCGGGACTGATGGAGAATATATTGGTATTCATCATATAGGCTTCTTCGGGTGTAATCTCGAACAGGTTGTCCCGGCCACCGAATATCTCTGTGATCAGACCAAAGCTCTCAGAGTGCAGGAATCCTTGGCGGTAGACTATGGCGCGGCCGCGGCCTACGGGTTGGAAAGCGCAGTCGAGGTGGAGCACCGAGCGCATAGGATCGGTGTCGTGCTTGATCAGCTCTATCGGTATGATGGTCTTGTGTGGGAAAAATTCGCGGAAGAAGTCTACAGCCCGTGCATTGGTTCGGGCCGTCTTGAAGGAAGGATAATCCTTCTGAAGGTAGGTGCCTATGAAAAGAATATCGTCATATAACAGGATGTCTCCGCCTTCGGCATGAATATCTTCGCTAAGGCGTACCAGATGGCTCTCTCCGACACAATCCCAAATGGGCGAAAAGGCTTCGGACTCGCGGGCACGATCGGCTATCAGGTTCGATACGAAGAGTTTGTCATCGATGGCAAAAGCCACATCGCGGGCAAATATCTGGTTGTAGTTTGCTATCGGCTCGGGACGGAGCACCTCTATGCCATGACGCACCAGTACATCGAGTACGGCATCCATCTCTATCTTGATATCCCCGTCCGAAGGATAAGTGCCCCGTAACACGGATTCATAGCTCTTGGCATCGTAGGTGTCGGCGAGAGCAGGTGCTCCGCCGGTCGAATCCGGCAACCCCAGTACGACAGTGCGCAAGGGAGCCGTTTCGTTGGTAACGTGTGGTAGTATCTTCATCATTAGGATTGCCTGCAAGGATAAAAAAGGTCAGGCTTCCGGCAAAGATAATAAAGAGAAGAGAGTATTCCGCGCCGTAACCGGTAGTAAATCCGAATCTTATTTCCCTTTCGGGCATATCCTTATTTTCATTTTCTCACAAGGAGCTACACGAACCGATGAAAAGAGTTTCCTGTTGTCGGCAGATTACGAGCCGAAAACGGTCGGATTGCGGTGCGTGTTTTGGCGAAAACACGCGCGAGAAATTTTTCGTTTTGGTTCCAAAAATTTTTACTTCTCGCTCCACAACGAAAAATTTTTCGCGCCACGTCTTTTCCAACCGTATTCCGTCTTTTTCCCGAACGACAAAAGAGAAAAGATGTCTATGTGCCATCGGTAACTTCGGACACGTGGCGGATGCCTCATCGAGTAGGCCAAAAATGCCTACCTTTGGGGCAGTTGTAAAAACTTAATATCAATATCTAACAAAGAGGATACAGCGATGAAATTCTTTATCGACACAGCTAATTTGGATCAGATTCGCGAGGCGAACGACATGGGTGTCTTGGACGGCGTTACTACCAATCCGTCTCTGATGGCGAAAGAGGGTATTAGTGGGAAAGACAATTGCATGAGGCACTACTTGGCCATCTGTGAGATTGTCGATGGAGATGTGAGTGCCGAAGTGATAGCTACGGACTACGAAGGTATGATTCGCGAGGGCGAGGAGTTGGCCGCTCTGCATCCGCAGATCGTGGTTAAGGTGCCTTGCACGGCCGAAGGTATCAAGGCTATCAAATACTTCAGCGATAAGGGCATTCGTACCAACTGTACGCTCATCTTTACCGTAGGCCAGGCCCTGCTCGCCGCCAAAGCCGGAGCTTCGTATGTGTCGCCGTTCGTCGGCCGATTGGATGACATCGCCAGCGATGGCATCAAGCTGGTGGAGAATATCGTAGCTATGTTCGGATTCTATCGCTACGAGACGGAGGTGCTTGCTGCCAGCATCCGCCATACGCAGCACATTATTCAGTGCCTCGAAGCCGGTGCCGATGTGGCTACCTGCCCGCTCAACGCCATCAAGGGTCTGCTCAAGCACCCTCTTACGGATAGTGGATTGAAGGCTTTTTTGGAAGATCATCGACGAGTAAACGAAGGCAAATGATCCCTCGCTTTTTCCGGAAATATTCTATCGCATTAGCCTGCATCAGCGGGCTAATGTCGTTTTCGGCCTATACCGGTTGCCAAGTTGCAGGGACAGCGCATTCGTCGAGGAGTGAGGAGGTCGGGAGTCAGACTGCTCATTCGGAGCAGGAGATTTCGGTTGCAACCCCAAGAGAGGAGGTACGAGTAGTTGTCGGTGCAGAGAGGACAGAGTTGCTCCTGCCTCTTCTCAGAGACAAGCGTGTGGCACTGGTGGCTAATGCTACGAGTGTGGTGGGGACGGAGCGGGAACATCTTCTTGACCATCTGCTTCGGCAGGGAGTCAATGTCGTCAAGATCTTAGGGCCTGAACACGGCTTCCGTGGAGATGCCGATGCCGGGGCAACGGTCAAGGATGAACGGGATGTCAGGACGGGAATCCCTATCGTTTCGCTCTACGGCAAAAACAAGAAACCTACTCCTCGAATGTTGGCCGACGTCGATGTGCTGCTATTCGATATGCAGGATGTCGGGACTCGCTTCTTTACTTATATCAGTACGCTGCACTATGTGATGGAGGCTTGTGCCGAGGAGCAGAAAAAGCTGATCGTTACTGATCGGCCGAACCCGAACGACTACGTGGATGGTCCCATCTTACAAGATGATTGCCGTTCGTTTGTCGGAGTGGATCCGCTGCCTATTCTTCATGGTCTGACGATAGGAGAGCTGGCCAATATGATCAACGGCGAGGGCTGGCTGGGCAAGAAGGAGATGAAGTGCGATCTGACTGTAGTTCCGATGCTGGGTTGGAAGCATGGACAGGAGTACGCCTTGCCGGTGAAGCCGAGCCCCAATCTCCCTACAGCGAATGCCATAGCCTGGTATCCTTCGCTCTGTCTGTTCGAGGCTACGATCATGAGTGTCGGGCGAGGGACCGATTTCCCGTTTGAGGTCTTGGGTTATCCCAAGAAAGTATTCGGCTCTTTCGTTTTCGTTCCACGACCTATTCGCGGTATGGATAGCAATCCACTCTATAAAGGAAGACACTGTTACGGTGTCGATCTCCGAGGCGAAAAAGCTCCACGGGGTCTGTCTCTTCAGTTGCTGATCCGTTATTACCGGACTGCTCGACGGGAGGGCATCAAGTTTGTGAACAGGAAACAGATGTTCAATCTTTTGGCAGGAACGAAAGAATTGGCACAGCAGATCGAAAAAGGCCGGACAGAAGAGCAGATCCGAGCCTCTTGGCAATCGGATCTCGACAAGTACCACAAATTGCGGAAGAAGTATCTGCTTTATCCCACACCGACCGAATAATGCTTCACGAGCTTGCTATGACAAAAAGAAAAGGGATGCCCCACCGGACATCCCTTTTCTTGTGTAGCAGATCTCGGATTACCCGATATGGATCTTTTCCGTACGAGCGGATTTTTCCGTTTTGATATTGATGGTGTAGATTCCTTCGGGCAGGATGGAAAGATCTACGGTCGAGCGGAGCTGATTCGGAGTAGTTTTGAGTACGACCCGTCCATTGATGTCATAGAGGACAATCGCTTTGATAGGAGCGTTGGCTTCTATGAGGATCTGCTTCGTTCCGTTTTGCGGACGAATGACGATACCCGTCTGTGCCACTATGTCCTCGACACTGTCATCGAGGATAACCTCAATGTAGTCTTCTGCCTTCTTCACATTGCTTCCGCCCTCGTTCGTGGCAGTCAGCTGGACATCATACTTGCCTGTTTCATTGTAGGTGACCACCGGGTTTTGCTCCGTGCTGGTGGCAGGAGAGCCGCCTTCGAACACCCAAAGCCATGAAGTCGGATTGTTCGTAGACAAGTCTTTGAAAGTAACTGTCTCGCCTTTCTTTACTTTTCGAGGTGTTCCTTCGAAGTCGGCTACCGGAGCAGGGACCGGAGCTTTCTTGACAGTGATGTATTTTTCTTTCGTCTTCACCGTTTCACCGGAAGCACTGATCGCCTTGAGCGTGACATCGTATTGGCCGGCTTTGCTGTAAAGCACAGTCGGGTTTTCGTCTTCACTGGTAGCGGGAGTGCCGCCATCGAATATCCATACGTAGTTGGTAGCATTGGTGGATTGGTTTTGGAAAGATACCGTCTGGCCCTCTTCTATTTCCGTCGGGGTACCGACGAATTCAGCTACAGGCATAACGGCATTGACAGTGATGAATTTTTCTTTCGTAATCGTGTTGGAACCACTTGCATTCCACACTTTGAGCGTAACGTCGTACTGACCGGGATGACTATAGGATACGAGCGGATTCTGCTCTGTACTCATGGCAGGCTGTCCGCCTTCGAACGTCCACTCCCAATTCGTGGGGTTATTTGTCGTTTGATCTTGGAATTGGACACTTTCGCCTACTGAGATGGTCATAGGAGAAGCTGTGAAATCGGGTACAGGCAGAGGAACCGAGTTGCCCAATGCAATGTCCATGATGACGGTTTCTTTGTCCTTGATCGTAATGGTACGAGTTGCCTCGGGATAACCCTCGGCTTTGTATTTTACCGTATAAGTGCCGGCTTTGATAGGACGTACATAGTAGCCTGTGGTAGCATCGGAGTAAACATCGGAGTTGCGCTTGTCATGGTTTTCTATCAAGATCTGGCATTTGAGAGGCTGTCCGTTCGCAGCGGAAGTCACTGTACCATGGATGCCGTATAAGGATTCTTCGATCAGAGCAAGCAGAGATTCTTTGTTCAGATTCCAATACTTTGGAAGTTGAGAGGCCGGCACCAACTTGGTGTTGCTGATTTCAAGGGTAATTTCTCGCAGACGATGGAAATAATTTGCATTGTCCTGACGACTTCCGCGAATTACATACCAGTCTGAACCGTTGATGATTCCCGAATTGGTTTCGGAGGTCATGTAGCTGGCGGAAATACTCTGACAAGCGGCTGCGTAGTTGCGACTGATCAGTTTGTACCACTCATCGTCTGCATGTCTTTCTTTTTTGTTATCCCATGGATAGTTCACTACCTCTGTTCCTCCATGTATATTGGCACCGAGCACGAAAGAGGTGTTTCCTTCCAAATCCATGAATGCAGTTGCCTCCGGCTGCCAAGGTTTTCCATCGGGGTGATCACCGGCTACATCATCCTTGAAGTTACGGTTCAAATCGACATTGTTGGCATTGTAGCGAGTAGCTCCTTGTACGGTATGGTTTCCGGCTCTGTATGCTCCGTCCGGATTGGTCAAAGGACAGATCCATACTTCTGTTTTATCCAGAATGTTCTTAATCCTCGGATCGGATTCGTAGTTCGACAGCAGATGGTCTATGAGTCGGAGCAGTACCACATATCCGGTCGTTTCGTCTCCGTGCATCGTAGAAGTATAGAGCACGCGAGGCTTTTTCCCTGTATTGGCAGAGGACGTCAGCTTGCAAATTATCAGTTTACGATCCTTTACGGACTTGCCAATGACGGAAGTAGTACAAAGTGATGGATACTTTGTTTGGAACTCTTCCATCATGCTGATATAGGCTTCATAGGTGGGGTAAGCATTCCATTCGTATTTTTCTCCTGAGCGGTAGTCGAACATCTCGACAGCGCGCTGCATGGATGGAGGAGTCAAGAATGTAGGCTTGAGCCCATAGCGCAGGAATGCCTCGAACTCCTCTTCGCTGGCATAGGCAATGGCTTCATTGGTTACGGGGTCAAACTCGTCGATGGACATGATCAGAGCCAGCTCTTGTAGAACGGCCCTATCAGACACTTTGAATGAGAAGTAGGCTTCGCCCCGTTCGTCAAAGTTGAAATAATCTTTGGCCTGTTGTGCCTGCATGCTGCCGATGAAAGTCAGCAAAGCAACGAAAATGCCAAGAAGCAAAAAATTCTTTTTCTTCATAAATAGGATAATTATGTTTGTTATTGGATTCTTGCAGTATCCTTTTGCGAGAAAAAGGTGCTCGGTTTTTGCATAACGCTATGGCAGTGGGAGCATATTTTTCGGGCTAAATGTACTCGCAAAGATAAAAATATTCCTATGCCATTATCTTTTTGAACCTAAAAAGTCAATTGCATATTCCACTTAGTTGATAGTTTCAGGATGGGATGTTCCCAAAAGGAGATTGTTGCATGGGAGTTTCATTGAGTTCTTTTGCTGCAGAGCTGATTCTTAGTGTCTTCGGGAAAGGTCAAACCTTCGGTATATGGGCACCGAGCAAATAGAAATTTCCCCAAGTTTCCATTAGAGAAGTACTCCTTTCCTCGTCAAATAGGCGAGAAATAAGAAACGATTGTCGGCTGTTTCTTGCTCCCTGCACGATGCAGGACGCGATTGTCAGCTGATTCTTGCTTCCTGCACGATGCAGGACGCAATTGTCAGCTGATTCTGCTCCCATCAATGCGCTAACTATCAGCTATTTGCAACTATTTTATAGGACTTTCATTGAAGTCTTTTGCCGCAGAGCTGATTCTTAAGTGTTTTTCAGATTACTTGAGGTTTGCAGAGAGATCGCATGAAGCTCTCCTTTCTTCGTCAAATCAATGCATGTATCTGTCTTGATCGATATGAGGGGGGGGAGGGTTATTGTATAACGGTCTCAAAAGGTGCCTTTCCGGATCAAAGTCCAAATAAAAACCTTGCAGGTCTAACTTCTGCAAGTTTTTTTTGTTTTGTTACGAAAGCTCGGATTTCGGAGCGATGTCCGATTGAGCCTTGGCAACTAAAAATGAGTGGAGAGCGTGGCCATGGCCGTAAGCATCTTATTGCCGTGGTCGTACATTACAGCGGCACCCGCCCCCACGTTTTTATGAATTTGATATTCGTAGGCTACACGTGCTCCGTAACCGATGTAGGTATTCGAATTGGTGTAGATACTGACTTTGGCTCCCTTGTCTCCATAGATGAAATGAATATTGTGCTTATTGGACAGGCCGGCTTGTACTGCCAGAAACAAATTGTGCCGGCTATTCTGCCAAAACAGATGGAGAGGATTGACTCCGACGACGATCATATAGCAGTTGGCACTGCCTGCATCGAAGAATGACCACTTCTCATTCGGAGAAGACATATTTACCTGAAAAGATCCGTCTCCTTCGTTCGATGCAAAGGAGTCTGCATTGTTGGCTGTTTGACGTGTGGAGTTGTACATGGACAGCCCCACTTCCAGAAAGCTTCCCATACGCTTTCCCAAATAGAAACCATAGGTGAATCCTCCCGGGATGTTCTCCGTATCGGAGTATCCCGCTCCGACCTGCAATGACCATGGTCTGATAACGTCTTGTGCAGCCAATCGGCCTGCAATTCCATACAATAATACAACGAGAAGCAGCAGCATTCTTTTCATACTCTTTCTTTTTTAGTTATTTAATTGTGTTGATTGTCTCCTCAAAATGTAAAACAGTCACAAAAATATAATGAATAGGCGAGAAAGAGACCTTTGCAAAATCAAGAAGTATCTTTTCGGTATCGTTTTCACCCGTAGAGCGTGTCGCACAAGTCATAGAGGAGCTGAGGTATTCATATCTATAACGACACAGAAAAACAGTCAATTGACAATGAAATCTCCCGGAAAATGCCGTGCGACAGTCTCATCTATCGGTTTAACAGCTCGCACGGAACCTCCCACTCCCCGAACCTGCCATCCGGCAGAGAGCAGATAGCATCTTCCATCAATAGACCATAGTATCCTCTCATGCGAGACCATAGTATCCTCTCATGTGAGACCATAGTATCCTCTCATGTGAGACCATAGTATCCTCTCATATGAGACCATAGTATCCTCTCATATGAGACCATAGTATCCTCTCATGTGAGACCATAGTATCCTCTCGTGGAAGTTCATTCTTTGTATCTCAAGGAAAGATCAATGAGTAGGTGTATGGCTGCCAAGTGAATAGAGAGCAGCGCCCGAATACGTTGCCAATCGATAAGCATATCGACTTGGTTCGAGAATACATTCCGTGCTTTCCTGTATCGATTCGCTGACATGACGTCCCTGAACGAAACCTCTTCGTCGGATGATTTTCCTTGTCGTGCCATCGTTTTGTGTCATTGATCATACCATAAACACACAAAACAATCGGCCGACACACAATAAAATGAATGGATAAATGGATAAAGTGCCTGCTTATTGTGCAAAGGTCTCGAAATGGACTGCCGTTTCGGAATTAGCTGTATTGAGGTGTATAAATACCAAGCGGAAGCTCCGGATCATAGACTTTTCGTTTGTGCTAAGGTGTGCTATCTTTGGACGCTGAAATAAGAAAGATTTCGTAAAAAATGAATAAAGCAAGCAAATCGATTATACTCCTGCTCCTACTGGGCTGTTCGGCATCTGCACAGAAACTCAGTAGTAGTATGAAAGAGGCCCTACGTAAGCTGGAAACGGCTGTGTATGCTATCAGCAGCCTGTATGTGGACAGTGTGGACAACAACAAGCTGACCGAATATGCCATTCGGGGGGTCTTGAGCGAATTGGACCCTCACTCTGTTTATTCCGATGCAGAGGAGACAAAGAGCGAATTGGAGCCTCTAAATGCCGGATTCGACGGTATAGGCGTGCAGTTCAATATGCTCACGGATACGGTCTATGTGGTACAGGTGATTGCCGGAGGCCCTTCGGAAAAGGCCGGATTGTTGGCCGGTGATCGCATTGTATCAGTGGATGATACTGTCATTGCAGGAGTCAAGATGAAGACCAATGACGTGATGAAACGCTTGCGTGGTCCGCGAGGAAGCAAGGTCAAACTCGGCGTATGGCGGGGGAACGACAGACTCAATATCACCGTCAAGCGAGGCCTTGTCCCTGTTCATAGCCGCGAGGCCTGCTATATGGTCGACGAACGTACAGGATATATCAGACTGAGTAGATTTTCGCGCACTACCTACGATGAGTTTGCCGAGGGCATAGCTCTTTTGCGAGGACGTGGTATGCAGCAGTTGGTGCTTGATCTGAGATTCAATGGTGGCGGTATACTTGATCAGGCTGTGGAGATGGCCGGAACTTTTCTACCCGAAGGAAGTACGGTACTGACCGTCAGAAACAATCGTATGCCACGGATCAGTGAGCGCATGGAGGCTACGAGCAATAACCTCCTCCCGAAGGACTTGCCTTTGGTCGTTCTCGTCAATGAGTTTTCGGCTTCAGCCAGCGAGATATTGGCCGGGGCTATACAAGATTGGGACAGAGGAGTCGTTATCGGACGGCGTACTTTCGGCAAAGGACTGGTACAGCGTCCATTGCCCTTTCAGGATGGTTCGATGATCCGGCTGACTATCGCCCGCTATTATACACCTTCGGGACGTAGCATCCAGAAACCTTATGCAAAAGGGAATTTCAAAGCATACGAACAGGAATTGATCGGTCGCTTCAAACACGGCGAATCCATCCACAGCGACAGCATCCGTTTCCCCGATTCTCTTCGCTACAAGACTCTCGTCACGGGGCGCACCGTTTATGGTGGGGGAGGCATTATGCCGGATCTTTTCATCCCAACGGATACGGCCTTGTTCAACAAGCTGCATCGTGAGCTGCTGAACAAGGGTATCTTTAATCGGGCTGTACTCAAATATGTGGATGCACATCGTCAGAAACTGCGCCAACGCTTCCCCGACAGACAGTCATACGCCACGTTTAGCATTCCCGAAGAACTGACTGAAAGCCTGAAAGCATTTGCCGAAGCTGAGAAAATCACATGGAGCACCGAACTTTTTGCTCAAGCCGAAGAGCTTATCAAGTGTCAGCTCCATGCCTATATCGCACGTGATATTCTGGGGGAGAACGACTTCTTCTATTTCTTCAATCGCATGGATAAGGAATATATAAAAGCACTCGATCTCCTCAATGATTCCGACGAATACAAACGTCTCCTCGGAAAGTAATATTTAGCATAAAAGGGGACACCGGAAAGATACCAAACAACCGCTCGGTTACGTTAGCTTTGTAGAGGATTATGAAAGAGATAAGTAGATTGACAGCTGTCATATTACTCGCTGTGGGCTTCGTACTTGCCAATGGCAGCTGTTCGGATGACTTCGACAAATATGCCGAGTCTCCGGAAGATCGTGCCGAATTTTCTGCCGATACCATCAAGTTCGATACCCTTTTCAGCCGAGTCAGTTCTTCCACTCGGACATTCATGGTATACAACCGGCTCAATCGTTCGCTACGTCTGAGCGAAGTGGAGCTGGTGGGAGGCAAAAACCGTGGCTACCGTGTGAATGTGGACGGACATGTAGGCACCAAGTTTTCCGATCTGACCATTCTTCCGAAGGATAGTATGTTCATCTTCGTCGAAGCTACTTTTCCTGAAGGGGAGAGCGATGATCCGGTCGAGGTTAAAGACTCTCTCCGTTTCCTTATCAATGGACGTACGGACTATGTCCTGTTGCAGGGTTTTCGTCAGAATGTAGACGAAGTGACCGCTTTGGTTATCGATCGGGATACGATATTTGGAGCACAACGTCCCACCTTGCTTCTCGACAGCCTTGTCGTTCAGCAGGGTGCTACCCTTACTTTACCTGCCGGATGCCGTCTGCTGATGGCCAATAAGGCCCACATCAAGGTTCGGGGTCGCCTAATGGCGGAGGGCAATCCGGCCAAGCGAGTGATGATAGAGAATCTGCGCCACGATCTCCTCGTACAGGATGTACCTTATACCCTCGTTCCCGGACAGTGGGGCGGGATTCTTTTCTCTGAAGAGAGTCGTGGCAATGAACTTCGTTATACTACTATCCGCAACGGTCGGTGGGGAATCATTGCCGAAGGCGGTAAGGATGTCACCACCCCAAAATTGCTTTTGGATGGCTGTATGGTCACCAATACGAAAGGCTCCGGTCTGGCTGCTTCCGGTGGCTATATCCGTATTCTGAACAGCGAGATCAGCAATACCCTCGGCTATACTGTAGCCCTCTTCGGCAGCGTATGCGAATTGACCCAAAGCACTGTTTGCAATTTCTATAGATGGGACAACCGCCAAGGGGAAGCCTTGCGCTACGTGACGGCATTCGCTCCCGATGTGGCAGGCGGATCCTATACTCCCTCATCGGACAGTCGTCTGATTTTGTCCAACAGCATTGTCGATGGCAGTCGGTCTGTGGTCAAACAGGGAGATAAAGAGAGTGGAGGAGAAATCAGTCTGTCCGACGGTTCACCGTCCGATAATGAAGCCCCGGTACTTGCACGCCTTACGATACGCAACAGCTATGTACGTGCCCGTTCGAGCATCCTCAATGTCGGATATAATGTGATGGAGGCCGACAAGAACAACCCGACCGACAGTATCTATTATAGTGTAGGGTACGACTTGATCAAAAAGAAGTACAACTTCCGCTACGACTATCATCCTCTGCCCAATGCCCCATTCGTAGGGAAAGCCGATCCTGCTATCATAGCGTTGTTCCCCAATGACTTGACCGGAGAACCCCGCCGGACAGCTACCGTGGGGGCTTTCGAAGTAAAGCCCCGTCCTTGAAAGACAATATACACGTTACATAAACAGAAAAACATGAAAGAGGTACAAATTGAAGCCGGATGGAAAAAGGTTTTACAGGAAGAATTCGATAAATTTTATTTCGAAAAGCTGACCGACTTTGTGCGTGAAGAGTATCGGCAGAGTCCGATTTACCCCCCGGCCCGATTTATTTTTCGAGCATTTGACACTTGCCCTTTCGACCGCGTCAAAGTCGTTATTCTTGGACAAGATCCCTATCATGAACCCGGGCAAGCCGAAGGGTTGGCTTTCTCAGTGCCGACCGGTATACCCATCCCTCCCAGCTTACGCAATATCTGCGAAGAAATTCGTACCGATACCGGACAGCCGGCTCATATAGATGGAGGAAGTCTTTTGCCGTGGGTAGAGCAAGGAGTATTACTGCTCAATGCCACGCTTACTGTTCGTGCAAGTCAGGCCGGTAGCCACCAAGGGCATGGATGGGAGACCTTTACGGATGCGGCCATAGAAGCCTTGGCCAAGCGTAGAGAACACCTTGTCTTTCTCCTCTGGGGAAGTTATGCCCGCCGAAAATCAGCCATGATCGATCCTCGCCGTCATCTCATTCTCGAAGCACCTCATCCTTCGCCACTCTCAGCACATCGCGGTTTTTTTGGCTGCAAGCATTTCAGCCGAACCAACGCATATCTCCGCCAGCACGGCATAGCCCCGATCGTTTGGTAGCACCTTGATTAGAAACGTGATTGGCCGGCTTTGTTCCCTTCCGAGGACTACATGTAGGTGGAGTACACCTCGATCGAAGAGGCACACCATAAACAACCCCTGTTCGGCGTAAGAAAACGCCAATGTATTCGTTCCCTGATTAGCGGGTTACACACTAAGATCTTGGGAGTTATAGGTTGTTCCGTTCAGGCAATTGTATAGGGGGCAATCCTGCTTCTGCCTGGATCGAACCAACATTGAAATTCGGATTGCTTTTTTGACCGAATGTTGCAGTCCGTACAGGAAGATGGGCTATACCACAAGGCAGATGGCGGTACACCGTAGAGGATAACGGGCTATCCCGTACGGCTCTTCGAGCTACGCTGTAGAGCTCGGCGAGGTACGCTCTACAGCGTAGCGAGCCGAGCCGTAGAGTTCCGCTCCGTGAGCCGTAGAGGTGGCCGAGCTGAGCCGTAGAGCCCGGCGCGGTGAGCCCTACAGCGTAGCTCGAAGAGCCGTAGAGCGCAGCTCAGTACGCTCTACGGCGTAGCCCGAGTCGCTGTAGGGCGTAGCTCGACCCCCTTTCGGAGTATGTTCCGAACGGCTATAAAACAATGCGGATTCAATCCAAGAAAAATATGCAATATGCTGTTTGTCAGCGTATTTCATTTCTCAGTTGAAAGATTTCGACTTCGAGTGGATCCGACGTCCAATGAGACGTCAAACTTTTTCCCTTTCATTTTCTGATCGGTTATAGTCAATGCCCCAACAAGAGCTTGATCGATAAGGTGGCTCTTATGAGAATCGACACCATATCGCTTACATCGAACTCACGTTAAAAAAGAAAACCTGCTTGGAGAAGGATTCCAAACAGGTGATAAGAAAGGTGTACCGATATGCATCCGAATAACCGGAGATGAGGTTTGTGCCCTCTTTGTCAAGAACAAAACGGCACAAGAGAGTCAGAATATCTGCATCAGCTCGGACAAAGAGGAAATAATATGCATGGGTGCTCGTACACCGTCATCAGGTAAGATATGTCTGTTCGGGTTATACCAGACAGATGCCAGACCGGCATTGGCCGCCCCGACTATATCGGCTTCCCAGCTATCTCCTATCATGATGCTTTCCGTCTTTCTGGCTTTGGCTTTGACGAGTGCGAAGTCGAATATCTTTTTGTTTGGCTTGTTGATACCCGCATCTTCGGATAGAATCACTCGGTCAATATAGGGTGCCAAACCACTATTGGTCAGTTTGGCATGCTGGATTTCTCGAAAGCCGTTGCTAAGGATATAAACCTTGTAGTAACGGTGCAGATACTCCATCACCTCCAGAGCATGAGGGCAAAGTCGAGTTTTCCGCCCGGTAATGGACAGAAACTCTGCATTCCATGTTAGTATTTGTTCATCAGACAAAGTGAGATATCCGGTGAAAGGCCTTCTGAAACGCTCCAAAGTAAGGGTCGGCTTATCGATTTGCCCATACCGATACTCAGACCAAAGGGCTTCATTGTGAGGCAAATATATACTGAAGAAAGTTTCGAACGAGTCGAAATATCTATCCCAGGCATGTGTATGATACAACTCTTCGAGGCTACTCTTATTATTATGATAAGTGTCCCAAAGCGTATCGTCGAGATCGATAAAAAGATGTTTTATCATGGAAAAAACGGAATGAGTACATGAGGATGCGGCCAAACCCGAAGTGTCGGAAGGAAGGAGAAGGGGCAAAACAGCAGAGGCAGCGGTATGCAGTTCTACAGCCGGTGATACAAACATATCCACCTTTACAGAACCACTCGAGCCTATCCGCTGAAAACCGCACCTCTACCTTTCTGAAACAAGAGAAGAGGGTGTGTCCAACTTACGTTCTGACACACCCTCTTTATAAATGCCCTATGTGTGAGATTCTAAATGATTCGCCCGATTAATTGGTTTGGATAACGAGCATTTTGGAGTTTTTCCAGAAAGCCTGGGGATCCTTGATACGAAGGGTGAGCATCTTGTCTGTGCCGCGAATCAATTCGTATGATGATGCAGGATGGCTGGTCAGCACATTAGCTTTCTTGGCCATGAGCGGGATCACTTTCAGGTTGCGCATATCGGCCTTCGTGAAGTATGTATCGTTATGCCCTTCAGTCAATACCTGACCACGACGAACGATATTCATTTCTTTGAGGTCGCTGCTTGTTCCTATACAGTAGCGCACAGTATTGAGTTCGCGATCCTGACGAGCATTCTGTTCTGCCAAAGTCGCATTTTCTCTTGCACTGCTCTCAAGTTGCGCTCCCTGTGAGATAACTGTGGAGTCAAGCATGCCGATGGCGATATTCTTGCGCTCCAATTCTTCACGCAGCTGGTTTACTTCCTGAGTTTTTGCTTCGAGTTGCTGGCGCAACTGTGTCAAAGTCTTCATCAGGCGGCTGTTCTCACGTCCGCTCTTTTGGAGCTTTTCGGTCAGATCGTCGATGCTCTTGCGGTTGGCTTGGAGCTTTTCGTTGATCAGTCTCATATTGTCATTGATGCGATCGCGCTGGCTGGCACGAATATCTCCGCTCAGAGGATTGAGATTGATCATGCCTTCCATGGCAGAGATTTCTTGGAAGTTGGTCAGAACTCCACTGATAATGGAGTCCATCTCTGCCAATTCGGATTCGTGTTGGCTGTTTACTGCTGCAATAGAGTCATACTGCATTTTCAGCTCTTTATAGGCACTGGAGTTTTTTCCACATGATACCAAGGCAAGAGTTAGCGCTGTGGCGATAAACAGTTTCTTCTTCATGTTCGTAATACTTTTATTAGCGTGACACTTCATTCATTCATAACTTATTGCTTCTCTTCTTTTCTCCCTTTCGGGGCGGCTCCACCCACGATGAGAACGAATTCTCCCCTTGGAGGGTGGTTTTCGAAGTGAGCCAGTAATTCCGCGAGTGTTCCGCGGATCACCTCTTCGTGGAGTTTGCTCAGCTCCCGGCATGCAGCAGCTGGTCGATCGAGACCGAAAGTCTCCACAAATTGGGTCAGAGTCCTGAGCACCCGATGGGGCGACTCATAAAATATCATCGTCCGGAGCTCTTCGGCCAATTCTTTCATTCGAGTTTGGCGGCCTTTCTTGACAGGCAGAAAACCTTCGAAAACAAACCTGTCGGCAGGGAGTCCGCTTGCTACCAAAGCCGGAATCAATGCTGTAGGTCCGGGCAGACATTCTACCACTACACCCAACTCGGCACATGCTCTGACAAGCAAAAAACCAGGGTCGCTGATCCCGGGAGTTCCGGCGTCGGAGATCAAAGCTATGCGTTCACCTCCGGATATCCGTTCGGCCAATGACTTGGCCGTACGATGTTCGTTGAATTTATGATGGCTCTGGAGCGGACAGTGAATGTCGTAATGGTGGAGCAATACACTGCTGGTACGCGTGTCCTCTGCCAAAATCAGGTCTGCTTCGCGCAGTACCTTCAAGGCTCTCAAGGTAATATCCTCCAAATTGCCGATAGGAGTCGGCACGACTGTCAAACGTCCTTCCATCGCAAATCCTACGGTTCAGTTCCTTCTACGGAAGAAATCCGACACTACTTCCGCAAAGTCATTTACCACCGGATCCTCTGCCTCCCATTGCATCCGCTGATGCAAATAGATCATAGCTTCAGCCGCTGACGACAGCAATCCGAGATGGGCAGAGATGTCTCGCATAAGCTTGTCATCGTCTTGAAACAACTCCCGTCTAAAGCGAAAAAAATCCAACGTAGAGACTATCTTCTGCAAATCGAAGCCTGCAGGAGAGGGTCTCTCCTCTTGTTTTCCCTCTTGAGGTGTTATTTCCGTTAGCACAACGGGTTGCTTCGTTTGCTCCTTTTGTCTTGACGCTTCACGAATAAGCATACCGTTGATACGACTCAGCCTGTCAAAAATCTCAATCGCCTCATTTGGAGTCAATTCCGAGAGTTTCTCTCTATCGCCGAAGAGACGTTCCAAGTGCGTTAGCACATCAAAAATATCAGCATCATTTGCCGGATTCATCAGGCTGACTCTTGAGTTAAAACATATTTGTTCGGCACAAACTTACAGAAAAAAAAATGAGAAATCCGCACTTTGACAGAAATATACATCCTGTAAATATGCCCAAAAGCATACTTCGCGCAGATAAAAATACGACTTCGGAGGGTAAAAAAAGCACTCCGATGACGGGCTTCCCCCCCCCCATCCGAACACAGAATCAAACGAAAAAAAGGACTGCCATTCGATACTCGGGCAGTCCTTATGTAGAGGTGTATCTTATCAGGTCTAAACGGCTCTCTGAAGCAAACAGGAGCTTCTCAGCCGAAAAGCCGGAGAGATTCTAATTGTGCATTACCAAAAGCGGTGTTCCGGCATGGAAGAGCATTCGTCGTGCCATACTCGGATTGAAGAAGCGAGCGAAGAAATTCCTTCGATAAGTATTGACCACAATCATATCCACCTTTTCCTGACGAATGAATTTTTCCAAAGCGAGGGAGAAGTCTCCTTCGTCCAGCATGCTCACTTTGATCGTGGCATCGGGATAGTGATGCGCATGATACTCCCTGATGGCTTTGAGTTGCACTTGGTTCCATTCCGGTGTGCCCACTGAGATATTGAAGATGCTGTACGAAGGGTTGTTCTTGTCCAGCAGCTTCATCATGGCATCGAAGAGCACCAGATCGCGTTGGTCGAAGCTCGTAGCCACTGCTACATGCTTGGCCTGATTCAAATCGCTGAACGGCACTTCTTCCGGAATAACCAACACAGGTACCTTGCTCGAATCTATTACTTCGGCTGCAACGCTTCCGATCAGATCCGAATCCTTGCGCGATTTGCCTCGCGTCCCCATCACGATCATTACGGGTCTGTGTCGCTTGCAGTAACTAAGGATCACATCTTCCGGAGCACCGTCCAAAAGGACAGAGGAGAAAGATATTTCGGGAAGTTCTTCTCGCGTTATCCTTTCACGCAGCTCTTTCTTGAGCTTGTTCATCAGACGTTGTACACGCTGGTATTCTTTGCGCAGGCTGACTTCATTGCTGAGCTGGAACACAGCCGTATCGCCCACCGTAAGAGGTGTGGAGAAAAACGGACTGATATAGACGTGCATCAATACGACCCGAAGTCCGCGACGGGCTGCAAAGTTGAAGCCCAGTTCGCATATCTTCATCGTATATTCGCTGAAGTCCACAGGGATGAGAACATATTCCTCCGTATTTTTCGCTCGTTTCTTGGGATCCTCCTGATCCCATTTGTTATCCTCTATAATACTGAGAGCACGAGGTAGATCGGTCTCTTTGATCCTCACCCGAACGCCGGCAGAGATAACGGGTTGTATCTGATTCACATTATGAAGATACGCTTCTATACCCTCAGTTTCGAGGAGAGACTTCAGTATCTGGGCTTTCTCATAGGAATGAATAGCCAGGGTCACTAATTTTTCTTCTTTCATCTCAATAAAACATGTTGTTGGGTTAGTTCCTTATTGTGATCATTTTCGCTGTTTTCGTGCTGTGTATCTGTGCGCTATTCGCAAAAAAGCCACTTCGGTCGCTTCTTATTGCAGACCGGAAGTGGCTCCGAGTTTATTATTGGGGAAACGCCTGCCTCAAAGGACTATGCATTGGCTTCGCCCAGCATAGACAAAGCTCTCTCTAAGATAGTTGTGTCATCCAACTCAACAATACCTCCTTCCGGTCCTGCTTCGATATGAACACCGCAGCTACGACCTTCTCTGAAATTGGCACCGCCGAAATAGTTGCGTACGGTTTCCACTCGCAGCCCCAACTCATCGGCAATGCGTTGCATAGCGCCATCGGGCAAGCTGTCTTTGATTCTTCTCAGTTCATTGAATGTGATTGTCTTAGTCATGGGAATAATTTCGTCTTTTTTTGTGGTTCAACAATCAGTTTGTTATTCTGCCCCTAACTTAGACATATTATTTGACAATACCAAAACTCAAAAGCTTCTATCCGCTCTTTATCCTGCAAAGGCTTGGCTTTGCCTCCGAGGGGAAAGAGCCGAAAAAAAAGACGATGGATAAACGCTTGTGCTGTGAAAAAGGGAATACCTAATCACTACTTCACACCATAGTGCAAACTTCGTAGTATCTCTTTCACCTTTTCGACCTGATTGCCTTGGATGATTATTTCTCCGTCTTTGGCTGCTCCTCCCACTCCGCATCGCTGCTTGAGCAGGCGCGACAGATCAGTCAGATCGTCGGCGGAACCGACGTATCCGCTCACGAGAGTGACCTCTTTGCCCCGACGCTGCTTCCGATCCAGCGTGATGCGCAGACGTTGTTTCTCCGGAGGAAGCGTCTCAGCTACCTCTTCGCTGTCTTCATGTTCGTATTGGAAATCGGGATTCGTACTGTACATGACCCCCAGTCTGTTCTTCCAGTCACTCATATTTTATATCCTCCATAAATAAAAGCTGCCGAGGAGATACCACAACCTCCACGACAGCCTTTGTTCCTAATCGAATACCGCGCGTCTTAGTGCGGATTAGTTCTTCTTGGCCGACTTGGTAATGCGCTTGCGCGGCTCAGGCATGGCTTCGACACGAACGATATGCTCATTCGCACCTTCCCACATGATCTCCTTTTCAGCTGTGCGCAGATAAGCTATCTCATCGCCTTTTTTCACCACAGTGCCTTGTGCTACTACCTCCGTAATACGGCCGGTGAATGTACAATAGACTTTCTCGATATAGCCAAATTGGTTTTCGATGTAGCAGAAAGGCTGGCCGGTACGATATTCGGCACCGATAGCCGGAGCGATGGATTGCTCTTCCGTATCGATTTCCCAATAGAGTCGTCCGGAGCAGGGTGCCACGATCGGATCACATCCGGCACGCTTAGCTTTTTTGATGTCTTCGTCGCTATATCCCTGCTTAGCCATGCGATCGGCTTTGGCTTTGTCCAGATCGGCATTGAAGCGCTCCTTGGCTACGCCGCTCTTGTAGTCGCGATATTGACGGTCGTGCATGGCAAGCTCGAATAGCTCTTCGTCGTCTGGGCCATACTCCCAACCGTTCTGATCCATTTCCTTGCGAAATTCGTCCAAGGCATCAGGATAAAATTGCTGAGGATCGGCATCCGAAAATTCCATTCCCTTCTCTTTTGCCAAAGCGATGATCTCCGGATCGAGTTTGCCGGGCAAACGGCCCGATTTGCCGAGGATCATACCCCATGTGTTCTGGTCGATGGCTTGCCAACGCCCTTCGCCCCGTATCATGTTGTACACGTTCATCAGGGCAACATTCTTCACATACTGGCTGAAAGGAGTTACCAAAGGAGGATAGCCAAGGCGCGGCCATACATACTCTACCTCTTGGAAGAGACGTACCAGTAGCTGATCGATGGTCATCTCCGGCTCGCCCTTTCCTTTGAGGAACATATTGATACCTGCATGTACCCCTTTCAGGTCGGCCATCATGGATCCCATCATACCGCCGGGGAGACCGCATCCCACGAGCAGCGAGCTCGTCTCTTTGTTCGACGGATCCATGAAATAGCCCAAGAAGTCGTCTATAAACTCCTGTGTCAGGCTTCGAGCTTTCATGTAGGCATCCATATTGATCTCCGGCACTTTGAAGCCGGCATCCTTGAGCATCTGCTGGATGGTGATCACATCCGGATGCACCTTACCCCAAGAGATAGGCTCCATAGCTACGTCGATGATGTCAGCCCCATTCTCGCAAACCTCCAGCATGGAAGCGACAGAGAAGCCGGGACCTGAGTGGCCGTGATATTCGATGATTACATCGGGGTGCTTGGTCTTGATGGATTTCACCAGCTGACCGAGGAAATGAGGACGACCGATACCGGCCATATCTTTCAGGCAGATCTCCGGTGCCCCTGCTGCGATCAGCTCATCGGCCAGATTGGAGTAGTACTCCACCGTGTGTACGGGAGAGAACGTGATACAAAGCGTAGCCTGTGGGATCATGCCGGCTTCCAGTGCATATTTGATGGATGGAATGATATTGCGAGCATCATTCAGGCCATCGAATATACGTGTGATGTCCACGCCCTGTGCTTTCTTCACCTTGTACATCAGCCGGCGCACATCAGCCGGTACGGGGAACATACGAAGTCCGTTGAGTCCGCGGTCCAGCATGTGGGTCTGAATACCCGCTTCGTTGAGCGGTTTGGTGAAAGCGCGCACTGCTTTGTTGGGGTTCTCCCCATACAGGAGATTCACCTGCTCGAATGCACCTCCGTTCGTTTCCACTCGCGCAAAGCAACCCATCTCCACAATAACGGGAGCTATGCGTTCCAATTGATCTTTTCGTGGTTGGTACTTGCCTGACGACTGCCACATGTCGCGGTACATCAGACTGAATTTGATTTCCTTCTTCATATTGTTTTCAAGCGATTTCGTGTTGTGTACTTGACTTCTTCCTTTATATAAATACCGACTGTGATATGCTAAACCACAAAAGCAAAGGTATCAAATAATTCCATAGTTAATCCGGCCGAAATGAATTTTTCCACACCCCTGTAGCGATGAAGCGGAGCACCGCCGATCCATCCATTTCCGAACAGCCCGAATCGAAGACCGGCATACCCCGTAATAGACTGATCGAGAGGTCACAAGCTGATCCATCGCCTCCTATAGAAACGATTCCGGAGAGATTGTTCATTCGGGAGTAGATATCGGTTTGTTTTTTGGTGCCGAAAGACGGAGAATTGCCGAGCCTAAAATCTCAAAAACTCGAACCACAAGGAAAATCTTTACGCGCGAGATTTTTTTGCTTTTGGCTCGAGTTTTATTTTTTTCTCGAACCATCTTTTTTCGATCCGCAATTATGCTTTTTCATGCTCCGCAACCGCTCGGAAAGCAATTCCTGCTACCTGTCGAGAAAGGCTTCGACAGCAGAGGCCGTGGTGCATACCGGCTCCCTTATGTAATAATAGGTATGCCTCATGTAATTCTTTCATCGATATAACGACCAAACAGATCTCCATTATACAGAACAAACTGAAGCCATAGACCAAGAAAGAAACTCGGATTCAGAACTCCGTTCGAGTGCTTCTTGCTAAAATTATAAAATTACAATTGTGTTGCACATATTTGTGGGATGTGCAGCGAAGGCAAGTTATTTGCTCCATAGTAAAAAAAGATTACCTTTGCAGCTGTTACGGATGGATGGAGGAGGCGACCCGATCAAGGTTCCTCCTTTTTGTTTATCCCAATGTCCAATAAGTACAGAGCGAGATGATAGACAGAGAACAAATCGTTCGGATCGTTTCGGATTATTTGTCCACCGGGGAGACTTTCCTCGTGGAGGTGGCGATACATCCGGGCAACAGGATCCTCGTAGAGCTGGATAGCGCACAAGGAGTTTGCATAGATGAGTGCGTAGCACTGAGCCGGCACATCGAATCCCAAGTGGATCGGGATCTAGAAGACTACGAACTGGAAGTAGGCTCGACCGGGCTGACGTCTCCTCTGAAAGTGATGCGCCAGTGGGAGAACTGCATTGATAGCGAGCTGTCCGTACTGCTAACCAATGGGATGAAGGAAACCGGTCGCCTTATTACTGTCGCTCCCGAAGCTATCAAGCTGGAAGTGGTACGCATGGTGAAGCCGGAAGGAGCCAAGCGCAAAAAGCCTGAAACTCAAGAGTTGACAATAGTCATGGCCGACATCAAACAGGCCGTGCGTATCATATAAGCAATAGTAAAAAAGAATCAAGAGAATACACCATAAAGAGAGTCCTATGGCCAAGAAGCAAGAGACGATCAGCATGATAGAATCGCTGGCAGAATTCAAAGAGCTGAAAAACATTGACAAAGAGACGATGATCAACGTCCTGGAGGATTCCTTCCGGAACGTTCTGGCAAAAATCTTCGGATCGGACGACAACTTCGACGTAATCATCAATCCGGAGAAAGGCGACTTCGAAATATGGCGCACCCGTCAGGTAGTAGAGGACGGTGCCGTAGAGGACGAAAGTCGCGAAGTGTCTCTGTCGGATGCTCACGAGATCGACCCCGAGGCGGAGGTCGGTGAGGAAGTAACGGACTCCGTGAACTTCGCTTCATTCGGTCGCCGTGCCATTCTCAATCTTCGCCAAGCTCTCTCCAGCAAGATTATGGAGCTTCAGAAGGAAAACCTGTTCAATACATTCACGGAACGTATCGGGCAGCTCATTTCGGCTGAAGTATATCAGGTATGGAAGCGTGAGGCTCTGCTTATCGACGACGACGGCAACGAACTCCTGATGCCGAAGAGCGAGCAGATCCCAAGCGACTTTTTCCGCAAAGGTGAGACCGTTCACGCCGTTGTGGAGCGCGTGGAGAACGCCAACAACAATCCCAAGATCATCGTATCGCGTACAAGCGGAGAGTTCCTCAAGAGGCTTTTCGAGCTGAATGTACCGGAGATTGCCGATGGCCTGATCACCATCCGCTGCGTAGCCCGTATCCCGGGAGAGAGGGCCAAGATGGCCGTAGAGTCTTACGACGATCGTATCGACCCCGTAGGAGCCTGTGTGGGTATGAACGGTTCGCGCATACGAGGTATCGTGCGCGAACTGAGAGGCGAGAATATCGACGTTACGCAGTACACGACGAACACCGCCCTCTTCATCCAGCGGGCACTCAGCCCTGCACGTATATCTTCGATTCGCCTGCTCGAAGCAGAGCATAAGGCCGAAGTATTCCTGCGCCCCGAAGAAGTGCCTTTGGCCATCGGAAAGAATGCCTCGAATATCAAGCTGGCATCGGGGCTGACGGGTTATCAGATCGAAGTGTTCCGTGACATAGACGATATGGACGAAGAAGACATCTATCTGGACGAATTCAACGACGAGATCGACCAGTGGATCATCGACCTGTTCAAGAATATCGGTTGCAATACGGCCAAGAGCGTGCTCAGCAAGAACAGAGAAGATCTGATCAAAGAGACGGATTTGGAAGACTCCACCATAGACTATGTACTCGGAGTCCTGAGTGCCGAATTTGCCGATGAGGATCAGGTGACTGATAATCAAAGTACCGATTCGGATGATTTGGACAATTTCTCTGCCGAAGACGATCTGAAGCAAGAGTAATAAGAAGAACAAAAGCAGTCTCCTCCCCATCCCTCATCTTATAGTACAATCCTCACAAAGGTGCAGCATAAATCACAGAAGAAGAAAAGGTTAGTATGTCAATAAAATTATTCAGCTTAGCTAAAGAGTTAAATGTAGGAGTAGGCTCCCTCGCCGGCTTTCTTCGGAAAAAAGGTTTCGATGTGGAGGACAACAATCCCAATGTTCGCATTGAGAATGAAGAGTTCGATCTGCTGCTGACCGAATTTGGCAAGTCGCTGCCCAAGGGTGAGGCCGAGCGCATTCGCAAGAAATTCGTCAAGCAAAAGCAAGGCACTCCTGCATCTGCTCCGTCCGCCAAAGAGGAAACCGCGGGAATGGCAGCGAAAGAAGCTCAGGTAATAGCTACGGAAGTGCCTCAAGACATGCGACCTCGCTTTACGATCAAAGGGAAAGTAGAGACCGAAAAGCCGGCTGAACCGGTTCCTTCGCCCAAGGACAAGGAGCCTGACACCGTGCGTGAGGACAAACCCGCAAGAGAAACTGCACCTGTAAAAGAGGAAACAAAGGTCGTCCCCGTCAAGGAAGATAAGCCCAAGGAAGAAAAACCAAAGCAAGAAGAGCCTAAACGGGAGGAACCCAAACCGGAGGAGCCTGTACAGGCGGCTCCCGTTGCCAAGCCGGTCGAAAAACCTGTGGATAAACCACAGCAACCGGTCATGACACAGAAACCTCAAGAAGCTGAAACACCTCCTCCGGCTCAAGAGATGGAGAAAAAAGAAGACACCGAAGAAGTTTTCCGTCTGAAGACCAACACGCAGGAGCCACAAGTGAAGGTGGTCGGAAAGATAGACCTCTCCTCGATCAATTCATCCACGCGTCCCAAAAAAAAGACGAAGGAAGACCGCCAGCGCGAGCAGAACGATGCCGATGGCAAGAAGAAACGCAAGCGCATCAACAAAGCTGCCGTAGATGTCAAGAAAGAGGCGGCAAAGGTGAGCGGAGAGCAGGGCAAACGTAATGCCGGAGGAGGAAACCATCCGTCCGGCAATAAGAACAACAACCGTCCGGCTCAGCAGCAGTCCAACGCTTCCGGAGGCCGCAAGAACAACAAGCGTCAGTCTCTCCCACCCAAGGTGGAGATCTCGGACGAAGATGTACAGAGACAAGTAAAAGAGACGCTGGCACGCCTCACGACGAAAAAAACAAGTACCACGCTCGGGCGTGGAGCCAAATACAGGAAGGACAAGCGTGATGCGGCTTCCCGTGCAGCTCAGGATGCCATGGAGCTGAACAGCGAAGAGCAGCACACACTGAAGCTGACCGAATTCGTTACCGTAAGTGACCTGTCCAATATGATGGACGTCCCCGTGAACGAAGTCATCGCCACTTGCATGAGTATCGGTATGATGGTCGGTATCAATCAGCGTCTCGATGCCGAAACGATCAATATCGTAGCTGAAGAATTTGGCTTCAAGACGGAGTTTGTCAGCGCGGATTTGGTAGAAGCCATTGCCCCCGAAGAGGATAATGAGGAAGACCTCGTTGCGCGTCCTCCGATCGTTACGGTCATGGGACACGTAGACCACGGTAAGACTTCGCTACTGGACCGCATTAGGAATACGAATGTGATCGAAGGGGAAGCAGGGGGTATCACCCAGCACATCGGAGCCTATGGTCTGAAACTTCCCAGTGGCCGCCGTATTACATTTTTGGATACGCCGGGACACGAAGCCTTTACGGCTATGCGTGCCCGTGGTGCGAAGATTACGGATATTGCCATCATTATCGTTGCTGCTGACGACGATGTGATGCCACAGACAGTCGAAGCCATCAATCATGCTTCAGCGGCAGGTGTGCCGATGGTATTCGCCATCAATAAGATAGACAAACCGGCTGCCAATCCCGAAAGGATCAAAGAGCAGCTTGCAAACATGAACTACCTCGTTGAGGACTGGGGTGGCAAATATCAAAGTCAGGAGATCTCGGCCAAGAAAGGCATCAACATCACCGAATTGCTGGAGAAGGTTCTGCTCGAAGCGGATATCTTAGAGCTGAAAGCCAATCCTAACCGCCGTGCCATCGGTTCGATCATCGAGTCTTCTCTGGACAAGGGAAGAGGTTATGTCTCCACTGTCATGGTACAGAACGGTACGCTCAATATGGGCGATGTGGTTCTGGCCGGTACCTGTCACGGACGCATCAAAGCCATGTTCAACGAACGGAATCAGCGCGTGAAGCAGGCAGGACCGTCCGAACCGGTACTAATCCTCGGTCTGAACGGCGCGCCGGCTGCCGGTGATACTTTCAATGTATTGGAGACGGAGCAGGAGGCTCGCGAAATAGCTAACCGCCGAGAGCAACTCCAGCGTGAGCAGGGATTGCGTACACACAAGATACTCACGCTCGAAGACATCAGCCGTCGCCGTGCAATCGGCAACTTCCAAGAGCTGAACCTCATTGTCAAGGGGGACGTGGACGGCTCGGTAGAAGCTTTGTCCGATTCGCTCATCCGTCTGTCTACAGAAGAAATCCAAGTCAATGTCATCCACAAAGCTGTGGGGCAGATTTCCGAATCGGATGTGGTGCTCGCAGCAGCTTCATCTGCTATTATCATCGGATTCCAGGTTCGTCCCAGCGTGGCTGCCCGCAAGCAAGCGGAAACCGATGGCGTAGAGATCCGTACCTATTCTATTATCTACGACACGATCGAAGACATCAAGTCTGCCATGGAGGGCATGCTTTCGCCTGAGATTCGCGAAGAGGTTACCGGCTCTCTGGAAGTATTGCAGACCTTTAAGATCAGTAAGGTCGGTACGATCGCCGGTTGTATGGTCAAGGAAGGTAAGGTCAAGCGAACAAGCAAGGTTCGTCTCATACGCGACGGTATAGTGATCCACACCGGAGAGCTTGGCTCTCTGAAACGATTCAAGGACGATGCCAAGGAAGTGGTGGCCGGACTCGAATGCGGTCTTAATCTGGCTCACTCGAACGACATCCAAGATGGTGATATAATCGAAGCTTTCGACGAGATCGAAATCAAAAAGACTCTCTAAAGATCGAACCGAGACGGGTTACCACCCATGAACGCGATCGATTTAGCCATACTGATAATTTTGGCGATAGGATTACTGAAAGGCCTGTTTGATGGTATCATCAAACAGGCAGTTTCACTTATAGCCATAGTCGTTGCCACGTATGGTTGTGCCTTACTTGCCGTTCCCATAGAGACGTGGATCGGACCTTTTTTCGGCCTTTCACGAGGCGTGGCTCATACTTTTGCTTTGATCGTTGGGTTCTTGGCTATTTTGATTATCATCCCGATGGTCGGCAATAAGGTCTCGAAAATCGTTGGCAAGACTCCTATCGGCATTCTCAATCACTTGGCCGGCGGAATAGTCGGGATAGGTATAGCAGCTATTCTGATGAGCTATCTTTTCCTGATTGCCGACAATGTTTTTTCAAGAGACGAAGCGGACAGTGACAATCCGTCCCTTCGCAATACTTCGATGCTGTATGACCATGTAAAAAACATAGTCCCAACTTTTAGCCCCCATCGGCTGTTTATGAATTGAAATTCGTAAAGAGCTTACTCAGAGACTTCAAATATGCAAGAGAACAATAATATATTGGATGAGGTTACAGGCAGTGAATATAAATACGGCTTCGTAACCGACATCGAAACAGAAACTATAGGACGCGGACTTTCCGAAGATACAGTTCGTCTCATATCTGCGAAGAAGGAAGAGCCGGAATGGCTTCTCGAATTCCGCCTGAATGCCTATAGGCACTGGCTCTCTATGAAAGAGCCCGACTGGGCACACCTCAATATTCCACCGATAGACTACCAAGATATTATCTATTATGCAGCTCCGAAAAAGAAAAAGGGGCCCAAGAGTTTGGACGAAGTGGATCCCGAACTACTGAAGACATTCGACAAGCTCGGCATTCCACTCGAAGAGCAGAAGATTTTGAGTGGAATGGCTGTGGATGCAGTGATGGACAGTGTATCAGTGAAAACAACTTTCAAAGAAAAACTGGCAGAGAAAGGAATCATCTTCTGTTCTTTCAGCGAGGCTGTGAAGGATTTCCCCGATTTGGTCAAGAAATATCTGGGTACAGTCGTTAGCAGTAAGGACAACTTCTTTGCAGCTCTCAACTCTGCCGTATTTAGCGACGGCTCCTTTGTGTATATCCCCAAAGGCGTCAGATGTCCGATGGAGCTTTCTACTTATTTCCGAATCAATGCAGCCAATACAGGACAGTTCGAACGAACGCTGATCGTTGCCGATGAGGATTCTTATGTGAGCTATCTTGAAGGCTGTACGGCTCCCCAGCGGGATGAAAATCAACTTCATGCTGCAATCGTGGAGATCATTGCCGAGACCAATGCGGAAGTCAAGTATTCTACGGTACAGAATTGGTATCCCGGAGACAAAGAGGGTAAAGGCGGTATCTACAACTTCGTGACCAAGCGAGGTGTCTGCAAAGGCGACAATTCAAAAATATCTTGGACGCAGGTCGAGACAGGTTCTGCCATCACATGGAAATATCCCAGCTGTGTCCTGCGTGGCGACAATTCGATAGCGGAGTTTTACTCCGTTGCTGTTACCAATAATTTCCAGCAGGCAGATACGGGTACGAAGATGATCCATCTCGGCAAAAATACCCGTAGCCGTATCGTATCGAAAGGTATATCGGCCGGTTCAAGTCAGAACAGCTACCGAGGATTGGTCAAGATCTCCAAGAATGCGGTCAATGCTCGTAACCATTCGCAATGCGACAGTCTACTGCTTAGCGATCACTGCGGTGCTCATACATACCCTTATGCGGATGTCCAAAACGATACGGCTATCATCGAGCATGAAGCTACGACATCCAAGATCAGTGAAGAGCAGATATTCTACTGCAACCAAAGAGGAATCGGTACGGAAGAGGCCGTAGGGCTGATCGTCAACGGTTATGCCAAAGAAGTGATGAATAAACTGCCTATGGAATTTGCCGTAGAGGCACAGAAACTACTTAGTATCTCTCTCGAAGGATCGGTGGGATAAAGATCTCTGCAATCATTTCAAAATAAAAAACACTCAAGTATGCTTAAGATAAAGAACCTCCACGCCACAGTACAGGGCAAAGAGATATTGAAAGGAATCGATCTGGAGATCAATGCCGGAGAGATTCATGCTATCATGGGGCCGAACGGATCGGGGAAAAGTACGCTCTCTTCCGTTTTGGTGGGACATCCCTCTTTTGAAGTCACGGAAGGAGAGGTGACATTCAATGGAATCGATCTGCTCGAACTCGAACCGGAAGAACGTGCACACCTCGGACTCTTTCTCAGTTTCCAATATCCGGTCGAGATCCCGGGCGTCAGCATGGTGAATTTCATGAGGGCAGCTGTCAATGAACATAGGAAAGCGATCGGAGCAGAACCCGTATCGGCAAGCGACTTCCTCAAGATGATGCGAGAGAAGCGTGCCATTGTGGAGCTGGACAACAAATTGGCCAGCCGTTCTGTGAACGAAGGCTTCTCCGGTGGAGAAAAAAAGAGGAACGAAATCTTCCAAATGGCTATGCTCGAACCCAAGCTGGCTATTTTGGACGAAACCGATAGCGGACTCGATATCGACGCTCTCCGCATCGTAGCAGGCGGGGTAAACCGACTCCGCTCTCCGGAGAATGCTGCTATTGTGATCACACACTATCAGCGTTTGCTCGAGTATATCAAGCCGGACTTCGTACACGTCCTTTACAAGGGACGCATCGTCAAGTCGGGAGGAGCCGAGCTGGCTCTCACGCTAGAAGAAAAAGGTTACGACTGGATCAAGGAAGAGATAGGAGAATAATCGGATATGAAGGTAGAAGAACAATATCTGCAACTCTTCCGAGAGAATCGCGAAGCAATAGACAGCCACTCTCCCCGAGTGCTCAATGAGCAACGGGAGAAGGCGTCGATGGCTTTCGCCTCGAAGGGATTGCCTCGGTATGGCATCGAGAACTATCAGCGTACCGATTTGTCTGAACTATTCGGTTATGACTACGGAGTAAACCTGAATCGTGTCAATTTCCCAATCAGACAGAAAGAAGCTTTTCATTGTACGCTGCCGGATTTGGACACGGACCTTTGCTACATTGTCAATGATGCATACGACAACGAATGGAGTCGCGTATCCGAATTGCCGGAAGGAGCATTTGTCGGCAGTCTGAGCGATTTTGTCCTCAGCCATCCGGAGATAGCAGCTCGTTATTATGCTCAAGCCGCTGCACCCGATCACGATGGCATCATAGCTTTCAGTACGATGTTTGCTCAAGATGGATTCGTCATATATCTGCCGGATGGAGCTGTGCTGAAGAATCCGATCCAGCTCGTGCAACTGCTCAGAGCCGACATGGAGATCCTCGCCAATCGTCGCTTGCTCATTATCTTGGGCAAAGATGCCGAAGCCTCTCTGCTGATATGCGAACACACGCTGGATACGCATTCTTTCCTCGTAACGGAAGTTGTAGAGATATTCGCTGCGGAGAACAGTCGATTCGCCTTGTACGATCTTGAAGAAAGCAGCAAAAACACCAAGCGTATAGCTTCAGTCCATGTACGCCAAGCCGCGAATTCGAATGTGACGATCAACTGCATGACGATTCACAACGGTCTGACACGCAATAACTACTACTGCCATCTTGAAGGGGAAGGGGCTGATCTGACCTTGGGCGGAATGGCGATTGCCGAAGGGAAACAGCATGTCGATAACTACAGCCGGATAGAGCACCTCGTTCCCAACTGCCAAAGCAATGAACTCTTCAAATACATTCTCAGCCGGCAGGCGCAGGGAGCTTTCTCCGGACGAATCTATGTGGCGAAAGGGGCACAGAAAACGGCAGCTTATCAGAACAATCGCAACCTCCTTCTGGATGATACGGCTCGCATGTACTCCAAGCCGCAGTTGGAGATCTATGCCGATGATGTGAAGTGTTCGCATGGTATGACTACGGGGCAGCTGGACGACGACGCTCTCTTCTATCTGCGTCAGCGCGGCATTCCTCTGGCTGAAGCCAAGACTATGCTTAGCGTGGCCTTTACCGATGATGTAGTCAAGCTGGTTCATATCGAGCAGCTTCGTGAACGTCTGCGCGACATTATCGAACATCGGTTCCGCGGAGGCTGCATGCGGTGTGGCTCCTGCAATATCTGCTACTAAAAATACTTTCGTCTCGTCCTACAAAAGCTTTACAGCTATTAGGACAAGAAAAGATTGGTTTCTTATCCATCAGCAAGGCCGTCCTTGCTGATGGATTTGTTTTTCCGGAGGAGGGTCGAGCTACGCTCTACAGCTCTTCGAGTTACGCTGTAGGGATAGCTCATCATCCTCTACGGAATACCGCCATCTGCCTTGTGGCATAGTTAGTCGTCAGTTCGACCCAGACCCAACTTCCCTATTTGCGCTTAGATCGAACTGACATCTCTGATCTTAATGCGGTAAAATCTGCCACTTCGATAAATTACGAACCGAAAAAGTTCGGATTGTGGTCTGTAAATCCAGAGAAAACGGCGCGAGAATTTTTTCGCTTTGGCGCGTAAAATTTTTACCTCCCGAACCAAAACGTAAAAAATCACACGCCACTCTTTCATGGCTGTAAAGCCGGCAATTTTTGGAGCCTAAACCATCGCGGGGAGAGGGAGTAGCGATGTCTACTTTCTCGGACTTCCGAGTACAGATTCAGGCACTGTATTGAGCAGGTTGCCCCGGTGTCTCAGGTATTGGTTGTCTTAGGGCGAAAACGCCGATTGCGTGGCATTAAGTCACCGGCTCTTAGCAGTCGGCATAACCTATACCGACCGATCGAAACCTCTCTCCGAAGCACTGCTTGCAGTGTGTAATGAATAACTCTCTAAAGCCGGCTTTCGGTAGGCTTTCTTTGCACCTGAGGTACTGATAATAATGGACTATACTCGTATTTAATGTCAGTTCGATCTAAGCGCAAATAGGGGAGTTGGGTCTGGATCGAACTGACGTTATAGTTAAGGCAATAAGGTTTGCGACATCCTCGTTTAGTTTAGGAACAGCAATATGTGCATTATGCTTACCTTTGCTCGTCAAGGAGCCGCAACCGCATGGCTGTAGGCTTCGGATGCATTTCCAATAATACACATACGACAAACAAATGAACTTTGTAGAAGAACTGCGTTGGCGGGGTATGATCCACGATATTATGCCCGGTACAGAGGAACACTTGAACAAGGGTATGACCTCGGCATACGTAGGCATTGACCCTACGGCTGATTCGTTGCACATCGGCCACCTCGTGGGTGTGATGATGCTGCGCCATTTCCAGCGTGCCGGCCATCGGCCCATCGCTCTTATAGGTGGTGCTACGGGAATGATAGGCGATCCTTCGATGAAGTCGGCCGAACGAGTTCTCTTGGACGAAGCCACTCTTCGGCATAATCAGGACTGCATCAAGCAGCAACTGGCCAAGTTCCTCGATTTCGATAGCGATGCACCCAATGCCGCGAAGCTCGTGAACAATTACGATTGGATGAAGGACTATTCTTTCCTCGGTTTCATTCGGGACATCGGCAAGCATATTACCGTCAATTATATGATGGCAAAGGATTCTGTGAAGAAACGCCTTAGTGCCGAGAGCAGCACCGGTCTGTCCTTTACCGAATTTTCCTACCAGCTTCTGCAAGGCTACGACTATCTCTATCTGTATCGGAATGAGGGCTGCCGCTTGCAGATGGGCGGTTCGGATCAGTGGGGCAACATTACCACCGGAACGGAGCTTATCAGGCGCAAAGACGGAGGAGAGGCCTTTGCCCTTACTTGTCCGCTTATTACCAAAGCCGACGGTGGCAAGTTTGGAAAAACGGAGAGCGGCAACATCTGGCTGGATCCTGCCAGAACTTCTCCTTATGCCTTCTACCAGTTCTGGCTCAACGTGAGCGATGCCGATGCCGAAAAGTATATCAAAATCTTCACGGGACTGAATCAGGACGAGATAGCAGAACTGGCAACTCGTCAGGCCGAGGCTCCGCATCTACGCCCCTTGCAGAAGAGATTGGCAGAAGAGATCACCGTCATGGTACACAGTCGTGAAGCCTACGATGCTGCTGTCGAAGCCAGTGAGATCCTCTTTGGCAAGAGTACGACAGAGCAATTGCGCAAGCTTGACGAGGCCACTCTCCTCGATGTCTTTGCCGGTGTGCCGCAGTATCATGTGGAGCGCAGCAGGATAGCCACAGGAATTTCATTGGTTGATTTGCTGGCCGATGCTACCGATATATTTCCCTCCAAAGGTGAATTGCGCAAGACGGTGAAAGCCGGCGGAGTGAGCCTGAACAAAGAGAAAGTAGCCGATGCGGAACAAACGGTAGGAGAGGACGACCTCTTGTCCGACCGCTATCTGCTGGCACAAAAAGGCAAGAAAAGCTATTACCTGATCATCGTGGAGTGAACACACGGATAGCGCATTCATGAAACTATCCATCGTTATTGTCAATTATCGTGTTCCGTATTTCTTGGAACAGTGCCTTCTCTCCGTGCGAAAGTCTGCCCAAGGGATTGATACGGAGGTATGGGTCGTAGACAATAATTCGGGAGATGGTTCGGTAGAGTATCTTCAAAGTCGTTTCCCCGAAGTTCATTTTGTAGCTAACGAGGAGAATGTAGGTTTCTCTCGCGCCAACAATCAGGCTATCCGTCTCAGTAAGGGGCAATACGTACTCTTGCTCAATCCCGATACCCTTATCGGAGAGAGTACGCTGCGTACAGTGGTGGATTTTATGGATTCGAAGCCTAATGCAGGCGGACTGGGCGTAAAAATGCTCAATGGTCATGGCCGCTTTTTGCCGGAGAGTAAGCGAGGGTTTCCTTCTCCATGGGTGTCTTTCTGTAAGTTGTCCGGGCTTAACCGGCTCTTTCCTCATTCGTCTCGTTTCAACCGCTATCACCTCAGTTATCTCAGCCGTGACGAGGTGCACAAAGTAGAGGTACTGTCCGGTGCTTTTATGCTGATGCGTCGGGAGGCATTGGATAAGGTCGGGTTGCTCGACGAGCGTTTTTTTATGTATGGTGAGGATATCGACCTCTCTTATCGCTTGATATTGGGCGGATACGACAACTATTACTATCCGACTCCTATTCTTCATTACAAAGGAGAAAGTTCGTCGGTCTCCGATGTTAAATATCTTCGTTCGTTCTATGGGGCGATGGGTTTGTTTTTCGATAAATACTATAGAAACAGGATGAATCCACTGCTTCATGGACTGATCAATGTCGTCATCAAAGCACGTACAGCTCTTGCCTTGATGCTTCGCAGTCTGAGGAAGGTTCCGGCGGCAGAGAAACCTGCCAAAATATTCTATTGGCATCCTTCTGAGGGAGAGGCTGCTATATCTGCCTATCACGACCGCAGCCATATCCTGATCAATACCGATGAGGTGACTTGTGATCGCCTGCTTCTGACTATGGAGAAACTGGCTGATAGGAAGCATACTTTCCATCTGACGAATGACACCACGAAAAGGGTGATCTCACCTTGATACATCTTCCCTTAGAAAGGAAATCTCCCAACTGTTTTTTTGAAAGAAAGAGGCCGTGTGTGATCGTATTCGGATCGCCATGGCCGTTTTTGTTTCTCTTCCTTACGGCATAGAGTATACTTTTCGTTTCACGATAAATTCAACTTCCTATTGAATTGCGAGGCAATCTGTATCAAGTCAAAAAGAGACCTTTGCAAAATCAAGAAGTATCTTTCCGGTATCGTTTTCGCCCATAGAGCGTGTCGCACAAGTCATAGAGGAGCTGAGGTATTCATATCTATAACGACACAGAAAAACAGTCAATTGACAATGAAATCTCCCGGAAAATGCCGTGCGACAGTCTCATCTATCGGTTTAACAGCTGGTACGGAACCTCCCACTCCCCGAATCTGCCATCCGGCAGAGAGCAGATAGCATCTTCCATCAATAGACCATAGTATCCTCTCATGTGAGACCATAGTATCCTCTCGTATGAGACCATAGTATCCTCTCATGTGAGATCATAGTATCCTCTCATGTGAGATCATAGTATCCTCTCTTGTGAGACCATAGTATCCTCTCATGTGAGACCATAGTATCCTCTCATGTGAGACCATAGTATCCTCTCGTATGAGACCATAGTATCCTCTCATATGAGACCATAGTATCCTCTCATGTGAGACCATAGTATCCTCTCATATGAGACCATAGTATCCTATCATATGAGACCATAGTATCCTCTCATATGAGACCATAGTATCCTCTCGTATGAGACCATAGTATCCTCTCATATGAGACCATAATATCCTCTCATATGAGACCATAGTATCCTCTCGTATGAGACCATAGTATCCTCTCGTATGAGACCATAGTATCCTCTCATGTAAGTTCATTCTTTGTATCTCAGGGAAAAACCAATGAGCAGGTGTATGGCTGCCAAGTAAACAGAAAGCAGTGTCCGAATACGTCGCCAATCGATAAGCATATCGACTTGGTTCGAAAATACATTCCGTGCTTTCCTGTATCGATTCGTTGACATGACGTCCCTGAATGAGACCTCTTCGTCGGATGAATTTCCTTGTCGTGCCATCGTTTTGTGTCATTGATCATACCATAAACACACAAAACAATCGGCCGACACACTGTGAAATGAATGGATAAATGGATAAAGTGCCTGCTTATTGCGCAAAGGTCTCAAAAAGTCTACCTTTGTGTATATTTAGATTAAACGGAAAAAACAGATAACGACAATTTGAAATATATGTCCATCCTGCAAAAATTGGAGAATAGTGCTGCAGCAGCAGTGAAAGCCCTTTACGGAACAGATCCTATGGAAGGGCAGATTCAATTACAAAAGACCAAGCGCGAATTCAAAGGACACCTGACTTTGGTGGTTTTCCCTTTTGTCAAGATGTCTCGAAAAAGTCCCGAAGCGACTGCCACGGAAATAGGAGAATGGTTGCTTGCAAACGAGTCGGCAGTATCTGCCATCGAAGTGGTAAAGGGCTTTCTCAATCTGACCATTGCTCCGAGGGTGTGGTTGGAGCTGCTGAACGAGATCCGAGCGGACATCAACTTCGGTCATAAGGTCGCTACAGAGGATAGCCCGCTGGTAATGGTGGAGTATTCATCTCCGAATACCAATAAGCCGTTACACCTTGGACACGTACGTAACAACCTATTGGGTTATAGTCTTTCCGAGATCATGAAAGCCAATGGCTATCGTGTGGTCAAGACTAATATCGTAAATGACCGAGGCATTCATATCTGTAAGTCCATGCTCGCTTGGCAAAAGTGGGGAGATGGTGTAACGCCGGAGAAGGCCGGTAAGAAAGGCGATCATCTGATCGGAGACTTCTATGTCCTTTTCGATAAGCACTACAAAGCCGAACTCAATTCCCTTATGGCTGAAGGTAAGAGCAAAGAAGAAGCCGAAGCCGCAAGCACCCTCATGGCTGAAGCTCGTGAGATGCTACGATTGTGGGAGGCAGGAGACGAAAAGGTCGTCGATCTCTGGCGTACTATGAATCAGTGGGTATACGACGGATTCGAAGCCACATACAAGATGATGGGTGTAGACTTCGACAAGATATACTATGAATCCGAGACCTATCTCGTCGGTAAGGAAGAAGTGCTGAGGGGTTTGGAGGAAGGCTTGTTTGTCAAACATTCCGATGGTTCTGTATGGGCGGATCTGACAAAGGATGGCTTGGATGAAAAATTGCTTTTGCGTGCCGATGGCACATCGGTGTACATGACGCAGGATATAGGTACGGCCAAGATGCGTTTCAATGACTATCCCATCAACCGTATGATCTATGTTGTCGGCAATGAGCAGAACTATCACTTCCAAGTCCTGTCCATCCTGTTGGATCGTCTTGGATTTGAGTTTGGCAAAGGGCTGGTACACTTCAGCTACGGTATGGTGGAGTTACCCGAAGGGAAGATGAAAAGTCGCGAAGGTACAGTCGTTGATGCAGATGATCTGATGGATGAAATGATCAGAACGGCTGCCGAGATAGCCGCCGAAGCCGGCAAGGCGGCAGAAAAGGATGAAGAGGAATCCCGTGAGGTTGCACGCATCGTAGGCTTGGGGTCTCTCAAGTATTTCATCCTGAAAGTAGATCCGCGTAAGAACATGACTTTCAACCCGAAAGAATCCATTGATTTCAATGGTAATACGGGTTCTTTTGTCCAGTACACTTATGCACGTATTCGTTCGCTGATGCGGCGTGCAGAGGCTGCGGGCTATGACATTCCATCTCAGCTGCCTACGGATCTTCCGCTGAGCGAGAAGGAGGAGGCTCTGATTCAAAAAGTGAGCGAATATGCTGAGGTTGTCAGTGAAGCCGGTCGCTCTTATAGCCCCGCTCTTATAGCAAACTATATATACGATTTGGTGAAGGAGTACAACCAGTTCTATCATGATTTTTCGGTGCTCAAGGAGGAAGATGAGCGTATCCGTGCATTCCGTCTCGCTCTTTCCGAGGTCGTAGCTCTTACGATGCGGAAAGGTTTCGCTCTCCTCGGCATCGAAATGCCCGAAAGGATGTAAGCAGATGGATGTAGCAGCATTGGTGTCGGGAGGAGTGGACAGCTCCGTAGTCGTTCATCGTCTTTGCGAGGAAGGATATAAGCCCGCTATCTTCTACATCCGGATAGGAATGGAAGATGAGGATGGTTATATAGATTGTCCGGCAGAAGAGGATATAGAACTGACGACACTGATTGCACGTCGCTATGGATGCCCTTTCGAGGTAGTCGATCTCCACAAAGAGTATTGGGAGCGTGTGGTCAGCTATACGGTGGAAACTGTTCGCCGGGGATTGACGCCCAATCCCGATATGATGTGCAACAAGCTGATCAAATTCGGTTGTTTCGAAGAGCGTTGGGGCTACCAATTCGATCGAATCGCCACAGGACATTATGCCACAACCGATCTCCTGAATGGAAAGACTTATCTGTCTACAGCTAAAGATCCTGTCAAAGACCAAACGGATTTTTTGGCGCAGATTAACTTCGCTCAAATATCCAAACTCATGTTCCCCATTGGCCATCTATTGAAGTCCGAAGTGCGTGCTATCGCCAATGCTGCCGGACTGCCGAGTGCCAAAAGAAAAGACAGTCAGGGTATTTGCTTTCTTGGAAAGATAGACTACAATGACTTCATAGAACGTTATTTGGGAAAGAAGGAAGGCCGGATAATCGAACTGGAAACAGGGAAAGTAATAGGCCGACATCAGGGTTACTGGTTTCATACGATAGGGCAACGCAAAGGGTTGGGACTCAGTGGAGGGCCTTGGTTCGTAGTCAAGAAGGATATCAAACGTAATATCATCCTCGTTAGCAGAGGGTACGACCCTGATACCCAATACGGCAAGACGATAGAGATGGAGACTTTCGACTTCATCACTGAGGATGCTTATGAAGCAGGGTATTGGAATCGGGAGGATGCTACACCCGTGACATTCAAGATTCGGCACACACCCGAATTCACGCGCGGATTGCTTTATAAGGGCGAAAAAGGTTATCGCCTTGAGAGCGAAGAGCGAATCCAGGGTATTGCCCCCGGGCAATATTGTGTGATCTACGATGAAGATCACCATCTCTGCTACGGAAGCGGTATGATCACGAAAGGGAGATAGCTCCTCTCTTATATTATATTTTGGATAGCATAACCAATAGAAGCATGAAAATTATCAGTTATAATGTCAATGGCCTTCGGGCTGCGATGAAGAAAGATCTGATCGGTTGGCTTCGAGAAGAGAATCCTGATGTGCTGTGCCTGCAGGAAACTAAGATGCAGAATGACCAATTCGAAAAAGAAGAATTTGAAGCACTGGGCTACCGCTCGTATCTTTTTTCGGCTCAAAAGAAAGGATATAGCGGTGTGGCTATCATCACAAAGCATCAACCTGATCATATAGAATACGGCATGGGTATGGAAGAATACGATGCGGAAGGTCGTTTTATCCGTGCCGATTTCGGCGATCTTTCTATCGTAAGCGTTTATCATCCATCCGGGACGAGTGGCGATGAGCGTCAGGCCTTCAAGATGGTTTGGCTGGAGCACTTCCAATCTTATGTCAATGAACTCCGCAAGAGTCGCCCTAACTTGATCCTGTGCGGTGACTACAATATCTGCCACGAACCTATCGACATTCATGATCCCATCCGCAACGCCAAAAACAGTGGTTTCCTTCCGGAAGAACGTGAGTGGATGAGCCGTTTCTTAGCGGACGGATATGTCGATACTTTTCGTCATACCCATCCGGAGTTAGTCCTATACTCTTGGTGGAGCTATCGCTTCCAAGCACGCAGTCGCAATAAGGGCTGGCGCATAGATTACTGTATGGTGACAAACAATCTGGCCGACCGAATAAAAGGTGCCTACATATTGAATGAAGCCGTTCACTCGGATCACTGTCCGATAGTCCTGGAAATAGCTGAATAATCACATCGGAAGCAGTCCGGCTTCTACCCGTATCTCAGATATTATTTTCCCTAATACAAAACGATCCTTCCCATGAATATACAGCAGCTCGAATACATAGCCGCATTGGATAAGTTCCGACACTTTGCCAAAGCTGCAGATTACTGCAATGTGTCACAGCCTACGCTTAGTACCATGATTCTCAAATTGGAGGAAGAACTTGGAGCTAAGCTTTTCGACAGGAGCCGACAGCCAATAGAGCCGACATCGATAGGCGCGCTTGTCGTTTCGCAAGCCAAGCAAATACTATACGATCTTAACAGTATCACACGGATAATCGAGGAAGAGCAGCAATCGCTCACCGGCAGGCTGAATATAGCCGTTTTGCCAACCATCGCACCCTATCTCCTGCCTCGTGTCTTCCCAATCTGGAAAAAAGAGCTGGCAGGGTTGGAAATACATGTCAGTGAAATGCAGACATCCCGCTGTCTGGCATCCCTTCTGTCCGGAGAAATAGATATGGCTATCATAGCTTCCAAAGCCGAGACCGAAGGTCTTGAAGACGACTTGCTCTATTATGAGGAGTTTCTGGGGTATGTATCGCGCTGTGAGCCGCTATTCGAACAAGATGTAATTCGCACTACCGAGGTCAACCCACATCGTCTCTGGCTGTTGGACGAAGGTCATTGCTTCAGAGATCAGCTCGTTCGTTTTTGTCAGATGAAAGGATTGCATGAACGTCAGACGGCATATTCCGGCGGTAGCATGGAAGCATTCATGCGACTAGTGGAGAGCGGTCAGGGAATTACATTTATCCCACAACTGACCGTAGAGCAATTATCACCTTCGCAGAAAGAGCTGGTGCGTCCGTTCGGTATGCCTCGTCCGGTAAGGGAAGTACGTTTGGCCGTGCGTCAGGATTATTCTCGCCGGAAACTTCGTGAACAGTTGATTGGCTTGTTGCGTTCGGCCGTCCCATCGGATATGCACAAGTTGCAGACAGGGCAGCATTTGGCTTGAACGAATCATATTTCCTATTTTTGTTTCGTTCACTTGGTTAGAAATTGCTCATGTCTCTGAATAAAATCATCTTGATAGGCCGTACGGGCAAGGATCCCGAGATTCGGTATTTCGATAGCAATTCGGCTGTCGCAAACTTTTCGCTGGCTACTTCCGAGCGAGGCTACAAGCTGGCCAATGGCACTGAAGTGCCGGAGCGAACGGAATGGCATAATGTGGTTGCCTATCGCGAGTTGGCCATTTTTGCCGAGAAGTGGATCAAGAAAGGGAGTCTCCTATATGTCGAAGGAAAAATCCGCTACCGCACGTATGTAGACAATACAGGGGTTCGTCGGCAAGTGACGGAAATCCTTGCCGAGAAAATCAACTTTTTTGAAAGCGGTTCCTCCAATCGAGACGAAAGCAGAACTTCACAGACATCTTCATCGACTCAAGATACGATGCCCCTCGCGTCTTCTTCATCCGTCCGTGATACGGCAAAAGAAGAAAGCTCGGAACCTCCGTCCGACCTTCCGTTCTAACCCAAATCAGATTTATTTTGGACTTACACCTTATTACTGATTTTTTTGAAGGGATTCGGGTCAATCCTATCGGTGCAGCAGCCATAGTGGCTTTCATTATCGACCTGCTTCTTCTTTGCTGTTCGGCTTTTATGTCCTCCTGTGAGGTGGCTTATTTTTCACTAAAGCCGATCGATCTGCAGAACATCCGCGAACGGAATCACTCTTCCGATATTGCGCTTTCCAATTTATTAGACAATTCGAATCAGCTATTGGCTACTATTCTGATCGGGAATAATGTGATTAATGTAGCCATCGTTATCCTTTCCAATTATGCCATCGAGCAGACGTTCGTTTTCTCTTCTCCGATCATTGGATTCCTGATCCAGACCATACTCCTGACCACTGTTCTTTTGCTGTTCGGAGAGATTCTGCCGAAAGTGTATGCACGGAAGAATCCGCTGCAATACTCGCGCTTTTCTGCTGCAGCTATGTCCGTTATCTATAAGATATTGTCACCGTTTTCAAAATTGCTGGTCAAAAGTACCGGCATCGTTACCAGAGGTATCAGCAAGAAGAAATACGATATGTCCGTGGATGAGCTCTCGAAAGCAGTAGCCCTCACCACTACGGAGGGAGAGCCGGAGGAGAAAGAAATGATTAACGAAATCATCAAATTCTATAATAAGACAGCCTGCGAAATCATGGTTCCGCGTATCGATATTGTGGATGTGGATCTGAGCTGGCCATTTCGTAAGATGCTTGACTTCGTTGTTTCGTCGGGTTATTCCAGACTTCCCGTTTCAGAGGGGTCAGAAGACAATATCAAAGGGGTGATTTACATCAAAGATCTAATCCCACACATGGATAAAGGCGATGAATTCGACTGGCATCCTCTGATTCGTAAAGCATATTTTGTCCCCGAAAACAAGCGCATAGATGATTTGCTCGAGGAGTTCAGAGCCAATAAGGTGCATGTCTCCATCGTTGTGGATGAGTTCGGTGGCACTTGCGGACTGATCACGATGGAGGACATATTGGAAGAGATCGTCGGCGAGATTACGGACGAGTACGATGAGGAAGAACTCCCCTTTAAGGTTTTGGGGGATGGCAGTTATCTTTTCGAAGGAAAAACGTCTCTCTCCGATGTCCGACACTATCTTGATCTTCCGGAAAATGCTTTCGGTGAATTGGGGGACGAGGTAGATACGCTTAGTGGACTCTTCTTGGAAATCAAGCAGGAACTCCCCCATGTGGGCGATACAGCAGTGTACGAGCCATTCCGCTTTCAAGTGACCCAAATGGACAAGCGCCGAATCATCGAAATCAAGATTTTCCCTTTCGAGCGCACTTGGGAGGTCGAATAGTCACCTCTTCGCCTCAGTCGAGCAGCCATTCCGTAATGCAGTTGATCCCCATTGAAATCCCCGGAATACTTGTCGGTCGCTTTGAAAAAGGCTCCGACAACAAACGTGAGGATGAAAGGCAAAGGATCTCTCTCCTCCTTCGACGGGTTTTCCCTCACGATACTCCGCAAATCGGACATCTGCCAAGTGGTAAACCGATACTTGATTCGGCGCACAATATCAGTATCAGCCATACGGGTTCTTATGGAGCTATCTATGTAACACCGTCAAGCCTGATACCGGGCATCGACATCGAGATGCTATCGGATCGTGCTCTGCGAGTAGCCCCACGGTTCATGAATGAGCAAGAGTACGAATGGCTAATGTCTGCCGATGAGGCGAGACGACGATTGCTTGCGACCATCATATGGAGTGCCAAAGAGACTGCATACAAAATTTTCAATCCCTCCGATGCATCCCTCAAACGCTTTGATGCAGCACTTCCCTTCGAGCTGCCGAGCGAAAACACGCTGTTTTCTTTCGAACTGATCTATTCGGATTCGTGTACCGGCGACATTCTCATTCCTGTTCAGGCTCTTTGCACCGGCGAATTTATCCTCACCTGTGCATGCCATTGCAGCCATAGCCGCTAATTCCCGAAGTCGGATTTAGATCCTGTCGTGTACTGAAAAAGTTGACAGTTGGGGTGTGCGACAAACCAAGAAAAAAATTTCAAAACATCTCAGCAATTCGGAGCGCCTTCGTATCCTCGAAGAATACCTCACCTCCGCTGCCAAGTAGTTCAGCGTCAGCGTTTTTTATCGCGCCAAGAAGGTGGCGAAATTTCCGCATATGCGGAAATAAATTTTCGTATATACTCCGATAAATTTTCTTATATACGGAAATATATTTCTTTATATACACAAATATCTCTCTTTATATACACAACAAAAAGAGGCTCGGAATATTGCTCCGGAACTCTACAACTACAGAAGAATGAATCCCGAGCAAAGGGCTAAATCTGCTTGTGTAAACCTAAGGGGAAATACCAATCGACAGTTGTAACCCCAGCATAGGACTAACCGGTATGTGTGTAAACTTATATGAATCCCGCTCACCCCAACTGTCAACTTTTTTCGGTACACAACGGTGGAGACTGACAGCTGGGGTCCTTTTTTATTCATTGTAAGGGCTGTTTATCGCTTTTGAAATGCCCTCAAGGTTAGTGTTTATCGGCCTTGTAGGTATATTACAGCCTGCAATTTGACCTATAGATCTGATTGCATGATTTTGGCGATAGCCTCTTCGATGTTCTCCATCGGCAGATTGCCCATCGTTTGCGTCGGTATTCCTTTTACCGGTACGAAAAGAACCATCGGAATACTTCTGACACCGAAAATCCCTGCCAACTCTTTTTCTTTGTCCACATCGACTTTGTAGACGGTGAGTTTACCGGCATATTTCTTGGCCACCTCTTCCAATTTGGGCGAAAGGCTGCGGCACGGGCCACACCAGTCGGCATAGAAGTCGATAATAGCAGGCTTATCACCTTTATAGACCCATTCTTGGGGATTGGCTGTGTAATCATATATGTGTTCGCGCATGTATTCAGCCGTGATATGGATGATTTTGCCATCTTTCTCTCCCTTGCTTTCGGCAGAGACGGTTTCTTCTTGACGAGTGTCATTCTTGGAAGTACAGGATGCAGTCATTGTCCCCACTGAGAGGAGGAACAGAGAAGCCAAGAGAATGGCTTTCGAGCAAATGTTCTTTTTCATCTTGTTTCGTTTGAGTTTGTTCTTGTTCTACTTGCTTATAAAAACGGAAAAGCGGCCAAAAAGTTCATTCCCTTTCCGGTCGCTTTCTCAAAAAATACTGCTGTCGGCTACTGCCGACGCCATATCAGTCTGTGTTTTTAGAGCCGTTTGATAAATGCCCGACGCGTTTTGTGGTGTTTACGTTCGAAGTAGTTCCACTGCATTTGCACGGCCATATTGGTTTCCAATTCGGGATTGCTCTCTGCATACTCCACTCCGTTCTTTTGGAAGATCGGGATCATATTATCGAAGATGAGGGCGTTCACACCTTTGTTTTGATACTCCGGCAATACGCCGATCAGGTAGAGATCGACCACACGAGGTCTACCTTTGAGAGCTTTGAGCAGATGGACGAATCCGAAGGGCCAGAGACTTCCTTTCGCTTTCTTGAGTGCTCGGCTGAGATTGGGCATGGTGATGGAGAAGGCGATCACTTCGTCGTCTTCCTCGCGGACGATCACCGTAACGAAGTCAAGCCGCACCATCGGGATATAGATATTGACATAGTAGTCTATTTGAGCTTCGGACAACTCGGAGAAGCCGTAGAGCTGGCTATAAGCCTTATTGAGGGTGCGGAATATACGATGGGCATAGGGCATGACCTCTTTGCGTGTTCGGAATTTGAGAGTCTTGAGTCCGTACTTTTGGCGTACGATCTCGGAAATGCGACGGTGCTTTTCCGGAATTTCAGTAGGTACGAAGATCTTATACTCCTTCCAGTCCTGATCTTTGATGAATCCCAGACGTTCAAGCTGTTTGGGGTAATAAGCGTAGTTGTAAATGGTAGCCATCGTACCCAGCTGGTCGAAGCCTTCGATAAGCATCCCTTCGTGGTCCATATCGGTGAAACCCATTGGCCCTTGCAGCATATCCATCCCCTTGGAGCGTGCCCATTCGGATACGGCATGGAAAAGGGCATCTACGACTTCATTGTCGTTGATGAAATCGACGAACCCGAAGCGAGCGTTGTTCTGATTCCAAGTTTCATTGGCACGGTGATTGATCATACCGGCGATGCGTCCCACGATCCGCCCTTCACGATAAGCCAAGAAATAGATGGCTTCGCAGAACTCAAAAGCCGGATTGCGGTCTTTGTCCAAGGTCATCATCTCATCATCGATCAGCCCCGGCACATGGTAGGGATTATTTCTATAGAGATCTATATTGAACTGAACGAATTTCTTCAGCTCGGCTTTGTCCAATACTTCTCTTATTTCTACAGCCATAAAACTCGTATTTAGTTTACCTAAGTAGTCAAAGGTTACACCGGATTTTGTACCTTTCACGCACAAATATAACTGAAATAGTTAATCATTATGGATAAAATCCGCATCTACTGTGACAATCTCGATCGCTACGAAGAGTTTCCACATGGCATATCTTTAGAGCGAGTGGCAGAGTACTTTCAAGACGATTTGGGCTTTCGTCCTTTCAATGCACAAGTCAATCATTGTACACGAGACCTTGGTTTCAGATTATATGAGCCTTCCGATGTCCTGTTCGCTTCTTTTTCGGACGAATCGGGTATGCGAACTTACGTCCGAACGCTCAGCTTCATATTAAGCAAGGCTGTTGCAGACATATTACCCGGGAGCAAACTTTTCATCGAACATTCATTGTCCAACGGTTACTATTGTCAGATCAAGAATGCTCATATGATCACACCCGGAGAGATCGTGCGGATCAAGGAGCGAATGGAGTCGCTTATAGTCGCAGACATACCTTTCCGAGCACATTGTGAGCGCACCGAAGAGGTGGCGGCCATGTTCCGCTCGATGGGCTATGAGGACAAAGCCGATTTGCTGGAGACGAGAGGCATGCCATATTCTCGCTATTATGATTTGGATGGCTACCCCGATTATTATTATGGTAGCCTTGCCCCATCGACCGGCTATATCGGACTGTTCGGCTTGGAGCCTTATTTGGATGGAGTCCTTCTGCGTATTCCGAGACGAGATAAGCCCGAGGAACTGGCACCATTCGTGCCTCAACCGATGATGAGACAAGTCTTTGCCGATCATGATCGACTTTTGGATATTCTGCAAGTGACTCACGTAGGCAGCCTGAATAAAGCTGTCGATCGAAACGACATCTCCACGATGGTACAGGTGTCGGAGGCTATGCAGGAGAAACAGATTGCCGCCATAGCCGATGATATAGCACATAAATACAAAGAAGGAGTAAGGGTGGTACTAATCTCGGGGCCTTCCTCTTCAGGTAAAACCACTTTCTGCAAAAGACTGCAAACGCAGCTCCTGACCAATTATATTCGCCCCTACGGACTTTCGCTCGATGACTATTTCATCAACCGCGAGGATTCGCCACGCGATGAATCCGGAGACTATGATTTCGAATCGCTCTACGCTTTGGATCTGCCCCTTTTCAATAAGGATCTGAAGCAGATGATCGCCGGTGAAGAAGTGAGCCTGCCCACCTATGACTTCACAACCGGGATGAGGGTGTACAAAGGAAATACCATACAGCTGAAAGACGGAGATATCCTGATCCTCGAAGGCATTCATGCGCTGAATCCGGAGCTGATACCCGGTGTGCCCGAATCAAGTACGTATAAGATCTATGTGAGTGCTCTCACTGCAATAGGATTGGATGCTCACAATCGGATCCCCAGTACGGACAACCGACTGATCAGGCGATTGGTGCGTGACTATCGCTATCGCAATTACTCCGGTCTGGGGACATTGCGTCGTTGGCAGAGTGTCCGACGAGGAGAGGAAAAATGGGTATTCCCGTTCCAAGAGAATGCACACGTCATGTTCAATAGTGCCATGCTCTACGAGTTGGCTGTTTTGCGTGCTTACGCGGAGCCGATCTTACAGGTAATCCCTCGTAACGAACCGGAATATGCTGAAGCCCGTAGACTGCTACGCTTTTTGAGCAGTTTCCGCATGATACCGGCACGTTTGCTTCCGAACAACTCTCTGATGCGTGAGTTCCTCGGAGGAAGCACATTCCACTACTGATGCCGAATCAGTCCGTAATAGCAGGAACAAACCGAGACTTGGGTAACATTTGAAGACGCCGGCTGAGTCATATCTCGGCATATTTTCAGCAAAGGAAACGACGTAATCGGGCTATATAACCGACCTCAATTCTCAAGAATACGAACTAAGAGCGAAAGCCTTTTGGTTCGTATTTTTGTTTGTACCCCTGATCGAGTGTCCGAATCGGACTCGTCGGGAAGGAGCTTTTTTGCTACTTTTGCAGAGCGGCAGAAAACCCTCATGAATGTATGTCCATATATTTGGAGAAAGCTAATTTATATCCGAAAATACTTTACTAACGACTCAATGAAAACAGATATGTACTCCGTTACTCTATTACACGTTTGGCCGCAGGTCTATTGTGTCCTGCCCGTATCAGCATATATGGTCGCAACATGCGGACAAAGCGGATTTTATTCTATGAGGAGTAAAGCCGTATAGTCTTTCGATAGCTCACCTGATACATAAGGCACCCGTCGGATTCAAGAGAAAATCCGACGGGTGCCTCTGTTTTTATCCCCTCAAGAAAAAGCCTTTAGGAAGTTGTGATTTATATACAAATCATTTTCGATCTATATATTTATTGAAAATCATTTATATACAAAATGAAAACGATTTATATATAAATCAAAAATGATTAATATATAGATTGTTCATCGAACTAATAAAAAGAGCTTTTCGATCTGAAAAAGGCTGTCATGTTACGTACTTTACCTCGAATTTCGATCTCTCAGAAGTGCTTATTTGGAATCATTCCAAACACTTCTTCGTTGTTGAAAACTTTTTTGGCGCATATTTTTCGGTGAATATTCCGTTTTTTTCAGCTTCGAAAATGACCCATATCGAAAGATTTTGCTTTTACCTTATACTCATCAAAAAACGAAAGAGAACACAGGTTGCCGTTCTTCATTCATGCATAGCCATGACGGTCATTTTTTTACTTGTTCTGAGCATTTTTCCCTCTTGATTCTTGACCGGCCGATCGACGGAGTCGACTACTCTCTATTGATTAAGGAAGGGCTTTTTGTACTTTTGGCTGACAGAAACGATAAATAACTTCGAAACGATGACCAACTCCAACTCCTTATACGAGAGACTACAGACAGCGGACTCATTCTTCCTGATGGCCGGCCCCTGTGCCATAGAGAGCGAAGATATGGCACTGCGCATTGCAGAGCGAATAGTAGAGGTGACTTCCCGACTGGGCATTCCGTATATATTCAAGGGATCGTACCGCAAGGCCAACCGCTCGCGTATAGATTCCTTCACCGGCATAGGCGACGAAAAGGCACTTCGCATTCTGGGCAAGGTAGGCCGGGAGTTCGGTGTCCCGACGGTGACGGACATACATGAGACACACGAAGCGGCTATGGCTGCCGAGTACGTGGATGTACTCCAGATACCGGCTTTCCTCTGCCGGCAGACGGATCTGATCGTGGCGGCAGCCCACACCGGGCGAATCGTCAATGTGAAGAAAGGGCAGTTCCTCTCGGGCGAAGCCATGGCTTTCGTGGCACGAAAGTGCGTGGACAGCGGCAACAGCCAAGTGATTCTGACCGAGCGTGGCAATACCTTCGGCTACACGGATTTGGTGGTGGACTACCGGAATATTCCGGCAATGCGTTCGCTGGGCTTTCCCGTAGTAATGGACGTGACTCATTCCCTCCAGCAACCCAATCAGGGTAGTGGCGTGACAGGGGGAAAACCCGAGCTGATAGAGACCATCGCGAAGGCTGCCATAGCCGTAGGTGCGGACGGGCTTTTCATCGAAACGCATCCCGATCCTGCTTCGGCCAAAAGCGATGGAGCCAACATGCTCCGACTGGATTTGCTCGAAGGGCTGCTCACGAAGCTGATGCGCATACAGGCAGCGATCAGGGATTGAGCCTGCAAGTAACCGTCTTATCGGCCGATTACACATATTGTAGGAAGGTCCTGTCAGGAACCGAAAGAAATATGATCGAGGAGGAAACGAGGCTGATTCGCTCCTCTTAGAAATCCCGACATTATGTCCCCAACCGGCGAACTCCCCCTTCCATAACAAGAGTCGCAGCATCCCTCTCTTGGCTGTACATAAATAACTTGTATCTTTGTGCAACTATAAAAAAGAATCAAATACTATTCCCCCTTTTATGGAATTAAAAAAGACTACACGTATCGAAAGCGATCTTATCGGAGAACGCGAGATACCCGGCCATATTCTATATGGCGTACAGACGCTGCGTGGTATAGAAAACTTCCCCATCAGCAATTTTCATCTGAACGATTACCCCCTGTTTATCAATGGCTTGGCCATGACGAAATGGGCGGCTGCAGTGGCCAATCATCGGCTCGGTCTCTTGACCGATGCCCAGAAAGACGGCATCGTGAAAGCCTGCAAGGAAATCCTCGAAGGCAAGCACCACGAGCATTTCCCCGTGGATATGATCCAAGGCGGTGCAGGAACGACCACGAATATGAACGCCAACGAGGTGATTTGCAACCGTGCCTTGCAGATCATGGGACACGAGGCAGGCGAATTTGCCCACCTCTCTCCTAATGATCACGTGAACTGCTCGCAGAGCACCAACGATGCTTATCCGACAGCTATCCACCTCGGCCTTTATGCCACATATCTGAAGTTCCGCCCCCATCTTCTGGATCTCATCGAGTCGCTGCGTGCCAAGAGCCGCGAATTTGCCCATGTACTCAAGATGGGACGTACTCAGCTCGAAGATGCTGTGCCTATGTCTCTGGGACAGACGTTCGGCGGATTTGCTTCCATCTTGCAGGATGAAATCAAAAATCTGGACTTTGCCGCCGAAGAGTTCCTGACCGTGAATATGGGTGCTACGGCTATCGGCACGGGTATCTGCGCCCAGCCGAACTATGCCGAATACTGCATAGAGGCTCTTCGTGAAGTCACCGGCTGGGACATTCGTCTCAGTGCCGATCTGGTAGGGGCTACGAGCGACACTTCCGTGATGGTAGGATATTCGTCTGCCTTGCGCCGTATCTGTGTGAAGGTGAACAAGATTTGCAACGACCTGCGTCTCCTTGCCAGTGGTCCTCGTTGCGGTTTGCACGAATTCAATCTGCCTGCCATGCAGCCGGGTTCGTCCATCATGCCGGGTAAGGTGAATCCTGTGATTCCGGAAGTAATGAATCAGATCTGCTATAAGGTGATGGGCAACGACCTGACCGTAACGATGGCAGGCGATGCAGCCCAAATGGAGCTGAACGCTATGGAGCCTGTGATGGCACAATGCTGCTTCGAAAGTTCGGATCTGCTCATGAACGGATTCGATACGCTGCGTACACTCTGTATCGATGGCATCACGGCCAACGAGGACGAATGCCGTGGGTATATCCGCAACAGCATCGGTATCGTTACGGCTCTGAATCCGATCATCGGCTATAAGAATTCGACCAAGATCGCCAAGGAAGCGATGGAAACGGGACGTGGCGTTTACGACCTCGTTTTGGAACACGACATCCTGTCGAAAGAGGATCTGGATACGATACTCTCACCGGAGAATATGATCAAGCCGGTCAAGCTCGACATCAAACCGCGTCGCTGACCCCTTTAGCGAAATATGAAACGGGGCTGTGCGAGGAGGAGAGACTCCTGTTCGCGCAGCCCTTTTCGTTTGACTTTATACCATGCGGAGGGATGGATGTGGGAATGAATGCTAACGACTATCTTTGCCTGACTAAGCATTAAAGAATGGAAAAGGTACATTATGCCGCCATAGACGTCGGCTCGAATGCTGTGCGCCTACTGATCAAATGTGTCAATAGCGAAGGAATGGAGGAGCCTCTCAGCAAGGTGCTGATCATGCGAGTTCCCATTCGTCTGGGCGAAGACTCTTTTACCAAAGGATACATAGGAGAGGAAAAGGCAGACAACATGGTACGGCTCATGCGGGCATACAATGAGATGATGCAGATATATCGGGTAAAGGACTATCGCGCCTGTGCCACCTCCGCCATGAGAGATGCATCGAATGCCGAAGCCGTGATCGCACAGATCCGAGAGAAAACAGGTATCCATATAGACATCATTGATGGAGATGAGGAGGCACGCCTCGTTTCGGACAATCATATCGAACAGATTATTTCCGACGGAGGCAATTATATCTATCTGGACGTCGGTGGAGGTAGTACCGAGCTTACACTTTTCTCCGATACCCATATCAAGCATTCGCAGTCGTTCGACATCGGTACGGTACGTCTGCTCAGCGAAAAGGTTCGCCCCTATGTTCGAGAAGCATTCCGCTCGGAACTCATGGCCATTACAAAAGAATATACCGACATCACGATTATCGGCACGGGAGGCAATATCAATCGCCTTGTCCGTCTGAGCGGATCGGACAGGGGGTCTTCTCGCTATAGCATCATGCCGGTAGAAGCACTGCACAAGACATACGACCTGCTCAAGCCCATTTCAACCGAAGAACGAATGGTACGCTTCCACCTCAAACCCGACCGCGCGGATGTAATCATCCCGGCAGCAGAGATTTTCCTTGAGGTGGCGGACATTACCGGAGCCAAAACCATCATTGCTCCTATCGTAGGATTGGCCGATGGTATCATCGAAGACCTCTATATACGCCATCAGTCTCGACCCTCATGAAACGACAGCAGAAACAACGGAGGAAAGCAGGGACGCTCTCTGCCACCGTAGGACAAGCCTATGCCAATCGGCTACTGATCCTCACAGAGGTGTTGGCTTTGCTTTACGTCATCATCACGGGGATCATCCTCCTTATTATGCGCCCCACCATGCCCGATGCCGACACACTGCTTCTCAATCGGGTGGAAATACTCGTAGGAACAGGCATATTCGCATTGCTCTATTATCGCTCTCCTTCTCGATTCACTTGGGCACTGCGCATCATCTTTCAGCTGATGCTGCTCAGCTATTGGTATCCGGAGACTTTTCTCTTCAATCAGCATTTCGACAATCTGGATCATATCTTCGCCCAGGCCGAACAGATCGTTTGCTTCAGTCAGCCGGCTATTTGGTTTAGCCGGTTATTCCCCCACTGGATAATAAGCGAAGTCCTCCACTTCGGCTACTTCATTTATTACGCGCTTATTGTCGGAGTCATTCTCTTCTACTATATCTCCAATTACAGGCAGGCCGAACGCGTTGCTTTCGTGCTGTTCGGTTCTTTTTATATCTACTATCTGATTTATACTCTCCTGCCGGTAGCCGGGCCACAATTCTACTTCCCCGCCATCGGTTGGGATAGCGTAGCGGCAGGGCGATTTCCACCCATCGGTCAGTACTTTGCCGCACACCCGGAGCTACAAGAGATGGAGGTGGCGCATCAGGGACTGTTCTATCGTCTGGTCAATATGTCACAGCAAATGGGGGAGCGTCCCACTGCGGCTTTTCCCAGTAGCCATGTCGGTATTACGACGGTGATCTTCGCTTTCTTTCACCGAAGTAGCCGGAAGTTATTCTGGTACCTCCTGCCCATCGGTATTTGCCTGACATTGGCGACTGTCTATATACAAGCACATTATTTCATCGATGTATTGGCCGGTCTGGTTTCGGGACTCTTATTCTATTACGGAGGAAACAAACTGTATTCGTGGCTGGATATCGTCATCAGTGGCCGGAGGAGCAAACTGCAAAGCATACCGGCCGGCCGGTGAACGAACGAAAAAACGAATATCTTTGCGGATATAGCTAAAGTGAAATATCTAAAAGACACTATTTCAATGGAAAAGCCTTATGTATTAGGAGTGGATGTAGGCGGTACCAACACCGTATTCGGAGTGGTGGACGCTCGTGGCAATTTGGTTATAAGTTCGTCCATCAAGACCGGAGCGCACAACGATCTGAACGATTATATCAAAGATCTGACTGCCGGCATCAATCAGTTGATCGAACAGGTAGGAGGGAAAGAGAAGATAAAGGGTATCGGTGTAGGTGCTCCCAATGGAAACTATTATACCGGATCGATCGAGTTTGCGCCCAATTTGCCTTGGAAACAGACCAAAATACCCTTCGCCCAAATGCTCACCGATTCATTAGGTATCCCCACGACACTGACCAATGATGCCAATGCTGCTGCCATCGGGGAGATGACCTATGGAGCAGCTCGTGGCATGAAGGACTTCATCGTTATCACGCTCGGTACGGGGGTCGGAAGCGGCATAGTAGTCAATGGCAGCTTGGTGTACGGACACGATGGATTTGCCGGTGAGCTGGGACACATGATCGTTCGCCGCAATGGTCGCATGTGCGGTTGTGGCAGACAGGGCTGTCTCGAGACTTACACCTCTGCTACAGGAGTAGCCCGTACAGCTCGTGAATATCTGGACATCCGTTCGGACAAGAGCTTGCTCCGGAACATTCAGCCCGATCTGATACGTGAGTTCGATATAAAGAAATGGCACAACACATTGGTTATTAGTGTGTTTTATTTTCCACACAGTGTTTTTCAGGCACTTATATTGCTTTCAGATGGCTTTTTATCTACATCTGAAACCCAATGACTTAGAAGCCGCCCCTTCTTCCCGATCATTATGCAGCCGGAGAATCACAAAAGAGTATGATTTACAGCTACTTGTTATTTTTATGGTATGTTCGCTTAGATCGAACTGGCGTGATCTGATCACTTCGAAAGATGTTTACGATGCAGCTATCAGTGGCGATGGCCTTGCTCAAGAGATATTCGAGACTACGGGAGCCATCCTCGGAGAGGCTTTTGCCGACTTCGTTACATTCTCCAGTCCGGAAGCGATCATCCTCTTCGGTGGTCTTACCAAAGCAGGTGACCTGCTGATGAATCCGATCCGCCACCACATGGAAAAGAATGTGCTGAATATCTACCGAGGGAAGACCAAGCTGCTCTTCTCTCAGCTCAAAGAGAGCGATGCCGCTGTGCTCGGGGCAAGTGCTTTGGGATGGGAGGCAAAATAAACGCTGAGCATCCGCTCGCACCTTTCAGATACTGTCCGCGCTGCGGAAACGATGGTTTTGCGGAGAGAAACCCGAAAGCCAAATCGTGTCCGAAGTGCGGATTGATTTATTATGCCAATCCTTCTGCTGCGACGGCTTGTTTCATTACCGATAGTGCGGGCAGACTATTGGCCGTGCGCCGAGCCAAAGATCCGGCCAAAGGCACACTCGATTTGCCCGGCGGCTTTATGGATATGGACGAAACGGCAGAAGAGGGTATCATCAGAGAGATCCGTGAGGAGACAGGAATAGAAGTCGAAGCAGTATCTTATCTTTTCTCGCTTCCCAATATCTATCCCTACGGAGGGATGCGCGTCCATACGGCCGATTTGTTTTTTGCAGCTCAAGTTTCTGATTTTTCCTCAGCCATAGCAAGTGATGATGCAGCCGAATTGGTGATATTGGCTCCGGACGATATAACCCTTGAAGACTTCGGATTGGAATCCATACATCAGGCTGTGGGGCGTTGGTTAGCCCGAAAAAAGAATCAAAATCGATGAAGATCCTCAAAAATCTGGCACTACCCATTGCCATGGCTTTGGGGGTATTGGCATGGCCTATACTGTCGCCGCTTTCTTTTCTGATACCCTACATGATCTTTCTGATGCTCTTCTTTACCTTCTTAAAGATCTCTCCTCGGGATATGCACTTCTCCCGACTGCATCTGCTGTTAGCCCTTATACAAATTACACTCGCTATAGGAGGATTTTTCGCTTTTAGGTTGCTCGATCCCATCGTGGCAGAAGGCGTTATGATCTGCTTTATCTGTCCTGCTGCCACGGCTTCGTCCGTCATCATCGGAATGCTCGGAGGCAATATCGCCTTCGGTGCTACGTATGTGCTGCTTACCCACATGGGAGTAGCGGTATTGGGGCCTTTGCTGTTTTCTTCGCTGAGTACGGCACATGCCGATATGCCGTTTTGGTCTTCCGTCATCCATATTCTTTGGGGTGTCTTGCCTCTGGTAGTGGTTCCTCTATTGGCTGCTTGGATCATTCGTTTCACGACCCCTCGGACACATGCCCGGCTTCTGCGCATTCCCCAAATGGCTTTTTGGCTATGGGTTGCCTCGCTGGCTATCATCATGGCCAAAACGACAGGCTATGTGATAGCACAAGGCTCCGACAGCATCCGTTTGGAACTGCTGTTGGCGTTGGGTGGTCTGCTAAGCTGTTTGCTGCAGTTCGGGTTGGGCAAGTGGCTAAGCAAACGATATTTGAAAGAAAGCATTACGGCCGGCCAGGCATTGGGGCAAAAAAACACTTCGCTTGCCATTTGGATGTCGCTTACCTATTTGAATCCGATAGCTTCTATCGCACCTGCAAGCTATGTGGTATGGCAAAATTCGCTCAATTCCATCCAAATCTGGCTATACGATAAACGAAAGAATAAAACCGACAGACAATGAAACTAACAGACCGATGGTTTACTTCCATCAGTGAGGATGAGAAGGGCAACATAGTATTCGTCAATGGACGCTTGGAGCTTGACGAATTCCGACTGAGTGGCAAGCTGAAAATCCGAATCGAAATACGCTGGTCTTACGAAGCCGACGAACAAGGTCTGCCTACAGAATCGGCAGGCAAACAGATCGAAGAGATCGAGCTGCTCATCCGTAAGGCTATGGAAAAGGACAAGTTGGCCATCATGACAGGCAACTATACCGGAGGCGGAACAAAGTATTGGGTCTATTATGCCCGTACTGAACGAGTATTCGGCGAACGGCTCAATGAGGTGTTGGCCCCTTACGAAACATTACCGCTGGAGATAGAATGCGAAGTCGATACCGACTGGGAAGAGTACCTCGATATGCTCTCCATGAAAGACGAAAATTCGATATAGCCATTATGCCATCTCTCTGTGGCGAGGGGAGCTATTTTCTTATTGGTCAGCTTCGGAACCGGATCGACGATAGGATTGATTGCGCGGATGGTAGGTCTCGATTTCATGCCGGAGAGTTTCCCTGTCGATATGGGTATAGATCTCTGTCGTGGCAATGTTCTCATGGCCAAGCATGAGCTGAATGGCCTGCAGATTAGCTCCTCCCTCGAGCAGATGGGTGGCAAAGCTGTGACGGAATGTATGGGGGCTGATACTCTTCGTTATACCGGCTTCTTCTGCCAGCTTCTTGATCATGACGAAAACCATGATGCGGGAGATGGCTTTGCCGCGATTGCTCAGAAACACGTACTCCTCCTGTCCAAGAACAGGGGTCGGGCGTTCGGGATCGGACAGATACCGCTTCAGCTCGGTGATAGCAGTCTCGCTCATGGGTACAAGACGCTGTTTGCGCCCTTTGCCATCGATACGCAAAAATGATTCGTTGAGGAAGAGATTGCTGAATTTCAAAGAAGTCAGTTCGCTGACACGCAGACCACAGCTATAGAGTATTTCCAGAATGGCGCGATTGCGTTGGGCTCCCTGAGCTGCCGGATCGATCGCTCCGATCAATCGATCGACCTCTTCGATGGTCAATACCGTAGGCAGATGGACACCGATGCGAGGGCCTTCGAGCAACTCGGTAGGATCCGCTTCGATATACTCTTCCAAAACGAGGAAGCGGAAGAAGCTCTTGACGCCGCTGATGATACGCGCTATCGAACGCGCACTGATGCCGAGGTCATACAATTCGGCTACAAAATGTTGAAGATTTTCATACGAAACCTCTCGAAAAGAGATGTTTTCAGCCGTGAGATAAGAGTCTAACTTGCTCAAATCCTTTAAGTAAGCATCCACACTGTTGGGCGTCAGGTGAAGCTCCAAACTGAGGTAGGACTTGTAACGCTTGGAAAGGCTATCTTCTATCATTGTCAAATATCTATACCTTTGTAGAGGTTGTGTGCCAACCTATGCACACACCGGAACGAGAGTCTGCGCCGTAAGCCGTTTTTTTATGGCTCTGCCTCCCAAAGATAAACAATCGTTATGAAGCTTATACACATTATCAATGGCCCCAATCTGGCGTCGCTGGGCAAGCGAGAACCGGAAATCTACGGCACTCGTTCGTTCGATGCTTATCTCGAAGATTTGCGAGACCTTTATCCCGATGCTACCATCTCTTACTATCATAGCAACCATGAGGGCGAGCTGATCGATGCCCTTTACCGCGCCGAGCAAAGCGGTGCCGTGGGGGTAGTGCTCAATGCCGGTGGTTATACGCACACGTCCATTGCCTTGCTGGATGCCATCCGAGCCATCAGCATCCCTGTAGTGGAGGTACATATCAGCTCCATCTTTGCACGCGAGGAATACCGCCGGCAGTCGATGATCGCGCCGGCTTGTCGGGGAGTCATATCAGGTTTCGGTCTGGAGAGTTACCGGTTGGCAGTAGACTTTCTGGTCAGAGAATAAAGCTACGGCATACAAAACGATGGGTCTGAGAAATCATTAGGCCCATATCTTTACAGACTAATACTGCTCTGGAAATAGATCTGGTCAAATATCAGATCTCATGCAAACGCTAAGGAGTATGACCATCGACGAATATATTGCGACACACACATCGGCCGAACCGCCCCTCTTGCAAAAGTTGGATCGGGATGCTCATCTGCACCTGATGCGTCCGCGGATGCTCTCCGGACACCTGCAGGGACGTTTTTTGTCGATGATCTCTCATCTGATGAGACCACGCCGGATCTTGGAGATCGGCACCTATACCGGCTATGCCTCTCTCTGCTTGGCAGAGGGATTGACTCCGGACGGACTGCTCCACACACTGGAGCGCGACGACGAGATGGAGGACTTCATCCGCCGCTATCTGGAGGCATCGGATTTGGGGGGTAAGATCAGATTACATATTGGGGAGGCCTTGGATCTACTACCGGACCTGGTCAAGAACGAACGCTTCGATCTGATTTATATGGATGCAGACAAGAGACAATACACCCTTTACTATGAAATGATCATAGACCACCTGCCTCCCGGAGCACTCATCCTGGCCGATAATACGCTGTGGGACGGTAAAGTGGTGGCCGAGCCTCTTCCGACCGATAGCCAGACACAGGGTATCCTTCGCTTCAACGAAAAGGTCTTGCAGGATGAACGTGTGGAGAACTTGATAGTTCCGATGCGCGACGGGTTGAGCATGATTCGTGTACGATGAACAATAAGACGAACTCCTTGTTTTAGGAATAAAGATATGATTACAATGAGTCTAAAAATATTTCTAACAGCATTATCAGTTATGGCAACAGTAACATTACAAGGCAAAATCAACATCAATACTAATGGACAGCTCCCGGGCGTAGGTTCAGTTGCTCCCGACTTCAAAGCCGTGAAGGCTGATTTGAGCGAAGTATCGCTCTCGGAATTCAAAGGAAAAAGAGTGGTAATCAACATATTCCCCAGTATAGATACAGGTGTCTGTGCAGCCAGCGTACGCCGTTTCAATCAGGAAGCATCTTCTTTGGACAATACGGTAGTACTCTGCCTTTCCAAGGACCTGCCTTTTGCACAGGCTCGCTTCTGTGGTGCCGAAGGTCTGGACAAGGTTATCACCGTTTCAGCTTTCCGCTGCGACTGCTTTGAGAAGGGTTATGGTCTGTTGATGACCGATGGCCCTTTGAAAGGTCTCTTGGCTCGTGCCGTCGTTGTGGTGGACGAAAACGGTAAGATCATTTACGAAGAGCTTGTTCCCGAGATCACTCAAGAGCCGAATTATGAAGCTGCTATCGCTGCACTGAAGTAATTTCGTTCAAATATCAAATATTTTCGGGGCTGTGTTCAATTTCATTGGCACAGCCCCGATTCCATTTTCAGTATCTACCAAACCGTTTCGATGCGCTTCTCTCTTTTTATCATAAAAGAAAAAGGTTGGAGGAATGGCTGTAAATTGTGAAGAGAGAGGTCGGAAGGAGCCTGAAATCAATGGGTCGGAAAGCCTTTAGTATTTGGTCTTATCCGTTTTTTCTGTCCAAAGACGAAAAGAATGGAGTGCTTCATCCTGCAGTATCGGGATGATCGGAGTAGAGCGGTTATCCATAGGACGAGCCAGCTCTTGATAGATAAAATCGTCATCGAATCCTATATCGGCAGCATCCTGCCGATTGTTGCCATAGAAAATCCGATCTATGCGTGCCCAATAGATGGCTCCGAGGCACATCGGACACGGCTCGCATGAAGTATAAATGGTACATCCTGAAAGATCGAAAGTGCCGAGCCGCTTACAAGCCATACGAATACAATTCACTTCTGCATGCGCTGTGGGGTCATTGTCGAGGGTCACACGATTGCTCGTCGCTGCAATGATCTCTCCATCTTTTACTATCACAGCACCAAAGGGCCCCCCTCCATTGGCAACGCTTTCGTCGGCCAATCGGATCGCTTCGCGCATCATCTCCTTATCCTGTTCCGTATGATTCATTGTATTGTGCATGTTCAATTGTTTGCTTCCGGTAGGTTTGTCGGCTTATGCTTCAGGAGTAGATACAGTTTCGTTCAGAGCGATTGCCGTAGGAGCGATCCCGATCAAACGGCGACGATAGAGCATTCCGACAGCCATTTTGAACGTTTTCTTGCTCATACCGGTATGTTGCATAATTTCCTCGGGCGAACTCTTATCCCCGATGGGAAGCCGACCGCCTCTTCTTTGGAGCATGTGTAGCAGTCGTTCGCTCTCGGAGTCAATACGGTCATAGCCTATCGGTTTGAGCGAGAGGTCGATTTTACCATCGTCACGGAGGCGAATCACGAAAGCTTTCACTTGTGCCCCGATAGCCAAAGGCATCGGTAGCGTATCGGAATAGATCATCCCCCAATGGGTATGATCCACGATCATGCGATAACCCGGATCGATTCGTTCGTAAACCAGTGCTGACACCTCGTCCCCAGGGGAGTAGGATGGGGGAATGTTGCCCAAATGTTTGGACAATTTCGCCGAGCCAACGATCTTACCGCTCACATGATCGATATAAGCATAGACGAAATAGCGTCCGCCTTCTCGAATGAGCTGCGTCTGTTCTCGAAAAGGAACGAAGAGATCCTTGTGTATGCCCCATTCCATATACGCCCCACTATCTGTGACGGAGACGGCATGCAGTAGAGCCACCTGTCCCACTTCGACAAGCGGCCGCATGGTGGTGGCGATGAGTCTGCCTTCATTGTCGTGATAGACGAATACCTCCACTTCCATACCAGGTGCAGCATCTGAGGGGAGGTAGCGATTGGGCAACAAAATATCCGTATCGCCTCCATCGAGATATGCCCCGATGGATACGATACGGTCGATGATCAGACGACCTATGCGTCCGAGCTGGTATTTGCTCCGCTTCATCCTCCGGGATTACTCAAGCGTAACTGACGATTCGTCGCGCAGGACGGGTTGCACCAAAATAGATTCGGGCATACCATCGCGCTGCACCTGAAAGACGCACGAAGTAATCTGCTGGTCGTTTACGTACGAACGGAAGAAGAAAAGATAGGCAAAAGCCGGCTTGTATTTGGGCTGTGCCATCATGCGTGCAATCTTCTCGTAGTTCTTGGGTGACCAATAACGACACCCGGCCAAACCATTGGCATCGGTGAAGATGTCCTCCTCAGTACGGTACTTCATGCTCTTTTTGATGAACTCTTTATAAGCAGAGGAATACTCTTCGGATCCGGACAAAGCAGGAATACCGTTGATACTGATGATACGGTCTCCGGCTTTCAGCCCTGCCTTCGCTGCCGGAGAGTCGGGGTCGACTGCTGCCACGAGCGAAAGGTCGTTGGCCTGATAGTACAGCCCCGTATAGAAGTAACGCTGACTCCGCAGACGGAACGTCGGGTTCTCACGATAGCGAATAAACGGGAATTCCATCATCATCAAAGGCACGTTGTATCGCGCATATTCTGCCAACTCCAAAGGTGTGGAAAGGAAATCATTAGACTCGCATTGCCAGAAAATTTGGAGATTGTTCCTGGCATTGATCAGCCGTACGCCGAGCTGGATTACATAAGGAGCATTGATCTCCTGTGTGCCGGCCGGCATAATGGGGATCGATATCATCCTCTTGTCACGCGGAGAATACTGCCAAGAATTATGAGGGGCGGAACTATTGAATGAGGTAAAGAGCTTGTTGTTGTCGAACAGATAATAACAATCGACGATTACATCGGGATTGTTTAGCGTCTCCTTCATTCCCATGGCACTCAGATATTTGCCCACTTCTTTGTAGACAGCTATATCGATCTCCTCGTTGTCGGGCGAAGAAGCTGCGAAAGAGTATGTACGCAGATTGGTAAAGTCCGCTTTGGTCGATGTCTTGACTTTGTATGGACGCACGATACGGCGATCGCTGGCATCCTGCAAGCTATAGAAGCTGAAAGAGCGTGCCAACTGACGTTCGGACAGAATATACCGAGACTGGCAGTCACGTCCTAAGGTGATTTGCTTGGTCCCCGACAGATCGGAGACCTCCAGTCGGGTCGTGTTTCCACTGATCAGGAGCTTCTGAAAATCCACTTCGTCCAGCGAAGCAGTAGCCTTTCCGTCCACTTTTTCAATGACATCGCCGGGTTTGAGTCCCGCCACATCGGCAGCACTGCCCGGCTCTACCGTGATGATAACAGGCCTATTGGCACCCCAATGCTCATTATAGCTGATTTGGTACTGCATACCGATGCGACAGACCTGATCGCTCCCCGTTGCGGACTGGGCCGAGGTCGCTGTTGCTGAAAACAATGTAGCGATTGCTATAGCAAATAAACGATTCATCTTCATTTCTGCTGATATTTTTATTGGATTTATACCGGTCACAATTTGTTTTTACAGAGGTCAAATATAGTCAAAAGTGCCTGATCGGTGGCCTGAGCGATAACCTCCTCACGAGTACCGCTAAGATGCAGACAGTGCGCGAAAGTGTCCTCACCGATGACAAGAGCGATCCAAACTGTGCCGACCGGCACCTGATCCGAACCGCCCGAAGGTCCGGCTATTCCCGTAGTCGCAATTCCTATATTGGCATCAAGCAGGCGGCAAACACCCACAGCCATACTGCGTGCCACAGGCTCGCTGACTACTGTATGGCTCTCAATATCGGCTTGGGACACTCCCAAAAGGCGTATTTTGATGTCGTTCTGATATGCCACGACCGAACCTCTGAAAAAAGTCGAGGCTCCCGGGCAATGAGTTAGAGCCGAAGCAATAGTCCCTCCGGTACAACTCTCGGCAGTAGCCAATGTAAGACCTCGCTCAGTCAAGAGCTTCGCCAGTTCGGAAATAACGGGATTATCCATCAGACCGTGATGCGCGAGAATGGAACAGCATCGATGGGGCAGAAATCGCCCTGCAAGTACTTATAGTATCCGGAAATGGCTACCATAGCAGCATTGTCCGTTGTATAGGCGAATTTGGGAATGAATACAGTCCAGCCATAACGTCGGGCATGGTCATGAAAAGCATCGCGCAGTCCGGTATTGGCCGATACACCGCCGGCCAAGGCCACTTGTTTGATGCTATGATCTTTGGCCGCTTGGCGAAGTTTCTTCATCAAGATGTCTATGACCGTGTGCTGAAGAGATGCGCACAGATCGGCCTTGTTCTTTTCGATGAAGTCGGGATCTTCGACCAGTTTGTCGCGCAGAGTATAGAGGAATGATGTCTTGAGTCCGCTGAAGCTATAGTCGTAACCGGACACATGAGGACGGGCAAAGCGGAAAGCATCGGGGTTGCCCTCGGAAGCCAACTTATTGACGATGGGGCCTCCGGGATAACCCAACCCCATCACCTTGGCACATTTGTCGAAAGCCTCTCCGGCTGCATCGTCGATCGTCTGTCCTATTACCTCCATATCGTAAGGGGAGCGAACCAGAATAATCTGAGAGTTGCCCCCTGAAACCAACAAGCACAGGAATGGGAAAGAGGGATGCTGTGACTCCTCACCCGGCTCACGAAGAAAGTTGGCCAGGACATGGGCATGAAGATGATTGACTTCCAGCATCGGAATGCCCAAGGAAAGAGACAATCCCTTGGCAAAGCTGGTGCCTACAAGGAGCGATCCCAGCAAACCCGGTCCACGAGTGAAAGCGATGGCATCAATTTCTTCTTTGCGAATGTCGGCACGTTTGATAGCTTCGCTGACTACCGGGACAATGTTCTGCTGATGCGCACGCGATGCCAGTTCGGGAACCACTCCCCCGTAGGCATTGTGTACGGCCTGTCCCGCGATCACGTTGCTAAGCATAGTTTCTTTCCTGACCACGGCTGCAGAGGTGTCGTCACAGGAGCTTTCGATCCCCAATATGATAATGTCTTTCTTCATTGCTGTCTCTTTTTCTATCTGCAAAAAAACGAATAAAACCTTGTTTGAGCCAATTCTTCCTCCGAGTGTTGCTGTTTTCAATTGTGATAAGGTACTGCCATGAGAAAACGAAGAGAATAATGGAATGGAACAGACATCCGAACCATGGGAGATACCTCTCTTAGAGGAAATTCCGGCCTCTTCTCAGTTGAGTATAGACTGCAAAACGACTAAGGCTGTGTCATAAAGGGGGTAATCCTTTGACACAGCCTTCGTATGGGAACTGTTATTCGTTCTGCGTGTAGCCCATAGGGGAATCGAACCCCTCTTTCAAGAATGAAAATCTTGCGTCCTAACCGATAGACGAATGGGCCAAACCGAGCCTGACACTCGTCTCCGCTTCGCAGACAAGTACGAGCAGAGGGAGATAGTCTTCCCTTACGCTAATGTATTGATGCGGCGAGCGAGCTTTGACTTCAGATTGGCGGCTTTATTCTTGTGAATAATATTCTTGCCGGCCAAGCGATCAAGCATCGATGCCAATACGGGGTATTTCTTTTCAGCTTCAGTACGGTCCGTCAGTGCACGGAACGCTTTCACTGCATTACGAGCCGTACGGGCATAGTAACGATTGTGCAGTCTGCGTGCATTTGTCTGACGAATTCGCTTTTCTGATGAAATATGATTTGCCATATCTTTCTCTTGTGATAATTTTAATTCTGTAGCCCATAGGGGAGTCGAACCCCTCTTTCAAGAATGAAAATCTTGCGTCCTAACCGATAGACGAATGGGCCTCCGGATGTTCTTAGCAAAAGACAAAAATCCGTTTTGCGTTTGCAAAGGTAGTATTAAATCTGAAATTGCCAAACGATTTTGCTTCTGCACCACGTAAGTTTCGGTGCTTTTGTCTCTTCATTTTCCATTGCCTTTTCCAAGAGCTCCACACAAGATATAGTCCGAAGAGGCTTCTTGGTATTCTTAAAGAGTGCGATCGGTCAGGAAAAGACGAACCGCAAATCAGAAGAAAGTGGTTCCGGAAATCCTGAAAACACGCGCGAAAAAAATTTCGTTTTGGTTCGAGAATTTTTTTGTTCCCGAACCAAAACGAAAAAATTCTCAGACCACGTTTTGCGGAGCTATACTCGGCAAAATTTACGAACGAAAAAGCGTGCAAGATGAGTATGCCCCCTCTCGCTGATTTTGTATCGGAGGTGGTAGAGAGTTTTGTCAGAGGGCTTGGCCATCTAAACCAAACGGCTTGAGCACAGAGGACTGAGGTCGGTGGAAAATTGCCTTACTTTTTGGGTATAGCCACGCCACCGGATTCGGCGAAGAAAGGATCTGCAAATGGATGGTTTCGCAGGATCGTTTAGCTTACGGGTTCGAAGTCGAGTTGCTTTCTGTCCAGATTGGCTTGAGCAACACGTACGGTGATGGCATCGCCCAGACTGTAGCGGTGACGATAGCGACGCCCGATGAGGCAGAAGTTCTTGTCGTCGTACTCGTAGTAGTCGTCGTCGAGACAGCGGATGGGTATGAGACCTTCGCACATATTTTCCTTCAGCTCTACGTACAACCCCCATTCGGTGACGCCCGATATTACACCATCGAATACTTTGCCGAGGTGTTCGGACATAAACTCCACCTGTTTGTATTTGATGGAAGCGCGTTCGGCCGAAGCTGCCAATTGCTCCATTGCAGATGAATGCTTGCACTTTTCCTCATAGTCATTCTTGTCTACGGAACTTCCACCCGAAAGGTATTTCGTCAGCAATCGGTGCACCATCAAGTCCGGATAGCGACGAATGGGCGAAGTGAAGTGGGTGTAGAAATCGAATGCCAATCCGTAGTGGCCGATGTTGTCCGTCGAGTAAATGGCCTTAGCCATGGAGCGTATGGCAACGGTAGAGATCAAATTTTCTTCCGGTTTGTTTTGGATGTTGTCCAGAAGCGAATTGATGCTCTTGCTTACCTCCATATTACTACCTGTGGTGCGCAACTTGTAGCCGAATCGGCGGATGAAGTCCGACAAGGTCTCCAATTTGTCGGGATCGGGCAGGTCGTGGATACGATAAACGAAGGTCTTGGCTCGTTTCCCTTGGGTCTCTTCTCCTATATGTCGGGCTACCGTCCTATTGGCCAAAAGCATGAACTCTTCGATCAGCTTGTTGGCTTCCTTGCTCTCCTTCACGATTACACCCAGAGGACGACCTTTCTCATCTATTTCGAAGCGGACTTCTTTCCTTTCGAAAGCAATCGCTCCGTTTTGGAATCGTTCTTCGCGAAGTCGCTGTGCCAGCTCGTTGAGTTTGAGAATGGCCTCCTTGCAGTCGCCTTCGCCGGTCTCGATCACGGCTTGTGCCTCTTCGTAGGCGAACCGGCGGTCGCTCTTGATCACGGAGTGGCAGATGCGATAATCCAATACTTTGGCTTCGTCATTCATCCGGAATATACAGCTATAGGCATATTTCTCTTCGTCGGGGCGGAGGGAACAAAGGTCGTTGCAGAGGCGTTCGGGGAGCATCGGGATGGTGCGATCCACGAGATAGATACTTGTGGCACGGTTGTATGCTTCCTGATCTATGATCCCGCCCTCGGTTACGTAGTGCGAGACATCGGCGATATGTACGCCTACCTCATAGCAATCATCCTCCAGCGGACGGAACGATATGGCATCATCGAAGTCCTTGGCATCCTTCGGGTCAATGGTGAAGGTGAGTACCGACCGAAAATCTTCTCTTCGGGCAAGCTCTTCTTCTGTGATCTTCCCATCCAAACGGTCGGCTGCCTCTTCCACCTCTTGGGGGTAGACATAAGGCAATCCGAACTCGGCCAAAATGGCATTCATCTCGGCATCGTTGTCTCCGGCCGGTCCCAATACGGCTTGTACCTCTCCGATGGGATTCTTGGATTGCTCCGGCCATTCGAGTATTCGGACTATTACCTTATCGCCGTTTTTGGCGTTGCCGAGGTTGTCCTTGGGGATGAAAATATCATTCGCTAAGGTGCGATCTTCCGTAACAAGGAAAGCAAAGTCTCTATTGATTTGGATCTTGCCGACGAAAGTGGCCTGCTTCTGTTCTATGATCTCGATCACGGCGGCTTCCGGCGCGCGACCACGACGTTTGGCAAAGAGTTGTACTTTCACTTTGTCACCGTCCATGGCATGTGCCGAATTTCTTTCGGCAATGAAAATGGGCGTTCCGCCCCCTTCGGGAATAAACGAATTGCGGCCATTGAACCGACGCTCAAAAGTGCCTATGACAATCAATCCCAAGGCATTGTACCGATAGCGTCCGCGCTCTATCTCATGCAGGATGTCATCCACAGCCATGTCTTCCATCAGGGAGTTCACCATTAGCTTTTGTGGTGTAGCTTCTACTCCCATCAGATGGCTTACCTGCTTGTAGTTCATCACGCTCTGAGGATTGCTTTGGAATATGTCCAAAATGGCATTGCGCATCTCCTCCTTGGTCATGCGCTTGTTCCTGCGGCCGGCACGGTTGATGCGAGGAGCGTCTCCCTTGCGGGCTTTAGTCTTGCTTTTATCTTTCTTTTTACTCATTGATTCTTTTGTTCGGAAACATCTCCCCCTGCCAATAATCGGGAAGATGCGATTAACTGTTCATTTCGAGGATAGACCTCATTATTTCCGGTGTATTGCTCAGACGAGGCACTTTGTGCTGTCCTCCCAGCTTGCCCTGCTCCGTAAGCCAATCGTGGAAGAGACCGGAGCGAGCGATCGTCAGGGAGAGTGGGAGCAGAGTCATGTCTGCATACCGCTTGGCTTCGTAGTCGGAATTGAGCGTTTGCAACTCGGCATCCAATGCTTTGGCAAACGCATTCGGATCAGCCGGTGCAGAGACAAATTCGATCAGCCAGTCGTGCCGTCCTTTGCCCTCTTCCGAAAAAAAGTGGGGCGCTACCGTATAGTCCACTGCCTGCACGCCAAATCGCTTGCATGTCGCCGCCAAAGCCTTGTCGCTATTGTCTACCATCAGCTCTTCTCCGAATGCGTTGATATAGTGCTTGGTGCGACCGGTGATGACTATCTTGTATGGTTTCACCGATGTGAAGCGTACGGTATCGCCCAGTACATAACGGTAGAGTCCTCCGAGCGTACTGATAATCATGGCATAATTGCGCCCTATTTCTACCCCTTCGAGTGGAATGGCTTCCGCTTCGGGCCGGCCGAAATGTTCCATCGGGATGAATTCGTAGTAAACTCCGTAATCGAGCATCAGCAGCATACCGCTATCCTTCGGATCATCCTGAATACCGAAGAAACCTTCCGAAGCATTATACGTCTCCATATACTGCATCCGTGAAGAAGGTATCAGCTTCTCATACTGCGCTCGATAGGGAGCAAAGCTGATACCGCCGTGAAAAAATACTTCCAATTCCGGCCATACATCCGACAAAGTCTCTCGGCCTGTAGCTGCGAGTATATCCTTGATCAAGACAAGGATCCAAGACGGTACGCCGGACAAGCTTCCGACTCGTACATGCGCCACTTCGCGAACTACGGCTTTGAGCTTCTCCGTCCACTCGTCCATCAAGAGCGTTTCTTTCGAGGGTACGCGCATGCAGTTGCCGAGCACAGGCATATTCTCGACAAGGATGGCACTCAAGTCGCCGACTTGTATATCGGCATTCATGGATACAGGGGCGTGACTGCCACCCAGTACCAACCCTTTAGTCGTGAAGAAACGACTGTCAGGTCTATTGCGTAGGTATAACGATAGGGAGTCTTTCCCCCCTTGATAATGGCAATAGTGCAGATGGCGATATGGAACGGGGATGAACTTGCTTTTGCTATTGGTGGTGCCACTGCTTTTAGCAAACCATGTACAACGTCCCGGACAGAGTATGTCTTTTTCGCCACGAAGCATTCGTTCTATTTCGGCTTGTGTCGATTCGTAATCGCGAACAGGTACGTTGCGAGCAAAACACTCTTTCGAGCTTATGCGACTGAACCCGTAGCGGATACCGGTGGATGTGTAGGCTGCACTCGACAGGATGCGCCTGAGCTGGCGGTCTTGTATCTCTTCTGCTCGGGAGGCATAGGTGTCGATGGTTTTCAGCCTGCTTTTCAACAAGGCATATATGATGCGAGTCTTGTAGTCCATCGGTTTTCTTTTCTTCACAAAAGTATCATTTTCTCATTCTGCGTTCATATCGCATAGCTTCGTGTAGTATCCTCCCAGGGCATACAGTTCATCGTGGCGTCCTTGCTCCACGATACGCCCCTCATGCAGTACGCATATAATATCCGCATTGCGGATCGTGGTCAGTCGGTGCGCTATGACGATAGCCGTTCTATTGGCCATCAGTTTCTCGATAGCATTCTGTACCAAACGTTCGCTTTCCGTGTCGAGTGCTGACGTGGCTTCATCCAGAATCAAAATCGGCGGATTCTTCAAAATGGCTCGCGCGATGCTGATCCGTTGCCGCTGGCCTCCCGACAGCTTGCCTCCACGGTCGCCGATGTTGGACTGATAACCCTCGGGCATCTGCATGATGAAGTCGTGCGCATTGGCTATGCGTGCTGCATGCTCCACCTCTTCGGCCGTGGCATTCTCTTTGCCGAAAGCGATGTTGTTGAAGACGGTATCGTTGAAGAGGATTGCTTCCTGATTGACGTTGCCGATCAGCTCACGCAACTCGTGTAGTTTTACATCCCGCACATCCGTCCCGTCTACCAGCACACGGCCTTGCTGGAGGTCGTAGAACCGTGGTAGCAGATCCACGATCGTACTCTTGCCCGATCCGCTCTGACCGACCAATGCCACCGTCTTGCCCTTCGGGATTGTCAGACAGACATCGCGCAGCACCCAGTCTTCGCCGTAGCGGAACCACACATGGTCGTAAACGACCTCCTCTTCGAACACCACGGGGTGGGGCTGTTCGGGATCTTTGATGTCGTTCTCGGCCATCAGGATCTTGTCCACGCGCGACATGGAGGCCAACCCCTTTTCAATGGCGTAGGATGCCTTGCTCAGCTCCTTGACCGGATTGATCAGACTGTAGAAGATCACCAGATAATATATAAAGGTGGAAGCATCGATCTCGCTCGTATTGTTCAGGATAAGGGTACCCCCATACCACAGTACGATGGCTATGGTAGCCGTGCCGAGAAATTCGCTCATCGGGTGTGCCAACTGCTGGCGGCGGAAGACCTTCATCGTCGTACGGCGAAACTGCTCGTTGGCACGATGGAACCGATCCTGCATCTTCTTCTCGGCATTGAATGCCTTGATGATACGCAGGCCGCCAAGCGTTTCTTCTATCTGGCTCATCAGGCTTCCCCACTGATTCTGCCCTTCCAGACTCTTGCGCTTGAGTGTTTTGCCCACCTTACCCATCAGCCCTCCGGCTATCGGTAGGAGGATGAAGACGAAAAGGGTGAGCTGCCAGCTGATGAGGATCATCCCGATCAGGTAGATGGAAATGAGGATCGGATTTTTCAGCAACATATCCAGCGAACTGATGACCGAAGTCTCTATCTCATTCACATCCCCCGAAATGCGTGCCATGATATCGCCCTTGCGCTCTTCGCTGAAAAAGGAAAGGGGGAGTCCGAGGATCTTATCGTTGATCTGATTGCGAATGTCCCGCACCACTCCCGTGCGCAGCGGAATCATGCTGTAGAATCCGAGGTACATCGAAGCCACTTTCAGAAAGGTCATCACCACCAGATAAATCCCCAGCATGATAAGCGTAAACGATGCTCCACGTACCTCTATAAGTTGGCTTACGTACCAGCTGAAATTATTGCTCAGCGCGGCTCCGGCAGCTTTCCAGCCATCCATGCTACCCCAGTCTATACCATCCATCGGCATGTAAGTGGTCACCTGCCGGTCTATCCTGAAGAGGATACGCAGGATGGGCATGATCAGAGAGAAAGACAATAGGTTGAGCAGTGCACTCAGCGTATTAGCCACCACGCTCCATGCCACATACTTCTTATAGGGTGGCACGAAACGGCGTATAGCACTGAAAAAATGCTTCATAATAATCGGGCGGTTGCAGCTAAAATCTCCGAAAGATACGTGTTTTTGGAGAAAGACGGCTCCCCGGGTCTGTGTCCCGAAGGCTCTTCCATCCGAGCTTTTCCTCCACTGCGGGAACGAAAAAACAGCAGATGGAGGGCATTTCTCTCTCCGACGTTTTTACGTCTGAAAAAATGCTCGCGCGTGGATCGTAAAAACGTGGCGCGAGAAATTTTTCGTTTTGGCGCGAGAAGCGAAAAATTTTCGAACCAAAACGAAAAAATTTAGGCGCGTATTTTCCCCAAAAATCGCACCGCAATCTCATCATTTTTCGTTCGTGATTTCTCTGTAAGCGGCTACTCTTCGACGGAATTCCTTCACCTTTTTCCATGAGCGGAAATATATAGAATAGATACATGTTTGCTCCCTTGAGGCAAATAATACCGAAGAAGAATGCCAGCCGACTTGCTCCTTGATACTTGTCGCCGTTTCCCGACAGTTGAGGGGAGGTCCGAATGTGGAAAATCGACATGGTCTTTTAAACTTATTTCTCTTTTCCCCTCTATTTCAGTTGTAGGGTAAATCGTAAAATACCATTTCGGAGAATGGGAACGATAGCACCTATTTTTCTTTTCAAACTTTTCTTATGCGATCGATTTATCAATTACTGTTGTCAATACTCCTTGCTTCTCTTGGTTTCGTCGGGCTGGAAGCCCAACAAGCCGGAGTAGCAGGTAGAGTATTGGACGAAGAAGGCAACCCCATGATTCAAGCCAACGTACAGCTTGTACAGAGTACCGGCCAAGTAGCCGTTGCCGCAGGTGCCACTAATGAAAAAGGGTTGTTCAGCCTGAAAACGTCACAGGAGGGTGACTACATTCTGCGCGTTTCATATGTAGGTTACACTACCCACGACGAAAAAATATCTCTTAGAAACGGGCAAACCATTACGCTCAAAGATATATCCATGAACGAAGATGCCCGTCTTCTACAGAGTGTGACGGTGCAGGCTAAAGCGGCAGAGGTCGTGGTACGCAACGACACGCTCGAATTCAATGCCGGATCCTATACCGTAGCACAAGGAGCTTCTATCGAGGAACTGATCAAGAAGCTACCCGGAGCAGAGATCGGATCCGATGGGAAGATCACCATCAACGGCAAGGACATTAGCAAGATCCTTGTCGATGGCAAAGAGTTTTTCTCCAAAGATCCACAGGTGGCAATAAAGAATCTTCCGGCCGATATGGTCAATAAAGTACAGGTACTGAACAAACTGAGCGAGCTGTCGCGGATGAGCGGTTTCGATGATGGAGAAGAAGAGACCGTAATCAACCTGACGGTGAAGCCCGAAAAAAAGAAAGGCCTCTTCGGAACGCTTCAGGCCGGCTACGGTACTGACCAACGCTATATGGCCGGAGGGAACGTCAATCGGTTCGATGGGAATAAGCAATGGACATTGATCGGTAGTGCGAACAATACGAACAATATGGGCTTTAGCGAGATGAGCAGCGAGATGGGATCCATGACCTTCTTCTCTCCCCAAGGCGGTGGTCGACGCGGCTTCGGCAATAGTGGAGGTGTTACGTCTTCGTCGATGCTGGGCGGCAACTTCAGTGTCGAATTCTCCTCTGCCCTTAATACGGGAGGCGATGCACGCTACGGATACAACGACAAGGCCATAGAGACGACCAAACGTGTGGAAAATATCCTCGCCGAAGGGAATACTTATATGGACGAAAATATATTGGAACGCTCTTTCTCTCACAATGGTCAGGCTCGATTCAGGATGCAATGGAAACCGTCCGAACGTACCGAAGTGGTATTCGAGCCGGATCTTTCGATATCGAAGATTGATGGGTTCTTTAACGACACATACGAGACGAAAGATGCCACCGGAATCTCTATCAACAAAGGTTCTATCCACCAAACTACACAAGGAAACAACTTCAGACTGAACGGAGAATTGGATATCAGTCACAAGCTCAACGATGAAGGCCGTACAATCAGTGCCTCCGTCAGTGGCGGTCTGACCGACGAAGACGGAGATGGCATATATCAGGCTGTGCTCCAAAGCGTGGAGACGAATCAAAAGCAATTCAACGACAACTCCAACCTGCAATATCGCCTTCGCCTCTCGTATGTGGAACCGTTGGGTAAAAACTACTTCGCACAAGCTATTCTGAACAGACGTTTCTCTCGTCGCAATTCGGATCGTGAGGTGTACCGACTGGGCGATGACGGGCAATACTCCATATTAGACAGTCAGTACGGACTCTCCTACAGTAACGAGTTCACCCAGTATCGCATCGGACTCAACCTCAAGAAGATTGCCAAAACGTGGGACTACACCATAGGATTCAATGTGGATCCCAACAGAACTGTCAGCTATCGGAACGTAGCCGGAGTAGAGCAGGACAAACTGGCTTTCAATCGTGTCAATCTCTCCCCGATGCTCCGAATCAACTACAAACCGAGCAGGACTACCAACCTCCGAGTGGACTACCGAGGACGCACGACACAACCATCCATCAATCAGATCGCTCCCGTTCAGGACATCACGAATCCGCTATTCGTGACGGAAGGCAATCCCGGTCTGAAGCCGAGCTATTCCAACAATGTGATGGCCATGTTCTCGGACTTCGATGCCAAAAGTCAGCGAGCTTTCAACATTGTTTTCTTCGGCAACTATACATTCGACGACATCGTCCCCAATACGCACTACGATCCGTCTACAGGGATCCGTACCACTCGTTACGAAAACGCCTCCGGTACATGGCAAGCGAATCTTCATGGGACACTATCGGTTCCACTCAAGAACAGGGCATTTTCTTTCAGGATGTCCTTGTTCAACAGGTTGGCCGAAGGACAAAGCTTCATCAATGACGATAAGAACAAAGCTCTCTCTTTCCGAACGAGGGAACGCCTGACGCTGACCTGTCGCAACAATTGGATCGATACGAGTATCGGTGGCAATATCGGATTCTATATGGCTAATAATAGTCTGAGCGGACAGAAAGATTCTCGCACATACGATTTTGGCGGCAATTATCAAGTTGCCCTAACGCTTCCCTATGGATTCCGTATCGACAGCGATGTTGAATACAATACGAACTCCGGTTACAGTGGAGGATTCAGTCTGGACGAATGGCTTTGGAATGCTTCGCTTTCATACAGCTTCCTCCGTGACAAGGCCGGTACACTGCGTGTCAAAGGCTATGACATCCTCGGTCAGCGGTCAAGTATCAGCCGTTCTGCTACGGCCATCAATATAGAAGAGAGCATGTCCAATACGATCGGACGCTACGTGATGGTGGACTTTATCTACCGATTCAACGCCTTCAGTGGTGGTGGATCTCGCAGCGATCATCAGCGTGGCAATATGAATCGTCCGGGCCCACCTTTCGGCGGTGGCAGACGACCGTCCTGATCAGACGCCACCTATCTGCAAGAGACAAAGTGTGTAAGTGTTTTTATAACAAACCGATCGAGGGGCTGTGTCAAAATTTGATTTTGTCGCAGCCCTCTTTCTTTGCTCCTTGCAGTCGGTTAGGCAACCGGCTTCATCTTGGAGGCCCTACTTTATTAGCTTTTCGAAGACATAGAAGCGAATCAGGCTAAGATTGTATTTATTCTGTACAGACACTGAAAAACAGTCAATTGACAACGAAATCTCCCGGAAAATGCCGTGCGACAGTCTCATCTGTCGGTTTAACAGCTATCTATCGGTTTCACAGCTCGCACGGAACCTCCCACTCCCCGAACCTGCCATCCGACACAGAGCAGATAGCATCTTCCATCAATAGACCATAGTATCCTCTCATATGAGACCATAGTATCCTCTCATGCGAGACCATAGTATCCTCTCATATGAGACCATAGTATCCTCTCATGTGAGACCATAGTATCCTCTCATATGAGACCATAGTATCCTCTCATAGGAGACCATAGTATCCTCTCATGCGAGACCATAGTATCCTCTCATAGGAGACCATAATATCCTCTCATGTGAGACCATAGTATCCTCTCATATAAGCGTATCGACTTGGGTCAAAAATACATTCCGTGCTTTCTTGTATCGATTCGCTGACATGACGTCCCTGAACGAAACCTCTTCGTTGGATGATTTTCCTTGTCGTGCCATCGTTTTGTGTATTGATCATACCATAAACACACAAAACAATCGGCCGACACACAATAAAATGAATGGATAAATGGATAAAGTGCCTGCTTATTGCACAAAGGTCTTCTTAGAGCAGGTAAGGATTTTGTTTGACAAACCACGTGAGGAATTGCTCGAAATGATCTTCTCTTCCCCTGCTGTCGAGTCCTCTGATCAAGAAAAAGACTTGCCCGATGAGAGCCGTCTGTCCTACTTGTCTATCGTAGAATAGTGGGGCGATGGGCTTGTCCTTGTGGCCTGCTGCCGGTGATCCATGGCTTTTTTGGAACGACAATTCAAATGGCATAACTTTGTCCGGACAATAAAAACCACAAAAGCATGGATTTGCATTTCGAAAATATCAGGCGGGAATATGACAAACGAAGCCTTTCCGCCAGCGACCTGACACCTACTCCTTTCGACCTTGTCACCAGATGGTTGCAAGATGCGGTCGAAGCCAAAACATATGAGCCTACAGCCGTTATCGTCGGGACGGCTACTCCTGACGGTCATCCCAGTACGCGAACCGTTTTGCTCAAGGAGTTTTTGAACAACGAATTTATCTTCTACAGCAACTATGAGAGTCGCAAGGGGCAGCAAATGGCTGCTAATCCGCACGTCTGTCTCACATTCCTCTGGCACGAACTGGAGCGTCAGATACATGTGGAGGGGGATGTACGCATTTTAGAGCCGGAGCTTAGCGATGCTTATTTTGCTACACGTCCGTACAAAAGTCGGGTAGGGGCGCGCATTTCGCCACAGAGTCGTCCTATACCGGGGCGTTCTTTCATCGTACAGGAATTTATGAAGGAGTCGCTCAAATATGCCGGTCGGACTGTGCCACGTCCTGACACTTGGGGTGGCTTTGCCGTGAAGCCGGTACGAATAGAATTTTGGCAAGGGCGCGAAAGCCGCTTGCACGATCGCTTCCTGTACGAACTCCGGCCCGATGCTTCCTGGTCTGTTCACCGCTTGGCTCCGTAACTATCTGTATCCAAATACAAAAACTACCTCATTCGAATGAAACAAAAACTAATCCTTGCGATACTGCTTATGTCTTTCGTTTCTTTGTTTAGTTGTGCTTGCAAGAATGCTGCACAGACAAATACCCCGGCGGACAAGTCGATCGTAAACAATGTAAACGCCGATCGCTTCCGCGAATTATTGGCTGATCCTGCTATACAATTGATCGACGTTCGCACTGCGGAAGAGTATGCCCAAGGTCATATTGCCAATGCCAAGCTGTTGCCCGTCACGGACAGTAACTTCAAGGAGCAGGCCGATCAGGAGTTGGACAAGGCGCATCCCGTAGCCATTTACTGCCGGAGCGGAGGACGAAGTGCCAAAGCCGCCGATATTCTTTTGCGTAGAGGCTATTTTGTTTACAACCTTCTGGGCGGATATAAAGGCTATCCGTACAAGTAGTGATACTTGGAGAGCTTTCGGGACAGGTTTCTCTACTTGCTCTCTACCCATAGCTCTTGTTTTCTTCTCCTTTATGGTTTCACCCCGAATGGATCGCCCTAAGCCTTCATATATTGTTCGAATAGCAGCCATTCTCTGCTTGTTTGTCGGCAGGCCTTTGTTTGCGCAGAGCTATGTGGACTACGTCGATCCGCTGATCGGGACGCTAAGTTCTTTTGAGCTGAGTGCGGGCAATACCTATCCGGTGATCGGTTTACCGTGGGGAATGAATAGCTGGACACCGATGACCGGTGTACCCGGTGACGGCTGGCAATATACCTACTCGGCACACAAGATTCGCGGATTCAAACAGACCCACCAGCCCAGTCCATGGATCAACGACTACGGCCAATTCTCCCTTCTTCCCCTTATGGCACCGCAGAAGCCATCATCGAACGACTCCGTAGCTCTGACTAAATGGTGCAAGCAACTCTTTTCGGACGAACAGGCCTCGTGGTTCTCGCACAAAGCGGAGACGGCGACGCCATACTATTATAGTGTCTATTTGGCCGATTACGACACACGCGTGGAGATGGCCCCGACCGAGCGTGCAGCTATCTTTCGCATACGTTATTCCGGCAATACCGAAAGTGGCTCCGGTCGATGGCTTCGTCTTGATGCCTTTACCGGTGGTTCGGAGATTAGCATCGTGGATCCTCACACCGTAGTGGGCATATCTCGCAAGAATAGCGGAGGTGTGCCGGCTAACTTCGCCTGTTATTTCATCTTGCAGTTCGATATTCCTATGGCCGATGTCCTGCTTGAGACAGATACCGGCAAGACAGACGAAGGCACAAGGGTATGGGCAGCCTGTCGCTTCGATTCGCAAGAAGTTACCGTCCGGGTGGCATCTTCTTTTATCAGTGTCGAGCAGGCCGAAAGAAATCTTGCGGAAGTCAAAGGGCAGAGTTTCGACCGGATCAGACTTGCCGGTCGCGAAGCTTGGAATAAGGTGCTCGGACGCATACATGTGGAAGGAGGAACGAAGGATGAGCGCACTACATTCTATTCCGCACTCTATCGCTGTCTGCTTTTTCCCCGTCGCTTCTATGAGGAGGATGCTTCCGGCAATTTTGTGCATTACAGCCCCTACAGTGGAGAGGTACTTCCCGGTTATCTCTATACCGATACCGGATTTTGGGACACTTTTCGAGCCCTTTTCCCCCTGCTCAATCTGCTGTATCCCGATGAAAACATTAAAATTCAGGAAGGTCTGCTGAATGTATATCGCGAGAGTGGCTTTTTCCCCGAATGGGCCAGTCCGGGCCATCGGGATTGTATGATAGGCAACAACTCTGCTTCTGTTCTGGCGGATGCCTATCTCAAGGGTGTTCGGGTAGAAGATACCCGTACACTGATGAACGGACTCTTGCATGCTACGAAAGCCGTCCATCCGAAAATATCCTCCACGGGGCGCAGAGGTTGGGAGTGGTACAACTCCTTAGGCTATGTTCCGGCTGATGCAGGTATCAACGAAAGTGCTGCCCGTACGCTCGAATATGCTTATAACGATTGGTGCATCCTCCGACTGGGGCGCACATTGGGTTGGGATAGAGCAGCATTGGACACGTTGGCTCATCGTTCTATGAACTATCGTCATCTGTTCGATCCGGAAACCAAACTCATGCGCGGTAGAAATCAGGATGGTAGTTTCCGGATACCTTTTTCCCCTTTCAAATGGGGAGATGTATTCACGGAGGGCAATGCCTGGCACTATACTTGGTCGGTCTTTCATGATGTGCAGGGGCTTATCGACCTGATGGGAGGAGATCGCCCGTTCGTGTCTATGCTCGATTCGGTATTCAATACTCCTCCTATGTTCGATGAGAGCTATTACGGATTTGTCATCCACGAAATCAGAGAGATGCAAATAGCGGATATGGGCAATTATGCTCATGGCAATCAGCCCATACAGCATATGATATATCTGTATAATCATGCCGGCTATCCATGGAAAGCTCAGGAGAGACTACGCGAAGTGATGGGGCGGCTCTATCGTCCTACTCCGGATGGGTATTGCGGCGATGAAGACAACGGACAGACTTCGGCTTGGTACGTTTTCTCTGCTCTTGGCTTCTATCCTGTTACACCCGCTACGGATCAGTATGTGCTCGGCTCGCCGATTTTTTCCAAGGTAATACTCTCTTTTCCCGATGGACACAAAACGGTGTTGCATGCTCCGGCCAACAGTGCCGATACGCCTTACATCCGCTCGATCAGCGTAGAAGGAAAAGAATGGAGCTGCAATTACCTGACTCACGAACAGCTTCGCTCTTCTGCATCCATTCAATGGATGATGGACACGAAACCCAATTATAACCGTGGTACGAAGGAAAGTGACAGACCTTATTCCTTCTCCACGGAGCAACAGCGTCGCGCTAATCACAGTAATTAATGATACATTTCCCCACTTCGGACTATGAATACGAACAAAGCATTTACGCCCCGACGATCTATACTGATGAGCTTGCTTGGCTTTTTCCTCCTTGTGCTAAGCTCTGCCGGATGTAAAGATGATGTCCAGACCGACATATTTAAGGGGCCTGTGGACTACGTGAATCCTTATATGGGCAATATCAGTCATCTGCTCATTCCCACTTTTCCCACTGTGCATTTGCCCAATAGTATGTTGCGCATGTGTCCGGTACGAACCGACTATACTTCTCAGTTAATGGACGGACTACCCTTGTTGCTGACCTCTCATCGCGGAGCAAATGCTTTTCGTCTCAGTCCGTTGAACCACCTGCCGGATTCCATCCCCGCAGTTGCGAGCTATACCTATGACAATGAAGCGGTGCGTCCTTACCGCTATTCCGTCTTGCTCGATGAGGAGGATGTAGAGGTGGATTTTGCGCCTTCTTTTCGTAGTGCCATTTACCGCTTGGGCTTCAATGCCGATAGCAGCCGGCATTACCTCGTCGTTCACTCTGAGAAAGGGGAATTGACTGCCGAAGGTAATGTCATATCCGGCTATCGCTATTTTCAGGACAGTACGCGAGTATTTGTCTATATGGAGACGGAGCAGCAGCCTGTGACGTACGCTCGCCGTTCGGAAAAAGGCGAGTACATCTGGAATAAGGGCAAGGTAACGGGCAAAACTCTCGTGCTGAACTACGATCTGGCCGGAACGGATCTCTTCCTTCGCTATGGTATTTCCTATATCAGTGTGGCACAAGCCAAAAAGAATCTTCGTCAGGAAATACAGGCTTACAACGTGGAAGTGGTGTCCAAGATGGGACGGAACGAATGGAACAAAACATTGGGCAAAGTGCAGATCGAGGGAGGTACGATTCCTCAGCGACAGGTATTCTACACCAGTCTTTATCGTACTTATGAACGGATGATCAATATCTCGGAGGATGGTCATTTCTACAGTGCCGAAGATCATGCTGTGCATCCGGATAGGGGCATTCCTTTCTATACAGACGATTGGGTGTGGGACACCTATCGGGCTGTACATCCCCTGCGTATTCTTTTGGAGCCGGAGATGGAATCCGACATGGTCAATTCCTACATTCGTATGGCTTTGCTTAGCAGGGAGAAATGGTTGCCTACCTTCCCGGAAGTGACAGGCGACAGCCATCGTATGAATGGCAATCATGCTATAGCCATGCTTGCCGATGCCTATGCCAAAGGTCTTACGGGTTTCAATTTGAATGAGGCGTATACGGTAGCCAAAAAAGTGATGGCCGAGAAGACGTATGCACCTTGGCGGCGTATGCCCAAAGGCGCACTCGATCAATTTTTCGATGAGAAAGGCTACTACCCCGCATTGCCACAGGGCCAAAAGGAAACCGACCCTACCATACACTCTTGGGAGAAGCGGCAGGCAGTAGCCGTTACGCTTGCTATTGCTTACGATTATTGGTGCCTTAGCCGATTGGCACAGTTCTCCGGTCACGAGCACGAAGCGCGTGAATTTCTGCGTAGGAGCTACGACTACCGACATCTTTACAATTCGGAGACGGGATTCTTTCATCCCAAAGATGAGAAGGGACGCTTCATACAGCCCTTCGATTACGAATTTGATGGAGGCCCGGGTGCACGAGATTATTATGACGAGAACAATGCCTACACTTATCGCTGGGATGTACAGCACAACCTCCATGATCTGATTGCCTTGATGGATGGGCCGGAACAGTTTGTCAGTTTCTTGGATCAGACTTTCCGCACACCGATGAGTACATGGAAGTTCAATTTTTATTCCAAGCTGCCCGACCAGACAGGCAATGTAGGACAGTTTTCCATGGCCAATGAGCCGAGCCTGCATATACCCTATTTATATGTCTATGCCGGTCAGCCATGGCGAACGCAGAAGTTGATCCATGAGCTTGTAAACGAATGGTTCCGAAACGATCTGATGGGAGTCCCCGGAGACGAAGATGGTGGAGGGCTGAGTGCGTTCGCCGTCTTTTCGATGATGGGATTCTATCCCGTCACACCGGGTTTACCGGTCTATGTGATCGGTAGTCCTTTTTTCAGCAAGATAACGATCGATCTCGGTGGAGGCAACCACCTTACGATCATCGCCAACGGTGCCGGAGCTGAAAACAAATACATCCAAAAGGCCGTGCTCAACGGGAAAACCTTGGATAAAGCATGGTTCCAACATAGCGACATAGCCCAAGGCGGCATTTTGGAGCTGAAGATGGGACCGCGCCCCAACAAACTATGGGGAGTCGATACGCCTCCTCCTTCTGCAGATCCCTATCCGGGCGACTGATCCTTCCCGACTTTCCCTTGATTGTGACGTGTACTGAGAAAAGTCGTATGTTGTTTTTGGTGCCGAAAGACGGAGAATTGCCGAGCCTAAAATCTCAAAAACTCGAAC
>PVMJ01000192.1_pt1 | contig 88973 bp, 68 predicted proteins | sample 1853361 | NCBI WGS metagenome assembly PVMJ01 (sample SAMN08533506, study PRJNA380276) | Synthetic metagenome, whole genome shotgun sequencing project. | isolation source: mock microbial community containing genomic DNA from 20 ATCC strains | collected 2017 | reverse complement strand
CAAACAAAATACACACTAATCGCCGTGCAAAGGTCTCTTATACTATACAGACCAAACTGAACCATAGACCCAGAAAAAACTAAACTTTAGGACTCCGTTCGAGTGCTTCTTGCTAAATTTTTCTTAGTGTTGCGTTTATTTGTGGGATGTGTACCTCAAATCGTTTAGGAGACTATTGAAGAAAAAGGATTATTTTCGCGAGGTAAAATGTAGGAATACAATAAGATTCACACATCAAGATAGCATGGCACAACAGGAAGATCTCTTCAAAAAAATAGTCTCACACTGCAAAGAATACGGCTTCGTCTTTCCTTCGTCCGAGATATACGACGGTCTGGCAGCTGTGTACGACTATGCACAATACGGTTCTGAACTGAAGAACAATATCAAACGCTACTGGTGGGAAAGTATGACCCTGCTGCATGATAATGTGGTGGGCATCGACTCTGCCATCTTCATGCATCCTTCGATCTGGAAAGCTTCGGGACACGTGGATGCGTTCAATGATCCGCTCATAGACAACAAGGATTCCAAAAAGCGTTATCGTGCGGATGTACTCGTGGAGGATCATCTGGCCAAAATAGATGAAAAAATAGCAAAAGAAGTCGTCAAAGCAGCCAAACGCTTCGGCGAGGCATTCGACGAGGCTCAATTCCGTGCCACCAACGCCCGTGTGATCGAATATCAACAGAAGCGAGATCAGATACACGAACGCTTTGCTACTGCACTGAATGACAACAATCTGGAGGAAATCCGTCAGATTATCCTCGACTGCGAGATCGTCTGTCCGATCAGCGGTACGCGTAACTGGACAGAGGTGCGCCAGTTCAACCTGATGTTTGCCACGGAGATGGGCTCTACGGCCGACGGTGCCATGAAGGTATATCTTCGTCCCGAAACGGCTCAAGGCATATTTGTCAATTTCCTGAATGTGCAGAAGACGGGACGAATGAAGATCCCTTTCGGAATTTGCCAGATCGGCAAGGCTTTCCGGAACGAGATCGTAGCCCGTCAGTTCATCTTCCGGATGCGCGAATTCGAACAAATGGAGATGCAGTTCTTCGTACGACCGGGTGAAGAGCTGCAATGGTTCGAGAAGTGGAAAAACCTCCGTATGCAGTGGCACCGCGCCCTCGGCTTCGGAGACGACAAATACCGTTTCCATGATCATGACAAGCTGGCACACTATGCCAATGCTGCCACCGATATTGAGTTCGAGATGCCATTCGGTTTCAAAGAAGTGGAAGGAATCCATAGTCGGACTGACTTCGACCTCTCTCGCCACGAAGAGTTTAGCGGCAAGAAACTGCAGTATTTCGATCCCGAACAGAACAAGAGCTACGTGCCGTATGTAGTGGAAACCTCCATCGGACTGGATCGGATGTTCCTGACGATTCTCTTCGGATCGTATTGCGAAGAAGAGACTTCCAACGGCGAGATGCGCGTAGTGCTGAAGCTGCCCGCAGCATTGGCTCCCGTGAAGCTGGCCGTACTCCCTCTGGTTCGGAAGGATGGTCTTGATGCGAAGGCTCGGGAGATTGTTCACGACCTCCGTTTCGACTTCGCCTGCCAATACGATGAAAAGGATTCTATCGGCAAACGCTACCGCCGTCAGGATGCAATCGGTACTCCTTTCTGTATTACGGTAGATCACCAATCGCTCGAAGACAATACCGTGACCATCCGCTATCGCGACACGATGGAGCAGGAGCGTGTGGAGATCAGCCGTTTGAATGCTATTATCTCGGAATATGTAAGCCTCAAGAGCTTGCTCAAAAAGATAGACCTATGAAAACGAAAAAAAATATCATCATGGCCCTTGGGCTGATGCTGGTAAACATCCTCCTTGTTTTCTCCTCGTGCGAGAAAAGACCGAATGAGGAAAAACAGCGTCGTCACGACAACGAAGTGGCCTTCAACGCCTATGCGGACAGCACCAACTTCAAGAAAGTATCTGTCGATGGTTCGACCGCATACGTTTACATGCGCTGGATAACAAACGGTACGGGCACAGAGCATCCGATCGCCACTTCCCGTGTGGAGGTCCACTATCAAACGTATCGTTTGGTAGGAAATATCATGGTAGACGGAAACTATAACTCCGAAAAGCCGGCACGTATTACACTTTACAGGAATGAGAAGGATAAGTCGATCACCGGCTTCCGTATTGCTTTGCAGAATATGGTTATCGGAGACGAGTGTGAGTTCATCGTCCCCTGGTATTTAGCCTATGGAAGTAAAGGCGTCCCTGCATCGAGCGCAAATCTCGTACCCATCCCCTCCTATTCCGCACTACGTTTTATCGTAAAACTAAGTGGCATTATTCCTGAAGAAGACAAGAAATGAAAGCCGATCCGATTGAAATTTTAGTTTCGAATGACGATGGTTTTCGAGCACAGGGTATCCGCGAGCTGGCAGAAGCCCTGCGCCCATTAGGGAATGTCACGATCGTAGCTCCCGACGGGCCACGATCCGGGGCTTCGGCTGCCATTACCTCCACTCTCCCCATCAAGCTCAAGCTTCGGCACAGAGAGGAAGGCTATACGGTATACAGCTGTACGGGGACGCCGGTAGATTGTGTGAAGTTGGCGATGAACACAGTCTTCAAGGAGCGCAAGCCCGATTTGCTGGTCACGGGTGTGAATCACGGCAACAATGCCGGCATCTGCGTAATCTATTCCGGCACGGTGGGTGCTGCGATGGAAGGATGTGTGTGTGATGTACCGGCTCTGGCCGTTTCACTGGACGACCATAGCGAGATTTGCGATATGAGTCATGCCACGGCCTATGCCGTGCATGTCAGTCGTATGATCCTGAAGAATGGCTTGCCTCAGGACACGATGCTAAGCATGAATGTTCCGAAGGGAAAACCTTTGGGGCTAAAGCCTTGCGCCGTTACGGACGGTCGTTTTGTCGACGAATACATGGCTTCCGAAGATGCACGGGGCAATGCTGTGTATTGGATGACAGGACGTCAGATCAATAAAGGCACCATAGAGGGTGATTTGGAACTGATGCATGCGGGCTACGTTACACTATCTCCCATCAAACTGAATATGACTTCGAGACGTTATCTGCCTGTCTTGGAGGAACTTCTCAAGAGGAGCGTCTGATCTCCTCTCCCCTTTCCCTGATTTTCTTTATTGCGTATGCGCTATTTCATCGTAGCCGGCGAAGCCTCGGGCGACCTGCATGCATCCAATCTGGTTCGTGCCTTGAAAGAGCATGACCCGGAAGCCGTGTTTGCATTCATGGGGGGGGATTTCTTGTCCGAGGCTACCGGAGAGCGACCGATCTTTCATTACAGGGAAGTAGCCTTCATGGGCTTCATTCCGGTACTCACGCACCTCGGTGTCATCCGCCGCGCGGGCGAGCATGTGCAGGAGCAGATGCGAGCATTTAACCCCGACGTTGTCATCGCAGTGGACTACCCGGGCTTCAATATGCGCTACGTACTTCCGTTTGTACGCGAAGAGCTTGGCAAGCCGATAGTCTATTATATCTCTCCTAAAGTTTGGGCATGGAAATCCTGGCGAATCAAGACGTTGAAGAAATACGTCGATCTCATGCTCTGCATCTTGCCTTTCGAGAAAGATTTTTTTGCCGGACACGATTTTCCAGTCATCTATGTAGGCAATCCGTGCTATGATGCCGTCAAGCAACACATGCGGCCTACGATCGAAGAGCAAGAACGATCGGCCAAAGATTCTCGTCAAGTAGCCCTTCTCTGTGGAAGTCGCTTGCTCGAAGTGAAGGAGAATTTGCCTGTGATGTTGCGTGTGATGAAGCAATTCCCGGACTACCGCCCTGTCATAGCCGGTGCACCCGGACTGACGATACAGGACTATACTCCATTTTTGCCCGACGACAGCATTCCCGTTGTATTCGGACGCACGTATGAAATACTCCGAGAGAGCAAAGCAGCCCTCGTAACTTCCGGAACGGCTACGCTCGAAACCGCACTGATCGGTACGCCACAGGTCGTATGCTACTATATTCGAGGAGGTCGACTGACCAATCTGATTTTCAAGTATTGCTTTGGTACGCCTTTTATTTCGCTGACCAACCTCATTGCCGGCAGGGCTGTAGTGCCCGAACTTTTCGGAGCCTTGTTCACGGAGAAAAGGTTGGCCGCAAGTCTGTCTCCGCTCCTTGATGCTTCCTCCGCAGAGCGACAAGCGCAGTTGTCCGGATACGACTCCATCCGCAAAAGCATCGGTACGGACAATACCTCGGACAAGGCAGCCCGTCACATAATAGCTCGCTTTGCCAAAGATAACGTCCGACCATCCTCCTTATGAGTATTCATATCTGTCAGCCTGTCTCTCCCAAAGAAAAGCCGAATGGCATCCTGAACAACAGCCGACCGACCACTGCTCTGTCCGGATTGCCCGAACTCCACACGGTAGGACAAGGAGCTGATTTGGAAATCTGGACCAAAGACAGCCATGCTTTGCTCTTCCTGCTCAAAGGAGAGCCGGCCGTATTTGTCGGGCCGGAATCCGGCAATTCGCAATTGTCGGGAGATAATGTTGTCCTTTTGGCTGCCAATCTTCGTATAAGACTTAGAGCTGAAAAAGGCCCGGCTACGCTCATCTGCTTTTATTTCCATCCCACGCTCCATTTATGCCTCGGCATTTGTCCCTCTTCGGGCAATACGAAAGAATGCCGGAGACGAACCGAAATCGTTCACATCTCCTCCTTGCAACGAGAGACAATGGTGAACTCCTGGCTCCACTCTGTGATGGGATATTTGTCAGAAATGCCCGCTTCGTCCGAGATATTCGAGCTGAAACTGCGCGAACTCTTCTGCATCTTCCGCTCACGCTACGAAAAGCCGCTTTTAGACAACTTTCTCTCCTCATTCCACTGTCAGAACAAGGGCTTTCGTGCCTTCGTATTCCGACACCATTTGGAATGCCGATCGGCAGAAGAGCTTGCAGCCAAAATGAATCTGTCGCTCAGTTCTTTCAAACGTCACTTCAATCAGGAATTCGGTTGTCCGCCACTCAAATGGATGCATGAAGAAAGGGCCAGGCATGTCTACACGGACTTGGCCGATCCGTCTCTGTCTCTCAAGGCAATAGCGGAAAAGAATCTCTTCTCCTCTGTCAGCTATCTCTGTGCTTTCTGTCGCAAGATGCTCGGCAATACACCCCTACAACTTCGCAAGGCAATGGGGCAACAGCCCAAATAAGCCCCTCCCTTCCTTTTTCTTCTCCATTCGCCGCAGATCGATCTTCAGGATTGCTTTTGTCGGATGAGACCTTTCGGCAATAAGCAGGTACTTTATCCCTTTATCCATTCATTTTACAGTGTGTCGGTCGATTGTTTTGTGTGTTTATGGTATGATCTCAATGACACAAAACGATGGCACGACAAGGAAAATCATCCGACGAGAAGAGGTCTCATTCAGAGACGTCATGTCAGCGAATCGATACAGGAAAGCCCGGAATGTATTTTCGAACCAAGTCGATATGCTCATACGAGAGGATACTATGGTCTCGCATGAGAGGATACTATGGTCTCGTATAAGAGGATACTATGGTCTCATATGAGAGGATACTATGGTCTCCTATGAGAGGATATTATGGTCTCACATGAGAGGATACTATGGTCTCCTATGAGAGGATACTATGGTCTCATACGAGAGGATACTATGGTCTCACATGAGAGGATACTATGGTCTCACATGAGAGGATACTATGGTCTCATATGAGAGGATACTATGGTCTCACATGAGAGGATACTATGATCTATTGATGGAAGATGCTATCTGCTCTGTGTCGGATGGCAGGTTCGGGGAGTGGGAGGTTCCGTGCGAGCTGTTAAACCGATAGATGAGATTGTCACACGGCATTTTCCGGGAGATTTCATTGTCAATTGACTGTTTTTCAGCGTCTGTATATAGACATAAATAGTATCAAATCAAGAGTCGTTTGCTTGGCTTGTCGGGCTTATGAATTTGTCCTGAATAAATAGAACAGGGCGAAGAGAGGGGTGAGCCGATTGGGGTGTAGCTCGCAATGAGGGAAAAGCAAATGTCGTGGTCAGCCTCTGGCAGAGCGTTCGGCGATGGCTGTCTCTTCTATGATACTTCGAGCCATTTCCACACCTTGTGAGATACGATGTGCCATACCTATTCCCCCATGCATATTGCCACCCAAATGCAAGCCCGGCCAGCGCATTTCCATCCGCCGGATGATGTCTTGCCGAAGTTCCGTATCGGCGTAGTACTGCGGTATGGCATGGCGGTGGCGTGAGATGTGCAGCAGATCCGGCTTACAGGTGTGAGGTATGTGCAGCATATCGCGCAGCTCTTCCATTGCAATCGTGCTGATCTCCTCGTCGGAAAGGTCTATGAGCGAAGCATTTCGCACCCCACCCATGAATATGGAATAGAGTGCGCCCCCTTCAGGTGCTCTGCCACGGAAACAGTCCGAAGGGAACAGGATGCCGAGGATGCGACGATTTTCCCTCGAAGGGATCAGGCAACCGAAAGCCGGCAGGTGTGTGGCAACATTCCGGCGGAACCCTACGGCAACCTCTATCATGGGTGCATAATAGAGCTGCTCGAACACGGCTGATTCATCCGCAGGGAAGCGGTCGAACAGTGTGGGGATATGGTGCGCTGCCACCGTACTCACCAAGTGGCGGCAAGGAATGGTGTGCTCCTCTTCCGAAGCATCCGTATAGGTAAGGCCGAAGGTGTGTGCTCCCGGGTGATTGATGTATCGGATTTGCGTTTCCGTCAGGATGTGTTCGCGTCCGATATAGTCAGCCAAAGCTTCGACCAGAAGACCGAGTCCCCCTTGTACGGAAAAGACCTTGCGCGAGGCTTTGCGGTCGCGTTCGTTTTGTGGCTGTCGGGCTTTTCGAACGGCACCCAGTACGAAGCTGCCGTATCGCTGCTCCAGATCGTATAGTTTGGGCAGGGCAAAGCGAGTAACCAGTTGGTCGGCATCTCCTGCATAAATACCTCCGAGGAAAGGATCGACTGCGTAGTCCACAAAACTTTTGCCCAGCCGGCGACGAGCCAAGGCTCCGACCGTCTCATTGGGTTGTCCGCCTCTCCGGCGGAAGGGTTCGCCGAGGATACGCCATTTGTCCCACAGGGAAAAGAGAGGAGTAGCGACTGCCTCGGCGATGTTCCTTGGAAGGGGATACAGTTTGTTGCCTTTCCATATCAGACGGTTAGAGGCCGCAGGAGTGGCTATCTCAGGTTCCAATCCGAGCAGTTCGAATAGCTCGGCTACTTCCGGAGAGGAGATCGTGCCGGTATTCGGCCCTGTCTCGAACACGAACCCGTTCTCTCTGTAGGTGCGTATCTGTCCGCCGATATGAGCAGCTCGCTCCAAAACCAGAACAGGCCTGCCGGCAGCTCTGAGGAAAGCGGCTGTGGTCAGTCCGGTGAGCCCGGCTCCTATGATGACGGTCAGATGATCCATGAATCAGGCCTCCCCTCCTTCAAAGGCAAGGGCATAGAAACGCATCTGCTTGAGCATGGAGACGAGGCCGTTGGAGCGTGTCGGCGAGAGATGATCTTGCAACCCTACTTCGCGAATGAAGTAGAGATCGGACGAAACGATGTCTTTCGGTTTCTGGTCGTTCAGTATCCGTAGTAGCAGAGCCACTATCCCTTTGACGATGAGGGCATCGCTATCGGCGCGGTAGTGCACCTTGCCATCTTGCAGGGAGGCTGCTATCCATACGCGACTCTGGCAACCTTCGATAATGTTCTCCGGCACCTTATCTGCAGCATCCAGTTCGGGTAGGGCACTGCCCATATCGATCAGCAGTTGATAACGATCCATCCAATCATCGAAAGCGGAGAATTCCTCGATGATCTGATCCTGTATTTCGTTTATACTTGGCATGGGATAAGCTAATGAGTGAATAGTCAGTGTGAAGCGGCTTTCACCTGTTCGTCCAAATATCGAATGACGGTTTCGCCCACGGCATCGAGTACATTTTTGTCGATGATCTGCATATTGTCCCTCTGGGTATGCCAGTGGTCGCCGAAGCCATGTTCGTTCTTGGACGAGTAATTGATAATATCGATGCAGGGGATCCCCAAATTCTTGATCACAGGTACATGATCATCTGTCAGAGCGCCTCCGTCGGCTTGGATGAAGTAGTTGCCATATCCTAATGCGGCTGCCGTCTGCCATACGGCAGAGATCAACCCCGGGGCATAGCTCTTGGAGAAGTACTCCCAATAGAACGTAGCTCCTTTGGCACCAACCATATCCAGCAGGATGCCGGCTTCGGCCTTGTAACCTGCTACGTGCGGATTGCGGCTCCAATACTGTGAGCCGAGACACCACGATTCGTCATCGCCATAGCTACCGTAATCCTCTGTGTCGAAGAATACAATATCGATGCCCATGCCCAAATCCTTCTGTTGTCCCAGATAGCGCGCTATCTCCAATAATACGCCTACTCCGCTGCCACCATCGTCTGCACCGTCGAAGGTCTCTGTGTGCATAGCGGGGTTGGCATCCTGATCGGAGACCGGCCGCGTATCCCAGTGAGCCATCAGTAGCATACGCCCGGTGGCTTCGGGGCGGTATGAGGCTATGATATTGCGCATGGGCAGCATGGTGCCATCATGCGCTTTGATTTCGGCTGTCTGCTCTTGCACCGCGGCACCAAAGCTGCGAAGCGTGGCCACGAGCCAATCTCCACAGGCACGATGCGGAGCTGTGCCGGGGATGCGAGGGCCAAAGTTCACCTGACGCTGCACGAAGGTGTAAGCCGAGTCGGCCGAGAAGAGATCGGCTTGCACCGTTTCGGCCTGTTCAGTCCGATCGCCTTGGGTTTCACTTGTGTTATTGCCGTTGCAGGCAGAGAGTGTAGCAGCCAGTAGAAAGGCTGCTCCTGTTGTTATCAGTCTTTTCATATCGTTCTTTCCCTGATAGTGCAGGGCAAAGGTGGGGAATTTTGACGAATTGCCGTTCGTAAATTATGAATAGGCACACAACTTTTATGTCTTTATAGCGTGTTGTTAAATCTATCCTAAAAGAATGAAAGGCTTATGAGAAACAAGTACATAATTCCATCCGCAATGTCGATGGCAAGGTATATGGGCGTATAGACGTGCATATAATGCGAGAAGAATCCGGGGTGTACCCTTTTCCCGTTTCTTGATTCGCCTTTCGCGCTGCCGATGGCTCTATTCGATAAGAATGGACTACTTTTGGTACAGAAACCATGGTAGAATGATTCAGTATGTCCCTCCCCTTATTCTATGCGCCCGATATAGAGCAGTCCGACAGACTGCCTGACGACGAAGCCGGCCATATCTTGCGCGTCCTGCGTATGCAGGCAGGCGATCGTCTCCGTCTGACCGACGGGCGAGGTTCGTTCTTCGATGCCGTCATAGAAACTGCCGATCGCAAGAGCTGTTATGTAAGCGTATGCGGACAGGAGTCGTGGCAAAAACCTTGGCGAGACAGGATTACCATTGCTATTGCCCCCACCAAACAGAGTGAGCGGATGGAGTGGATGCTGGAGAAGTTGGTGGAAATAGGGGTGGACGAAGTGGTCTTTATCGAATCCGAACATTCCGAGCGTAGGCGTATCAAAGCGGAACGCTTGGAGCGCATCGCAATTAGTGCGATGAAGCAGTCGCTCAAAGCCTCCTTTCCCGTGATTCGAGTCAATATCCCCATACAAACTGTAATTGCCGACACTCCGAAGGCAGCTGTTCGTCTTATCGCTTATGTGGACGAAGCTGTTCGAGCCGAAATAACCCAAGGCCGAGGCTATCCGTCGGATTTCTACCACGTAGGACAGGATGTACTGATTCTAATAGGGCCGGAAGGAGACTTCTCTCCGTCTGAAGTGGAGTCCGCCTTGCTTGCCGGATTTGCACCCGTTTCTCTTGGAGAGAGCCGCTTGCGAACGGAAACGGCAGGTCTCGTTGCTTGCCAGTGGATACATACGCTGCAAGCCTGCTACCGCATTGGCGAATGATGTTATTGTATAACTCCTAACAACGTTGATATAATTATGAAGATTATGAAGAAGACAAGACAAACGATTCTTTTTTGGTTCTTTCTCCTCGTCGGTTCCTGTGTCTTTGCACAGGAAGTAGGCAAACGCGATGCCCTCCTGTGGGAAATTTCCGGAAATGGGCTGACCGAACCGAGCTATTTGCTCGGCACCTGTCATATAGTGCCTTATACTTATACGGATAGTATCCCCGGCTATAAGGATGCATACGTATCTGTTCGTCAGGTAATCATCGAGCATGATGTTCGTCCCGAATCCCTGACAGCCTTGATGCCGCGCCTGCAAGCAAACATGATGCTACCGAGCGATACCACTTATGCCATGCTCTATTCTCCTGAAGAGCTGGAGGAATTGAACCAATTCCTCCAATCCGCCGGCATGGGTTCTGTCGACCAGATACCCCTCCGCCCCTCTATCGTTTCTTTCTTTGTCAGTATGGGGGCCGAGACTATGCGCCTTCAGGGGCAAGAACCGATGGATGTCGGCGTTGTCGTTCATGGACTCGCTGACGGAAAAGAGGCCGTATTTTTCGAAACGCAGGATGAGGCTTGGGATGCTATGCAATATCTCCTCTTTTCCAAAGGTCTGAAAGAGCAAGCTAAAGACCTGCTTAAGACTATTCGAGATATACAAAAGGAGCAGAATCCTTTAGCCAAACTTGTCAGGGACTATAAGGCTCAGCAGATAGAAGCCGTGTTCGAAGGTCAATACATGACACCTCAGGATATGGAGCGTTTGGTCCATAGACGTAATGCACGATGGATGGAAAAGATACCTGCGCTACTGTCTGCAAAGCCCACTCTCATAGCTGTAGGAGCCGGTCACCTCATCGGCGAAAAAGGACTGGTGCAGGAGCTTCGCACTCGTGGCTACAAACTCCGCGCTCTTTCGCTCTGATTTTTTCCTCTTTTGACAATGACATAATGAAGCTCCGCAAATCACGTATTACACGTATCATCACTTTTCTGATATTGGTCATCTTCGTCGCCGGCATAGTGGCCTATTTTCTGCTTCCCAAGCCTGAACAGCGCCAGATCGTCTTGATGGGAGGTGCTTTGCTGGTCTTGAATTTGCTGCTGATGCAGTTCTTTTTCGGCAAAAACATGTAACCTATCTGCCCTTTTTGCAGACCCCTCCGTCAGTTCTCTCTGTTTAGGGAGTGGTGAGGATTTGCATTTGTTACAGACAAAAAACGCCGTCAATAATCCCAAAGGAATATTGACGGCGTTGTCGGGATGAGAAGACTCGAACTTCCGACCTCCACGTCCCGAACGTGGCGCGCTACCAACTGTGCTACATCCCGATAGCGGACGCAAATATAGCAATTATTCTTATTCGGTTGCGTTTTTCTCTCTTTTTGTTGGCTGTGCAGATTCCACAAATAAATGCAACACTAAGGTGAATTTGGGAAGAAGCATTCGAACGGCGTTCTGAATCCGAGTTTCTTTCCTGGTCTGTGGTTCGGTTTGTTGTGTATAATGGAGATCTGTTTGGTTGACGTGTACTGAAAAAAGTTGACCTCCCCGAGTGTCAACTTTTTTCAGTACACGTCAATCGGCCCGATTGCGGTTCGTGTTTTCGGGAAAACACGCGCGAGAATTTTTTCGTTTTGGTTCCAAAAATTTTTAATTCTCGCGCCAAAACGAAAAAATTCTCGCGCCACTCTTTTTCAAATGCGAATCAGGCCTGTTTGCGAACCACAACCACTAAAACAGCTTTGTCGATCGAATTGTCATATTCTCCTATGCTGTCAGTTCACGGCGATACTTCACCGATGCTCCCATGCATACGCATGCAGTCCCTCCTCATTCGTTAGATTCGCCCCCCTAATCCTACGAAAAGTAATTTTGAACGCCAAGTTCGTTTATTAAAATTTGTGTTTTCGCTTGCTTTTTTGTTTCTAATACAATATTTTTGAGACGATAAACGCATAAATCCCAACAGTTACCATCTTGAGACCATTGTACAAAGAGGCTGTTCTTTTTCCTCGCTTGTTCCTGGTGTGTTTTTGACCATTCTCGTCTGTTTTGCAGCTTGGGGACTAATATTCAAGGTGAAGAACACATCTAAATGCTCAAAAACACAAGGAAACTTGTTCGGTATTGGTGAGCTGGATTTGTGCAATGGTCTCTATATACGGAGTTTCCGGCCTCGTTATGACGCATCGCCTTCTAAGGTATTCGATTGCAGCTTCGGGCATTCAGAAGCACATTGCTTATTGCTGCTTCCATCACACCTTTGCAATACTGCAGCTCGCAGCAAGTACAGGCATCTACACGGGCTCGAAGATGCTCACGCGCAAGAATGCTCCACAACCCAAATCAATAGCAACCGACTGAAGTCGATAAACCCGGGGAATCTGTCGTTAGGCCTTACTTTTCCAATGACCAATCCGGGATAACCTTAAGCAACCATGTCTTTCGATATTGAAATGGCTTGATTTATAACGAAGACATTAACCCCACGTAGCTCTCTTATATGGAGATTGCAAAGAGGATAACACATTTGCCTGCAGAGTCGTTATTGTTACCTTTGCCCCATCTCACCTAATAATAAATAGGACTAAAAAAGAAAGGGGGAAACCATGACAGATCATGTATTCCGGATAAAAGGTCTTTATATCCTGCTGATAACGTGTGTGCTGATGTCCGTAGTATCGGCATCCGGTCAGACGCGTAGCAGGACAAAAGTACACGTAGTGCAAGCCAAAGAGACCGTTTATGGACTGGCGCGCCAATACGGTCTGTCGGAGGATGATATTTATACGCTCAACCCTTCGGCCAGACAAGGGATCAAGGAAGGGCAGACTCTGCTCATTCCGTCCAAACCGGTCCGGGCCAATAGCAAAATATCCGCCGCTCGTCATCCGAGCGAACACATTATCCGGCCACAGGAAACGCTCTACTCCATCAGCAGAAAATATGGATTGAGCGAAGAGGAACTGATGAAAGCCAATCCGGGTATATCTGCTACCAACTTCCCTGCAGGCCACAAACTACGCATCCCCGGCAGCGATTCCACGGCTATGGCTTCCTCCCCTACGACATCGCAGTCGGAGGCTATAGAGGTCGGACTGATGCTCCCTCTATCGGGCAATACCCAGCGATATGTGGAATTCTACGAGGGTATGCTGATGGGGCTGAATCGTCTGAAGAAGAGAGGAGTGTCGGTGACTTTGCGCGTTTACGATGTGTCCAATACGTCTGATGCAGAGGATGTGATCCACAGTGGTGAGCTCAATGACTGTCACCTTATTATCGGAGGAGCTTCCAATGACCAGATAGCGGCTATATCACGCTATGCAGATCGACGAGGTATCAACTATGTGGTACCGTTCAGCTCCGGCAAAATAGCAGGAAAGGCTTCGGCCAACCTCTTCCAAATCAATCCTCCTCAAGAGTACCTCTATCCGCAGGTTGCGAAGCTCTTTATGCAACGATATGCCGATCGGACAGCTGTGTTCATCACCGGTGCCGGAGAGATCGAGCCTTGTGCCGCCTTCATCATGTCGGAGATGGACAAAGCAGGCAGACCCTATACGAAAATCTCTTCCGATAGGGAGCAAGGGGAATTGGTCAAGCTGCTCCGATCCGACATGCGTATCGTCATCATGCCCTGCATGACAGGCGAGAGCATCCTCCGCCGTATGCTTTCTCTGGCCGATGGCAATGGCAAGGCAGAGTTGGTTACTTTCTTCGGCTATCCCGAATGGCAGTCCTTCGACAGAGACCTGCAAGGACGGATGAGGAAATACGGCTCTTCGTTTTACTCTTCTTTCTTCTTCAATCCGGCACAGCCCGAAAGCGAACAATTCCTTTCTCAATACTACGCCTGGTACAACCACAAGGTGTCAGGAGGCTTCCCCAAGTATAGTGTCCTCGGCTATGACATTGCCAACTACTTCATCGGGGGCTTGGCCTCATATGGCCGTTCTCTCAGGAACAACCTCCCCATGCTTCCCTCTACGGGGTTGCAGACGGACTTCCAATTCCGCGAGATAAGGGGAGATAGTGGTTTTGTCAATCTGAATCTCTTCCTCGTCACGCTACGCTCCGACGGAGGGGTGGATCGTGTGCCCGTATCTCGATAACTCCTGCTATGCACTGCTCCATACTTTCCCTGTCCATACCGGCTCATCCAAAGAGGAATATGATTCGTAGAATAGGTATCAGCCTTTTTGTTTTCCTATGTCTGATAAACTCGGCCACAGCCCAAACGTCCAAGCTGTCGCTACGTGTACAGGTCGGGGTAGCCGGAGGCGTTTCGGCCAATAAGGTGCTCTTCAATCCCGCTGTGGACCAAAAGCTCTTGTTGGCTCCTTCGAGCGGTCTCATTGTACGGGTAAATGAGGAGAGTACGGGCACCTTGAAAGTGGGCCTTCAAGCCGAAGCGAGCTACATTCGCTTAGGATGGGAGGAGAAATTTGACGAAAAGCCGGACAATGCCTATCGTCGCACATTCGATTGTGTGACGATACCTCTGCTCACACACATTAAAATCCGGCAAAGAGGTCTCTATGCTTTTCTCAATTTGGGGCCTCAGTTCGGATTCATCATTGCAGAGAAAACCGTCAAGCAAGGCTCGGACTTCACCGAACTGCAGCAGCGACGCTATGCCCAAGGTCTGCACGGACGTTTCGAGTGGGGGTTGGCCGGAGGTCCCGGATTCGGATTCGATGCCGGCCGACTGGGAGCCTTCGAATTGGAGGGACGGCTATACTATGGCTTCCATGATCTCCTCAACAACCGGCAGCAAGACCCTCACGGCAGATCCTCGAACCTGACTCTCGGCGTCAAGCTCAACTATCTCTTCGGCCTTTAAGTTTGTTGTCTTTTGGGGTACCCCCCCAATGATGTAGCTCTGTGCTACCGTGGAAAATTATTCCTGCAATAGCGTAGTCAGGTGCATTTTCATTATTATTTTTGTGCCTTTCTTGCTCCCAACGAGGAATAAGGATTATCCGACTAACACCGAATTTATTATGGCCATCGCACCGAATGAAGCTACCCCACAGGTAGATCTGATCTACAAAATCGAAGACAAGCCTTCTTTCAAAGATGCTGTCTTTGCTGCTTTCCAACACCTCCTTGCCATCTTTGTGGCTATCATTACGCCCCCACTTATCATTGCAGGAGCACTCAATCTGGATCTGGAGACTACTTCTTTCCTCGTCTCCATGGCTCTTTTCGCTTCGGGGGTATCCACCTTTATCCAATGTAGAAGAGTAGGGCCTTTGGGTGCCGGGCTGCTATGTGTGCAGGGCACAAGTTTTTCTTTTATCGGCCCGATTATCAGCGCGGGCCTGGCCGGCGGCCTGCCGCTTATATTCGGTTGTACGATAGCGGCAGCTCCGGTAGAGATGATCGTCAGCCGTACCTTCCGTTATCTCAAGCAGATCATTACGCCTCTCGTTTCGGGAATCGTGGTCTTGCTGATCGGTCTGAGTCTGATCAAAGTGGGGATTATCTCATGCGGAGGAGGCAATGCGGCGATGAGCGACGGGACTTTCGGCAACTGGCAGAATCTCAGCATTGCTGCTCTCGTCTTGGTAAGCGTCCTCTTCTTCAATAAGAGCAAAAACAAATACATTCGTATGAGCTCCATCGTACTCGGTCTGCTCGTCGGTTATGTTTTGGCTTACATCCTCGGTCGAGTGGATCTCTCCGGTATGGAGACGACGAAGATCGCACTGCTGAATATCCCTGTTCCATTCAAATACGGCCTTAGCCTGAATCTGTCTTCCTTTATCGCCATAGGGTTGATCTATCTTATTACAGCCATCGAAGCAACGGGGGATATTACGGCCAATTCGATGATTTCGGGCGAACCGGTGGAGGGTGATAAATACATCAAACGTGTATCGGGCGGAGTATTGGCCGATGGCTTCAATTCGCTCCTCGCCGGCGTGTTCAATTCTTTCCCCAATTCTATCTTCGCCCAAAACAACGGGTTGATCCAGCTCACGGGTGTGGCCAGTCGTCGAGTGGGCTACTATATTGCGGCTATGCTCATCGTGCTTGGCTTGTTCCCGGGTATCGGTCTTATCTTTTCTCTGATGCCCGATCCCGTATTAGGAGGAGCTACGCTGCTGATGTTCGGAACTGTAGCCGCAGCCGGTATACGCATCATTGCAGCTCAGGATATAGACCGGAAGGCTACGATGATTTTGGCCATCAGTCTGTCACTGGGCTTGGGTGTCGAGTTGATGCCGGACATCTTGCGCAACATATCTCTTGACCTGAGAGGCATCTTCTCTTCGGGAATTACGACCGGCGGTCTTGCTGCCATAATCTCTAATATGCTTATCCGTGGCAAATAGAACCGGCGGACAAGTAGAAAACCCAATCTTTGTCTTATGGAATTGCTTAAACAGAGGATCTTGCAAGATGGCAAGTGCTATCCCGGCGGTATATTGAAAGTCGATAGCTTCATCAATCATCAGATGGATTCGAAGCTGATGTACCATGTGGCCGAAGAATTTGCTCGTCTCTTTGCCGACAGCGGAGTCAATAAGATCGTCACGATCGAAGCCAGTGGCATAGCACCCGCCATCATGGTGGGTTACATCATGAATCTGCCCGTTGTCTTCGTCAAGAAAAAACAGCCCAAGACGATGGATAATATGCTGACTACGACAGTGCATTCCTTTACCAAAAGCCGAGACTACACCGTTTGTATCAGCCACGACTTTCTGACGGACGATGATCGTATTTTGTTTATCGACGACTTCCTCGCTTATGGCAATGCTGCCCAAGGAATCATCGACTTGGCCGAACAGGCAAGTGCTAAGATCGTCGGTATGGGCTTTATCATAGAGAAAGCCTTTCAGAACGGAAGAGAGGCTCTACAGGAAAGAGGTATAAGAGTGGAGTCGCTTGCGATCATCCGAAGCCTTGACAACTGCTGCATAACTATTGCAGACGAAAACGAAGACTAACCATACACCATTCCAATACACATCCCGTCCGCTGGCTCAGTGGGCGGGATGTTGCTTTTTCCTTCCCTTTTCTCCGAATATAAAGACGTGCCACTTTTCGTTTCTCATTCGGAAGGCATATTGAGTCCTTTGAAAAAAGAGAAGGTCTCTATAATGCAAGAATCCGAGTACGTGCTACAGATATGGCCGAGCGGCAGTTTAGAGACTGTCTCCTCCGTCCTCAAGATAATAAGTGCCACGCAGGATTTCGCGTTTACCGGGAGGTCCGGGCAGGCGTTCCATATGGAATCCGGCACGTGTGAGCCGACGGCGGATCTCGCCTTTGGCGCAGTAGGTGGCCAATACGGCTCCGGATCGACATGCGGCCACCATTCGGGTGAAGATCTCTTCACTCCACAACTCCGGCTGAGCTTCTGGAGAGAAAGCATCGAAATAGATGAGATCGATAGGCTTGCGGAATGTAAAATCGGTCAGATCGGATGCTATCTTGTGCAACGTGAAGCCGGGACATATTTCACAATCCATTCCCCACGGTGCATGGTGGAGACTTTGCAGGAGTTTGTCTTCATCGGCCATTCCCACAGAAAAGCGAAGATGCTCATATACATCCCTTTCGAGAGGAAATTTCTCAATGGCAGAGTAATGGATGGAGAGACCCCGACATCGTTGTTCGCGGAGAGTCAGTAGCGCATTGAGAGCCGTTCCGAATCCGACTTCAAAGAGATACAAAGTACCGGAAGGATCGAAAGATTCCAAACGGTGCAACAGCCCCGTATGAACGAATACATGTTCGCTCTCACGACACGCACCGTGTATGGAGTGGTAGTATTCGCCGTAATGAGGCGAAAGGATAGTGGGAGATCCGTCTTCCGTAAGGACAATCATCGGACAGAAAAAACAGGCAAACAGCTTAGTCGGCCGGGTCGCCCAGACATTTGAAGGTATAGCCCTCATCCAATAGCCAGCGCACAGCGCGAGGCATGGCCTGCTGCATATTGGGAGCCGCTTTGAGGGAGTCGTGGAAGGTAATAATGGAGCCGTTGCGCGCATAGCGAACCACCGAACCAAAGACGGTATCGGGTGAAAGGCGAGCATTATAATCGCGCGTGATCACATCCCACATAATAATGTCGTAGTGATTGCTAAGCAGCAGGGTCTGCATGAAGCGAAGATGGCCATGCGGCGGTCGAAAGAAGCGAGAATTGATAAGTCGGTCAGCCTCTTCCACATCTTTCAGATAGGTACGTGTACGGACTTTCAGCCCTTGCAGATGGTGGAAAGTGTGATTGCCGACCTGATGACCACGGCGCTGTATCTCGGCAAAAAGATCGGGATAGCGACGCACATTATCCGCCACACAGAAGAACGTGGCCTTCACCCCGAGTTCATCGAGCGTATCCAATACCCAGGGTGTTATCTCCGGTATGGGACCGTCATCGAAAGTCAGATAGATGCTTTTTCCTTCTTTGGCAGGAATGCGCCACGTGGCACCGGGGAACAAAGCCCGGTACCACATGGGCACACGGCAGATAAGTCGTTCTACGAGTCTGAGCTGCATTTATTGCGGTTTGCTATTACCCTGCTCATCAGTGTAGAGCATCTTATAATAGTTCTGGAACACGGGCAGATATTCATCCAGTACCTTGCTATTATAAGCAGTACTCAGCCGAAAAGCCGTAGCAACCGTATTCATCTCCCTGTCGATCTCTCCTTCGGAAAGCATTTGCATGAATTTGGATTCCGACAGGCGGAAGAACCAGTTAAGCGTACGCATCGAAGAGCCTGCCACGGCCTTGACTATCCGGTCTGCGTCGGCCACCATATCTGCATCGTACAGGGTTTGTGCCAATACCAGCGAGCGATAATCATAGGGCACGGCTTCAGGACTGATCTCTTGGAGGCATTTGGTGAGCACCTTACGGGCACGAACGGTATCGCCTCTTTCGAGCAGAGCCTTTGCCAACGGAGAAAACACTGCTACACGATAGGTATTGGTGGAATTGCGAATATCTGCATCGAAGTACACCTTGGGATTGTTGGCTCCTCCGAAGCGGAACTTGGTCATCACATTAGTATAGGTCTTTTCCACATCGATGTTATCGCCTACGCGGCGCGCCTTAAAAGGCACAAACTGATTGGCCATACCGGTCTGACGCAAGTAGTCCGGCAGGTTGGAGAAGGAATTGCTCGGAGACGTAATAGCCCAATAGATAGGACGCTTCCATTCGTTATTGGCTATCAGATCGAGAACGCTCAGGTCGGCCAATGAGAGGATGCCCTTACCGGCCAAAGACAGATCGATGGTTCGACGGACATGCACCTTAGCCGAATCGCCAAACGCCAGCCCCAATGCTTGCGAATCTACGGGCAGATACAGGTTCTCAGACGGCATCACACCATTGCCATAAGGAACCGGACGAGCGGCTATTTTCATGGCTTCGGACAGCATCATGATGGGCTTGCCATCGGCCGTGAGTCCGCTACCCGGGAGTGAATGGAGGTTCAGCTCCGGATCTCTGGCAGAGTAATTGGGCTCGATACGAACAAAGGCATTCCGGCTGATGAAGGCTTCATTCATATTCTTCAATGGTAGCGGATCGGACTGATAGGCTTGCTGCTTCATCTGGCGCACATACCAGTCTGCTCCCAAGTAACTGAGATTGCTCACACGGACATCGGTACGAACGCCTTCTACCTCCTGAGCATACCAGAGGGGGAAGGTATCGTTATCGCCATAGGTGAAAATAACGGCATTGGGGTCGCAGCTCTCCAAGTAATTGACACCGAAATCGCGTCCCACATAGCGTCCCGAGCGATCGTGATCATCCCAGTTCTGGCCGGCCATCTGGATAGGGACAAGCGCTGCTGCTGCCGTAGCTACGATAGCCGCAGTGGTATGGCTGAGTTTGGCTCGACGCAAGAAATCGACCAATCCTGCCACACCGAAACCGATCCAGATACAGAAAGCATAGAAGGATCCCGCATAGGCATAGTCTCGCTCACGCGGTTGGCCGGGCGTCTGATTGAGATACAATACGATGGCCAAACCGGTCATAAAGAAGAGGAAGCAAGTGATCCAGAAGCTCTGTGCACCTTTCTCCTTGCGCATCAGCTGGAAAGAAATACCGATCAGCCCCAAAAGCAACGGAAGCATGTAGTACACATTGTGTCCGCGATTCTTGGTCATAAAGTCCGGCATGTCATCCGTAGGACCGATAAGAATCTTGTCAATGAAGGGAATACCCGTCACGGCATTGCCACGCAATAGTCCTCCGTCGCCTTGCAGGTCATTCTGACGGCCGGAAAAATTCCAAAGGAAATAACGCCAGTACATATAATTGACCTGATAATTGAAGAAGAATTTCAGGTTCTCTCCGAATGTAGGCATACTGGTATCCGTTTCGGATCGCCCCATCCAGATATTATAGCTTTGCGGATGTCCATCGGTAGTGGAATAGACACGTGGGAAAAGCATCATGGAACCATCTCCATAATCGTATTCGCGTTGTGTATAGAGCGTTTCGTAGCGATCCTTATCTGTAGGATTTACCTTGGGCGAAGGCCCTGTTACTTCCTGTCCATCCTTCAAACCGACAGGTTGGGATGCAAAGGAAGGCCCGTAGATCAACGGGGTACTTCCGTATTGTTCGCGAGCAAGGTAGCTACGAAGCGAAAAGGCATTGGACGGAGCATTCTCATTCATCGGCGGATTGGCAACGGCACGAACGAGGATAACACCGTAAGAGGAGAAGCCGACGAGGATAACCAGCATACTCATCAAGGCCGTATGCAAGAATCGTACATTCAACCGCTTGGATGCAAACAGCCAATAGGCTACGGCCAGTGTAAGGACTATGCCGAGAAGGATGCCATTGCCGATAAAAGGAATACCCATCAGAACAACGCTCAGCAACACGGCAAAGCGCATGCGCATCGATTTGGTTGTACCCTTCTTATCACCGTCGGTCTGTACGGAATAAGTCTCCCTCACAGACCAAATCAATATGGCAGCCAGCAGGAAGAAATAGAAATACAAACCGCTATTGAAGCTCAAACCAAGGGTGTTGACGGCAAAGACATCGAATACGCCGGCAACCTTAGGGATACCCTGTATCACACCGAACATCATCACCCCGATAAGGGCGAAGGAAGCCAAAAGTGCCAACAAAGCTCCCCTGCCTGTGGGTTTAACAGCACGGCGATAGTAATACACCAAAGCCATGGCAGGGATGCAAAGGAGATTGAGCAGGTGCACTCCGATGCTGAGGCCCATAAGATAAGCGATCAAAACGAGCCAGCGGTCACTGCGTACATTGTCGGCACGCTCCTCCCACTTAAACATCAGCCAGAAAACGGCAGCCGTGAAGAAAGAACTCAATGCATATACCTCGGCCTCGACGGCACTGAACCAGAACGTATCGCTGAACGTATAGACCAAGGCTCCAACGACTCCACTGCCGAGTATCGTGATTACTCGTGGAACGGATATTTTCCTTGACGGCTCTTCCAATCCGAATACATTGCGTACTGTCGGTACAAGTACGCGGCGGACAAGGTGGGTAATCGTCCAAAACAAAAACAGGATGGTAAAGGCACTGGCCAGTGCACTGGTAGCATTGGCAAGCCATGCCACCTGTGACGGATCGCTTGTGAAATGCGATATGATATTATAGACGAGCATGAAGAAGGGTGCTCCGGGCGGATGACCGATCTCCAACTTGTTTACGCAGACTATGAACTCGGCACAGTCCCACAGGCTGGCTGTAGGCTCGATTGTCATCAGATAGACGATAGCTGCAACTGCAAAAACGCCCCAACCGACGACATTGTTCAGAAATCTAAAACGTTTCCATTCCATATCATTGTATTCTTCTATGATGACTTAAACGTATTGAGCAGGGGCAAACCCTACTTCTCGCGGATAAAAATGTTGATGGGAGTACCGCAAAAATCCCAGTGGGCACGAATCTGATTCTCCAAAAAACGCTTATAAGGCTCTTTCACCCACTGAGGCAGATTGGCAAAAAAGGCAAATGAAGGCACTGCCGTCGGAAGCTGCATCACATATTTTATCTTGATGTATTTACCTTTGGTAGCAGGTGGTGGCGTAGCCTCGATAATGGGTAGCATCACTTCATTCAGCTTGTGTGTAGGAATACGAGTCGAGCGGTGTGCATAGACCTGATTGACCGTCTCCAACACTTTGAAGATCCTTTGTTTGGTCATAGCCGATATGAAGAGAAGGGGGAAATCCGTAAATGGAGCAAAACGCTGCCGGATGGCATTCTCAAACGTCTTGATGACGGCTTGACTTTTATCTTCCACCAAGTCCCACTTGTTGATACATACAACCAGTCCCTTGCTATTGCGCTGGATAATCTGAAAGATATTCAGATCCTGCGACTCCACACCTCGTGTGGCATCCAGCATCAGCACACATACGTCGGAGTTTTCGATGGCACGAATGGATCGAATAACGGAGTAGTATTCCAAGTCTTCATTCACTTTACCCCTTTTGCGAATACCGGCTGTGTCGACAAGGTAAAAATTGAGTCCGAACTTATTGTACTTAGTGTATATAGAGTCCCTTGTCGTGCCTGCAATATCCGTCACGATATGCCTGTCCTCTCCGATGAAGGCATTCAGCAAGGAGCTTTTCCCTGCATTGGGGCGGCCTACGATGGCTATTCGAGGGAGTGTTTCGTCCAAATCCGATTGTCCGTTCTCTGCCGGCAATAGCTCCATCACCCTGTCGAGCAAATCGCCTGTTCCCGAACCGCTGACAGCTGCAATGCAGTAAGGATCGCCCAAGCCAAAGGAATAGAATTCGGAAGCGGAATAATGATCTTCGGTATTGTCCACCTTATTGGCTACGACAATAACCGGTTTTTTGCTTCGGCGCAGTATCTCGGCGACTTGTTCGTCAAGAGAAGTCACTCCGGTCTGGTTGTCTGCGACGAAGAGGACTACATCTGCTTCCTCGACAGCAATATACACTTGCTTATTGATTTCTTCCTCGAAAACATCTTCCGAATTGACCACCCAACCTCCGGTATCGACGATGGAAAACTCCCGACCGTTCCAATGCACCCGGCCGTACTGCCTATCGCGCGTAGTACCGGCCTCTTCGGCTACGATGGCTTGCCGGCTTTGGGTAAGGCGGTTGAACAATGTGCTCTTGCCCACATTCGGACGGCCTACGATGGCGACTAATGCTCCCATATCTATTCCTACTCTATGATTTCGTTCTGATTGTTGCTTGTCAGGCTACGACCGACGAAGGACTAATCCAACTGATAGCCGAAGGCACGAAGCAGATTATCCCTATTACGCCAGTCTTTTTCGACCTTCACAAAGATTTCCAAGAAAATTTTCTTTCCGAAGAAACGCTCCAAATCACGCCGGGCCATTGACCCTACACGTTTGATGGCCGCCCCTTTAGGGCCGATGATTATTCCTTTTTGAGAATTACGCTCCACGATGATCAGCGACTTGATACGGATAATGGTCTTCTCCTCCTTGAATTCCTCCACGACCACTTCTGCCGCATAGGGAATTTCTTTTTGATAATACAGCAGTATCTTTTCACGAATGATCTCCGTAACGAAAAAACGTGCCGGCTTGTCCGTGAGTGCATCTTTTTCAAAGTAAGGAGGAGATGGGGGAATGAGGCTTTCGATACGCTTCTGCAGCAATCCGACGTTAAAGTTGTTCGTGGCCGAAAGAGGGTGAATTTCTGCTTTGGGCAATATGTTACGCCACTCCTCCACAAGTTTTTCCAATGCTTCCTGATTGCTCAGGTCGATCTTGTTGATGACCAGAAGTACAGGGCATTCCATTCGTGATACGCGAGCGAGAAAATCAGCATTCTTATCAGCCTTCTCCACCACGTCCGTCACATAAACCAGCACATCGGCATCCCCGAGAGCAGATTCGGAGAACTCCCGCATTTCCTGTTGGAGTTTGTAATTGGGACGAAGTACTCCCGGTGTATCGGAATAAACGATTTGCATCTCCGGCGTATTCACAATCCCCATGATTCTATGTCTGGTAGTCTGCGCCTTGGAGGTAATGATAGAAATCCGCTCACCGACAAGCAGATTCATCAGTGTACTCTTCCCAACGTTGGGGTTTCCAACGATATTGACAAATCCCGAACGGTGACCGGACTCCTCTACTTGCATTTCGAAGCTTTGTTATATGTACGAATAAGGGGCTGTTTGCCTCGCGGCGAAGCAGCCCCCTGTTTCTATTGCGTATGATCAACGAACCGTGCTGCCATCGTATGCCCACTTGACATAGACAGCTCCCCACGTAAAGCCGGCACCAAATGACGTCATGACAAGAACGTCGCCTTTCTTCAATTTATGCTCCCACTCCCACAGACAAATGGGGATTGTAGCCGAACTGGTATTGCCATAACGCTCGATATTGACCATCACTTTCTCATATGGGACTCCCATACGTCGGGCAACGGCATCGATGATTCGGAGGTTGGCCTGATGAGGTACTACCCAAGTAATATCATCGTGCGAAAGATTGTTGCGCTCCATGATCTCCACACAGCTGTTGCACATATCTACGACAGCATGTTTGAAGACTACCTGCCCTTCCTGATACACATAGTGCCAACGATTATCCACCGTTTCGTGCGTAGCAGGACATGCCGATCCACCGGCCTTCATGATCAAATGATCTTTGCCGATGCCATTGGAGTGCAGCACAGCATCCATAACGCCTACTTCTTCTTCGGTAGCCTCGAGCAAAACACAACCGGCACCATCTCCGAATAGCGGACAGGTGGCTCGATCGGTATAATCCGTAAAAGCTGTCATCTTCTCCGTAGCGATCACAAGGATCTTGGAATAACGCCCCGAACGGATAAAATTGGCTCCCACTTCAAGGGCATAAATAAACGTGGGACAGGCTGCCTGCATATCGAAAGAAAAGATGTCGCCACAACCGATTTCATGAGCAACGATGCTGGCCGTGGAAGGGAAATGATAGTCGCTCGAGTTGGTTGCAAGGATCAAGCCGTCGATACTCTTGGGGTCGATACCATGACGATCGAAGAGGTCTTGTGCCGCGCGGATGGCCAAATAGGAAGCTCCTTTATTCTTGTCTCGAAGGATCCGACGCTCTTTGATCCCCACACGGGTCATGATCCATTCGTCATTGGTATCAACCATTTTTTCCAGATCGTCATTGGTAATAACATCTTCAGGGAGATAGGCCCCAACGGCTGTTATAGCCGCGTTTATTTTATTCATAATCGAATTTGTTGCATAATGGACGGGCTCCGGCCTTTTTTAAAAACCATATCCCGCCGGAAAAGATTATTTGTGGCCGCTAAAATAAAAAAAAAGTCCCAAAGAACAGGTCTAAGGGACTCTTTTGCTCGTTCTTGCCGCCTAAGCGACGACCGGCATCGACCGAGGGCAAGCAATTTTTACACTGCCACTTCTTTTTCGATTGCCAACTTACCGCGGTAGTAGCCACAATCACCACATACTGTGTGATAGATGTGCCATGCTCCACAATTAGGACACTTGGCCAAAGTCGGCATAACGGCTTTGTCATGAGTTCTCCGCTTGGCGGTTCTCGTTTTGGACTGTCTTCTTTTAGGATGTGCCATTTTTATTTATTTAAATTGTTCTTTTTGTTCCAATAGTTTTCCAAGAGAATCCCACCTCGAATCGTGAGCGGTCATACCGGATTCTTCTGTTGCTTCATCGGCATCTATCGCCAGCAGATCGGACATTCGATTCATCATCTCGGGGTCGCACTCTCCATCCGAATGCATACGCTGCATCAGGATAGCCAATTCGGAATACTCATAAAGGAGCGAACTTAGGTCCAATGTGCCTTCCGACAGAGGGACAACAAGCAGATCGTCGCTCAACTCTTGATAAGAATCGCCGAAACGAACCACCAATTTATTTTCCTCTTTTACCGGTATTTCCACCTCATCGAGACATCGGTCGCAAGCAGTCTTGACTGTTCCGTCAAGCGCAATGCAAAAATTAAAAACATCGCCATTGCGCTCCACTTCGACCTTTGCAGCCAATGTCCCTCCTAAAATATCGTAACTTCCGGACTGCTCAAAAAAGGAATCATCCAATTCGTAATCGAATCGGTGCTTGCCTTGTGGCAGCGACTTGAGATTCAGTACGTATCTTCCGGATGATGCCATTTCGTGTAAGATGAAAAACTTTGCAAAAGTAACGCTTTACGATGATATTACAAACAGTTTCATGTCTTTTGTCCCGTCTGCCTTCGAGTCGTTTTTCACGAAAGCATTCGATCGACCGTAAAATCGGGGGATCCCCTTATTCGATCTTATGGAGGAGGTCTGCCTCTTTGCTATCGTCGCGAGTGAGAGAGGGTACAGCGCGTTCGGCGACAAGGTCTTATAAGGTTTTGACTTTGTGTTGATTTACAGCCGATTTCTTTTTGGTTTCCCAAGCCTGAAAGCGTGGCGCGAGAAAATTTTTCTTTTGGCGCGAGAATGAAAAAAATCTCGCGCCACAACGAAAAAAAAGTCGCGCGTGTTTTGCAGAAAAGCGGTTCCGCTTTTTCTCCTTTTCACGCTCGTGATTTTCACCCCCTGCTCCGGCTGAGCAGAATATCTTCCAAGTACTTCTCCAAAAGCAACCGGGGTACGGAGTGGCGTATCCTTGCCACCCCGCACCCCGATTATTGATAAGGAGAGAATGAAATATGATCTAATTCGTCACGTGAATCGTTTGGTCATGAAAGTAATCCATCTTGACTGCAATGTTTTCAGCCGAGTTCACTTTATTCGACTTAAAGCGAAATTGCAGCTCCTTGTTCTGAGGCATTGTCGTCAATACGTATTTGTACAAAGTCTTTCCTCCTTCTATCCCTAATATCATCCCGCCGGTCTTCGGATAGAAGTGTTCGGTATATACTTTAAACGTGATAGGCAGAAGGGCCGCATTAAGTACGTCCGGCAGTTTGGCACTAATGAGGAGCTCATTTCCTTGTCCGGCCGAAATTTGAGTGGTTACTTGGTTGTTCTCTGCCGAAGATGTATTGGCTTTGAAAAAAACATACTGATATTTCTCGCGTACCAATACCGTAACCGAACGTTTGAGGTCAGGATTGCCTTGTACACCGATGACTACATCGGACCTCTTGGTAAGGTTTTCCTGCTGAGCCAATGTGAGCTTGATCTTGCCGTTGCCTTCGTGTTGAGCTGAAGTAACTGCCGCCTGTTGGCCTGTAGGGGTGGAGACTGATACGGTCAGTTTGGAATAATCCGGATTGTTCTGTCCCTGAGGAATGTATGTGGCTTGAAAAGTGCCGGATGGCTCTCCTTGGACAAAAACCATATAGGTATGATCCACAGTCAGCATACCGGACCCATCGGAAAAAGCAGGTAAAGCTTGTACTTCTGCCGAGAGAAATATATTGTTTGCGGCGGCTCCGTCCAATGCTTCCTGTAGCGTAGGTCTTCCCGGAGCCTTGGCTTTCTTAAGAATCATTTTGTAGAAGTGGTTGCGCGTAATATTATAACGCACCTTGTTTGTATCTACAAAGTCAAGCTTATAATAGGTATAGTCCGCATTGGGAAGATTGTATCGTGCTTTTAGAATCAGACATGTGATTCCTGCCCCTGTTCCTATATTGGATTGGTCACGTTCGAATCCATAGAAAAAATGGGCACCGTCTGCCTCCTTAAAGGCTGCTTCCGATGTCGGGTTTGCAAACACCACGCCTGCCGGCTCGGTGATCTGTCCCTGAGGAAAAGAGCCTGTATTCGGGTCAAATGGAGCTAAGGTCCCTTTGTTCCAGGAATTGTACAGAGCATAGCTGGCGTCGTAGAGCTTGCTTTCTGCAGGAGGTGTCACAGAAAGAGAGAACTTAGCCATGTTGCGTAGCAATTGAATCTGACCGAGATTCTGATTAGGGGCTATGGACGGATAAGAGATACGCGCCCACATACGGATCGTTTCCAAATCATCGGCCACAGAGATCGATGGCAGCATTTCCCGTTCGGAACGACCGACCCAAACAGAAGGGTCTGCCAATTCATAGTTTGCAATAAAATGAATTCTGCGTTCAACCTCCGAAGGAATGATTTTGGCTGTAAATGTAGATCCAGACAGATCGGCTACAGCTCTTTCCAGAAAGTGCCCATCTTCATCGAAAACCCAAAGCTCGAGCCTCTCTACGCTGTTCTCTTTGTCCGCTGAAGCACCTCGTAAACCATGATGTTCTAATGAAACAATGCTACCGCTTACCCGAGTAGGCTCTCCCGATGGACAGGGTTCCGACTTGTCAGCCACACAAGATACAGCCATGAATGCTATGAGCACATACAGTAATTGTGCGATTATGCTTTTACTTTTCATTTCTTCAGTCTTTTTGCAGATTTAACAAATCTATCATTCTTGACATCTCGGACACAGCGGACGTGAGCTCTTTGTTCGGTAGCATTTCCAGATGCTGTTGGCAACAAAATTTTTATTGCCTTATCAGGTAGTCCGCTCCAATAATACCTGCCCGTCATAATGTCTCTTACGACACCCGCTTGCTCTCGTTGCAGTTTGTCTACCAATTGGATCTCTGCCCTTGTAGGAAGACGCCAATCATCCAAGCGCTCTATTGTTCCATCTGCTTTCTTCCTTTCCTCCCAATAGAAGGCACAAGTCATAAGGGCATATCGATTCTGTTGATTAGAATGATATATAAGCCTAAGCGGATTCAATGTGTAATACTCCCAATGGTCTTGTACCAGAGTTGCCCCTAACTGTGATGCCAATTCGAAAGAAGGAGAAACCATATTAGCTGTCTGTTCATCCTGCTCTGTGATCCTATCCGTATGCTTTAATGTATAGCTCGAACCGGATTTCTTGTAAAAGCCGACTTCTTTCGTTGGAGGGAATCCGATAATCATATTGCCATCAGCAGGGGGAGAGAGTACTACGATTTGGTAAATGGCTTTGTTGTTAAGATTCGGGGCCAAGTTCCCTTCGGGTTGCCAAGATGACTTTGTCCCAAAAGTATTGATGATGAATTGCGATGGATTCTGCCTGATCTTTATCTTTTTTTCAAACCCTATAGAGTTTTTGATCGTGAATGAAATGTCCTTGGGGATGTTGTTGATCGGCAGTATGGAGCGAACCTTTATCTTTTTTGTGTTCGCATCGATCGTGACTGTTGGAACATTGGCTCCCGTATATGTGTCTGTTATCTGTTGCCCATTCGAGTTCACGTAAGTACATGTGGCTTTCACATCCGCCGGAGGAAGGAGGCTGTGCGAACTGAAATAATCGAGTTCTATCTCTGTCGTCATATTCATTACTGTCTCCTGTGGAATGACCTCTAAATACTGTACATCAGGGAGCGTCTGATCGTCTGAATGAGACGTCCATTCTATCACAGAGAGAGAGCCGTTTATCGTTACAGGATCCTCTTCGTTGAGAGAGCCGAGTACTTCTATTGTCACAGCCATATCGTACAGGTGGTTGCTTCTGATTTTTTTGTCCGAACCATCCACCGGTATACGGTAGTAGTAAGGTTTAGCCGTATTGTCGTCCGTGCCCGTTTTTTTGAGCTTGAGCATCATAACGAATTCGGGTCTGCCTTCATTGTTCAGAGCCCATTCATTATAGTAGGAGTAGAAATGTACGGATGAGTTCGCTTCTGTCATAGGCCGGTAGTCAATAGCTTCGTATCCGACACCTTCGGGTTTTTCTTCTACACTGAGGAAGCCCTTGGGCATACAGTTCCGAAATTTGGCTTTGGGATCGCCCACCAGTTCATAGTCCGAAATATTTAAAACGGGTTTTTTGAGGCGCAATTTGGCCGCGACTCGCTTGAGCTCGATAGAGCCTAATTGTTTTCCCTCGGATGTTGCCATATTGATTTGTTTTTCCACAGATCCGATCATGGCAAATTTATCTTCCGGTTTCCCATCGTTTTGCAATAGGATGCTGTTCGGAACAAGCGTTTTGAGGAAAGAAGTTTCGCTCGCATTCGGCTCAAAAGAGCCTGAGAAGTTGACATTGGCTACCAAATAGATCTTGAACGAATTATTGCCATTGAACTGTCCGTACATAGACTCCGGTACCGGAACGTAGTAGCTGTTTGAGGATGGGCTTGTTTCTACCGGCTCTGCCTGCCATACCTTAGTTCCGTTTTTGTAAAAAACAAGGGTCAGCCGCTCTATGGTATTCTCATCGTATGCCGCAACACCTCCCTCTTCGCTTCGCTGGTTATAGGGCTGTACTTGCAGAAATAGAGAAGACGTTTCGTTCATATCGGACTCTATGTCTTCACGCACGCATCCGAATAGAAAACCGACAAGCAGGAAGAGTATCGGAGGGCAAATGATATTTAGAATTCTATTTGTTCTCATAATGAATAATCCGCTTAAAGTCCTTGTTGTATGATCTTAATATCGGTAGGTTGGGGGTTGATATTCTTGTCAAGAATCACTTTTTTTCCGTCTACCGTGAAAAAGAGATTCGTTCTTCGTTGTATACCGATGCCGTTAGGTTTCAAAGCTTTGACTTTGATAGTGTAGACGGTAGTCCCATCGGCAGCCCCGTCAATAGCACTGCCGGAATCAAAACCGAATTCCAATCCATTATCTAAAGTCGCTTTCCAACGGCTACCATCTCGACCTTTGATTCTGACCGTAAACGACAAAGAGTTTTCGAAAGTAACTACGTTGTCTTGCGTAATGACTGCATGCGGATTTATTTCTGCCACATAGGGTACAAGGAAGCCGTAATCCAAATTCTCTACTGTCCACGGAAGGACGGTGGTCGTGAGAAGCAAGCTGCTGAATTCGCCCATTTTTGTGATCGTCCCGTCCAGTTTGTAATGATGGTTGCGGCGAATGGAGTAGTGATGATTGGCCGTAGTGGTCTTATCGTTCACGTAGGCATAGTAGCGGGTCTTAATACCATTGTAGAGAGCTTCCACCACAAGCTGCGTAGCGCGTCCGGAAGAGTCTGAGTCTGATCCTATGTTCTCATATACGTAGAGAGGAGCGGATGCCTGAATGATGCTCTGGGCGCTGCCGTTGTTCGTCAATGGAAGATCGCAGGCATTCGCCCAATTCCAATATCCTGTAGGTTTGTTTGTGCCTTCGAGCAGGCGCGAGTTCTTGGCGTTGCGAAGGATCTGCACCTTAGTAATCTTGATTACATCGCTGCCGGGAGTAACTTGCTTGATGTCCAGTGTGATCTTGGCGGCAATACGATTGAGGCTGATGTTTGCTTGCACAGTGCCTTGCGGATTAAGAGTCGCCGTAGCCATTCCCGTCATGGTGAATGGTCGGACTATCGGCTCGTTCACATCAGGAGCTTGCATATCCTCAAGTTCTTTCTTGAAAAGGATTTTATCCAGCTTTGTCGTAAGGGCATCGGGTTCATTGGCGATCACGTATATCTGGCGAGGACCGGCGTGAGCACTGATCGTGAAAGGATTTTGGAAATCGGACTGCCCCGAAGCAAATAGTTTTTGCTTGTCGAGAACCCAAAGACCGTTTAGCCCTTCACGAAAGACGAATATGCGCACTTTCTTGATCAGATCTTCTCCACTGTAGAGGTCTCCGCCTCGCATTTCGACATCGTCAAGCGACATCTTTACTGTTGCCACTTCGTCCGAGGTGGGCTGATCGGGATTATCTTCCTTGGTACATGCTACCGCCCCCATCGTTAAAAGTAATAACAGGAGAAGGCGTGGAAGTAGTCCCGAAGGATGATGGAAATATTTCATTTTCATAATAGCTGTCGGATTAGTATTCTGCATATTGTTGCACTACGTCCCAAGGGGTGACGGATACGAGTACATTGAGGTTTGCTCCACGCAGGTCTATGTAGATATTGAGCATTTTGCCTATGACGGGTATGAATGGTACTCCATCCGAACCTGTGCTGATATTCAGCAATTCTTGTCCGTATGCATAGAGTTTGAGATGCAGAGGAGTAGTATCAAGTGTGGGATAAACTCTGAAGATGGGAGAAATGAAATCCCCGTTTTGTATCTGTCCGTCGGGACGGTATTGGACGGCATTGCCGATGAGCTCGGCCAGGCCGGTATAAGTGTCGGTAGTTTCTCCCAAAAGGATGTCGGCATAGTCTGGCAGTTGTCTGGGGCCATTAGCTTCCAGCCACTCTTGATAGCCGCGTATGATGATATGTACCTGTGCCGTACGGCGGTAGATATCGACAGTTTGGTCTGTACCCTGTTCGATAGAGCCGTACTCTATTGGGCAGGTCAGTACACCGGAAAAAAGGTCTCCGGGCGATTGGGCTATACCGTCGGTAGAGGAAAGCCTGAAGAATAAGTCTTAGACGCTTTGCACATTGGCTGTTTCTTCCAGCATGTGATCGTCGGGGTTGGCCCATGCCACGAAAGACACCGTAGTGGGGCCGTCGTATTCCAATGGTATCGGTTTGCGTGCAGCCACTTGTGCGGCGTCCATCATCAGTCGGTCGATGCGGCGGCCGGTTTCGTCGAAAACGAAAATAACGACGCGCTGCACGGCTCCGGTTTCGGTAATATCTTGCATATCGGCATCCCAAGCCCTGACGGTCAGGCGAAACGGACGGGGACAATCGGAATAGTCCTCTTTGATACATCCGCCAAACATTCCGGCCACGAGTAAGATCAGCACCGATACGATATATTTCTTAGCGTCGTTCATAACAATGATTCTTTGATTGGTGATTGTGATTTCCCTATTTGATTTGGAGAGAATGAATACGGGGAGTGGAGCGAACCCCGCTCCCTGTATTCCGATATAGACAAACTATGAAAGTTTTTTAGTCGTTTGACGGGTCGATTACCAAGTAGCATTCTGACCAACGAGAACCCACTCAGCTACAGTGCACTGTACATTCAAGTGAGCAGACTCTGTGATAGGATTCTCTGGGTTATTCGTTCCGGGGCCTGTAATTGTCAACTTAATATCATACTTATGGTTACGCTCAATTTTATTCTTAGGCGTATAATTGCTGTCATAAGTATAGTTGTTGCTGTTGAAGTTTACCAATACAGGGTAATAGGTCTTGCCTTCTGCATCCACCCAATTGGCGGCCTGAGCAGCTGCTAAATCGGCTCCCGCCAAGTCGGCTCCGTTTTTCTGAAGTTTGCCATAAACACACAGGATTGTCGGATGAATAGTTCCACCGTTAGCTGAGTAGTCATTTTCTAATACGTAGAAACCCTGAGGAGCATCGGCGGCAGGTGCAACGTAATTACGGCTCAGCCAAGGCACATTGGCATAGTTGGCAGGTGTGTAAGCACCGTTAAATGTGGTCAAAGAACCTGTCAGATAATTAGCGTCTGCATTTACGAGTGTTGCCCCGAACAAATTAGATTGCTTCTTTGCAATGAGACCATAAATCTTTTCAGGGACGAATGTGTAAATGTTATCGTAGGCTGCGCTCATTTGCACTTTAATTTCGGTGAAAGCCATGCGAGCATGAACACGCTTGATCTTAAGAGGATCATTCTCAATGTGATTACCCTCTCCGGTTCCACTGTATCCAATGTAGTTCTTGCCTGCCTTCAAAACGATTGTTTTTGGCTCTGCTGTCATGATCAACCCTGCAGCCTCTTGGTTTTCTGCAGTCAGTTCAGTTGTCAATGCTTTTACCTCTGCAAGAGTCTTGCCAACCAGTTCCATTGCACCCGTATTGGCCATTACGACCAGCGTACGTTGGCCTGCACTACATTTGATGTCTTCAACCTTAGTCGCATTTTCGGCTGATTTGATGGCTTCCTGCTGTTCTCCATTATAAACCATTACGGTCAACTTAGCCACCTTTGATTCGTCATCGCCAACTCCAAAAGCACGATTCGAATTGCTGGTCTTCAATACCACGCTGATGGTGGCATTACCTTCTGTAACGGGTTCTGCCTCGTTGTCTTTGTTACAAGCTGTCATAGCAAGAGCAGCAAGTCCCAACAAGAAAAACTTTGTTTTTTTCATCTCGTTTTTGTTTTAAAAGTGAATATTGTTTTCTAAAAATCTAATCTTTTCCCATTTAGAGATTGTCTTGCATATAGCGTCGCAGTTCGTTCAGATTGTGTTGTGCTCCGGGCTGGCCTTGCTGCGCAGCGCGAGTAAGATAGCTCTCGGCTTCAGCCCATTTTTCGCTGTAGGCATATGCCAAGCCCAACAACATCCATAGCTTGGGTTCGCTCTTGCGTGCTTCGAGGCGAGCCAGAGCCTGCGGATACCTACCGGCACGAAGGTCTATTATGGCCGCATTAGCTGTCGGCTCTATCGCTTTCGGGAAAGTTTTCTCTGCTATCGTCCACGTTTCGTAGCGTTCGTGGCTCCCTTCCGGATAGCTCTGCGCTACGGCGTAAACCTCCGCCAGACTCAGACGAGAGGGGTGTGTCTTGATAATTTCACGTGCTTTGTCCAACTCAAATCCTTTGACCACGATATGGAATGTAAGCTCGCTTCGGCGAAGCGGGGGGTAATAGTCCGAGAGCAATGTGGCATAGAGAGACCCGCCATCGATAGCTCGGAGCGCGGCTGTACGCTCACCGACCGGCTTTTGGTCGATGATCTCCAGTATGGCATCCTTTTGCGAGAGCTCGCTCTTGGTTACAGCCGCACGCAGACCTGCCCAATCCTGCCCTTTCCAATCGTATTCGAATCGACTTTTTAGGATGGGGTACTTGTTAACGAGATAGCTTGCAAATGAATGCGCCCTATCCTTGGAGAGCTTCGCGTTGTATTCTACGCCACCTTCCGGCGAAGCATAGCCTACCATGGAGAGCTTTTCGAAAATGATATCGCTATCGTTTCCGATTTCTTTCAGTTTGCTGTCAATACGTGCCAACTCGGCCGGATTGCCGTCGAACTGTGGCAAGACCACATATTTCCCTACCTGATAGGCTAAGTGAGCGGAGAGAGTCTCTTCGCGTTTTTTCAGCAGCTCTCCCTCGGGTACAATGATCTCGTATTGATAGTCCGCTTCATACAGTGGCACCAAAGCGTCGTCCGTAAGTGTGGTTTCTTCTGATCCGAGTGGGCAGTCGGCACAGCCCGAGTTCTCGGCCAATAGAATCATTGAGGAGTGGCGCATCCATGGCCTATATGGAGTAGCGGCAGAATAGTCCATGCTCTGTTCCTTGCCGTTGCGACGCTTTACCATCGCAGAAGGCTTGGTGTCGGGCTGATTGTAGATGTGGTGCTTATCGAGAGCGATACGACGGTCGATGATGCGATAACGTCTGTTCCCCATCAGGAGGAACGGGCGGAGAGCGACTTGATCGTTCGATGTATTGGAACGAATAATGGGGGTAACCACCATCAGCAGATTGCTGTTCATATCCGGTATGGCCGTCAGATCAAGGTCCATCTTTACGTTGGCGGTATGTCCCGTTTTCTTGACCACGTGCTTCTCGCTCACCTTAATGCCCCCGAGATGGGTCTGGCCTGTCACGGCAAGCGTAGACATTCCGAAGAGAAACGACAGGATGATATGGCGACTCTGTTTCATATAGCTTGTCTGTATAAATAAGGTATTACTTAATGATGTATATAAGCGAAAGTGTGGCTTTCGTCACACCGAAGTAGTCGTACTTGCCTTCCGCGATCTTTTTGCCGCACTTGGCACATTCGAATTTGTCATAATCGAAGTGGACGAATCCTCCGCTGATCGATGCCTCCAAGTTCCATCTTTTGCCCAGCAGCCACTGATAGCCATAGGTCAGACCTGCACCAATGGCGTATCCCTCGTATCGGTAGTTGTTGAGCTTTTTGAGCCGGCCGATGGGGATGTCGATATCATTCACATTGTACTCACCTCCGATGCCGTGAAGCCCGAAGAAGTGGCCGGAAAAAGCTTCGCACGTCCAATAGCGAAGCTCCGGAGCCACGAGCCAATGCTTGAGTTTGCGATGGTGGCTGAATGTAAAAGGGTTGTAACCTCCCGAAACATCGAGTGTCCACTTCTTTCCCATGCGAAACTCCAATCCTGCATTGGGAGTCGTCGTACCCCAATAAAGCAGATTGGTCTTCAGCCCGATCTGCTGTGCCCGAAGGGTGGGGATCAGCCCTGCAAAGAGGACGATCCCGATAATCAGCAATCGTGTTTTCCTTTTCATATGCTTTTTGTGTAATAAATTCTTACAGTGTTTACATTACATGTGGCCATGTGAATGCAGAAGAAAGCAGCGGTCTTGGATCCGTCTCCTATTTCTGCTCTCTTTGTAAAGGCAAAATTATGCTACTGTACTCGCAGTTTTATACGGAGAATCACGTATTTTCTCTACGTATTAATACGTGTTTTTGGGGTTTTGCAGGCGTTTTTATGGGCGAACGAAACTTATTTTTTTTGTGGATGTCGGATTGCTCGTTTTTTTAGTTTCGCCTTTTTGTCTCTGCAAGGTGATATCGAGAGATGCTTCCGGTTCGAGAAAATAGAGAATCGACAAACGAAAAAAACATGGCTCCGGAAGTTTTTCGTTTTGGCGCGAGAATGAAAAAAAACTCGCGCCAAAACAGAAAAAAAGTCGCGCGTGTTTTGCCGAAAAACGGAACCGCAATTTCTGCTTTTTCGGTGCGTTTTTTGTGAGAGATTTCTTCTCCGATGAAAATCGTCGGCTTACGTTTTTGCTATCTTTGCCATCCAATAAGTTTAATTCATATAGATTATGGCTGCATGGTTCGAATGCAAGGTCACGTATGAGAAGGTGGCCGATAATGGAATGCCTAAGAAGGTGGTGGAAAGCTACTTGGTAGATGCCGATTCTTTCACATTGGCAGAGGCCAAGATGATAGAGGAGATCACCCCTTTCGTCAGTATGGGAGAGTTCAACATCAGTAATATTCGCAAGGTAAACTATGCCGAACTCTTCCTGAACGAGGACGACAAATGCGATCGCTACTATCGTTGCAAGGTGCTATACGTGACGATAGATGAGAAGAACGGGGTGGAGAAAAAGACGCCGGCGTTCATGCTTGTCAAGTCGGACAGCTTGCCCAATGCGGTGGCCGAACTGGAAAAGCAGATGGGCAAGGGATTGGCCGACTATGAGATAGCATCAGTAGCGGAGACTGCACTGATGGATGTTTTCCAATACGTGCCGGCACAATGACGCACATTGCCGAACGGTTAGTCCCCATTCTCCGCTCATTGCCACAGGGTGTGCGTCTGGCGGCTGTTTCCAAGTTCCATCCCGTGGAAGAACTCATGGAGGCTTATGAGGCCGGTCAAAGAGTTTTCGCCGAGAGTCGGGTACAGGAACTGATGAGCAAAGTGGAAGCGATGCCTGATGATGTGGAGTGGCATTTCATTGGGCCCCTACAGACAAACAAGGTGAAGTACATCGTCCCTTTCATCTCGATGATCCAGAGCGTATCCTCTCTGAAGTTGTTCGACGAGATCAGCCGTCAGGCGTCGAAAGTAGGGCGTACCGTGCCGGTTTTATTGGAAGTGCATATCGCATCGGAGGATACCAAAAGCGGCTTTACGCCGGAGGAATTGCCACAAGTTTTGGAGGCTGTTTTGGCACGCGGCTCCGATACCGGAGTCAAGATTGCCGGTCTGATGGGGATGGCTACATTCACGGACGACAGGGAGCAGATTCGCAGAGAATTTCGCCGGTTGGCATCGCTGTTCAGAGAGATGAAAGAGCGCTTCTTCTCCGATTCTGCTGATTTTTGTGAGCTTTCGATGGGGATGAGCGGCGATTTCGAGCTGGCCATCGAAGAAGGAAGCACCATCGTTCGTATCGGAACTACGATCTTCGGCGAACGACGCTATTGAAAGAGGGAATGGGTTTTGCTCCGGAATGGGAAGAGCCGGAGCCATGCTCTCGTACGTTACTACCGGTATCGGTACTAAACAGTCTCGGATGTTTGCCGTCGCGACCGGCAAATGGATTCGATGCAGTTTCCTATATCTAAATTCTCTTTTATGACTATTCCGCTAAAGGTATTCTCGATCAATGAGCTTGCAGGATACTTGGGGGGTAAAATGAATACGCTTGGAGACCGGGTCTTGCTGTGCAATGACAAGCGATCCCTCCCGGCTGCAGCTGTGGCTACGCCGTTCCTGTTCGAATCCATGCTCTTTTCTGTTTGTACGCGTGGCTATGCGCGACTTTTGATCGATTCGAGGGAGATCGAGGTGAAGGAGGGCGAGCTATTGGTAGTCATGCCTCGCAAGACGATAGAAGTGATAGAATCCTCTTGCTTTCGTGCCTTTCATTTATGTCTGGACAAGGAGATTCTTGCTTTATCGGCGATCAGGATCAGCGGTTTTATCTCTATCATCAATAAGCTACACAGCAACGAACCGTTCCGTCCGGAACGCATGGAGAAAGATTTTCTGACGGCAACGCTGGATCTCATCCGCAACGCCCTGCAAAACGGGGGGCGTCATCAGGAAGAAATTGTCATCTATCTGATCAGCTCTCTCTTTCTCTTTCTTGACGATATGATTGCCGACGAGGTCGAGAAGGACTGCAAGTACACCAGGTCGGAGACTATTTGCCGCGACTTTCTGCTCCTCGTCTCCGAGCATCACAAAGAGCAGCATACGGTCAAGTTCTATGCAGACAGGCTATGCCTCAGCTCCAAACATTTGGCACTGACGATAAAGACCGTCATGGGACAGTCTGCCTCCAAAGTCATCAACAGCTTCATCATCCAGCAGGCCAAGTCCTTGCTGCGCTATACGGATAAGACGGTCCAGGAGATCGGCTATGAGCTGAACTTCTCCACCCAGTCGTTTTTCGGCAAGTATTTCAAGCAGCACACCGGTATGAGTCCGGGCGAATATCGCAGTCAGGAAGCTCGAAATAGACAGTCCGAAGAGAGCTGACGTGCGACTATCTGATGATATTGGAGGGGAATTGGTTAGTCGATAATCCGGAAAAGAACACGGGGCTGTACCCGGATAGTTCCTTCGGTACAGCCCCGTGAGGGAGTAATGAAAGATCCGATCGGATCTCGTACAAGTCTTATGCGTTTACCTTAGCCATGTAGGCGATGAGATCGAGTACTTTGTTGGAGTATCCGATTTCGTTGTCGTACCATGAAACGATCTTCACAAAGGTATCCGTAAGTGCGATACCGGCCTTGGCATCGAATACGGAAGTACGGGTTTCGCCGATGAAGTCGGAGGAAACCACTTCTTCGTCCGTGTAGCCCAAAATGCCTTTGAGTTCTCCTTCCGAAGCTTTCTTCATGGCAGCACAAATATCTTCGTATTTAGCCGGTTTCGCCAACTGGCATGTCAGGTCTACTACCGATACGTCCAGTGTCGGCACACGGAATGACATACCCGTCAGTTTGCCGTTCAGTTCGGGGATCACCTTGCCTACTGCTTTGGCTGCACCGGTGGAAGAGGGGATGATATTGCCGCCTGCTGCTCTACCGCCGCGCCAGTCTTTTGCAGAGGGGCCGTCCACTGTCTTCTGCGTAGCTGTGGTGGCATGTACCGTGGTCATGAGACCTCCTACCATGCCCCAGTTGTCATTCAGTACCTTGGCAATGGGTGCCAGACAGTTGGTGGTACAAGAAGCGTTGGAAACGATCTTCGTGCCTTTTACGTACTTATCCGTATTCACTCCGCATACGAACATAGGCGTGTCGTCTTTAGAGGGAGCCGACATAACTACATACTTGGCACCGGCAGCAAGGTGTGCTTCGGATTTTTCTTTCGTGAGGAAAAGACCGGTGGATTCCACTACGTATTCCACTCCGACTTGATCCCATTTCAGATCGGCAGGGTTCTTCTCAGCTGTAACTCGAATGGCTTTCCCGTTTACTATCAGCTGACCATCTTTGACTTCGACTGTCCCATTGAAACGACCGTGTACACTGTCGTACTTGAGCATGTACGCCATATATTCCACATCGATCAGGTCGTTGATGGCTACAATTTCAATGTCGCTTCTGTTTTGTGTTTGTGCAGCGCGGAATACCAAGCGGCCGATACGGCCAAAGCCGTTAATACCTACTTTCGTCATAACTAAGTGCTTATATTTTAATGTTAACCATTATTGTTTTGTCCGGAATACTTTGTTTTTCCCCCGAAAAGGATCCGCAGAGATTCTTCCCGATAGACAGCGTTCCAATGACCTTGCTGCAAAAGTAAGGAAGATAATCCACAAACGGCTGATTTTCTTGCACAAAAACATTTTTTTTGCACCACAAAGCTACTCCATTCTCGGACATTCGTAAGCAAGCCGTATCGTCTGTTGATCGTTCGCTATTCCTTGATGAGATTTCTTTCCTTGAGCTGAATGCCATTCTCGGAAAGTCTCTTCATGGTCTCGGGCCCACGGATAGAGAGCAAAGAAGTTTATCCTCTTGACTTTTTACTCCTGATCGTTTTCCTCTCTACGCTCTCAGACAATATCGTGCTAAGCTTATTTTGGATGGAGCATCATCAGGTTTATATGTGTGTTAACACTTCAAATGCGATTGCTCTGGCCGTAAAGCATGCTCTGAACGAGCTTTTATTATCTTTGCGCACCGGCCGTATCCAAAGCCATAGTCCGATGGCTGTGCGATCTTGGAAGCCGGAAGGAAAAAACCGCCACCGTTTTGTTTAGCTCACCACATAATGCAAACTAAATCTGCTTCAGGACGTTCTGCGATTCTCCTCATATATACGGGGGGGACAATTGGTATGATTGAGAATCCGGAGACGAAAGTATTAGAAGCTTTCGACTTCAAATATCTGGAAACCAATGTGCCGGAACTGAAAAATTTCGGTTTCAAAATCGACTCCATCCAGTTTGATCCTCCCATCGACTCGGCCGCTATCTCTCCGGATTTGTGGGTAAGGCTGGCCGACACCATTCGGGAGAATTACCGGGCCTACGACGGTTTTGTCATCCTACACGGCACTGATACGATGGCCTACACGGCCTCTGCTCTAAGCTTTATGCTGGATGATCTGCAGAAACCCGTAATCTTGACAGGGTCACAGCTGCCTATCGGTACCCTTCGTACGGATGGCAAAGAAAACCTCATCACCGCTATCGAAATTGCTGCAGCCAAACAAAACGGCTATGCCCGCGTACCGGAAGTTTGTATTTTCTTCGACAACTATCTGATGCGTGGCAATCGTACATCGAAAGTCAGTGCAGACCAGTTCGACGCCTTTGCTTCATACAACTTTTCACCCTTGGCCTATGCCGGTATCGACATTCGATACGAGGATGCTCTGATAGCAGACCGAGGGGCCGATGCCGCCCTCAGTGTCCAGACGGAAATGGACAGAAACGTTGTGATCCTGAAAATATTCCCCGGCATCACACGAGAAGTAGTGGAGAGTATTCTCGGCATCCCCTCACTGAAGGGTGTAGTCTTGGAGACATACGGTAGTGGCAATGCCCCCATGGAGCCGTGGTTCCTGAATGCTCTGGAGAAGGCCGTTCAGCGTGGAATCGTCATCGTCAATGTTACCCAATGCGTATCGGGCTATGTGGATATGCATCGATACGAAACGGGGCATCAACTCGAAAACATCGGACTTATCAGCGGTTATGACAGTACGACGGAGTGTGCCATCATCAAGCTCATGTATCTGTTCGGGCGTGGCTATACACCCGAGCGTGTAAAAGCAGAGATGAAACGCTCTCTAAAAGGAGAAATAAGCGTGGGCGAAGGGTACGAAAACAACAAATGCCGATGCTGATCTTTTTCAGTCGGACAGTCGGGGCAAAGAGCAAAGGAGAACGGAAAGCAAGATGATCAAATTCATGAGTATCGCCAGTGGCAGTAGTGGCAACTGCTACTATCTCTCCAATGGCAATCAGGCACTGCTTATCGACGCAGGCATTCCATTAAGAAGCATTTCCAAAGCCCTCAAAGATCATCAGCTCCCCATCGAAGGCAATGTCGTAGGTGTATTGGTCACACATGACCATGCCGACCACATTCGGACCATCGGCTGCCTGGGAGAAAAATTCCACCTGCCCGTATTCGCTACGGAAAGAGTACATAACGGTATCAACAGCAGTAGATACATGGATCACCTCCCGCTCCTTTCTCGGCGCAATATCCTTCAGGAAGAAACATTTCGTCTGGCCGGATTCGATATAACGGCCTTTCCCATCCCTCACGATGCCACAGAAAACGTAGGGTACCATATCACGGCTCCGGGCTTCAGCTTCACGCTGTGCACCGATGTCGGACACATCACCGACACCATTTCTCACTATGCTTCCAAAGCCGATTATCTCGTTATGGAAGCCAACTATGACTGTGAGATGCTGCTAAGCGGACCCTATCCGGAGTTTCTGAAAGAGCGAGTATCGGGACCGAACGGACATCTGAGCAATCAAGAAACGGGCGACTTCCTTGCCAGAACGTTCCATCCGGGGATGAAACACGTATGGCTGTGCCACCTGAGCAAGGACAACAATCACCCCGACCTGTGCTGGAAATCCATCGAATATCGCCTGTTCAGTGAGGGGATTCGTGTCGGAAAAGATATGGAACTCACCGTACTCAAGCGTACATCCCCCTCATCTCTATATACTCTTTTAGAGGACTGACCTATAGAGACCCCTCCCCCCTTCTCGCACTTCATATACTGCGGCAAATAAGTACCCTTCCCATAACTGTGATTGTTACAGGAGAAGGGTGACGGATAAGATTATAGAAATTCCTTTTCAGCGTCTCCATCCGAAAGGATGAGAGGCCAGGGGCAAACGTGCAAAGGGGTGGTATTCGCCCTTCAGTCCTACGGGAGAAGCATTGCGAATGTCATGAACGATCTGAATGCTGTTGCGAGCTTCGTCCAAACCGAAACCTTCACCGGCCAAAATCCGCCGATAACTCTCGGTGTGCAGCTCCGTAAACCCTTCACTGAACTCGAATGATTCGCCGTCGATTTCTATCGTACGAAAGGTTCGCTTCTCTCCCTGTACGGCATTCTCGGGCAGAAGCTCTTCATTGATCGAGAGGAAGTAACGCACACGGGCGCGCTCCAATTCCAGATAGCCGGCAGCCCTGTCATGCTCATACACATGTACGACATTGTGTCGGACACTGCCGAAAATCCACGACAGCATGTCGTAGAAATGGACACCGATATTCGTTGCTATACCGCCGCTCTTACGCTCGTCTCCCTTCCAGCTCGTATAGTACCAGTTGCCACGCGAAGTAATATACGTCAGCGTGACATCATAGATCTTGTCGGCCGGTCCGGATTCGATCTTTCTCTTCAGGGCCACGATAGACTCATGGAGTCGCAGTTGAAGAATATTATAGATCCGATGCCCCGTCTCTTGCTCGATCTCCTGCAAAGCGTCTATATTCCAAGGATTGAGCACCAAAGGCTTCTCGCATATCACATCCGCTCCAAGTCGCAGGCCATAGCGACAATGAGCATCGTGCAGATAGTTCGGTGTACAAACGGACACGTGGTCGATAGCCTGATCGGTTCCTCGTAGCTTGGAGTTGTGACGATCGAACAGTTCTTGCTCCGTAAAGAAGGCAGCTTTCGGGAAGTAACTGTCCATGATACCCACACTGTCGAACTTATCCATAGCCGATACCAAGCGGTTGCCTGTATCCTTGATGGCGCGAAGGTGGCGCGGAGCAATATAGCCGGCCACACCGATGATGGCAAAGTTGTGCATTGTCCTGTTCCTCATTATATCCGATCAGAAACATCCTGATCCGGACAAAGGTAAGGAGTAAAGGCGAAAACCATCTCTTTTCTCCTCAGGATTGCTTCCTTCCTCCGAAGGGAATCAAACGGCAAGTACACGTCAGTAAATGATCAATGAAAAACTTTCGAAAAAAAAAGATGCATCGCTTCGGTAAATAATGCTACATTTGCTCCCACTATCGATACACACAATGGGGCTGATCGGCTTTGACAGCGTGATGAAGCGGTATGTAAGCATGTAGTGCGTGGGTGGCTTGCACTATAATCTCAGACATCAAAAGTTTAATTGGCGAAAATAACTACGCTCTCGCTGCGTAATCGAAGAATAGTAGATTAGACGCTTCATCGCCGCCTAAGTGGCAGCGACGAGACATCGCCCGAGCAGCTTTTTCCCGAAGTAGCTCGATGGTGCGGTGCTGACAAATCGGGAACCGCTACAGGATGCTTCCTGCCTGTGGTCAGATCGAACGGAAGATAAGGATCGTGCATTGGGTCGTTTCAGCCTCCGCTCGCTCACGAAAATTCCAACTGAAACTAAACATGTAGAAAGCATATTGATTCCATGTTTGGACGAGGGTTCAATTCCCTCCAGCTCCACCATCCGATCGGGTACAGACAGGCTGAGTGCTTATCTGTACCCGATCGTTTTTTTGTGGTATGTGCCAAGAGAAAGCCACTTTGTTTGTTCCATTTTAATAATCTATCTTTGCAGCCGCTAATACAATAGCGAACGCAAATAATAAATTCAAAAGAATGGCAACAAAAATCAGATTGCAACGACATGGTCGCAAAGGTTATGCCTTTTATAAGATCGTTGTCGCAGACAGCAGGGCGCCACGAGATGGCAAGTTTATTGAAAGGATCGGTTCATACAATCCGAACACGAATCCTGCTACAATAGATTTGAATTTCGAGCGCGCTTTGTATTGGATCGGTGTAGGCGCACAGCCTACCGACACGGCACGTAATATTTTGTCCCGTGAGGGTGTGCTCATGATGAAGCACCTCCTTGGTGGTGTTAAGAAGGGTGCTTTCGATCAAGCTGCAGCAGAAAGCAAGTTCGAGGCTTGGTTGAAGGGCAAAAAAGATGCTCTTAACAACATGAAGGCAAAGGTGAAAGAAGCCGCTGTAGCGGACGATAAGGTTAAGCTCGAAGCAGAGAAGGCCGTAAACAAGGCTCGTGCAGAAGCTGTGGCAGAGAAAAAAGCTGCAGAGGCCAAAGCTAAGGCTGAAGCAGAGGCTGCTGCCGCTGCCGAAGAAGCTACCGAAACGGAAGAAACTCCCATGGAAGCTGCTGCCGAAGAAGCTCCTGCAGCTGAAAGCGCAGAATAATTACTGACGAATTTTCCAAATGACAGAGGGCTGTGACAAAATTCAGTTTTGTCACAGCCCTCTTTTTTTGCTCCTTGCAGTCGGTTAGGCAACCGGCTTCATCTTGGAGACCCTACTTTTTAGCTTTTCGAAGACGTAGAAGCAAATCAGGTTAAGATTGAGGATTGATATGCCTCTCCGAGGTGTTTTTCGCCTTTTGGGCCAATTTGACGCCCGGTTTTTTCGGATTAAAAGCCATAGCCCGAAAGGCAAAGTCCATCTTCACCCACTCCGGTCTCATATGTCTGAAACGTCGATACCCCATGTTCGCCTTAAGTTGCCCAAAGATCGCCTCGGGTTCAATACATCGTCGCTTGCGGTGCACAAGACCTTACTCCGAGTTGAGCCGATCCTTAGCCTGCGCTTTGTAGTTGTTGAGACGATGATTCACTTCGATGATCCTATTAGCCATAGCCTGTCTCTCTGCTAATTCCCGAATCTTTCTATGGATGATATTTTTTCTGACCACAGTACACTTCAGATTCATCGATCCGAACCAAAAACACACGGATTTTGGTTTGAATTTTCTGAAAAAATGGAACGAGATTTTTTTCGTTGTGGCGTGAGAATTTTTTGCTTTCCGCGCCAAAACCAAAAAGTTCCCACGCCATGTTTTTAGGAGTGACGTGTACTGAAAAGCATTGTGCCGAGTAACGCTACAACTTCGGTCGAGGAGTTGCATAGAGTAGCAATAGTGGGGAGAGAGACGCGATTTCCACGCATTCGTTTTTTCTTGCGTTAAATGTCCGTAAATGTCAGATAGAGAGTGTGTTGATGGGAGCAGAAACGGCGTTTCCGGTCTCCTGCATCGCTGCAACGAGCAAGAAACGGCCTACAATCGTGTCTTGCATCCGTGCAGGGAGCAAGAAACAGCCTACAATCATTCCTTAAATCTCTGCGTGCGCTGTCGCCACGGCCGAATGGGTGGTTCTGTGATCGGGATAGATGAAAAACAGGTTTCTTACGGCCAATCGGACGGTGGATGAAAAGGATTCATGCAAAAAGCCAATCGGCCGTCCCCTATCGGCATGAAAAAAGACCCTGCACAGAAGTACAGGGTCTCGTCAATATATATTCGGAAATCCGTTTCGGTCATAATGTATTTTCAATGACCGTTGTCGTCCCATGAGAAAAGCCCTCGACGGCTGTACCTTGGTTGACGGGAAGGGGTATAACGTCGCCAACCTCTGCTGCGAGATCATAGAGCAGTCGCAAGCCATCAGACTCTACAGCATAAGCCTTACCCCCTTTTCAATATAGGTAAAAAGGCTCCATCGGGGTCTCAATGCCTGTCCAATCTTTATGAACCACTTGTATCTCTTGAGCTTGGTATTCGCCTATTTGGATATTCTTCTCGACACGATGGCGGATATACCTGAAATACGAAGGTGAGTCCATACTCGTTTTTTCACTTGTGTGGTAATACCACGTAGTCCCAAGAGGATAAAGCAAGATCGGATCATCCTGCTTATCGCTGTTTTTCTGCCCAAAAAGGACGCATGCGCCGAAGAAAAAAACGCTCATTGCCAATAAGCTTCTTCTGTAAAAATTGTTTTTCATACTGCAATCATTTATTTTCACAAATTCGGAGTCATTAATATCAACCACGGCTAAGATACAGATTTATCAGGGTGCATATTCCCCCTCGCACAAATGCAATAGGAGGGAGATGCAAAGGCATGATGCGACAAGCTCCACACATGAATAAGCGGCTCTACTCGGGACGGACATATCTCTCATACGTGCCGCTTCCCCTTGCAGAGCCGCTTGGTTCAATTTGGAATCAAAGCCATAAGTGGCTCTGATTATTTCAATTAGTTCAAAGGCCCACGGTAAAGTTGAAGCCCACATGGCCGATGTGGTTCATGCGTGGAGAGAGAGCCGAAAGAGGCTTATTTCCATCCAGCCTGAAATTACGATACGGATATAGTAGGTTCAGATACTCATAGCCCAAGCTGAAACCGAGGCGGAAATCATATTTGCTCTTGATGGGCATTTTCCACCAAATAGAACTTTTGAGTCCGATCCCCGGTGAAAAGCCATTGCTCACTGTGGCAACATCTTCGGACTGAAGTACAAGGTCACTGCCTGCTCTTGTGTAGGTGTCGTAGTGGACCTTGCTCTTGGGTATCGGCGAGAAAAGAATATGGGCGTCATTGGCCCATCCCCAATACGCTCCCAGATGCTTGGTATAGGACATCCCCAGACTGATGAGGAAACGGCCGAGAGCTTTTTTGTCAAAAAAGTCTTCTGCGTCTTCGAAGACTATTACCTTTTCAACAATACCAATGATACTTGGAACATTCGTATACATGAGCTTCGGACTTCCGGCCTCTTCCCAGTGTGCTCTTCTTTCATGTATTCCTACCGAAAAATCCAACCCTTCGGGCAGAATGCTGTGGTGTACCCTCATCCGTATGCTCATGTCCATGCCGAAGATATTGCCACCAAAACCATTTCCGGCCGTGGCCGAACTGAAAGTGGTAGCTGCCTCAATGCTCTTGATCTTTAACTTCGATTGGGCATTGGCCGAGAGACCCAAAAACAGGAGTAAAGCACATATCGATCCTGTCAAAGTAGTTTTTTTCATTTCAGTGATTTTTTTGTGTTATCGATTCTAAAAGGGAGCGAAGGTATCAAATTATTAAAAGATTGACGGAGCCGGATTTGGAGGAAAACATTTTTTTTTCTTGCAGTTTTCTCTTTTTCTCGGGTGTGTTTTCCGGATTGTACGAAAGAATACCTACATTTGCCCTCGACAGACCGCTACGGGGGTGCTTGCCGGCAAGAATTGCGATACGGCAGGCTGAGATAATACCCATAGACCTGATCCGGATAATACCGGCGGAGGAATGTAGAATCGAATACACACTATGCGTGCCAGCAGCTTCGGGAGAAGCACCCCATTGTGGACGGTCAACCACATGCGAAAGAACAGATATTATCCCTCAAAAGCACGCAAATGCAAGTTACTATCAACAACCAACCGATCATATGCCTCGAAGGTATGGGACTGGCTACTCTCTTGGAAGCCGAGCGGATCCAAGTGGAGCGCACGGCCATAGCCGTAAACGGAGAAGTCGTACCCCGTGCCTCGTGGGGAGACTTCCGTCTGTCCGAAGGCGATGAGATCCTGATCATCCAAGCCACCTACGGAGGCTGACCGATGTGCCTTCAGCTTCAAGGCGATAGTCTCAAAACAGTAAAAACCCAAACCCATTACCCGATTGATATGAAAGAATTCAAAGTGACTACCGGCCCTCTGCCCGGCAGTGAGAAAATCTATGTCGAAGGAGAGCGTTTTCCCTTCCTGCGTGTACCGATGCGGCGCATCCGAATGTCCGATACCATATTGGAGAACGGCGAACGTGAGAAAAACGAAGATGTAGTCGTATACGATACCAGCGGCCCCTATACCGATACCTCCTATGAGGTGAATCTGCACCGAGGCGTACCGAAGATACGCGAGCAGTGGATAGAGGATCGGGGCGATACGCTGCGGCTCGAAGGGCTCAGCTCCGAATACGGACGGATGAGGCAGTCGGACGCTTCGCTCGAAGAGCTGCGCTACGAGCATGTATGCACACGTCCCCGTGCCGCCAAGGACGGCTGTGCCACGCAGCTCTACTACGCCCGTCAGGGGATCGTGACGCCGGAGATGGAGTTCGTGGCCATCCGCGAAAATCAGTTGATCGATCAGGTCAGGACGCGCTATCGCGCCGAGGAGGGTGAGCCGCTCGGAGCTGTTATCCCGCGCAAGATCACACCCGAATTTGTACGCGACGAGATTGCCGCCGGACGGGCTATCCTTCCGGCCAATATCAATCATCCGGAGAGTGAGCCGATGATCATTGGGCGTAATTTCCTCGTCAAGATCAATGCGAACATAGGCAATTCGCCCATCAGCAGTACCATCGAGGAGGAGGTGGAAAAGGCCGTCTGGGCCATACGCTGGGGTGCCGATACGGTCATGGATCTCTCCACGGGGGATCATATCCATGAGACGCGCGAGTGGATCATCCGCAATTCACCCGTGCCCATCGGCACCGTACCTCTCTACCAGACGCTGGAGAAGGTGCAGGGCGATGTGACGAAGCTCAACTGGGAGATATTCCGCGATACGCTCATCGAGCAGGCTGAGCAGGGTGTGGACTACTTCACCATCCACGCCGGTCTGCGTTGGCACCACGTGCCTCTGACCTTGCGCCGTCTCACGGGGATCGTCTCCCGCGGTGGTTCCATCATCGCCAACTGGTGCACCACCCACAAGCGCGAAAGTTTCATCTACGAGCATTTCGAAGAGATCTGCCGGATCCTCGCACACTACGACGTAGCCATATCCCTCGGCGATGGCTTGCGCCCGGGCTGCATCCACGATGCCAACGATGCTGCGCAGATAGCTGAGCTGAAGACACTGGGCGAACTTACCGAGATCGCTTGGAAGTACAACGTGCAAACCATTATCGAAGGCCCGGGACACGTGCCCATGCACAAGATCCGCGAGAATATGGAGATTCAGCTCGAAGCCTGCCATGGCGCACCCTTCTACACCCTCGGCCCGTTGGTCAGCGACGTGGCGTCCGGCTACGACCATATCACATCGGCCATCGGCGCGGCACAGATCGGATGGTTCGGCACAGCCATGCTCTGCTATGTGACGCAAAAGGAGCATTTGGGTCTGCCCAACCGCGAAGATGTACGTGAAGGTGTAGTAACCTATAAACTGGCTGCTCATGCCGCCGACTTGGCCAAAGGACACCCCACGGCGTACTGGCGCGACTATATGATGAGCAAGGCGCGGTTCGAATTCCGCTGGAAGGATCAGTTCCATCTCTCGCTTGATCCGGAGAAAGCGATCCAATTCCACGATGCCACGCTGCCGGACGAAGGCCACAAAGAGGCGCATTTCTGCTCCATGTGCGGCGAACACTTCTGCTCCATGCGTGCCAATAAGAACTTCCGCAAGTTGCTAAACGAAGAGGCAGTCTCCAAATGAAACCGTGGCTGATCACTCCCGAAAGGCTTACGAGCGAGCAAATCGGCCTGCTCGACCACTTTTTCGACCGGGGCTTGGAGCGGCTGCATCTTCGCCTGCCCGATGCCGGCGAAGAGGAGTATTCGCTGGTCATCGAAGCTGTGGCAGCCTGCTATCGCCGGAGAATCGTGGTGCACGACCATCCCCGGCTCGTCGGCCGCTACGGATTGTGCGGTTTGCATCTGCCCGAACGGGTCTGGAAAGGCATGACCGATCGGCCACAGCTCCCCGATGGTTGTACGGTGTCAGCTTCGTGCCACACGATAGAGGATATAGAGTCCTTCCCCTTTCGGATCGACTACTGTTTCTTGAGTCCCATATTCGACAGTCTGTGCAAGGTGGGCCACGCAGGACGATTTTCCCCCGATTCTTTGGGCGATCGTCTGCAGCGACTCCATCTGCCCGTGGTGGCACTGGGCGGCATTACGCCCGATCGTCTGCCACAGCTTCGTAGAGCAGGCTTTGCCTCGGCAGCTGCACTCGGCTATGTGTGGTTGGCCGAAGGCCGGGAGTTGATGCGTTGGCAGGAATTGTGTACGCCGGCTGTTATCTGTGTCGGAGGAGTGGATCCGTCGGCCGGAGCCGGCATTACGGCAGATGTGCGGACGGCCGAAAACATGGGCGTACGGGCTTATACGGTGGCTACGGCTATTACCTTTCAGGGGAGTGGCAGCTATCGGGGGGAGCGATGGCTGGATCCGGCGGACATCATCCGGCAGATCGAAACTCTGTCGGCCGAGATGGAGCCTGCCGTCGCCAAGATTGGCCTGATCCGCGACTCGGACACCCTTTCTTTCGTAGTGGATTGTCTGAAAAAGGTTTTCCCCTCGATTCGGATCGTATGGGATCCCGTACTCAGAGCTTCGGCCGACAGCTCCTCGGGACAAGCGGATCGTTTCAATCTTGAAGATATAACGGCTTTGTCCCGGATAGACTTCATCACGCCGAATCTTCCCGAAGCTCGCCACCTTTTGGGTTGCGAACCGGACGATGAGACCCTGTTAGACTTCTATCGAAGGAGCGGTGTCGGCCTCGTCCTCAAGGGGGGGCATGCCGGAGAATCGGTCGTGACGGATCGGATCGTTTACGACGGTCGATGCGAAGCTCTCCGACTCTTACGCGGCGGTACGGAGAAGCATGGCACGGGTTGTGCCCACAGCACCGCTTTTGCAGCTGCTTTGGCCTTGGAACAAGAACCTTTTACGGCTGCCGGGATGGCACAGTTATATGTCAGTCGACTACGTGAGCGTACTTCGGGGTTGCTCGCTATGCACAAAGACCTGCCGGTCGATCCGGTCGTCAGGCTGATGAGCGAAATAGATTTGCAGTTCATCACGCACCGTCAGCCCGACCTGTCCGAACTCGAAGAAGCGGAGGCCGTCTGCCGTATGGGTGTGCGCTGGGTACAGCTTCGGATGAAGGAGGCTTCGCACGAAGAGATGCTTCGCACGGCTTGTGCCGTCAAGGCTGTCTGCCGTCACTACGGATCGCTTTTTGTCGTCAATGACCGTGTCGAAATAGCCCGTCAGGTAGATGCTGACGGCGTACACTTGGGCAAAGAGGATATGGCGATAGTCGAAGCGCGTCGCATCCTCGGTTCGAATAAGATCATAGGACGCACCTGCAATACGATGGAGGATGTGCGCCGAGCATATGCCGAAGGAGCCGACTACGTGGGTATAGGCCCGTATCGCTATACGGAGACGAAGCAGCGTTTAGCTCCCGTCCTCGGACTCGAAGGCTACAAAGCCATCGCCGCCTGTATGCAAGCCGAAGGCATCCGGCTGCCGGCCTTTGCCATCGGTGGGATAGAGGATGCAGACATTCCCCTCATTCGCGACTGTGGCATAGGAGGTATTGCCGTGAGTGGCAGCCTTATCAGGAAAATAAAAAAGAACTAATCGGATGATCTCCCTTCCGTATCGAACGATCATCTTTTGATAAACAGGAAAAAATCTAATGGAAATGTTACAAATTGCCGGCAAAACATTTGAATCACGCCTATTCGTCGGCACAGGTAAGTTTGCCTCCTCCGACCTGATGGAGGCTGTGGTCTTGGCATCGCAATCCCGTATGGTGACCGTTGCCCTGAAACGAGTGGAAATTGGTCGCGGCGAAGAAGACGACATGATCAGTCGCATCGTCCGCCATCCGGAAATCACTCTCCTGCCCAATACTTCGGGTGTTCGCTCTGCCAAAGAAGCCATTCTGGCGGCCGAGCTTGCACGGGAAGCCCTCCAAACCAACTGGCTCAAGTTGGAAGTACATCCGGATCCCCGCTATTTGCTCCCTGACCCTATCGAGACGCTTCGTGCCACGGAGGAGTTGGTTCGTCGTGGCTTTATCGTGCTCCCTTACGTTCAGGCCGATCCTGTGCTGTGCAAGCATCTGGAAGAAGCCGGCGCAGCCACGGTGATGCCACTGGGTGCTCCCATCGGCAGCAATCGCGGACTGAAGACCCGTGAAATGATCCGTATCATCATCGAACAGAGTCGTGTGCCGGTCGTCATTGATGCAGGTATCGGTGCGCCCAGCCAAGCGGCAGAAGCCATGGAGATGGGGGCTGATGCCGTTCTAGTGAATACGGCCATAGCCGTGGCGGAAGATCCCGTAAGCATGGCGACGGCTTTCCGCCTTGCCGTGGAAGCCGGCCGAATGGCTTTCGAAGCCAAGCTCGGCAGCGTCCGCTCCGAAGCCGAAGCCAGCTCGCCGTTTACCTCTTTCCTCAATCTGAAATAATTCTTCCGGAATATGACTTTCTATGATCACTTGTACGCCTCCCCCTATACTTGGGAGCGAGTGGGTAACCTCTTGGCCGATGCTACGGCTGCCGATGTGGAGCGTTCGTTGGCATACCGACGCCGCACCATCCAAGACTTTATCACGCTTATTTCGCCTGCAGCCATCCCTTATCTGGAGCAGATGGCCCGGCAGGCGCATGCCCTGACGGTAGAGCGATTCGGCCACACGATGCAGCTCTATATCCCCCTCTACCTGTCGAATATCTGTAGCAATGCCTGTGTATACTGCGGATTCAGTCGGTCGAACAAAATCCATCGCCGCCGACTCACTGCCGAAGAGGTGGATCGGGAAGCGGAAGCGATCCTTCGGCTCGGATACAAACACCTCCTTCTCGTGTCGGGAGAGTCCGAGAAAGCCACTCCGGCAAGCTACTATGAGGAAATGACGCGGCGACTGCGTCCACTCTTCTCCCAACTCTCGCTCGAAGTTCAGCCCCTGACCACGGAAGAATATGCCCGTCTGCATGAAGCCGGTATCGGAGCCGTCTATGTGTATCAGGAGACATACAACGAGCAGGCATACCCCACCTATCACCCTGCCGGCCGGAAGGCGGACTATCGCTACCGCTTGGAGACTCCCGACAGAATCGGCCGAGCCAATATGCAAAAGATCGGAATAGGGGCACTGCTGGGACTGGAGAATTGGCGTGTGGACTCCGTTTTCACTGCTTTGCACCTGCGGTATCTGGAACAGACGTATTGGAAGAGCAAGTTTTCCATCTCGCTGCCTCGTCTGCGTCCTGCCACGGGCGGATGGGAGCCTAAAGATTCTATCGATGATGTCGGTATGGTACAGCTTATTACTGCCTTCCGTCTGTTGGATAAGGATGTCGAGATCAGCCTGTCCACACGGGAGAGTCGTGAGTTTCGAGACCACGTGATGCCGCTCGGTATCACCTCGGTCAGTGCCGGCAGCAAGACCGAACCCGGAGGATATGCCGAAGAGAAAGCGGATCTGGAGCAATTCGCCATCAACGATACTCGCAGTCCGGCCGAAATGGCTGCCGATCTTCGCCGACTTGGCTACGAGCCGGTTTGGAAAGACTGGGATGCTTTCATGTAACAGAAGATTCTGTACCGTAACGCCTCGCATCCGAAGCGAAGCAATCTTCATAAGAATAAAGGCTGCTCTCCGGTCGAGGAAAGCAGCCTTTGTCGTGTTTGTTTTTATCGTTTGAATCCTACAAGCGAATACCTAAGCCTACGTGGAAAGAGGTATTCTTCAGCGTAGCCTCCAAGTTTTTAGTCTCGGGTTTAATGTCTTTTACGGTGTTGATCAAACCGAAGTCTGCACCGATGAGCAGATAGAAATTCGAATAGCCGACCATGGCAGCAGCACCGAGACCGACATCGAAACGTTTAGCATTGATCATCTCTTTCAAGCCATCTTTATAAATATCGAAGGTCGTCTCTTGACCATCCTTTCTGACAACAGTACCGTCACCCTTGATAGCATAGGAGAAATAGGGCCCTGCCTGTACAGCAACAGATACCAAGTTGAGCAGACTCAGACGATAACCCAGATGAACCGGTATCTCAATGTAGTGTGTCTTCACCTTTAGAGAAGAGTTTAGCCCCCAAGTACCTAGAGCAACTCCCTCAAGATTCGTTTTCATCCCTTTGGAATGGAATGCTAAACTAGGATTAACATAAAGACCATAACCTATGGGTATATCCAGACCTCCGGAGATACGATAGCCCACGATGGACTTACCGGTAAGGTCACCGATACTTTCCATCTTATAGTCGCCTGTACTGAAACCGACAGCTGCATCTGCCCTGAAGGCGATTCTCCCTTGTGCCGAAAGGGCACCGACAGCCGCCAAAATCATAGCGGCGATCAAGATCATTTTCTTCATTTTCATTTCTGTATTATATTAGACTTCTATGAATAATAACCGCCCCAAATATAAGGTTTTTCAATTACGGACATCTTTTTCCCCTTTGGAACGAAGTGCTTGTCTCCCTTTTCTTGAGAAGTAGAGAAAAGAAAAAGCCAAAACCGAAATAATAGTAGCAACTTTCGGTTTTGGCTTCGGGATAAAGGGAATTAGGATCGATTATTTCTGTGTCAGTTCGATGTGTACAGGATGATTCTCTCCCTGCATCGTGAGCTTCATAGTCTTGTTTTTCCAGTCGACTACACCTGTAACATCTTCTGCTTCAGACAAATCGATGTCTTCAAAAGCCGGGAACATCGGCTCTACGGAAAGGACCTGGCTCTTGGACAGACGGAGCAGAACACTCTTAGTGGAGGCGTTATACATATAGGGCATCTTCATCTTCATTTTGATCGTTATGCCCGGAGTAATCATAATATCTACGTTCAGGTTCGCATCCGTCTGCGAGAAAAAGTCAAGTTCCAATTTTAGTTTTGCCGATTCCGGTAGTTGAGAGTCTGCGTCGATCTCTCCATCCATCAATGCGATGATTTTATTGATTTCTGCGCCGGTCAGCATTCTTTCCCATTGGGTCTTCTCCAGCGTTGTCGGTTCGTCTTTCTTGCAAGACGAGAATGCCAGTGCTGACAAAAGGGCCAACATCATGGCTGTAAGTTTCATCATTCTCATATTTGTTCGTTTTTTGGTGAACGTGCCGGCAAATATAAACCAAAATTCCATTGGAGTGTTTTTAGGTTTTTCGTTAACCTTATTTGTGGTTTCCTTTCGGTTTGCATGAGCCGACTCTCTCCAATCATAATATAATCTGCTGCATTTCAGTTTGGGACGATGCACCTGTTTTCTTACCCGTTGGAGTCAGATGCAGTTTCTATTGCCCCAATGTTAGGTATATAACATAAAAAGCATGCCGAAACACTTGGTCTCGGCATGCTTTTTGTTCGGTAGCGAGACCCGGGATTGAACCGGGGACCTCATGATTATGAATCATGCGCTCTAACCAGCTGAGCTATCTCGCCATCGTCTTACAGTGACATCATTCATTGTCGCCCTAATTAAGACGGTGCAAAGGTAGATGTTTTTTTGACATGCGCAAGACATCTCTTTTGTTTTTCTTTTCTTGTTTCTTCCGCCCTCCTTGGTCCGAGCATTCCGCATCTCTATCCGATAGCGAATTGGCCGATCTCTTTTCCTTGCAAAAGGATACTTCTCCACGCTCAAAAAGACATCCGAAAAGAGCTTTTTAGCACTTGTACTCGTAATATCTTCTTTATTAGTCTTTTACGCGTTTTTTTATGCGCGATTTGTCCAAAACGAAGATGTTTTTTGTTGTCTCCTTATTGCTAAATGCGTGATTTGTCCAAGAAAATGCGCGATTTGTCCAAGTATATCTCCTCGCCACTCCGTTCCTTTGTGGCAGAGAAGGCCGAACATGCGTTCCGCGTTGTGCGAATTGCCGATTTTGATTTTGGACACTCTTAGCCAAGGGTAAACGATAATACAATCAGTAAAAAGTAAAAACAAGGAACGAAAACGGTGAAGAGAGAATTATGAGCCATCGTGCTCTCGTGAAAATAAGATAACAAACTAATCGCTAATCAACAATTCAAGAGACTGGAGGGCTCCCGTCCGATCGAGTCTCAAAGAAAAAAAGACAAAAACTATGAAGACAAAAGTTTTACGCAAATTCGTGGTGGCGGCTTTCGCCGTCGCAACCCTCTGTCCTCTCGCTCAAGCGCAGACGATGGGAGGAGATGATGTTAAGGTGGTCCAGTACAATCAGGAAAAACTGGTACAAACGAGGATGAGTGTGGCGGACAACGGATGGATCTATGTAATGACCCACAGTGGATACGACACCGGCAATAGCAATGTGAAGATCTTCCGCTCCAAAGACCAAGGTGCCACATACCAAAAGTTGAGGGATTGGGATCCATCGGATGATTATCAGTTTCAAGACTTCGATATCGTGGTAACGGGTAAGAATGAATCCGACATCAAGATTTGGTCGGTAGAGCTCATGAATAAGCCCGGAGGATATAAGAGTAGAGTTGCGGTCTTCAGTCGCGATGCCAACGCGCAGAATGCGAAACTCGTGTATAAGGAAGACTTCTCCAATGTGCAGTTGTACGATGTGGATATAGCCTCCAACTATCGTTCGCCTTCTTCTCTTAACAATGGTGGCAACCCTTTTGCTTTGGCTTTCGCTTACACCGGCTTCAACAATACGCACAAAATAAGTTTTGTGGACTATGTGTTCTCTCTGAATGGAGGGCAAAATTTCAATAAAAACTTACTCTTCAGTCAAGATGGAGAGAAGAAAATTGACAAGGTGGATCTCTCATTGGGTAGCACCTCTGAATCCATGGGTCACAATGCCTGGCCGCTAATGGGTGTGGTATTCGAAATGAATAAACAAGGGGGAAAAAGCGATATCGGTTTCTTGTCGAACTTTGTCGACAATGATCCCGAATTTCAGTGGTCAGGCCCTATAAAAGTGAGTGAAAACGACATGTCGTTCAGCCCCAAAATCCAAATGTTGCTGGACGAGGATAACAATACGATCAATGGGGAGAGTTGCCACAACTTCATGATTACGTACAGCGATTATGATTCTGAATATTCGGATTGGGACATTCGGTATGTATATCCCAAGAAATCGTTCAAGTATGAAAAAGGAAAAACTCCGACTATGGATGATCTGGTGGAAGCTTTCCTTACAGCTTCGTACCAGAGTGAGACCAACTCGGGGCTGGGGTATGACAAGAACGCCAATCACTACCTGATTACCTATGCCAAAAAAGAAGAGAACGGTACGAACACGCTGAAATACCGCTGGGCCAATTATGACAAGATTCATAACAAAGATTTGTGGAGCGACACATTTACGTATACATCATCTGCCAATGCTCTCTACACACCTCAAGTAGACATCAATCCGACCAAGGGTCTCGTGTGCTGGTCATGGGTGGAATATCTGCCGGGCAAACGGATCGTTTGGTCTGATACGCAGTGGACCCATGCCAACGGTGTAGAAGACATCGTAATGCAAGAAGGCAGCATGAAGCTCTACCCGAATCCGGCTCAAGAATATGCTGTGATCAGCCTGCCGACGGCAGCAAACTGCAAGGCTGTTGTTTACGATATGCAGGGCAGAGTAGTCGCTGAGGCTTCTTTCTCCGGCAACGAATACAGGCTGAACGTGCAGCACTTGGCTAAGGGTACGTACATGCTCAAGGTCGTATCCGATACGGAGCGTTTCGTAGAGAAGCTCATCGTGGAATAAAGGTGCAGCTATGACCGGACGTCTCTCTGTCGGATGAGAGCCTGTCCGTACTGGCAGACTGATCCGGCAAAGAACTGAAAAAAGTACATCGATACCCCTTAACGGCAAGAGAGGCAGAGGTGCAGACCGTCGGGTTGTCCTGCTGTCTCTCTTGTCTCTAAAAAACAACGCTATGAAATACAGAAGCATTATCCTCTCTTTCTTTTTGCTGATGCCGGTCTCAAATTGCTTTGCGGACATGCAGGGATATTGTATGCCCCAAAGTTGGGTCGGAAAAATAGGACAGAAAGCCAAAGAGAAAGTGGAAAAGCGAGTGGAAGAGAAAGTGGACAAAGCCATGGACAAGACTTTGGACAAGGCAGAAGAGGAGGCCACCCGAGGAAGAAAGAGAGCGACCACTGCTCCTGCTCCAAAGACCGCTCGAAAGACGATCTCCCTGCAAGAACTGGAACAAGAGACCGATCGGAAAACGCACCACATCGGCAATACGGGCAAGTCCGTTGGCAGGGCTACGGGCAAGAACGGATGTGAGATCCTGTTTCCGGTGAAGCAGGGTACTCGCCGCGAAATGACTATCTATGAAGCCAACGGCAAAGTAAGCGGCACGATCCGGCAGCAGGTACAGAGCGTAACGAATACGGCCAAAGGAATGAAAATAACCACAGCCCAAGAGATGTATGACAAGAAAGGAAAACAGATCTTTTCGGATGTGGCGAACATGTGGTGCGACGGCGACCGATTCTATGTCGATGCCCAATCGTTGCTCAACGAGCAAACGCTTAAGATGTTCAAAGACATCAAGTACAAAGTGACGGGCGTGGACATCGCCTATCCGTCCCGAATGTCGGCGGGTCAGTCCCTGCCCGATGCAGAAGTGACGATTACGGCCGAAGCGGCCGATTTCCCGTTGCCCCCGATTACTCTGCGAACCATCGGACGCAAGGTGCAGGGCATCGAGAGCATTACCACTCCGGCCGGGACTTTCGAATGCTACAAGATCAGCTATTCGATCGTCATGGAAAGTATGATTACGGTACAGATGAGTGCCGTGGAATGGATGTCCAAGGATGTCGGATGCGTCAAAAGTGAAAGCTACGACAAGAAGGGCAAGCTCGTAGGCAGTACCCTGCTCACGAAGCTGGAGTAGCCCACCGGATCCGCATTAGTCGTGGATATGGAAGATTACATAAGATTGCACCTCATCAAGAGTACCGAAGCAATCTTATGGCCATGAAGCACAGTAGCAAGGCCAAAGCCTTGAACAGCAAACTCTCTCGTCTGATCTGCGGGAGGGTTTAAGACCCCCTTATACACAAGGGTCTCTAATAAACTGTGACCGGATCCATGAGAGGGAGAGTCGTCCTGACAAACCCTCTTGTGGATCTTTCTTTTTTTCTATCGGCTTGAATGGTGGCAAAACGCACCGGCTCGACATTCAGGATGTTCCGGCATCGGGATAGCTCAAGGTCGGTTTGCGCTCCAAAATTTTCGTGTTTGTGACCTCTAAAAACGTGGTGCGTAAACTGTTTCGTTTTGGCGTGGGAAGTGAAAAATTTACGCACCACGACGAAAAAAATCTCGTTCCGTTTTCTCGGAAAACACAGACCGCAATCGGCAGATTTTTGGCTCGAGGTTGGCCGGAGATCGGATCACCGAAGCGAGGCTGATGCATAGGTATATATGAGCCAAGGGATGTATCTGTAGGAATTGACGTACTTTTGTCCGGAACCAAGTCCGTTTTTAGAGTATGCGCTTTGATGAATTGAATTTAGGAGATGAAGTATTGGATGGTCTCGATGCCATGAATTTCATCGAGACCACACCTGTGCAGGCTGCAACCATCCCACCCATTCTGGAGGGTCGCGACGTGATCGCTTGTGCCCAGACCGGCACCGGCAAGACGGCAGCCTATCTGCTCCCCATACTGGATCGCCTGAGTGCAGGCGAGTTTGCCTCCGATGTGGTGAATGCTGTGATCATGGCTCCCACTCGCGAACTGGCACAGCAGATAGATCAGCAGGTGGAAGGGTTTTCTTACTTCATGCCGGTATCGGCCGTAGCCATATACGGGGGTACGGACGGGGTGGCATGGGAGCAGCAACGTCGGGGGATGGCTATGGGGGCGGACATCGTGATAGCCACACCGGGACGTCTGATCTCGCATCTGAATCTCGGTTCAGCCGACCTCTCCCACGTCTCCTACTTCGTTTTGGATGAGGCCGACCGCATGCTGGACATGGGTTTCTTCGATGACATCATGCAGATATACAAGCAGCTGCCGAGTTCGTGCCAGACGGTTATGTTTTCGGCTACGATGCCTCCCAAGATCCGCAAGCTGGCAGCATCCATTCTAAGGGATCCGATAGAGGTGGAGATCGCCATCAGCCGTCCGCCCGAGAGCATCATGCAGAGCGCATACATTTGTTACGAAGCGCAAAAGCTGCCGATACTCCGCAAGCTCTTCGAGCAGTCGGCACCGAAGCGTACCATTATTTTCGCCTCGGCCAAGCTCAAAGTCCGTGAGCTGACTTCCACTCTCCGCAAGATGGGTTTCAATGTGGCCGATATGCACTCCGATCTGGAGCAGTCCCAGCGCGAACAGGTGATGCGCGACTTCAAAAACGGCTATGTGGATGTACTCGTGGCCACTGACATCGTAGCCCGAGGGATCGACATCGACAACATACGCGTAGTCATCAACTACGACATTCCCCACGATCCCGAGGACTATGTACACCGTATCGGGCGTACTGCCCGAGGGACAAACGGGGAGGGTCTGGCTATCACTTTCGTCTCCGAGGAAGAGCAGAGCGACTTCCACAAGATCGAGACGTTTCTGGGCAAATCGGTCTATAAATTGCCTGTCGATCCGGAGTTTGGTGAAGTCCCGGCCTACGAACCGGCGAAACGTCGCCCTCGCCGTTCGGGGCGAAGCGGCGATGGACGTTCAGGTCGATCCGAAAAGGACAAAAGGCAAGGAAAAACAGCTCCGAACGGGCGCAAGCGCGGAGGCACGAGACAGAGGCGATAGAGCCGAATCGAGCGTGACGGCAACGCCTCTGCCATTGCTTCATCCCGATCTTCTTTTCTTCTTCGAGCTTCCATACATAATGTATATATATTACTTTTGCATCATGTCCGTCAGCAGTCGCCTCGGAGGTGGTCTGACGGCTTCGATTTGCCGGCAATGGAACGATAACTCTACACCATATCAAAGATGAACAACGAAAACAACTTTTCTGTCTTCTCCGGGACAAATTCCCGTTATCTTGCGGAAAAGATCTGCAACAGTCTGGGTTGCCCTCTGGGGCGAATGAATATCGAGCACTTCGCCGATGGTGAATTTGCCGTATCCTATGAGGAGAGCATTCGCGGCCGGGATGTCTTCCTCGTACAGTCCACATTCCCATCTTCGGACAACCTGATGGAGCTGCTCCTGATGATCGATGCAGCCAAACGAGCTTCCGCACACTACATTACAGCTGTCATCCCCTACTTCGGATGGGCCAGACAGGACAGAAAGGACAAGCCCCGTGTATCTATCGGTGCCAAGCTGATCGCCGACCTGCTAAGCAAGGCAGGTATTACCCGTCTGATCACGATGGACCTACATGCGGATCAGATTCAGGGTTTCTTCGATGTGCCGGTGGATCATCTCTACGGCTCTACCGTTTTCATGGAATACATCCGCAAGAATATGCCCTTAGAGAACCTCGTAGTAGCTACGCCTGATGTCGGAGGTACGAAGCGTGCCAATAGCTATGCCAAACATCTCGGTGTGCCGATGGTAATCTGTCACAAAAGCAGGCTCAAAGCCAATGAGATCGCCGAGATGCGTATCATCGGGGATGTGCAGGACAAGGACGTACTGCTCGTAGACGATATTGTGGACACTGCCGGTACGATAACCAAGGCTGCTGACCTGATGAAAGAAAACGGAGCGCGCAGCGTATGTGCCATCGCCAGCCATGCCGTGATGAGCGATCCTGCTTCGATGCGAGTAGACCAGTCCTCTCTGAAAGAGATGATCTTCACGGATTCGATCCCCTATCCGCACAAGTGCGAGAAGGTGAAGATTCTCTCTGTGGCCGACTTGTTCGCAGAAGCGATCAAGCGTGTTTGCAGCCATGAGTCTATCACCACGCTCTATTATTTCTAAAAACATAGAGAATAGTCTGCTCGGAATAGAGTTGCCGGAGAGTCATTCTCTTTCTCGCGCAGCTGACCGAACAAAACTATTCGACATAATACCGATAGTCCTGCCATGGGTCGTATCAAGCAACGTTGGAAGCGTATTCTCTTCTGGGTGCTCATCTCACCCTTGTTGCTCGTACTGCTCGTGGCAGGACTGCTTTATCTCCCTCCCATACAGCAATGGGCTGTAGGGATAGCTACACAGAAGGCTTCCGAAGCCACCGGTATGCAGATAGGCATCGGACGCATCCGTCTGGGCTTTCCGCTGCATCTCTCCTTGCAGGACATCACAGCCGTAAAGGTGCAGGGCGACACACTGGCAGATATAGGCTCCCTACGGGTCAGCGTCTCGGTACTACCGCTCCTCCGGCGGCAAATGGAAGTGCCGGAGCTTAAGCTGCAAGATGCGTCCATCCACTATACTGACAGCTTGGGGCTGATGGATCTGAGGCTGAAAGCCAAGTCGATCCGAGCAGCTCACATAGCTATTGATCCCGAAGCCAAACGAGTAGTGCTGGGGCGGTGGCAACTATCCGATACCGACATCGCATACTTCAGTGCAGATACGACGGCAACCGATACGACTCAGAAAGAGCCATTCGACTGGCAATTCGAGTTGGACAGGCTGGATCTGAAGAATATATCCGCTGAAGTCCGGATGCCACTTGACAGTGTACTCCTCAAGACATTCGTCGGAAAGGCGGCAATAGCGAAGGCCAAAATGGATATTGCGGACATGCTCTATCAGGTCGGCATGGCGCAGTTGGACCGGACTGTTTTGTCTTACGATACGGACGAAGGGGAAGCTTCGCCTACCTCTTTCGACTATCGCCACATTGCTCTGAACGATGTTTCCCTCCAAGCCAAAGATATTTGTTTCCACGACGGTGATATGGAGCTTCAGTTGGTCAACGGATCCCTACGGGAGCGTGATCGGTTCGAACTACAGCGGTTGTCCGGGAGGTATAGGATGGATCGTTTCGGTTTCCTTCTGACAGACCTTTCCCTTGCCACCGGCCACAGCCATATCAACGGAGAGGTCCGACTACCATGGAGTATCTTCGAAAAAGATCCGACAGCCATGATCAATCTCTCTATGGATGCTTCGATCGGATTGGAGGATGTAAACTATTTGGCCGGCGATAATTTCCAACTACCCTCACGCAGGTTAGTGCGTTATCCCCGGACTCCGGTGGATATAGTGATACAATGCACAGGCACACTCGATGAATTGGAAGTAGAGCATATGTCCTTGTTCTGGGACGGAATGGCCGATATGGATGGACATGGAGTGTTTACGAAGTTGCTTGACGATCGCAATCGCGCCGGCAACTTTGTGCTGAACATGGGTTTTCATCAGGATGCATCAGGCCTTTTGGCGTTTTACGACAAGGCTCTTTACGAACGCTTCGCTATTCCGGCGGGCATGACTGTCGCTGCCGAGCTGAAGATCAGACGAGGAGTGTACAGCGGTCAAGTAAAGCTGACAGAGCGTTCCGGCAGCGTCCGTATCGATGGCGACTATCTGATGGGTACGGATAAGTATCGGCTCGATATGCAGGTGGACGGTCTGAATTTCAGTGCCTTCATGCCGAAGGATAGTATCGGTTCCATGCAGGCAGTGCTTCATGCCGAAGGGCGTGGATTCGATCTTTTCAATAAACGTACTGTCTCCACCATACACACATCGGTCAAACACATCCGTTGGAAAGAACGAGATTTGGACAGTATCACTTTCGATGCGGCATTGAACGAAGGAGTGCTCTTCGCTTCATTCAATAGCACCAACTCCTTCCTGAACGGGAGTATGCAATTGGATGCCCTCCTTGGCAAAAACAAACTGGACGGCTCTGTGATGGTGCGGATGGATTCGGCGGATTTCAATGCATTGGGCTTTGCAGACACCACTTTTGCGGCAGCTTTTGTCCTTGAGGGTCATGTGAAAAGCGATTTGGCTCAGACACATCGGTTCGAAGCCTCGGTACACGATTGTTACATGCAGCTCGAACGCTATAAAGTAATACCGGAGCGAGTAGATATATTAGCCGATACCGATCCCGATAGCATCCGTCTGGATCTCGTGTCGGGCGACTTGAAGATGGCTCTCAGAGTGGGAGAAGGCATAGATGCCGTTACGGTCGTGTCCCAATCTCTCGGGAAGAAGATAGAGACATTCCGCAACGACTCTATTCAGCGTCTACGACTCTCTTCGATTTTTCAAGAGCTGCCTCATGTGACTTTTACCTTGCAAGCCGATCGGTACAATCCGCTCCACGACTTGATGGAAGTAAACGGTATGAAATACAATTCCATCCGTGGCAAGCTGACAGTTTCGCCCGAAAACGGGGTGGAGGGGTATATGGATTTGCAGGGTTTGCAGCGCGATACGCTCCGCGTCGATCGTTTACATCTGGACATTGCTACGCTCTCACAATACGGTATGTTCGCGCCGGATTCAGCCAATTCGGCAGAGTTGGCGGATTCGATTTTGAACAAGTATGATCGCATGATCCGACTCACACTGACCATGGATAAGAATCGTTTCCGTCGTCAACCGGCCATGTATGGCAAAGTGGTGGCGGATGCTACCCTCCAGGGGTTGAATCTGCGCCTGAATTTGGCCGATGGAGCAAAACAGGATGCCTACCGCATTGGCATTCACGGATTCTGGGACGAAAGCGGCTACGGACTCAACTTCATCGAATCGGAGCCCGTCGTGTTGGCCTATAATCGTTTTATTGCCAGCAAGGACAATCGTATCTTCTATCGAAACGAGGACAAACGTCTGTCTGCCTCACTTGAACTAAGCAGCGAGGACGGGCAATACTTGTCCGTGCAGACCAATGATACCATTCCTGATTTGGAAGAGATAGGCCTGAATATCCGCAACCTGCGGCTGCAACAATACGTCCGGATGTCTCCTCTTCCTAATATAGCCGGCAGATTTTTCGCTTATGCACGACTATCCCGTACGGGGGGAGAGAACGGTATCACTACGATTACCGGAGATCTCTCTGTCAATGAGTTCGAATTTGAAGGCAAGTCTATCGGCAACATTGCATCCTCTCTGTTCTATGAACCCCGTAACGATCATTCGCACTACGTGACAGCAGAGATAAGCTACAATGGAAATGCTGCCCTCAATCTCGATGGCATCTACCATGGAGGTATCCGTGGAAACAATCTCGATATGGCTGCCATCCTTAACGGATTCCCGCTCGCCATCGCCAATCCATTTATCGGAGCGGAAAGAGCTTCCCTCTCCGGTTTCATCGAGGGAAAACTTGCTATCGCCGGTAAAACGGATAGCCCTCTGATCGATGGTCAACTGAATATGCGGGATGCATCGGTCTATTCGCCGATGATCGGCAATACATTCTATTTTTCGGACAAGCCACTGGTCTTCGATCGTCACAAATTGGTTTTCGACAATTATCAGATACGCGCTCAAGAAAAGGCGCAAGACGGTCTTAATCTTAATGGAGAAGTAATCCTGACAGGAGCCAGAGCCATGACAGCCAATCTGAAGATGCTGGCAGATGAGATGACCGTGTTGGACAGCAAAAGAAATCAGGGCGACTTGCTGTATGGCAAACTGATTGCCTCCACCGATCTTTCCCTTCGCGGTCCTCTGCAAGCACTTGCGATTTCGGGCTCTCTGGATATTCACGGTGGCACTTCATGCACGTATGTGTATACTGGTGCAGATCTGGAAACGGAAAGTCGGATGGGCGATGTGGTGAATTTCATGGACTTTTCCGATACGATCATGATCCGATCGCAGGCTGAGATGGAAAAGGAAAGAGCATCCTTCGGTGGGATGAATATGCTTGTTCGGATTCATATTGATCCGGTTGTACAGTTGGGTGTCGATCTCTCGGCCGGACATCAAGACTATCTGGAGTTGCAAGGAGGAGGAGACATGACTTTCACTATGCCGGCTTACGGGGAAATGAGTTTGACCGGACGGTACAGTATGAGTGGTGGCGGCACCATGCGCTATACGCTCCCCGTCGTGGGTAAGCAGGTCTTCACTATCGACCCATCGAGCTACGTACAGTGGAGCGGCAATGCACAAGAGCCTTACGTCAACTTCAAAGCAGTGCAGCGAGTACGTGCCGATGTGATGGAGAGCGGTAGCAAGACGTCGAGAAAGGTGAATTTCGATGTTGGTATCATCGTCAAAGAAACGCTCAAGAATATGGATTTGGTGTTTGATGTCGAAGCACCGGAGGACTTCTCTATCCAAACCCAACTGCGAAGTATGGGGCCGGAAGAGCGTTCCAAGCAGGCCATCGGACTCTTGGCAACAGGCTCTTATTTGGCTTCGCAATCGAGTGGGTTCAACTTTGACAATGCACTCAGCAGCTATGCTCAGGGAATGATCAACAGTGCTTTGGGCAAGGTATTCGATGGCTCCGGACTGAACATCGGTATGGAAAGTCACGATGGCACCGATGGCGGCGGTACATATACGGACTTCACGTACAGCTTCAGCAAACAGTTCTATGACAACAGGATCCGTGTCGTGATCGGAGGATCTGTCGCTTCCGGCTCCAATGTGCCGACCAATAAGGAAAGGACATTGGTGGACAACGTATCCGTGGAGTACCGTCTGGACAAATCAGGAGCACAGCACCTCAAACTCTTCCACAAGAAGAACAATGAAAATCTGCTCGAAGGAGAGATAACGGAGACCGGTATCGGCTATGTGATCAGCCGAAAGCTGGCGCGCTTGTCCGATCTGTTCCGTTTCGGCAAGAAGAAAGAGACGAAAACCATAGTGCCGAAAGCAGAAGCTCTCAAACCCGAAGAGGAGCCGGTATCCGTGCAGACGGATATCATTCCGACAAAGCGATAAGAATCCGATGAAAGTATTACGGCAAGTATTCCTCCCCATCCTTTTTGTCCTACTGACAGGTGCCTGCTCCACCACGAAGAACCTGCCGGAAGGCGAACAGCTGTATATCGGAATGGGCAAGACACAGATACTCCGGCAGGACAAGAGCCACGCTGGCCAACAGGCTCTGACCGAAGTGGAGAGTACACTGAAAGTCACACCCAATGGAGCTATTTTCGGCAGTGCGAGTGCCTCCTTACCCAAGATACCATTCGGGCTATGGCTATACAACAGCTTCGTGGGGGATTCCACTGTCATTTCGAAATGGATATTCGACAAGTTTGCCGCCAAGCCGGTTTTCACCAGTCAGGTCAAATCCGATAGTCGGGCTAAGGTGGCGACGAACATCCTCCGCGAACACGGGTACTTCGACGCTAAAGTAAAAAGCAGTGTGACCACTCTGAAAAAGGACTCGCTCAAGGCCAAAGTCTCCTATACGGTGGATATGGCCTCTCCTTATCATTACGACAGCATCATTCCCTTACCGATCAGCACTTTCCCCGACAGCATTCTGGCTTACAGGCAGACTCCGTCTTTGATCAGGAAAGGAGACCAGTTCAATTTGGCAAAGCTGCACGAAGAGCGTCAGACCATCAGTGCCCTGCTGAGAGACAATGGTTACTACTACTTCCGCCCACAGGATATTATCTACGAAGCCGATACCCTCCTCGTAAGAGGTGCCGTATGCCTGCGAGCCAAGCTCTCGGAAGATACTCCACCCCAAGCCATGCGCCCGTGGAGGATAGGGAAACGGACTGCAGTCCTGCTCGGAATGAACGGAGAAAGCCCGACAGACTCGCTCGAAGTGGAGGATATGAAAGTCCTTTACTATCGTAAAATGCCGGTTCGCCCCAAGATTTTGGCCAAACGCTTTCGTTTCTTCCCCGGCAATCTGTATCGGCAGAAAGACGATGAGACGACACGCAAATCCTTGGCTCGTTTGGGAGCCTTCTCCGTTATCGATCTCAATTTTTTGCAACGCGATTCCATTTCCGGCCTTTTGGATGTGCGACTGCTAACCACCCTCGACAAACCTTGGGATGCATCATTAGAGACCTTGTTCACGAGCAAGAGCAATGACTTCATCGGTCCCGGACTGAATTTTGCTCTTGCTCGGCGCAATGTATTCGGCGGAGGAGAAAATCTTTCTTGGAATATCGGTGGATCGTATGAGTGGGAGACCGGCAATCGTCCCGAAAATAACAGCAATCGGCTGATCGATATAAATTCGTACAACATGAATACGGCCGTGAACCTCTCGTTTCCCTCGATTGTATTTCCCGGTCTGCTGGACAAATACTATTACTACCCCACGACTACGACTTTTCAGGCTTCTGCCACCGCGCTGAACAGGGCACACTACTTTAGCATGTACTCTTTCGGCTTTTCGACCACCTACGAATTTCAGCCCTCCAAGGAACACCGGCATGCTATTTTCCCGCTCAAGCTCAACTACAACCTCCTGGGGCATCAGACAGAAACTTTCCAGGCCATTACGGCGAACAATCCGCCCCTGCTGCTCAGCCTTCAGAGTCAGTTCCTTGCTCAAATGGGGTATATCTATACGTTCAACAAATCCGTTTCAGAGAAAAGTCCTCATCATCTTTGGATGCAATTCGGACTATCCGAGGCAGGCAATCTCCTGAATCTGATCTATCTGGCAGCCGGCAAGAAGTACAGCGACACCAAGAATTTCGTCGGCGTTCCCTTCTCTCAGTTCATCAAAGCCACGGGAGAACTGCGCTATTCCTATACCATAGACCGCAATCAGTCACTGGCAACCCGTTTCGGAACAGGCGTGATATATAGCTATGGCAATATGCGAGTGGCACCCTATAGCGAGCAGTTCTATGTAGGCGGTGCCAATAGTATCAGAGCTTTCACCGTCCGTAGCATCGGCCCCGGACGGTTCAATCCGGATTCCGACAATCAGTATTCCTATTTGGATCAGGTGGGCGAATTCAAACTCGAAGCCAACGTGGAATATAGAGGCAAGCTTTTCGGGGATCTCCACGCAGCCGTTTTCCTCGATGCGGGCAACGTTTGGCTCTTGAGGGAGGACCCTTCCCGTCCGGGCGGTGCTCTGTCCGAAGTGGGATCGGTGAGCAATTTCCTGAATAGCATCGCTCTCGGCACCGGTGTCGGCCTTCGCTACGATCTGGCATTTCTCGTGGTTCGTGTCGATGTCGGCTTCGGTCTCCACCTTCCTTACAATACGGGTAAGAAAGGTTACTACAATATCCCACGCTTTAAGGATGCCATCGGTTTCCATTTGGCTGTCGGCTATCCCTTCTAAGAGGAACAGCGAAAGAAGATCAGCCCCTTCGTTCGATACAAAACTCCGAATACCCATTTGTGATAAAATCTGTTATCGGCTGCTGATAGAGTAGTCGCAACAGACAAAAAGCGAACGAAAAATCGGGAAAAACTCGCGCCATGATTTCAGATTTGCGGTTTGTCTTTTTTCCAAATCTCGAACCAAAAGCGAAAAAAAGACGAGCGAGAATTTTTTGATCGCCGAACGACTATTTCGGATTTTTCGGTTCCGTTTTTTTGTGTCTTGCCGCTCGTGTTTTCTTTATCGGGAGTACCGATAGGGATTTTGTTAGACTTTTCATACAGTATATTACAGATTTTCGGTTTTTACAGGATTCCTCTTTTGGGGGAGCTTCGGCGGATCTCTTTTTCGACTTTTAAGCTAAGGAATGTAAGTATCTTTGCCACTTGAAAGTAAAGTTGTCTGCGTGAGTCAAAGGAAAAAACTGTCAGCCGGTCTCATCCGGTTTATCCGTCGTTATCGCAAGGCTATGCGTCGCTCCAAATGGATCGTCGTGGCCGTGCTGACTGTTGCTTTTTGCCTGTTGATCCTTCCCAATCTGATTTTGCAAATTCCGTCAGTGAAGCGTTCCGTCGCCGGACGTGTGCAGACCGAGCTATCCAAAGCACTCGGAACGCATGTCCGCATCGGGCACATCAGCATTGGCTGGTGGCGACAAATGGAGATCGACGATATTGTCATCTTCGATCGTGCCCGTCGTCCTGCGGTGTCAGCCGAACGTTTGACCGGGGGGCTGGATCTGCTCCCTCTTTTGAAAGGCCGTCTGAGCTTCTCCTCTGCTCGTCTGTTCAAAGGCGAACTCGATGTATATCGTTCGCGTCCCGATACGGCTCTGAACATTCAGTTCCTTCTGGATGCTCTGAAAAGTAAGAATCCGGAAGAGCCGAGCCGGCTACGACTCAATATCAATACCATCTTGCTCAGGAACTGCCGGCTCTCTGCTTCGGGATTGTACAAGGCCCAATCCGACACATTGGGATTGCTCGACTTGAATGCCAAGGTACGTCTTTTCCAAGCGGACAGTACGGGACTGAAAGCTCAGCTGCGCCATCTTTCTTTTCTCGAAAAAAATACCGGTCTCGATCTCAAAGAACTGCATGCCGATGTCAGTCTTCGTGGCGACACTTTGGGAGTGGCTCGTCTTCATATCTCTTTGCCGAATAGTCACATCGGTATGGTCTCCGGATACTGTATTCTCTCGCCCGAAAGCTCTGCCTTGCCTGCCATAAGGGTGACGGACTTGGGCGGACGGATCCGTCCCTCCGACCTGAAAGGTTTGCTCCCGGCACTCGATACGATGGATGATATATTGAATCTTTCTGTGCCCGAGCTGACAGTCGCTTCCGGCGAAGCGGTTCTGCCTGAAATCAGTATGAACTATGGCGATGAACTGACCTTGCAGGCAGGCATAGGGTTGGCAGAAATAGGAAAAAAGGAACGGATGCATGTCAGACTCCGGTTGGATGAGCTTAAGCTCGGAGTCCGGGCCTACATGCTGGCAGAACGTCTTTTCCCTGATAAGCTCTCCACTCAAATGCGCCACTTGGGTGCTATCGATATTATGGCAGCCGCTAACGGCCGGCTGGACGATCTGCGCCTGAAAACTCGTGTGGAGACGGATGCCGGAGCTTTGACCATACAAGGCAGCATCAGCCTCGATTCTCTCTGGCGACTTGCCGATGTAGATGCTCATGCGACTACCGAAAGACTGGAACCCAAGCTCATGGCAGACCGGCACGATTGGCCTGAACATGTGGCGTTCGACCTGAAGATGAAGGCCCGACTGGCTGCCGGCAATCTCCTCTCGGGAAGTGTGGAGGGACGCGTGTCGCACCTGACTTTCCGAGGCTATACCTATGAGGATCTGACGATCGACTTACAGGCCGACAAGGGGCAGTGGTCAGGCATCCTGAATATGAACGACCCCAATGGCCATATTCGGCTATCCTCTGCCGGAGAGGGGCTGCCTTTCTCTTCGAGTTCTTCCCGGTTCGAATGGAATCTGACAGCACACAAACTTCGTCCCGATCGACTTTTGCCCGGCTTCGGACTGCCATCGGCCGATGCTCTTCTGGTTTCTTCCGGAGAATTGGTCGGGAGTCGTATTGACGATCTGACAGGAACGATACGAATAGATACCCTGGACTGGCAAACCTCCGACAAAGAACTGCATCTGCACAATGTGAAACTGGCTATGGCAAGGGTAGAGCGACATAGCTCCATTACCCTCAGTTCCCCTTTCCTTGAGGGAGCACTGGATGGTGAGTTCGCATTATCCAAGCTGCCTTCGATGCTCGAAGAAGTGGTTGGCGCACATCTTCCTGCACTTGCGACCCGTAGGTTGCAGGCAAGAGTGCCGACTGAGGATGTCCGTCTGCGTTTGGCGTTGGACGGCTCTTTGCCCAAGGAAGTGTGCAGCTTCTTCCGGTTGCCTTTGGCCGAAGCGGATTCTATCAGGATCAGGGCAGGCTATTCCGAATTGCTTCGAAGCCTCGATCTGCACATTCGTACCGACAGGCTCATGATTATGAACAAAGAGCTACGGGATACGGAGGTGACCTTGAACTCATCCACCGGGAAGGCCGAACTCATCTGTCGGTCCGACTTGTATGTGAATGGCGATGCCACGACACGAGACCTCAACCTGAAAGCATCAGTGGCAAACGACAGCATCCGTACCCGACTGGATATGGGACAGGACAAGCGAGGAGCGAAAAACGGATTTATATCGCTGCTCACAAACTTCCATCGGGACGAGGACTCATCGCTGAATACTCATATTCGTCTCGATCGCTCTACGGCACGCATCGGACGGTATGAGTGGCAGATAGCCTCGGCCGAGGCTATGTTGGCTCCTGAAAGGGTTGTGATCAGCGACCTCTCTATCAAGAGTGAAGGCAAGGCTATTGAAGCAGAGGGAGTACTCAGCAGTTCGCCCTCCGACTCGCTTCGTGTGCGTGTGGATCATATCAGTCTGAAGTACATATTGGATTTGGCCGGAGTGGACTTCGACATGCTCGATGTGGAAATGACGGGAGAGGCTGTCTTGAGCGACATCGCAGACCGGCAGTTCATGCAGGCACGCATTACAGGCGAGAGCTTCACTGTCAACGGTATAGACGTGGGCCCCATATCGGCTTTCGGCTCTTGGGAGAAATCTACGCAGAGGATCCTTTTGGATGCATCGGTACACAATCCCGATGGTACGAGTACGTCAGCTTGGGGGTATATCCGCCCATTCAATCCCCACGCCGGTCTGGATCTGCGATTCGATGCCAAGCATGCCGATGTGGCCTTCATCGGACCTTTCTTGTCGGAGTTCTGTCATAAGCTGGAGGGACATGCTTCGGGCAACATGCGACTCTTCGGCGATTTTAGCGATCTGACCATAGAAGGGGAGGTTATGGCCGAGCATGTGACTTTCGGAGTCAAGGCTTTGAATACGGAGTATGAATGCGATGGGCAGAAAGCCGTATTCACTCCTACTCGGATGCGCTTCGAGAATATGCTGGTGAGCGATCCGGACGGGCATACGGCCCGACTCAATGCACATATCTCGCATCGCGCTTTCGATGACATCAAAGTGGATCTGAAAGTCAGTGAAGCTCGTAATATACTTGCTTATAACGTGCCGGAGCGGGACAACCCCAATATACATGGCCAGGTTTATGTGTCGGGTGCTGCATATTTGCGCGATGTGCCCGGGGGGATGAGATGCGACGTCAATCTGATTTCCGAAAAAGGAACCCATATCGTGCTGAACTTTACGCAGCCTACGACAGCGGAAGAGTATCGTTTCTTGCGATTCGTAGATCCGAAAAGCAGCCGTGAGCGAGCGAGACAAGAAACTTCGCCGGATCGTCCTTCTCTACCTCTACCTGCTACGGGAGGAGATCCGGAGACGGATTTCCATCTGGTCATGAATGTAGGCGTGACACCGGATGCAGAGGTGGATTTGATACTGGATCCGCAGACCGGTGATGGCTTACGCGGATCAGCTGGTGGAGATTTGCGTATCGATTACCATACATTGGGGGATCTGAATGTATTCGGAGGGCTGGAACTGTTGTCGGGCACTTATAATTTCAACCTCCGGCAGATTGTCCAAAAACGTTTCAGCATCAAAGAAGGCAGTAGTGTGAATTTTGCCGGCAATCCGATGCACGCAACTCTGAATGTAACGGCCGAATACAATCTGACAGCCAATCTGAACGACTTGGACGAGTCTCTCGTGAGCGACGTCAGACGGACTACCATTCCGGTGAATTGCCTGCTTCAGATCAATGGTGCCATGTTGCAGCCTGCTGTCAGCTTCGACATTAAGCTACCCAACTCCGACAGCGAATTGGAGCGTCGGGTTCGCAGTCTCATCCACAGCGAAGATTCGATGACGAAGCAGATCGTTTATCTTCTTGTCTTAGGAAAGTTTTATACGCCGGAGAATGTCTATAATTCGGGAAGCGGTACAGACAACTGGACGGCAGTGGCCACCACCACTCTGTCGCAGCAGCTCACCAATATGCTCGGAAGCCTTAGTGACAAAGTGCAGATAGGAACGAGCATCAAGACGACCAACACCTCTTTTCAGGACACCGATATAGAACTGCTCCTGAGTAGTCGTTTGCTGAATAACCGTCTCCTTATCAACGGGAATGTGGGCTATCGGGACAATCCTAATCTACAGAATACCTATGTGGGCGAATTTGATGCCGAATATAAAATCAATCCGTCCGGCTCCATTCGTATTAAAGCCTACAACCACTATAACAACCTCTATCAATATCTGCGTCAGTCCCTGACGACGCAAGGCCTTGGCCTTATCTTCAAGTATGATTTCGATGGCCGGCGACTTCGTACTAAGAGAGCCGGAGAAGCCCGCATCGGCATCGATTCTCTCACACGACCCGACTCCGTAAGAGCGCAATAGTCCTACGGTTGTATGCTACAGCTGCATGCCGATCCGCATGCAGTCAGTTCTTTCTCATCAGGGCAATCGCATTTGAAGTATTAACACACATATAGCCTGATGATGCTCCGTCCGGAATAAGCACGAATTAATGTGTTGGAGATTCTAATTGTAGAAGAAAGAGACCAAGGATACGGAGTACAATCTTTCAAATGCGATAGCCCTCTGTCGAAGAGGCCGGCCTCTTCGGGGATTTTTCTGTAGTCTGTGTTGCTCTTACTATTGGAAATTACAATCACGGGTATCTTTCTATTATAAGGAATGATGCTTCAAATACGACAAGGGAGTCGAGGTCGTCGATCTGCTATTGAGTCTCTGAGCTTCCCAAACAAGGGGGGAAAACCTTATCTTTGTTTGACTTAGCATTATAAGGTATGAAGCAGTTTTCTTTTCGTCTGTCTCATTTTTTTCTATTTCTTCCCCTCTTATGGTCGTTGCCGTCTGTCGGCCAGACCCGAGCTTTTGATTCGCGAGTGCAGTCGCTTCTTGTTACTCCTACTGGCACAGAGCAGTTGAGGCTATATCCCTACTACCATATAAATAGTGGGGAAGGACTCCGGATCAGTTTTGATCTTATGGGCGATGAGAGTATGACACTGGGATACAGACTGCAGCACTGTGGTCACGATTGGCAGGCGAGTCCGGTTTCTCCGGCTGAAGCTGTTTCCGGCTTTCTGGAGAACGAATTCGATCCGCCGGCCGTTAGTAGAGCTACTTTGGTCAACTATGTTCATTACGAGCTGTCTTTGCCCAATGCGAATTGCACCCCCAAGCTCTCGGGGAATTATCTCATGACCGTATTCGACGTTTATGATCCGGACGAAACGCTTCTTACGATTGCCTTTCGTGTGGTGGCTCCGTTGGCTTCCCTCAAGGGTTCGCAAACGTCCGTTACTTATGAAGATATACACGGTCGTCACCAGCAAGTCAATGTTGAGGTAGATCTGAAGGGCTTACGAATCCTGTCCCCCTCGGAGGAGCTTACCCTTGTCGTTGGACAAAACGGGCGCGAGTCCGAGATGCGTTCGCTCTCCGGACCTTCGAGTATTGCAGGTAATACCATTGTATATGATCAGCATGCCGGAGCTTTATTTCCGGCAACCAATGTTTACAGGAAGGCAGAGATGCTCAGCGATAGTTATAATGGTATGGGGGTGTACCGATCTTACTCACGCAACGGGCACTATGTGATGGAGTTGTATCCCGACAAAAACAGAGCCGGATTACCCTATCAGTTCGAACAAAACAATTTCGGGAGACGTATCATTCGTACTACCGATGGTGCGAATAGTGCTACCGAAGGAGACTATTATGAGGTTATCTTCTCTTTCGAGAGTGAAAAGTTGCCGGGGCCGGTCCTTTTGTCCGGAGAGGCTTTCGATTTTCTCCCGATGAGCGAACGCGAGCTTTTCTATGATGCTTCGGAGCAGATGTACACTCGTACCCTCATGATGAAACAGGGATACTTCAATTACCTCTACATTCTTCAAACGGAGGATGACAATCTGCTCACTCAGACAGCCCTGACCGAGGGCAATCATTATGAGACGGAGAACAGATATACCGTCTTTCTCTATGCCAAGACACCGGCTGATATTTATGAAAGCCTCATAGCCGTTTTGGAAGTAAAATGACGGCTCGATCGGCGAACGTTACACGTCACCGATTTTCTTCCTTTCGGGCCTTGATATAAAAGAGGATGGGCTACCCTCGCAGGACGATCGTAGCCGATCGTATGTCCGCACCAATGGGGGGATTGAGCTTACTCAGGCTTACCGTGACTTCGTTCACCTGCGGAAAGTCGTGTCGGATTCTTTGCAAAATTCGTCCGGCGACATGCTCGATAAGATTCGAGGGCTGTAAGATCTCTTCTTTGACGGCTTCGTAAACGTGTCCGTAGTGGATGGTGTCTTCGATGGCATCTGAAATAACCGCTTGTGTGACATCCACGGACAAGGAGAGATTGACTACAAACCGGTTCCCCACTTGTCGCTCTTGCTCAAGCACACCGTGTCGGGCATAAAAACGCATTTCTTCCAATTTGATTTCAGTCGTCATAAAGCTTACAGAATTTGAAAGGTTATGGTCAAGAGACATATATCATGAAAACGGCTCGACGTGGATGACTATATGTGTGGGTTGGCCGTATCGTCCACGCAGCAGCTTCTCAACCCTCTGCGTAGCAGCATGAGATAGTGCCACAGAGAGGCCTCCATCCATCAAAATATCGGCTTCGACAGCATAGTAATTACCGATATTGCGAGTGCGGATCCGACGAACACCTTTTACCATCGATTCCGAACAAATGATTTTTTCTATCTCTTCTTCAATATCATCCGGCAAGCTCTGTTCGAGCAGATCGCGGAAAGCCGGAACTGCCATTTGAAAACCTACCTTGATGATAAAGACACTTACTACAGCAGCCGATAGCGGTTCGAGGATCATCCAACCGCGCCCCAAAAGAAAAGCACAGCCAATCCCGATGAAAGTAGCCACAGAGGTATAAGCGTCACTACGGTGGTGCCAGGCATTGGCTATGACTGAACGACTATTTTCCTCTTTTCCGACACACCGCGTTATGCGGAACAGCCATTCTTTGGCCACAATGGAGACAAAGGCCATAAGCAAGGCTATCAATCCGGGACGAGCCAATTCGTCCCCAAAGCGGAGATAGCGATATACCTTGGTCAGACCATCGGAGCAGAGCATAGCTCCGATGATGATCAGCGTAACAGCAATGATCGCAGTGGCGAGGGTCTCGAACTTACCATGTCCGTAATCGTGGTTCTTATCGGATGGTTTTCCCGAAATGGAGATAAAAATGAAAACCACGAAATCGGTCAGCAGATCAGACAACGAGTGTACCGCATCGGCAATCATGGCTCCGCTATGCCCGACAAAACCGGAGAAAAACTTCCCGATCGTCAAAAGCAGATTACCTAAGCAACCGACTATCGTAATACGTTTGATACGTCGAGAACGCCGATTAGGATCCGAAAGTGTAACCATACCCAAAATCGATGAAACAAAGAATTGCAAATCTAAACAATGTTGCTAACTTTGCAATACAGAGAAGACGAGGAATAAGCCGCACTGTTAGATCGGGGAAACTCATCATAACAACTATTCCGAGGACAATTTCATCGCTGATGGCGGGCCGCACCTTCGGGTTGCTTTGCACAGCGGATTACAAAGGTGGTGGAATCCTCAAATCTTGTCTTTCGGAGTTTACGCTATCCGCAGTGCGGCTTTTCATATAAGCATAAGAAATGAGGGTGTGTCGAAAATCGCTTCAGCAGCGTTTTCGGCACACTTTTTTATGCCAGAAAGGTTGTACTGAGAGCCTGCATAGCCGTAAGCCACATAGCAATCCGGCGTATTCTTATTTCAAAAGGACGATGCGGCAAAAGCGATGCTACTTGCCGATGGATTGGATTCGCCTTCGCACGTCTTTGGATATTTCCAAGAACATATAACCCGACTTGCCGGAGTGAATGTCAGCTTCGTTTTCCTGATATTTCTTGTTGGCATATTCTTTCGACTTCTCGAAAGTCAGCTTGGACATCTGATTTTGGGATTTGCCTATCATCGTCGAATCCAACTGCTCATCAGGGAAAAAGTCGTCCAAATCGACATCACCGATCATCGTTGTCTCCAGGAATGTTTTTTCTTTTTTGGATATATCCGTGTAATAACCGACGAACATATGGCCGGGCATCCGAACGAGGATAGGTTCGATATTGATAGCCCGCAGCAGGGATGCAAAGAGCACGCTGCCATCTACGCAGTTGATCTGAGAGGACTCCAAAGCATCATCGAAGGTGCGCACACGCTGGGAGAGAACGACATTGCTGGACAAGCTGGAATTGGCTACCGAGCTGTAGCGGAACTGTCTTTTCTGCAATATATTCCAAAGAGCATACACTTGTCTGTCCACAGGATTCTGGGCACTTTGGTAACCTGAGAAGCGATTGACGATACGCGTGTTGAGTGCTTCACGAAGCAGCTTGTCGATTTTAGGATTCTCTTCATTGACGTAGGCGGCAAAGAAGATCCCCGTTTCGCAGAATACCCGCCCTCCACTCATATAACCCAACAGACACTCGTTGAGACTTCTGACAGAGAATGTCCGCACTTGTTGTCCCCAGTTCGCACCATTTATCTCCACTTTTATAGCCACACTGACCGGTCCGGCTTGGTTGTTGTTCCGAAGAGCTTCGTACTTCCATATAATGTCCGGGTATATGGTATAGGTAGAGCCTGACTTATCCAAGACGAATTCGGAAACGGACTGGGAGAAAAAAGGCGTTTCGGCTACTTCCACACGCACACGGCTATTGGCCCTTCGCGTTTTCAGGCGAATACTGATAACGGACTTCGGATTGCCCACATACAAGCCTTCGACCGGTTTGATTACTTCGGCATCGGTCGTGGCCACCGACAGTATGGCGGACGGAAAGATATTGCCACCCAATTCGTCGACAATTTCGAATCGCTCCCCATAACCGGAATATTGAAAAATCCAGACTCCGACTATTGCAAGAAGCACGATGGAGGAGAGTAGTAACAGCCACTTGGCTTTGGTTCCGAGATATGCCATTGGAAGTTAGTCTTATCTGAGACGATTGGGAATCATTATATGCTACAAGAGCATCCTCATCGTTTGTTCAAAAGAGGAAGAAGACTGCCATAGCCTTCTTTCTTCATATCCTCTTTGGGAATAAACCGAAGGGAGGCACTATTGATGCAATAACGGAGTCCGCCTTTCTCCAGTGGCCCGTCATTGAACAAGTGTCCCAAATGGGCATCGCCGGTCGTACTACGCACTTCTGTACGAGTCATTCCGAAAGAACGATCGATACGCTCGGAAATCAGCTCTTTCCCTATCGGCTTGCTGAAACTCGGCCATCCACAGCCGGAGTCGAACTTATCAGTAGAAAGAAATAGCGGTTCACCTGTAGTAACATCGACATAAATACCTTCTCGAAATTCATTCCAATACTCGTTATCAAAAGCCGGTTCGGTGGCATTGTTGCGTGTGACGGCATACTGCTCGGGTGTAAGCCGGGCACGAAGCTCTGCATCATCGGCCTTCTTGTAGAATCTGGCCGGATTGGCTTTCCTCGCCAATTCGAATAAAGAAGGATCGATATGACAATAACCGCGAGGGTTATGATCCAAATAGTCTTGATGATAGTTTTCCGCAGGATAGAAGTTCTTGAGCGGCTCATTCTCGACAACAATGGGTTGATCGTATTTCGTAGCCAATGCACTTAGTGCGGACGAAATGAGAGAGAGATCTTCTTGATCCGTGTAATAGATACCCGTTCTATACTGAGAGCCGACATCGTTCCCCTGTCTATTGAGGATTGTAGGATCTATGGTCTTGAAGAAAAGATCGAGCAGCAGAGAGAGCGATACCTCACTCGGATCATATTCGACTCTTACCGTCTCGGCAAATCCTGTGGTTTGGGAACAGACCTCTTCATACGAAGGATCCTCGACATTGCCGTTGGCATACCCGACTTCGGTAGCCACGACACCACGCACTTGTTTGAAGAAATGCTCGGTACCCCAGAAGCACCCACCGGCAAAGTATATTGTCTTCGTCTCGGGAATACTGTCATTATGCTTTGCCGAAGGAGAGCAACTACCGGCACTAAGAGAAAAACTAAAAGAAGCCATACTGATAAGAATAAGAGAAAGATACTTCATAACAAATCGGATTCTCTTTTCATGAGAATGGGGAAGAGACAGACTCGAAGTAGTGGCAGGTCTATTCATGATGATAGGGCTCATGGTTGAGAATAGTCATGGCACGATACACCTGTTCGGTGAAGAAGAGGCGGATCATCTGATGAGAGAAAGTCATTCGGCTGAGCGATATTCTATCGGCTACAGCCTCCTGTACTGCAGGGCTAAATCCATATGGGCCTCCTATGACAAAGACCATTCGACGGGTGCCGGTCAGCATTTTCTTCTGCAAAAAGGCTGAAAACTCCATGCTGGAATACTCTCTGCCTCGCTCATCGAGCAATACGGTGCTGTCCGACGGCCGAAGACGAGCGAGTATCTCCCGACCTTCGGCATCCTTTTGCTGTTCGGAAGAAAGCTTGCTACCCAGGCGGACATCGGGTATTACCTCCACTTCGAAAGAAACATAATGGCTCAACCGACGAATGTATTCCTCCGTTGCCTGAGCCATTAGTTTGCTGTCGGTCTTGCCTACAACGAGCAGTACGATCTTCATCAAAAAGGCAGATCATCCCCCGCATCGGCGTTGGAAGCCCAACCCGTTGCCGGCTGAGACGGCATGCTCGGTTGTTGCGTTGGAAAAGTCGGAGCACCGGCGGCCGGCATTTCCTGTGGCAACTGCTGCTGACCTTGCTGCCCGATATATCCGCGCTCCATGCGCCAAGCCTTCACATCGGTGTACCAACGGCCGTTGAACTCACGGCTTTCAATATCGACCCAGACCGTAACCTGATCACCTACTTGATAGGAAGGATCAATACGATCTCCCCACACGCTGAAGTGTATTTTGCGAGGGTATTGATCGAGCGTTTCCAGTATGTACTCTTGTTTTTTCCATTCCTTTCCGGAAGCCTTGCCGACTCCCGAATTGAGTGGCAGTATCTGAATAAGCTGCCCTTGAATCTGAATATCCATATTTGTTTTGTTCTAAATAGTTATCGTTGGTTTTCCAACGCCTCCGCCATGGTCTTATCGAAAACCGATGATGTGGCGTACTTCGGCAAGGGTTCGTGCAGCACTTTCACGAGCGCGTTCGGCTCCTTCTCGAACCACTCTGTCCAAAAATGCTTCATCCGCCTGAATCTCCAAGATTCGTTCCCTTATAGGAGTGGTAAAGGCGACAATGTCTGCCGCCAACTGCTTCTTGAGATCGCCATAGCGAATAGAGCAATTATTATAGAGATCATCGAAATGGCGATAGACCTCATCCGAGGAAACGATGCGGAGCATGGAGAAAAGATTTTCCACCGGCTCCGGCTTCACGCTGTTAGGCACTTCGGGACCGGCATCGGTCACGGCTTTCATTACCTTCTTGCTAATCGTTTTGGCATCATCGGCCAAATAGATGGCATTGCCTTCGCTCTTGCCCATCTTGCCGGATCCATCCAAGCCCGGCACCTTCAAAGCTGTTGCACCCGGAGAGAACGATTCGGGTTCGGGGAAGAAGTCCACCTCATAGATCGTATTGAAACGGCGGGCAAACTTGCGTGCCATCTCCATGTTTTGCTCCTGATCTTTTCCGACAGGAACTTTCACGGCACGATGGATCAGAATGTCTGCTGCCATCAATGTCGGATATGTGAGCAGGCCGGCATTGACATTGTTCGGCTGCTTACGGGCTTTTTCCTTGAAAGATGTCGTTCGCTCCAGCTCGCCCAAATATGCATTCATATTCAGATAGAGATAGAGCTCGAGCACCTCTCTTACATCACTCTGTACATAGATTGTAGCCTTCTCCGGATCGATCCCGCAAGCCAAATATTCAGCCAGTATCGTACGCACATTGCGGACTATATTATCCGGATGCGGATGTGTGGTCAGCGAATGCCAATCAGCAATAAAGAAAAAGCAATTATATCGATGCTGCATATCCAGAAAACTCCGAATAGCACCAAAATAATTGCCCAAATGCAGATTGCCGGTCGGCCTGATACCACTGACTACAGTTTCCATACACAAATCCTGTTTTATTTGTTTTCCGATGGTCGCAAAGATAGGGAAAAAGAAACTTTTTGTCCGTAATTAAGCATTTTGCAGATCCTGCGGATTCCGGCTATCAGTGCAATACTAAGGTAAATTTTGCAAGAAGTATTCGAACGGAGTTCTGAATTCGAGTTCCTTTCTTGGTCTGCACATTCCGGACATTCCGCCAACACACCTTCAAGTCTGGCAAGACTTGCTCGGCCGACAGAGAACCATCAGTCTCTCGGAAATTTCCATAAAGGTATCAGAAATCCATTCTTTCGGATGTCTGAAAGTCTTCGTTGCTCTATGAAATATACGTGCCAAAAAAGTTTTCAACAACGAAGCTGAGTTTAGAATCATTCCAAATAAGCATCCGAAAGGAAGCGGATTTTGAGACGAAAGAGAGAAGAAAGTGACCTTTTGGCGCTTGCAATTCGCTTTGTGGAAGGTTGATTTGCGATTTATATATAAACCGTTTTTCGATTTGTATATAGATCATTTCTGATTTATATATAAATCGTTTTTGATTAATATATAGATTGATTGCCATTTGTATATAAATCGGATAGTCCAAAAGGCCCTTATCGAGGGCCATAAATAAAGAGACACGCGCCAAGTTTACTTATAGAACTCGGCGCGTGTCTCTTTATTTTGAGTGCTTTATGGAGAGGATCTGTTCCTTTTTATTTGTCTGATACAGCCTCCCCTTTATTCAAATACTGCGATGTCGAATGTGTCTGTCGGGGCGACAATGCCGACCGGGAGGCTCGCGTGTGGGAGGTAATTTCAGTACTCATAATTTATTATCGTTTAGTCGTTTATTAAAGTAATTCTATTCGTCCGAAAGACTGTTCGGTCGCAACATTAAGCTTCCCGTAGAAACCTCTATCGGCCGGCAAATATAGCGAAAAACCGAAAGCGCAAGGAATTGTAATCTGCACATTCAATTATCAAGTGCAACGGTCTGCCCATTTTATCCGCAGGTCTATCTGTTTAGGAATATGTGAAGGGTGAAAAGGTGTTTAAGATTCGGCAAAAATAGTGTAGCTTTGCAATCTAAGTTTTTGAGAATGTCCGCACAGACTTTTTTCTTCAAGCTACTGTTGCCTGCTTTGCTCCTTTGCACAGGAGTCGTTTCGGCACAAACCAACGTCGCTTCCTATGAGCCTGTCCGCTACAATGGAGAAGGGATCGTCTATGCCCTCCCACAGACACGCATCGTTGTACGGGCACAATTAGAACGTACTATCCACAAGCCCGGGCCGCTCCATCTCTATGCCGAGAGGTACTTCGGACAGGAGGCCGGCGGAGAACCGAGCATCCGTTACCGTTTGGGTAGAGTGATAGCCCAATCCGTGGGAATACCCGATTTCGATCAAAAATATATAGTAGAGTTCCGTGCCGGTACGGTGGCAGACTTCGTAACCCTCAACAAAAGAGGTATCATAGTCGGTATCAATGCCGACAGGCAAGACCTGCCATCACCATGTCCGAACACTCTCTTCCGTTTGCCGAGAATACAGCCCGGCATAGAAAAACGTCCTGCATTACCTCAGGAATATACCGTGGCAGGCACGAAAGGAAAGCAAGCGGAAATCGCCGCCGCCCAAGTATTCCGCATACGTGAGAGCCTGATGGATTTGCTGACCGGTCAGGCTGAGAACATGCCCAAGGATGGAGCGGCTATGCAGCTGATGACGCAAGAGCTGAAAGCACAGGAAACTGCTCTGCTGGAATTATTCTATGGAAAGGAAGAGATTGCATGGGAAGAACGCTCATGGACTATTGAACCTAAAAACGATATAAAAGGACAAATCCTTTTTCGATTCTCTCCACTCAGAGGGGTAGTCGATTCGGACGATCTTTCGGGAGAACCGGTTAGTTTCAGCCTTCGCACCACGGACAAGGCTCCGGAAATGGACGAAAAAGAGGCGGCCAAGTATGAAAAGAGCCTCAAGGGTATCGTATACAATCTGCCCGGAGCCGCTCGCATTACATTGGAACACAACCGCAAGGTACTCTTCGATGAAGAGCTTCCTGTCACACAATTTGGCCGTAGACAGGCCTTAGCTCCCAAAATGTTCCGCGACAGGGGTCCGGCTATCCGTGTCGTATTCGATGAAAATACGGGAGCCATCCGTCAAATCAACGAAAACAAATAATAATCAACCATTAAAACGATTTCTTATGCTAAAGAATCACCCTAAAGGGTTAATCTCAGCTTCTCTCACGAATATGGGAGAACGCTTCGGATTTTACATCATGATGGGAATCCTGCTACTCTTCCTGCAGGCCAAATTCGGGCTTTCGGGCAAAGAAGCTTCAGTGATTTACTCAATCTTCTATGCTTCGGTATATGTATTGGCTCTCGTGGGAGGTATTATTGCCGACTCTATGAAGAACTACAAGGGTACAATCCTTGTAGGCCTTATCGTGATGGCTGCCGGCTATGTTATGCTTGGTATCCCGACTCCGACACAAGCAACAGGCATGACTCCATGGCTTATCTTCACTTGTGCGGCATTGGCATTCATTTCTTTCGGTAACGGTTTGTTCAAAGGCAACCTTCAAGCCTTGGTCGGAAGGATGTACGACAACGATACCTATCGTGACAAGCGTGATTCCGGTTTTTCTCTCTTCTATATGTTTATCAATGTCGGTGCCGTATTTGCTCCACTGGTAGCTGTAGCTATCCGTAACTGGTGGGTACAACACAATGGTTTCGTTTACAATGCTGACTTGCCTGAACGTTGCCACCAGATTCTAAATGGGACTCTTCCCGAGAATGCCAAGGCTCAGGTAATGGAAATGATTCAAGCTGCCAATAATGGTACTGCAGTTGCAACCGAAGGATTACAAGAATTTGCCTTGAAATATATCCAAGTATTCAGCACAGGATTCCACTATGCATTCCTTGCAGCCGTATTCTTTATGGCAATTTCTTTCCTGATTTATATCATCAATAAGCATCAATATCCCGCTGATCAAAAAGCTAATGCCGTAACTGAGGCTCATAAAGATCAAAAGCAAGAAATCAAGATGGCAGCCGATGAGATCCGCCAACGCATTATTGCTCTTTGCGCAGTTTTCGGTGTCGTTATTTTCTTCTGGATGTCTTTCCACCAAAACGGAGTATCGCTGACTCAGTTTGCTAAGGATTATATTGACCTAAGTAGTGTAAAACTCGATCTTGGTTTCACTTCAATAGTGGGAGCTGAAATGTTCCAGTCAATCAACCCGTTCTTCGTAGTAACTCTTACGCCACTTCTGCTCTTCATCTTCGGTTTTCTGAAGAAACGTAATATGGAGCCTTCCACCCCTAAGAAAATTGTGATCGGTATGTTTATCGCTGCACTTGCTTTCGTCGTGATGGCTATCGGTTCAATGGGACTGCCTACTTTCGAAGAGCGTAATGCAGGGGTAGAGTTTACGAAAGTTTCTCCTTGGTTGATGGTATTGACCTACATGATTCTGACGATTGCCGAACTCTTTATCAGTCCGATGGGTATCAGCTTCGTTTCTAAGGTGGCACCTCCCCATCTCCAAGGTATTATGCAGGGCTTGTGGCTGTGTGCTACGGCTGTAGGAAACTCACTCCTGTTCGTGGGTATGATTCTGTACGAATCGCTTTCTATCTCTGCTACATGGATTGTATTTACCTGTGCATGTGCATTGTCCATGCTCGTTATGCTCTCCATGGTTAAGTGGCTGGAGCGGGTAGCGAAGTAATATACGTCTGTTAAGACCGACGCTTCCTGAGGCTGTCTCATCTCGATGGGGCAGCCTCTGTCGTTTTTTGCTTGAGCGGTAATAGCGTCATGGCTGTGGGGCGATTAGTTTCTATTGCCGGAGCTTCTTTCTACTTTTGTCGCGGATGCAGACAGGAAAGGATCTGCTCCGTTCCCATATATGATTCAGACGATCGAAAACAGACTGATAAACGGTGGCGAACCAACTTTTGAGGAAGCCCTCCTGCTGGCTTCCTCTGCCGATAAGGAAGCACTCTACGAGACAGCACATCGGATCACCCGACATTTCATGGGCGATAAGTTCGACACTTGCTCCATCATCAACGCCAAGAGCGGCAACTGTCCAGAAGACTGTAAATGGTGTGCTCAAAGCCGCCATTATGCCACTTCGATAGAGAAATACGGACTTCTTTCGGCCACTGTTTGTGCCGAACAGGCCGCTTATAACAGGCGGCAAGGCATCGGACGCTTTTCTCTTGTGGCCAGCGGGCGCACTGCGTCTATGAATGAGATACGGCAGATGGCCGAAAGTTTTCGTACCATCAAGCAACGAACGGACATCAAATGCTGCGCCTCTTTAGGGCTGCTCTCGGAGGAGAAACTGCAGATATTATTCGACAACGGGGTGACCACCTACCACTGCAATATGGAGACAGCTCCGAGTTTCTTCCCCTCCCTGTGCAGCACGCACACGCAGGAAGAAAAGCTCGCCACCATCCGAGCTGCACGCCGTGTGGGAATGCGTGTATGCAGTGGCGGAATCATCGGCATGGGGGAGACGATGGAGCAGCGGATCGAATTTGCTTTCTTCCTGCACAGCATCAATGTCTACTCCATCCCGATCAATATCCTGCAGCCGATCCCCGGCACTCCGCTGGAGAAGACTCCGCCTCTAAGCGAAGAGGAGTACCTCACGACTGTGGCACTGTTCCGGCTCATCAATCCTCGAGCTTTTCTTCGCTTTTCGGGAGGACGGGCACAACTAAGCCCCGCCGTTCAGCGTAAGGCTATATATATAGGTATCAATGCAGCCATTACGGGCGACCTCCTCACCACGACGGGAAGCAAAGCCGCTGAGGATATGCAGCTCGCGAGGGAATGCGGATTTCAAGTGACTAACGATACAGACTGGGAGGTAAGCTATGACCATTGACGAAATGCTGCGTTTGGATCGCAACCACCTTTGGCATCCCTATACATCGACTATAGATCCATTGCCCGTATTTCCCGTGAAGCGGGCCGAGGGAGTACGCATCTATCTGGAAGACGGCCGCGAACTGATCGATGGCATGAGTTCGTGGTGGGCAGCCATACACGGCTATAACCATCCGCGACTGAATGCCGCCGTAGAACGGCAGCTTCGGGAGATGAGCCATATCATGTTCGGCGGTTTCACCCATCGTCCGGCCGTAGAATTGGCCGAACTGCTTCTGAGCATCCTGCCGTCCGAGCTGAATAAAATCTTCTATGCCGACAGCGGTTCCGTAGCTGTGGAGGTAGCCATGAAAATGGCTCTCCAATATCAGCAAGCCTGCGGACAGAGCAGGCGTACCCGATTCGCCACGATCCGCTCGGGCTACCACGGCGATACGTGGCACGCCATGAGCGTATGCGATCCCGTCACCGGTATGCACGGCATTTTCTCGGGAGCCTTGCCCGTACAGTATTTCCTGCCACAGCCGAAGAGCCGCTTCGGTGGCGAATGGCTACCGGCGGATATGGAGCCGCTCCGAGACCTCCTCTCCGAAAAGGGGGCGGAGCTGGCAGCCCTCATCCTCGAACCCATCGTGCAGGGAGCCGGCGGTATGTATTTCTACCATCCCCGGTATCTCGTCGAAGCTCGCAGACTCTGCTCCGAAGCCGGCGTACTGCTGATATTCGATGAAATAGCCACCGGATTCGGCCGCACGGGCGAACTGTTTGCGCTCCGGCACGCTGCCACGGTGCCGGATATTCTGTGTCTTGGCAAGTCATTGACCGGCGGCTATATGACCCTCTCGGCTACGATCACAACCGAAGCGATAGCCCGGACGATATGTTCGGGCGAAGCCGGCTGCTTCATGCACGGCCCCACGTTCATGGGCAATCCGTTGGCGTGTGCCGTAGCGGCCGAAAGCATCCGCCTTCTGCTCGAAAGCCCTTGGCAGGAACGAGTCAGAGCCATCGAGGCACAGCTGCGCGAAGAGTTGTCACCGGCCATTTCGTTCGATGGTGTGGCCGAAGTACGTGTCCTCGGAGCCATCGGCGTAGTGGAGATGAAGCGGCCCGTGGATATGGCCACGCTGCAGCAGCGATTCATCCGAGAGGGAATCTGGGTACGCCCCTTCGGTCGTCTCTGCTATCTGGAGCCACCCTTCATCATATCGCCGGAAGATCTTCGTATCCTTACGCACGGACTTCTCCGTGTACTCGGTCAGGATCGATCCATTTCATTTACCCGATAAATACAAGAATTATGTCCGAAACAAAAGAAAGACTCTGCATATACGCCGACTTCCCATACGAATTTGCTGTTTGTGCACCGCGTACCGACTGCCCCAAGCGAGAGCAGTGCCTTCGTGCCTCGGCCTACGACGGAGTATTGGCACGAGGCCTTCAGAACATAATGGTGATCAATCCCCTTATCCCCACTTCGGAACAAGGGTGCAAAGCCTTTGCCGACAATACCCCCGTGCTATTCGCCCATGGTATCACGCACCTCTATGACGAACTGCCGCACCACGCCGTGCAGTCGCTCAAGCATCGTCTCCTCACCTATTTCGGCAAGACCACTTACTATCGTATCTACCGCAAGGAACGCTACATCACCATCCAAGAGCAGGACTATATCCGTGACAGCTTTGTCCGGGCCGGATTTTCATCCGATCTGATCCGCTACGATGCGATGGTGTACATGTACGAACTGCAGAGCACCATGGTCAAGAGCGACTGAATCCTCCGGGTAGTACATAACCATCGACTATATGCCGATGGAAGTTTCACAGTCGAGAAACTATAGTTCCATGGCTGTGAAACTGTAACCGGCCTGCACTGCAAGAAAATTTTGCCGTACGGGAAAAAATTTGCTTGTCGCAGGAGAGTGTATATTCCTCTTTATGAGACCTTTGCACGGCG
>PVMJ01000009.1_pt1 | contig 91935 bp, 73 predicted proteins | sample 1853361 | NCBI WGS metagenome assembly PVMJ01 (sample SAMN08533506, study PRJNA380276) | Synthetic metagenome, whole genome shotgun sequencing project. | isolation source: mock microbial community containing genomic DNA from 20 ATCC strains | collected 2017 | reverse complement strand
TGCAATTGAAATAAGTTGCTGATTGTCTTAGAATGAAAGGTTATGCTCGTTTTAATTCCTGTATGGTGCAATTGAAATATAATATTACATAATGGCACACTGATGGTAAACTTGTTTTAATTCCTGTATGGTGCAATTGAAATCATGATGTACAAATATATCATGATCGTATACTACGTTTTAATTCCTGTATGGTGCAATTGAAATCCGTTACAAATATAGGCTTTTCTGTTTGAATGTGAGGAGTTTACGAGAAGGTGAAACCCAAAATTCAGACATTCATAGTTGTCGATGTCTGATTCTATGAAAAACCAAGGGGTGTGACGACTGATATATTTTATTGATTATCAATCATTTCAAAGATCGCCGGAGGTTAATCATAACAAAAGGCTTGATGAATTTGCTCGAATCGACGCTTCAAAAGATAGATAGCGGGAGCTGTATCGTGCTGTATTATAGAAATATATCCGTTGCAGAACGCTCTTTGCCAATTATTTCTTTTTCCAACCAACGTTCTTGTCTGGAAGAAAATATGATCAGACTATCTTCTTCTTTTTCCATAATTCTGGCTGCTCTACTCTTCAGCTCTAAGAGCTTGACTTCCGATATTTCCCCCTCGAACACAGAGTTCTGAATCCAATTCAGATATTTTCTGCACAGTTTTAGCATTTTGCCAACACGCTTTTCCCCGATATCGTACACTAAAATAATATACATTACCAATACATCTTAAAGGGTTGATACTCTTCGATCCCAAGAATGTCTTTGGCTATTTTGTAGCATTCGAGCTTGACCAGGTGCTTGAAACTGATGGAACGATTGAGCTTGCGATGTCGAATCGTTTCAGAAAGTCTTTCTTCGAAGGCTTGTACGAAAAGCTTCTTTCCCGATGGATTTAGGATACATTTATTGAGTTGCTTGTCGAAGTGTTTGGCCTGTATTATTCTCTTGTTCATGACTTTGAAGATTGTGCGATCTACCAATATGGGCTTAAACACTTCCGATATATCCAAGCATAGAGAGTATCGCCTCTCCCCGGGCGTATGTAGGAAGCTGATCGTGGGATTCAGTTGGCTTTGATGGATTGCCTTCAGGCATAGGGTGTAGCACATCATATTGCCGAAAGAGATGAGTGCATTTACCTCATTTTGAGGGGGTTGTTTGCTTCTCGCCCCCATTTCGAAAGGATCGATAATAAGGTTGAAAGCATCATAGTATGCTTGCCGGATATTACCTTCGATACCCATAAGAGCCTCTATCGTTGTCGTTTCCTCCAGGCGCAATGAATACTTGTCGATTAGCTCCATCATCGGCTGCATATCTTTTCCCCGATTGTTGTAGTAGGCTAAGTTTTTCTGCATATTAGAGGCTGCACCTTCAATAAACTTTCTGGCCAGAAACAATCGTTTCTTCTTATTCTTATATGCCGAAGCCTGTGCCAGGAGCATTTTTCCTGATAGCAAGAAGTCGCGAGGCATAAAAGAACCGGTGTAATTTTCGTAATAATCGAAAAAATGGACTGCGATGTCATTGCTCCCAAGGAAATTGTATAAGCTGCTATTGGCCCTCAAAGAGCCAAACACATAGAAATCGCTAATTCCTTCAACGGGAATGTAGCGGGCTTGTCCTGCTTGTTCCTGTCCGTTTTCTCCCTCTTGGATCGGGACAAAGCGGATGGTATTGTCTTTTCGGGACAATTCGCCGGGGTTAAATAGATAATATGTCTTTTTCATTGCTCTTCTCCCGAGAAGCAGAATTCGTAATAGCTACAGTTTTTACAGATCCCGGAGTCGATAACAGGAGGACAATCCTCGTGACTGATAATCTGTAGGATCTCCTGCTCGATCTCTCTGATCCGTTCGCGATCTATGTCAGAAAGAATCACTTCTTCCTTTTTTCGTAGAGTCGGATACTCCAATATCCCCGTTGCTCCCAATACCCCATTACGCTCCAATACATATAAGTAATAGAGTAGTTGGAGTCTGTGGGCAGGCGATATTTTGTTAGACTTTTTGACCTCGTGTACCACTCTGTTTTTTGCATCGTAAAAGTCTATCTTGATGCCGTCCAACTCCAATTCTTGGTATCGCTCCGGTCGTTGCTGGTACGTTGTCTCATGGATCAATTTCCCCTCGTACACTAAATCAGATGTATGCTCCATCGTAATACCTGCAGAGAAAAGCCATAGCTTTCTCCGACAAACCTGATGATAGTTGAAGTGCGTGCCGGTGATAATCATAAAAACTCAAGTCCTTATTTCTTTTATTCAGCCATAATAAGGAGTATAACTTTTTGTTCTTTGGGAGAACCCAAGCAGAGACACAGAAAAGGAGTATCTCTGCTTGAGTTAATATAGCTATAGCTGATTTTCGTAATCGAAAGCCTGCAGCATCTCAATAAGGCGTTTTTCTGCAGCATCGAGGGCATCGGCACTTTCGTTTTCCACTACTACATGCGCTGCGCAGGGAAGAGTAATGAAAAGCTCGGCTCCGGCCTTTTCGTCCACGATAGGTTTGGCTTTAGGCTTTTCGCTACCGTCATCTACGAGTTTGGCTCGGATTGCTCCTGCCTGCGCATTGGCTTTGTCACTGATCGCAATAGCAAGAGTCTCCATCAAACTGAATGTACGCGCTTGATTGGATGTGATGCGCCAATGAATAAGGGCATGTGCCAGTGCAGGAATAATCTTATCCCGTCCTGCCTTGGGCAGGACTAAACATTTGCCAAAAACTGTTTCGCTCTCCACCCATCCATTTGCTCGCAACTTCTTTATCGTTTCTGGATCTATTTCCGGATCATGCTGATTGAGCGATACAGAAAACAGTGTACGCAAATCGATCGCAATATCGTAGACGAAGAGGCCGGAGGCTCGTTTATTGTCCGGGATCCAATGCCGGCGAGTCAGAGTGCTTCCGGTATCACGCAAGAACGATTCTATTTCCTCTTCCGAAAGCAAACTGCTTTGCCCGGCTAAACGGACATTAACGGGGTGATTGTCCGGCCTGTCACTGCGGTCGAATGTCAGATTCTCTTTGCTCACACCGCAAAGCAATGGATGTAATGGGCGCATAGCCGATACGGAGAGAGGGCTACGACGTTTTTTCGTGATACCGTCTCCTGCACGCATCCAACCGCCGATGAGCTGATCGGCATATTCAGGATCACATGGTGACCAAGGTTCTTTTTGTGTGAGTTCTTTTTTTGAGGAAATCTCATAGTTGAATGTAATGGGAGCCATTTGCACATTGAGACAGTCGGTGAAGGCTTCCAACACGGATCGCTTTACTTGCTGTCCGCTCGAATAAGCTAAAGAACGGTCGTATTGGGCATCGTAATAGGTTTTTTGTCCGTCTTGTACGCAAAACACGGTGTGTTCTGCTCTTTTGAGACCTCTGAGATAAATGTATGGTTTCATATCTTGAAAAAATTATTGATTTATTGTTTGTTAATTACCGCGTAATGGAATCGTATCAAGGTGAGAAAATAAGGAACATTATCCGAAGGCATAAGATGGACAATCGATGCCATCTCTTCCAATTCCTTTGCAACTTCGGATTCTTCTACAATAGCGGTCAATCGTTCGATAAAAACCTTCTTGTTCGTTGCTTCCAATAGCAGTTTGATCGCATTGGTGCGACCGGTCCTTCCGGCTTTACCTCCGGATCCAAAGAGCTGTAATGTTTGGGCAAATTCTTTGGATTTTCCCCATAATTCTTCGTTGTTGAGCATAGCTAATAACCAAATTTGATATGTATTATATTGTATTGTTTGTTCTTCATTTCCTGCTTTGCAAACCGGTATCTTTCCTTTTCGCATATAATCGCTCAGTCCTTTCGGCTCCATGGCTTTTAGTCCGACAGAGCCTTCGCTGCAGGCTTTGGCAAAGCCGATGGCAGTACCGAACAACTTCACAGCATCCTTATATTTATCTGCGCCAAAGTATCGATCGAACAGCTCATTTGCCTTACGAATAGGCCATAAGACGAAAGGAATAAAGCCGATAGTCGTATTTGTTTGGCCTATGTTGTATATGTATCCCATCATCTTAGGGTCTTCGAAACGTTTGCTTATCGAGACCAGAAGTTGTGCCCACGGCAAAATCGAGACTTCCATGATACCGTCTTTCGTGCTGTATACATCGGAGAAGTCGAGTGAGCAGTCTTTGGAATCATATAGTTTTTTTATCCATTGTCCATTCCACGTATTGATTTGGTTGCCACGCATGCTCGGTGTCTTGTCAAGGTGTCGTCTGTATTCCTTCCACCCCTCGAAAATGTCCAATAGAAGCTCCGGCTTATTGAAAAGAATAGTCATTCCTCCTTGTACACCGACTCCTAAACCGGCCCCGATCCATGACAAATAACTTTCCGATGCATCTATTTCATTACGAGGGATAGATACCTGTCCGGATGTCGTGGATAGAGGATCGATAGAGGGATAACCAATGGCAATACTCGCATCGGCTATTCCCGAATCAATTTTTTCAACGAACTTCTCCAGACGTTCGGCTCGCCTTTCTGCTGTCTCGAAATGCTTTTTGCCTAAGATCATGTCTTTCCATGATATTTTGGGGTTTTCGAAAGGAGAATTACCCGCCGTCATCAAATACTTTTCTTGTCCGAAGAAAAGAGGATAGTAAATATCCAAAAAGAATCCTTTGGGGGCATAATCGGTGTTGTTCCTTTCATTGTATGCCTTCAAGAATATCTTCCCTATAACTGAAGTAACCATGTCTTTTTATTTAGAATATCTCAAAACTTTTGTAGTATCGCGAGTCGGCAAATTCTTCCATCAACCCCAATTTTGAATCGTATGCTCTGTCAGGGATGACGAAAGGATGTGCACCACAGTTCGTAGCGACTAATTGCTTGAAACGAATACTCTGTGGAACAGGAATTTCCAAGGGTGTTCGATTGATGTAGTTGCCGTTTTCGTACTCTTCCCGATCGCTTTCCATGATGCAGCAGGCCGAGTTTATATCCAGTATTTTGAATAGGGCTGATTTCGAATTGTGTTTTAGTTCTTTCATAACCCATTCACCATCCTGAAAAATGGTGTGCATATTAATATCGAGAGCCATCACCTCCGGATAGACCGCATCCAATAACTGCTGTACATCAGCCTCATGAAGTACTTCGCAGTGGGGAAGAGAACTGTAGCTTCGCTGCAGAATTTCAAGCTCATAAGGCAAAGCTTCCTTTTCGTTTTCGGGAGGAGCTATTACGTAAATAGGCTTCGTTTGCCCGATCGTTTCCAAAGAACGTTTTCGATTGATGCGGCCAAATCGTTGGATAAGAGCATCGATGGGAGCACATTCGGTAAGCATCATATCGAAGCTAATATCCAAACTAACTTCCACGACTTGAGTCGAAACTACGATGCAAGGCCCTTGACATTGATTGTATCGCTCTTTCAGTTCCAGCTCCAACTGAGCGCGATGCCCCCTTTTGAAGCGACTATGGATAAGAAGAGTCGGTATAGCAGGATACTTCCCAACGACCTCTTGGTATAGCTGCTGAGCTCTTTTGACCTGATTGCAAACCATCAGAATTTTCTGACTCTGTTCTATGGCTTTTTGTATGACGGGTTCGACATCTTCCATAGAGCCGGCTTTGTGAATGGTGTGCCGGTCAAATCCCTTTAGGACTTCTTTCGGCAGCTTCACCTCGTACACGGCAGTTTCACCGCCTAATAGTCGGAGCAGTCCGGTATATAAATCCGTGGGCATTGTAGCTGTCCCAATGTGGATCCTGCATCCGAGTGCAACCAGTATCTCCACTATTTTGAGCACCATGGCTTGGGTCTCTTTCCGGTAGGTATGTATTTCGTCCAAAATCACATCACATCCTCGAATATCCAATGCCGTGACTTCATATCCTTTAAGCCCAAAAGCCAGTGCTGCAATCTGATGAGGTGTCAAGACCTTAATCGAGGCACCCACGTGACGGGAAAGTATTCGCTCGTAGCCTCCATTCAATTTTAGAATAGAAGCTGCATGTAGCGGATAGATCTGAGCATCCGTATCCCGAAGATCGGCTTTCAGACGATCGTACATGGCATTGATGGAGGCTTGGAAAGGAAGTGTATAGAACACTCTACCACGGCAACGCCGCAGTAGGAAATCGGTCTTACCTGCTCCTGTGGGGGCTGTCACTAAGGTGTGTTGTCGCTCGTCATCGGCAGACAGAAGAGAGAGGGGATATAATTCGCTCCTCCTATTCCTGTAATAGGAAAGATCCGGAGTGACAAACAATTTTCTCAGTGTATCTTCCGTCTGTCCGTCCAAGCTGGAGGCAAAATGATCGGCAGCCATTAATAGCCCTTTCCACTGCGAACAGTTACGCCCCAATGAGCTACAGTAGTCTACCGCCTCTTGGTAATTGCTTCTGGCTTCATCCATCGTGATGGGATGAGTCTCCCATCCGAGTTCATGAAGAATGCCCAAAGCTTCTTGGCTCCATTGTTCAAATCCTTTGCTATGAAGTTTGAAGCATCGACTCTCATTTTCATCCAGATCCAATAAGCCAAGTTCTCGGCTGTCATTGCAGATGGACTTATGGTGGGCTGCTATCATTTCGATGATAGCCCGGCGATCTACTTCATCGGGCAGTAAGGAAATGAAGAATATAGAAGCGATTTCGTGACGAAAAACATCACCGCCAAGATTGTCTTCTGCCTTCAATCTGCTTTGGAAGATCGGGCTTGCTTTGCCTATGTCATGCAGATGTGCGCCTTTGCGAGCCATGTCCGTCGAAAGGCCCCAATGCTGCGCCATGACTTCGGCCGCTTTGGCTACATCTTGCAGGTGTTGTAAGAGCGGAGTACCATCGCTTTTGGCAAATATGTGTTCGTATCGGCTCATCCCTCGTTCGCTTGAGTCATTGTAGGATGGCCTCTCCTCCGATTTCTATCCTGCCGTACATGGGTGTATTTTCATCGAATCGGTTGAACCCCACCATAAAGGCATCCGGATAATCCTTTCCAAAACGAAGCTCAAACCCCGGTAGGGCATTGAAGGTCTCTTCGTCCATCTTCAGTATCTCTGTGTCCGGCAGTACAACGTCTTCATTACGACATAAACAAAGATGCTGTCGAGCTGCAATCACAGCATCTTCTTCTGACGTAAAGGCGAGGTAAAGAGACGGGTGTAGCATCACGCCGCGTTTGAGAATGGACTGCGGACGGGTGTACGTTCGGCCCTTCCCTTTGCCTTTGCCCTCCCATGCCTGAGTTTGCGTTTTTTCTTGTTGCACGCTCATACTCATACATGAGAGTTTATGACGGGCAATCTTGTGTATACCTTTCTTTATGAGCATTTCCGGGAAAAGCTTCTTCTCCATACCCTCTATGATGGATGGTGTCAGAAACTGTTGGCTATACGTCTCTCCATCACGTACTGCAGACCAAGGTTTTATATACCCGAAAGGCCCTGTATAGTGTACCACGAAAAATATCTTGTCTTCCATGCTCTCTCATTTTATGGCACCGAAGCCGATGCCGGTTGAGTTGCCGATGCCCGCGTTCCATGCGAACAGCTTGGTCTCGGCATTCCCTATTATGCGGATGGGACACCAACTGGCTTTGTTTTTCACTCCCCGGTAATCGATAAGCATCACCTTGGCTTTCCCCTGATCAGGGACAAAAGATGCGGTGGCAGTAGGGTCATCGATTCCTACCGCCTGAAGTTTTTTACGAAGATTTTCTGTCAGTAGGGCATTGGCTGCTTCGTCCGTATAGACTATATGGTCGAACCCATTGTCCTCGCGCCAACGCTTCAGCAGGATAGGGCCGGCAGGAAAGAAAATTTCGCGATCGGTCATGTCGGGATCTTCGATAACGGTCACTTCCCGGACGCAGAGGCTTTTGAACATTTCGGGATCTTGACGAATCCCTGCCAGCATACGTCTGATAAGCTCCGGATCATGAGCACTGACAAACATATTGGCCCAATCGGTAAAGAGAATACTGTTGAGTTCTGACACGAATTTGCCCCCATTGAGACGGGAAAATGAGTAGGAGATGCTTTTGCCGTGCATATCGTTTTCTCCGAGCCATTTTTGCAGAGTGCCGACGAGCAAATGTTGGTGAGAAAAAGAGACTAATGAATCGTCTGCCTTGATGGATAGTTCTATTCGCATGTGGTTATAGCTTATAATATATTTAATGGCCTAAAGTTACTCTAAAAGCTGTAATTAATGCGTATTTTTTATGCTTATTTGCGAGGAAATCGGATATATAGCATCCATCGTTCCGAGGAATTTTGCGAAAACCGCACTGAAAATAGAAAAGGGGCGAGGGCGGGGGTATAAAATACGAACCGAAAATGCTCCGATTGTGGTGCGTGTTTTCTGAAAAACCGGAACAAGAAGTTTTTCGTTGTGGCGCGAGAATTTTTTATTTCTCGAACCACAACGAAAAAGTTTACGCGCCACGTTTTTCGGGGGCGCAGACACAGAGAAATCGGTTCGTGAATGAACCGGGTATAACGAGGTGTGCCTTATCGCTTTATGTGAACCATTAACAAGAGATCAAGACAGCCGTAGCAAGTCTGTCTTTCAGGTATTTCATCTTGTGAATAGAGAAGGGATAATATCCTCTTTCGGAGTATTGGGTAAGTGGGCGATTCGAGGAGGTTCGATCATAAGCTCCTATGATTAGAGATACTTCGGTTTTGAGATAATGTTAGCGAGACCCGAATAGAGCCAATCATGAATAAAAGGTTTATCCCAAGATGGAGATTCCTACATGGAACTCTCTCCGATTGCGATAGAAAGGGAGTAGGATATTAACGCGATAGCATATCCTTCATCACCGATTGCAGCATTACTTTGGCCGCTATAGCGCGTTGGTCGGCAAGTGGGGCTTCGTGTCCATAGACAATCTTGTCGCCGGCAAAATCGTAGATGGTAGTTCCTTCAGAAGTCGCCAAGCCTACTAAACCGGGGAAGGAGAAATAAGCGAAATGGGGGCTGTTTCTCCGAAAAACATCTTTGGAGAATACGAATTCATCATGAGCAAGCCCTAATTGGGCCAGTAGCGTGGCAGGCAAATCGGACTGCGACACTACCTCTTCGAAGCGTATCGGTCGTAAGATGGCTCCTCCTGTCCACAGCATCACAATCCCATATCGGCCGGGCTGATCGGGCATAGCTTGGTCAGCAGGATAGGGGTAGCCATGATCGGAGACGGTTATGATGAGTGTATTCTTCCATTGAGGAGACTGCTGCATACCACGTATATAGTCGCCAAAGCAGCTGTCCGTATAGAAAACGCTATTGAGATACGGATCCGGATGATGCTGAGAAGGGACATCGAATGGTTCATGGCTGGAAAGTGTGAGGAAGCTGTAGAAGTAAGGTTTCTTTTCTTTCTCCAATCGCCGACAATCGTCCAATAGGCGTGGGAAACTGATATGATCCGGCGTACCCCATTTGCTCAACCTCGTTTTGATCGGAAAGCTGCTAACGTCCGTTACCTCGTCATATCCAGTGGCGTATAGGTAGCTACGGACATTTGTAAAGTCAGCATCTCCTCCGTACAGGTGGTGGGTGCTATAGCCGACGGTGCGCAATGAAGCAGCTATGCCCGGCAGGTTGCGCACCTTATTGGGGTATTTGATGATGGATGAATTCGGCTGCGAAGGGTAGCCACTGAGCGTGGCTACTGTGCCTCTGTCTGTTCGAAAGCTGCTTGCGAAGGCTTGGCTAAAGAGAATCCCATTCTGTGCCAGCGAATCAATGCAGGGTGTATGTCCCGGGGTACCACCGAGGCATCCCACGGCATTAGCCGAGAAGCTCTCCAGCAGGATCAGTACAATGTTCGGCCTATCTGTACTCAATATCCTCTCTGTGCTATCAGAAGCCGATTCCCTTACTTCGCTTCCATCCGAACAACCGTATAAACGAAGTTGCTCGAAAGCTTTGATACAGTCTTCTTCTGACAAAAATTGATAGTTCGAATAGTCTTCTTCGCTATGCATGCAGGTATATAGAAAACTGAAAACAGGATTGACGGCAACCTGATTGTGTAGCTGCTTGGGACTGTGAAAGACGGATCCGACATTGAGCGTAGCCACTCCCACACCTCCTCTGATCAGGAGGAATAGGAAAGCTCCACCCACAACCGGTTTCCATATGTCGGCGATATGCGGATGTGCAACTACTTTTGTCGGAAAGTACCTACGGTGAAATCGATGTAGAACGAAAGCCGGTATGCAAACGAATACAACCGTGATCAAGAGACCGATCAAGAGTTGCGGTGCTGTAGCACTGGCCATGGCTTCCTGTGGCTGGCGTAGATAGAAAAGGGGGGTGGCATCGAGGCGGAAACCCCAATACCCGAAAAGCATCAGATCCGCCGTGTAGATCAGCCCGACAAAGAAGCTTATGAGTGTGTAATAATGCTTAAGAATTTGTCTCTGTATTCGCCCGATTTTCTTTTCTCCCCAGCCGGCAATGGCATTGATGCCGGCGAACAATAGAGGAAGTACTGTCAGGTAAGCTGCTACGGCTGCATCGTGCCTGAGTCCATACAGGAAAATGGCCGCAATATCTCCGCTGGAAGTGCCTATCCCGGCAAGCTGGCCAGAGTAGACGAGCAGGAATATGACTTTCTGAAAGAGGAAATAGAGCAGAAATAGAACAAATACTCCTATTACGTAGCAGAAACCGCTTCTTTTCCGAAACAAAAGCTCTCCTCGTTCGAACAACGTCTTCATATGTCAGGCTGTCGGACGCTTTCCGCGCAAGAAGAAGGGGCGTGCTATCGCCCACACAATCCCCAGCTGGAGTAGTGCCAGAGCTGTCTTGGCTATAGCTTCTGTGATGTGCAGGCTCTTCGGATCAAAACGAAATTCTATTTTATGACGCCCGGCAGGAACCTCCAGAGCACGGAGTATATAGTTGGCACGAATGATCGGTACAGCTTGGTTATCGATAGTCGCTGTCCAGCCATGAGGATAGTATATCTCGGAAAATATGCCCAGCATGGGTTGTGTGCTCACAGCTTCGTACACCTGTCTGTTCGGAGCATATTCTTTCAGACTTATAGAGGCAGTGCTATCGGTCAGAGCCGGTAGCCTTTTGAGCGATTCGGAAGAGAATCGTTCGTCCACGACAGCGATGTCACGCGTCAGTCGATTGCTGTCCAAAGCCATCATTTCCTCATTGGCATTTCCTACCCAGCGGATACTGCCGGCCGGCCATGCCGGACCGTAAGCGTCCGGATTCAACATGGGAGTGGGCCGGTTGTTTTCTCCGGGGACTATGATATACTTGGTGTTGAGCATATTGACTACTTCGCGATTGCCTTTGCTCAGTTGGTGTTCGATCAAATCCTGATAACGCTGGAGTTTGGCAGCGTGGTATCCACCGATGCTCCGGTGCCAGCGGCTCGTGGTGGCATCATTATAGGTGTCCACGGTGAGATTCAGAACGCGGTACCCGAGCGACTTGTCTGCAAGGATTTGCTTGTCTGCTTCTGTCAGAGGTGCAGCACGTTGGCTGACGAGTTCGGGATCTATAAAATGCTCATCGTTCAGATAGCGTTTGTCCACCGTCCATAGATCGACCAGCGTGATCACGGCCAAAGATACCAGTAGAGCAGTTGCTTTGAGTCTCTTTTGAAAGAAGAGCCACAACAGAATGCCGCATACAGCCAATATGCCGAAGCTACGCCATGCATCAGAAGCTAATATGCCCGAGCGAACATCCACGAGGGTCGTCTTGATAGCTGCTGCTTCAGGGTGACCTGCTGCTTCTCGGAACATAGCTTCCTCCTGCCCGCTCAGCAAACCGAGCAGGGAGGGCACAAGGGCAAAAAGAAGCGATGCCCCAAGGGTCAGAAGTGTAGCTGCAACCCAAGCAGTACGTTCGCGCTTAAGGAGGGGTTTTCCCTCTTTGATTATTTTCGCCAAAGCCATAACGGCCAAAGCCGGAATCGTAAATTCGGCGATCACAAGGATGGACGATACCGTGCGAAACTTATCGTACAGAGGAAAATGGTCGATGAAGAAGCTCGTCAGCCACATCATATTATGCCCCCAAGAGAGTAGAATAGACAGGATGGTGGCTGCCAGCAAAGCCCACTTGACAGGCCCTTTGACGATAAAACAACCCAAGACAAAGAGAAAGAGAACGAAAGCTCCTACATATACAGGCCCTGCCGTGAATGGTTGGTCTCCCCAGTAGCGATTCATACGAGCTATCGCCTGAGCATAGGATGGATTCACGGTTTCCATCACCTTTTCGTCATAACCCAAGTAACCGGAGGATCCTCCTTTAATATCGGGGATAAGGAGCGACCAAGTCTCGCCTATACCATAACTCCATTGTGTGATATAGGCCTTGTCCAGTCCGCTTTTATTCTCATGCGTCACTTGATCCGTGGGTGCTCCGCTCTGCTTGAGCGTCAGTTCGCTACCTCCACGCATGGTCTCTTTGCCGTATTGGTAGGTGTGGAAGAGGTTGGTACTATTCACAGCTATACCCACCAGACCTGCTATGACGACTACTGCCGAGGAAAGGAAGAAGTGTCGGATTCGTTTTGTTTGAATGGCTTCTGCCAAGAAAGCCAACACCATGAAAAACATGACGAACAGGAAGTAATAGCTCATCTGTACATGATTAGCCAAGACTTGCAAAGCCGTGAAAAAAGCCATCACGCTACCGCCTGCCAACCACCTCCCATTGTAGATCCAGATCATACCGGCAAGAGTAGGAGGAATAAAACACATAGCTGTCAGCTTCCATATATGTCCGGCCATAATCAGAATCAGGAAGTAGGAAGAAAAGGCCCATGCGATGGAGCCTATGACTGCCGGCAAAATCCTGATTCGAAGCGATCTAAGGAAAAGAAAGAACCCTCCCATCATGGCAAAAAGCATCCAGGCATAGGTGCCTAATAGATAGAAAGGCTTGCGCAGGGTCAGAACATCCTGTATGGTTTGGAGCGTATGGGTAGAGGGATAGCTTGGCGAAATCTGGTACATAGGCATCCCCCCGAAGAGACTGTTGGTCCAATAGGAGTGTTCTCCTGTCTGTGCCTCCCAATCGCGTACGTCCTGCGCCGTACCGCTGGCTCCCGCTACGTCGCCCTGGAACAGTACACGCCCGTCGAATGAGGCGGGATAGAAATAGGCCAAAGCGAGGGCTATGAAAAGGAGTACGACCGCAGCATAAGGTAGGATTTTGCGCCAATCAGGCTTTGTCTTATCGGTGGTGGTTACGGTTCCGGCAGCAGCTGTCGGCTTTTCGTTTTCTTTCATGATGTCGTTTATTTTTCGGTTACAAAGTTAAAAAACCATGTGATTGGCTCGGCCTACGACCAACTGCTTCTCTGAACGTTGAGCAGAGAAGTATCCTCCGCACATTGTTATTGTATGCAAGAGGTCAGAAAATGAGCAGTTCAAACCTTGGAACAAGCTCTCTCCTATTCTATATACATATCTGAGGACAAAGCGAAACCATTGAGGAAAGAGGCAGCATCCATTTGTTTCTTGCCGGGCATTTGGAGCGAGAGTATACGTATGACCCCTTTGCGGGTCATCACGTCGAGGTTTTTCTTGTCCCATATGATGGAGCCGAATCGGCCTCTGTGTCGCGGTTCTCGTTCTATCACTTGGGTACGGTATATTTTCAGCACGATGGACTCCATCCCTGGACGATGAAGCTTGGTCCAAGCTGTAGGGGCAGGCGATATGCTGCGGATGAAATTGTGTACCTCTTCAGCCGGTTTGTCCCAATCGATACGGCAGTCGTCTTTGAAAATCTTCGGAGCCGGTCGAGCACCAACATAGCCCGGAAGTTGCTCCTGTGGTATGGAGACGGGTTCTCCTTCGAGAAACAAGTCCACTGTGTGCACCAATACGGATGCACCGAGAGTAGCCATACGTTCGTACAATTCGCCGAAAGTCTCTTCATGTCCTATAGGCAACTTCTCTTGCAGCAGTACTTCACCCGTATCTATCTCATGCCGGAGGCGGAAGGTGGTAACTCCCGTTTCCGTATCGCCATGGCGTATCGCGTGGTTGATAGGGGCTGCTCCTCGATACATGGGCAGCAGAGAGCCATGCAGATTGATTGTTCCCATGGGGGGCATTTGCCATACGGAGCGAGGAAGCATACGGAAAGCCACTACGATTTGCAAGTGCGGCTGATAAGTCCGTAGTTCATCGAGAAAAGATTCCTCGTTCAGATTGTCCGGCTGGAGAATAGGCAGACCCAATTCCTGTGCGTATAGTTTGACCATACTGGGACTTACCTTATGTCCTCGACCCATAGGCTTGTCCGGCATAGTGACCACAGCTTTTACTTGGTATCCGTTTTCGACCAAAGCTCGGAGTGCCGGAACAGCAAAATCGGCCGTTCCCATAAAAATCAATCGTAGTTCTTCTTTCTTCATCTGATTGGCCGGGCGACTCCATGTACCGTCCCTCCTGCAATAATACTAATTTAATCCCTATGTCCCAAGCAGATCGTAATAAAGACAAACACTTCTGCTTCGTTCTAAGAAAATCTTCCGAGCATATTGAATAATCTCATCCGGCAATTATACTTTCCGGTGCTGCGATAACATACAAAAATGGAGCTGTGCCGAAAAACTATTTCAACACAACTCCTTATTTTAGCGGTATGGACGGGACTCGAACCCGCGACCCCCTGCGTGACAGGCAGGTATTCTAACCAGCTGAACTACCACACCGTTATTACCGTACTACTCCGGGGAAAACCTTAGGAAACTCCCCTTTTGCAGTGCAAAGATAGTAAGATAATCTTTTCATGCAACTTTTTGGAACAAATTGTTTCAGAAGTATATTAGAATAATAGGCATAAAAACGAAGTCGCCCGACTTCCTTAAAAGGAGGTCGGGCGATCGATTCATACTCTGAGACAATTACAGACCTATATTAAAAGTGTCTGCACAAAGTCTCCGAGTCCAAGACAGAATTACTTTACAGCGAGTTTCTCTACGTAAGACTTGCCGTCAACGACAACCATGACTGCATAGTAGCCGCCCTGAGCCGTGTAAACAACTGTGTTGCGACCGGCTGCCAGACGACGACCGTTCATGTCGTAGATCATAGCTTCGCCTTGGCAAGTTACCGTGATCGTCTTTCCAACAACTGTCAGCGTGTAAGGCTTCTGAGCCGTTACGTCTGCCACTCCGTCAGGAATATAATCCACACAAACCTTCGGAGATACGCCGGCTGCGTACTTAACCTCTACGCAATACTCATGAGATTGTGCACTCATTCCTGCATCGCGGTAGGTCGTTTCGGTCAGACCTTCCTTGATCTTCGTGCCGTCACGATAGACTGTATAGGTATAGCTTGCAGGTGAATCGTCTTCGACTTCCATATCAGTTCCATCTCCCATTCCGGCGCGACGCATCGTGAAGGTGTACTTCTTGCCTGCTTCGAATGTGAAATCGTCATAACGTGCAGGCTGGTTGCCTCCATCTCCTGCGATCCACATCTTTCCGGATGCAGGTTCCGGGTTCGTAATGCAATAGTCGTAAACACCACCGGGGATTACAACTTCACCCTGTCCTGTAACGATAATATTCTGTGTAGTAACAACAGGATCGGCATTGGCCGGGATCAAATACTCGAAGTTCGCACTGTAAAGATTGGAAGAAGCTGTTCCGGTAAAGAGAGGACCGGTTGCCGGAATGACACTTCCGAATGTATTGTGATCGGCATCCAACAAGAACTGGTAACCCGTATTGTCTCCCCATACGTTGTCTGCTGCGAGCACAACCTTGGCTTCGTTGGCACGTACATCGTTTGCAGGTTCGATCGTAACGAAAAGACCGTCTCCGATCCGTTTTACTTCACGAGAACCTTCTGTCTTTTTTGCGCTCGGGGCTTCCCACTTGAGAACCACGTCGCCGCCATCCGGTTGTGCCTTCAGGTTCTTTACAGGATTGAACTGAGTCGGATTAATAGTTACGTTTACGCACTCTTTCGGAGATACGCCGGCTGTGTACTTCACTTCCACGCAATACTCATGATTGCCTGTAGCTACGCCGTCTTCTTCGAAGGTCGTTTCGGTCAGACCTTCCTTGATCTTCGTACCGTCACGATACACCGTGTAGGTATAATCGGTCGGGGTGGGGCTGCCACCCATGGTGAACTGAATATCATCCAAAAGAATGTAGTTCAAATCCGAGCAATTGTAGTGACGGAAAGCAACATACTTCGTGCCCGCAGGCAAATCTACCGTACGCTCGATCCATACACTTTGAGGTTTGGCGCCATTGGCTTCCGTGGAAAGACCGAATCTTGCTCCGCCCTTATTTATTCCGTTAGGCGTTTCTTCGAAAACAACCGTGAAGTCTCCGGCGTTCGTGCCCGTCTTGGAGATCATCACCGCATAGTGATCCCCGGGAAAACCGTCGTTGACTGCATAGTAGTACTTTACCTTCGTTGCGCCTGTAACATCCTTTGAGATGAGATAGTTATCAGGATTCAAAGCCATTCCATTCCATGAGAAAGAGGCTACTACGTTGGTGCCGCCATGAGCTGTCAGCCAGTCCAATTGTCCGGAAGACAGACAGAGCCAACCCTGACCATCGCCATCGGCATCGATAGTAGTCCATTCCGCCGGTGCCTCTCCATGAGTAGAAGACTCGAACGTTTCCGTGAAGTCTGCGCGCTTGCCGTTGGCCTTGATCTCAACCTCATCAAGGTCGATGTAGAACATATCCGTGCTTTGGAAGTGACGGAAAGCAACATATTTCGTACCTGCGGGAAGGTCTACCGTCTTCTGGCGCCAAGTACCCTGTATACGACCACGAATAGCTTCCGGCGAGCGAACACCTTTTGCCGTAATCGTCTCTTCCAACAAAGCATTCGTGAAGTTGGATGCATCGTTACCGGTCGAAGATGCATACACCGCATAGTGCTCGGATGCATAATTAGCATCCTGTGCGCATACCCAGAAAGTCAACTTACCTCCGTTAGGCAAATCCAATGCCGGTGTTATCAGATAGTTGTCAGGGGTAAGAACTCCTATACCACCAAGACCGAATGACTCTGAATATACACAACCATTGCTATTGTAGCCAGCGATTCCGGGAGCATTTCCAGGTTTCCAGCCATGCCCGTCACCGTCTGCATCGATCGTCTTCCATGAGGCAGGAATACCATTTTCGAATGATTCGGAAAGTGTTGTTGTTCCCGGATTCGGATTCGGATTCGGATTTGGGGTACCATTAGGTGCATCCCACTTAAGCGTTACTTTCTGGCCGACTGCACTACCGGTCAGGTTCTGTACAGGAGCAAATTCATTGGATCCTTCTACCGTAACGTCTTTACATACCTTCGGAGATACGCCGGCTGTGTACTTAACTTCCACGCAATACTCATGATTGCCCTGCAGCTACACCGTCTTCTTCGAATGTCGTAGCCGTCAGACCTTCCTGGATCTTCGTGCCGTCACGATAGACTGTATAGGTGATAGCTTGCAGGTGACTCGTCTTCGACTGTCCATATCAGTTCCATCTCGCATTCCGGCGCGACGCATCGTGAAGGTGGTACTTTCTTGCCTGCTTCGAATGTGAAATCGTCATAACGTGCAGGCTGGTTGCCTCCATCTCCTGCGATCCACATCTTTCCGGATGCAGGTTCCGGGTTCGTAATGCAATAGTCGTAAACACCAGCCGGGGATTACAACTTCACCCTGTCCTGTACCACGATAATCATTCTGTGTAGTGGGAACAAGCAGGATCGGCATTGGCCGGGATCAGATACTCGAAGTTCGCAGCTGTACAGATTGGAAGACAGCTCGTTCCGGTCAAAGAGAGGACCGGTTGCCGGATGACACTGTCCGAATGTGATCTGTGATCGGCATCCAACAAGAACTGGTAACCCGTATCGTCTCCCCATACGTGTCTGCTGCGAGCACAACCTTGGCCTCGTTGGCGACGTACATCGTTTGCAGGGGTTCGATCGCTAACGACAGAAGACCGTCTCCGATGCGTTTTACTCTGCGAGCGGGAAGCTGGTCTGCCTTCGTTTTGCGGCTCGGGGCATCCCACTTGAGCGTTACTTTCTGACCCTGCGTTGTAGCAGTCAAGTTGGAAACAGGGCTGGTAGGGGTTAGGCTCACCATTAGTGTTGATGGTCTTAATAACCGTCTCTTTGTTGTAACCAACTACTGTAAGGGTAAGCGTGCTTTCATTTGTCAGACCTGTCAGATTGATTGTAGCTGTTCCATTTTCGACAACTGCAGAACCGAACATCTTTCCATTGGCTGAAATGGTAGCAATAGCACCATTATAATCGCAAGATACGTTGACTGAAGCATCCGTCAAATTAATCTGAGCCGGAGCCGTAACCTGCATTTCGGTCGGGACAAGTGTACGAACGAGCAGCGAGGGGTCGCCGAATACAGTCCATGTGTCGAGCATATTCTCACCATCCTTTTTATACTTTTCAACCATAGCAAACATACCGTTCATGGTGACACCACCGAAAGTACGCTTGATGTTGTTCGGGTGTTTTTCGCACAGAATTTCGTTCATCTCATCCTGCCCGCGCATAGGAGGTGCCCAATACTGGTCGATCGTAGACGCTATGATAGCAACAGTACCTGTCGGCTTACCATCTTTTTGTGCACGCATCAGGGCTTCTGCGAAGCAAGGCATGCTGAATAGGAAATCGCCATTCACACAAGCTACGTCGAAAATAAACGGTAGCTGGTTGCTGTTGGTAAGCTGCTTCACATGAGTGGTGCCGAAGTGAGACGTACCCCAAGCTGTTTCGCTACCGTGGCCCGTATAGTTGACCAACGAGATTCCTCCGTTGAAAGCATCAATAATGTTTTTAGGAGTTACTCCCGGATCATAACATTTGATAATCTTGGTATAGCCATACTGGGTAAGCAGATTGGCGATTACATTCTCATGCTGGATATCACTTTCACCATTGTCTGCGGATGGGCCTCCTTCAGCCGAAGCAATACAAAGAGCCTGACCGAGCCATTTGTCTTCCGTGGTTATATTGCGCTCATAGTGAATAGTCCGATCGATTTGTGTCTTCAGATCCTCTTTGCTCTCACATGAGAAACGACCGATGAAGACTTCGTTGTAGTGGTCATTACCTACTATTTGTCCATATACCTGGTCGGATTTGATCCCCGGAGTAATTTTGGCAGGAATATCTTTGTGATCGCCAACCAAAAGAACATAGGTCAAATCATTACCTTCTTTCTCGTATTCTTGCTTAACGAACTGCTGAATAGCATTAGCTGTAACGGGAGAAGCAATATCTTCTGCCACTTTCACCTCGGTACGGAGACCGCGTTGGTTTTTCCAATCAACGAAATCTTTAATATCTCCCTCATACTTTTTGGCTACGATGACGATCATACGACCATTCTCCTTTTCTTCAACAGGCGTATAGCGCGTAGCTTCATAATTCATGAAGACGCTCTTATAGATATCTTCGAAGCCTGTGAAAGTGCTGTTCTTAACCAAGCTAATCGTATTCTGGCCCGCTTCAGCTGTTTCGCTCACAGCTACAACGATTTCCGTATAGATGCGGAGGGTCTTTGTAACAGGGTTATACTGGAGCGGAGCAAAGTTTACTACCTGACCACGTACATCACGCAGGATGAAAGGATCGCTCAGCGTAGCGATTTCGCCCGGGAAGAACTTGTCTTCATTATAGCTCTGTCCGTACACGTAGGGGATTTGATCAGGATTTTCAGCGCGAGAGATAACACCTTTAGAGGGAGCGATCAGCACATCCTTCTTTTCGATGAATTTGGAAGAAACTACCTCTACCTTCATCGCACGTGTTTCAGAAACGGCAAGAGAACGGGAAAGAATGGGCAATATAGGCGTACCCTTTCTCCGAGATATTGACACCCTTCGGTGAAGGTAGGCACCTGAGCTACCCCTTTGGAGGTCTGTACGTCTGTGAACTGAAGATTGTCCATACGGAACTGAACCTTTGTCACCGATTGCTGAGTGGATTCGAGCAATCTGACATTCGGATTGCGTCCCAACTCTGTCTGCTGCGCAAATGCCATTCCTCCTAATAAGGAAGAGCAAAGAGCAATCGAAACAAACTTGTTCAAGTTTTTCATTTTGATGAAATTAGAATATGATTTTACTGTGTAGTACCCCTTCTGTATTTATGCATTATAAAGTCTTCTTGGGAGACAAAATTCACATAGAAACCGAAAGAAATACCACAATCGCAAATATATGCACTTTTCCTTTAAACGCGAATCAAAATATGCATAATATATTGCCCAAAAGCTGTCATTCGGATTGATTGATGGCCTCATATTGGGTTTGCATTCGTCTACCGTAGACGGCTATTTGGTTGTCGTATGGAAAAGTCGTTTCATCCTTTTGATATGAGTCCGGTCTGCGAAGATTGCCTCCTTTGCCTTGTGTGCCATGAACTTCCTGTAGGTGCCGATAGGTCTCTTAAGAAAGTCTCACCTACTAAGCCAATCAGCTCCTCGATGAGCGTACCATATCTTTTAACCTCTGATATAAGGATGAACCGTTGGACTACGGATATTCTCTCTCTGATTTCAATGCGGTAAAACCTGTCTCTTCGATGAATTACGAACCGAAAATGCTCGGATTGTGGTCTGTAAATCCTGAGAAAACGGCGCGAGATTTTTTTCGCTGTGGTTCCAAAAATTTTTAATTCTCGCGCCAAAACGAAAAAATTCTCGCGCCACGTTTTTACGAATGCTGATCAGGTAATTTTCCGAACCAAAACGCAAAACAACTCCTGCCTTTTCAGTTGATCGATAATCCTCGAATGATCTGTTTTCAGATGCACTCTCTTTCTACTATCTTTGTCGGATTCGGAAGGCTTTTTCTGACCGATACCCTAATAATCCACTGATGAAAATATATCTGATGCGCCACACCTCGGTGCTGCTCAATGGCAATGAGCACTGCTACGGATTCACCGATGTGGACGTTCGAGACACCTTCGAAGAGGAGGCTGCGGCGGCTTGTGCCCGTCTCAAAGGCCTCGATCCCGAGGCGGTCTTTACCAGCCCTCTGCAGCGTGCGGCCAAGTTGGCGGCCTTTTGCGGCTATCCCGATGCCATCCGAGACGACCGGCTGAAGGAGATGAACTTCGGCGACTGGGAAGGCAAACCCTGGGAAGAAATTCTGGACACGACAGACATAGAAGCATTTTTCCGCCGCTACATAGACGAACCCGTATCCGGCGGCGAATCGCAACGAGAGCAGTTCGAACGCGTGCGGGACTTCATCCTGGAAAAGAAAGCTGCCGGTTATCGCTCCATCCTGATCTTCTGCCATGGCGGGGTGATCAATTGTGCCCGTACGCTGGTCGGACAATGCACGCTGGAGAGTGCCTTTGCCTCACTCCCTCCCTTCGGCTCTCTGACCGAATTGATCTTATAAGAGTCGCAGGGCTATCGTCTCGCAGGGCATGATACCCACGGGAGGCGTTGGTATTAAACAAATCGAACCGAATATTGTCATACGAGAAGCTATGAAGGAACCATCTCACGAAAAAACTCGATCCGACAAGAGGCAAGGGTTGAGGCCCCGTTTCTATCTCTATTGGTTGGGGATCCTGATTTTCGCAGCTGCTTTCACCGGCATGCTACTGGAGGATTTCAACTCGGAAGGCAGACCTGCCGGTTTGGAGCTTTTCTTCCATATCAGTGGAGCCGTGGCATTTTGTTTCGCTCTGGCAGAGCAGAGTGCCGTCTTTATCGGCCACAAACATGGGCGTATCGATCGGGCCACGGCTATGCGTTATGCAGGCTTCATGGACAGAAACGGCTCGTGGAGTGCCTTGCTGATATGTCTGACTTTCGTTGCCTTCGGGCTGATGAAAATCGGACACGAAGTGACTAAGGTCTGGGATTCTGTACTCGGATGGCTCTTTGTGGTGGGCTTCGGCTATGCCGCTATCCGTTTTATCCTCAATCGTTTTCGCCGGAAATGACCGGAAAGATGCCCAAGACCAATGTGGCGCGCCTTCTGGATGCAGCGCATATAACGTACGAACTTATCCCCTACGAGCCGGACGAGAGAGACCTCTCGGCCGTCCATGTGGCAGAGCAGCTGGGCGAGGATGTCAGGCAGGTGTTCAAGACGCTGGTATTGCGAGGCAATAAGACCGGACTGCTCGTCTGCATCGTACCGGGCGATGAGGAGGTAGACCTCAAGCTGGCGGCACGGGCATCGGACAACAAAAGCGTGGAGATGATCAGACAGAGCGAGCTTCTTCCGCTCACGGGGTATATCCGTGGCGGCTGCTCACCCATCGGGATGAAAAAGGCTTATCCATCCTATATCCATCATACTTGCATGGCATTCCCTTATATATATGTCAGCGCGGGTGTGCGAGGTTTACAGCTTCGGATAGCACCGGCCGATCTCTTGGCATACACGGGAGCCGAACCGGCTTGCCTCTGCGGTGCTACGACAGAAGAAAAATCAATCATAAATCAAACCCTATAATCAAGCATGAACAAAAGAATCTTTACTGCGTGCATGGCTGTCGCCTGCATCCTGCCCGTTTTCAAGGCTGAAGCACAGAGCGATTACTTCTTTCGCTCGAAGAAAAAGAAGCCCGCGACGGAAGCTCCGGCTCAGAAATCCAAATTCGATCAGACCGTAGCCGGTGCCAAAAAGAGCGAAGGCCCTTTCACCGTTTATTTCACCAAGAAGAATGAGATCCTGTTCGCCATGCCCGACTCCGCATTCCGTCGGGAGTATCTCCTCAGCAGCCGTGTGGCCGCTACGAGCAATACGCGCGAAGCCGTGGCCGGACAGATGAGCACGTCTCCTTTCCTGATCAAGTTCTCACGTGACAGTATCAATGTCTATCTCCATACGCCTCAGGTAGGAGCTATGGTCAGAGAAGACGATCCTATCGTACCTTCATTCAAGAAGAACTTCTTCGACCCCGTTCTCAAGGCATTCCCCATCGTGGATACAAAAGACGGCAAGGTGCTGATCGACGTAACCAAATTTTTCCGCGAAGACGAGAAGAGCATCACGCCTCTGACGATCCTGCCACCCACGATGCAAAATGCCAATGTAATCAAGGGCATGCTCGACCCGACGGCCAGTATCGTGACGGAAGTCAAGAGCTTCCCCCGAAACGTGGAGATCAAGAGTATGCTCACCTACAAGACTCAGCCCTATTCCGAGCCCTACACCCTGATCATGCAACGCTCCATCCTGCTCCTCCCCGAGAAACCGATGCGTATGCGTTTGCAGGACAATCGTGTCGGGATATTCAATTCCTCTCGCCAATACTTCAGCACCGATAAAGACAAAGTGGAGTCTTTCAAGCTGATCCATCGCTGGGATCTCCAGCCCAAGGACAGTGCGGCCTATATGCGTGGCGAACTGGTAGAGCCCGTGAAGCCTATCATTTTCTATGTGGACTCCGTCTTCCCCGACAAATGGCGTGCTACTATCAAGCAGGCTATCGAAGACTGGCGTATGGCTTTCGAAGCAGCCGGCTTCAAGAATGCCATCATCGCCAAGGACTATCCTACGAAGGAGGAAAATCCCGATTTCGATCCGGACGACATTCGCTTCAGCTGTTTCAAATATGCCACAACGACCACGGCCAACGCCATGGGGCCGAGTTTCGTAGATCCGCGAAGCGGCGAGATCATTTGTGCAGATGTGATCTGGTATCACAATGTATTGTCTCTCGTTCACAACTGGCGTTTCGTACAGACGGGAGCCGTGGATCCGCGTGTTCGCAAGGCTGTATTCGACGATGAAGTGATGCGCGAATCGCTCCGCTATGTGGCAGCTCACGAGATCGGTCACACCATCGGCCTGATGCACAACATGGGTGCCAGCTACTCGTTCACCATCGAGAACCTGCGCGATCCGCAGTTCACCCAAAAATACGGTACCACACCGAGTATCATGGACTATGCCCGCAACAACTTTGTGGCGCAGCCCGGCGACTTGGAGCGTGGTGTACGCCTGACGCCTCCCATCATCGGTGTGTATGACATTCATGCCATCAACTGGGCTTATCGTCTCGTGCCCGGAGCCAAAACGGCTGAAGAGGAAAAGCCGACACTGAACGCTTGGATCGCCGAGAAGAAAGACGATCCCATGTTTACCTTCGGAGCACAGCAGTTCCCCTATACCATCGACCCCACGGATCAGACCGAGGATCTCAGTAACGATCACTTCCGTGCCGGCGACATGTCCATCAGCAACCTGAAGATTATCGCCAAGAACATGGACAAATGGCTCCTCGAAAAGGAAGCTCGCTACGATGATCTGCGCGACATGCACGGACAGCTCATGTCCCAATACTACCGCCATGTGAGCCACATCATGCCCTATATCGGAGGAGTGGAACACTTCGAAATCCGCCAGGGCGAAGAGAATACGCTTTCCCGTCGCTTCATCACAAAAGACAAGCAACGCAAGGCCATGAATTGGCTCCTCAATCAGGCTCGCACATACCGCCAGTGGCTGGCCGAACCGGCTTTCCTCAACAAGGTAGAGCAGAACTCTGGGATGACCGACCTCTTGGGCAAGGCCATGGTGGCGGCTCTCTTCAACCCCGGTAGCATAGGACGCATATACGAAGCAGAGCAGTCCGGACAACCGGGTGTGTACAAGCTCACGGATTACGCCAACGAGCTGATCGATGCCATCTTCAACGTGAAGGGCAATCTGACCGATGCCGATCGTTCTATTCAGAACCTGGCCATCGACCTCATGTCGGCCCATAGTGGTCTCTCCACGGAAAGCAAGAATACGGCACGCCGTCTGTCCGAAGAGCTGGATGCCCTGTCGCACAAGCTCAGCGAGGACAACCTCCCATGTGCTCTCGGTTGTGGCGGTCACCACGCGGCAGAGGACGGAGCCGATTCCTTCTTCCGTCTTACGTCCTTCTCCAAGCAGGCCCCGAATGAAGTGATTGCACCCCTCCTACTGCAACAACTCAAGCGCGTGCAGACCATCTATCGCAATCGCAAGGCCACGGGCAACGCTGCCGACCGCTCGTTCTACGACTATCAACTGCTCCGTCTGGAACGCCTGATGAAGACCAACTAAAGAGTACGGGCTTCTTCGTTCCTCGGATATACAAGGGGGCTGTGTCAAAATCCGAAAAAAGGATTTTCCAACAATCAAAAAGACACAAATACCACCTTAATCATAAAGGAAAAACCGCTATCAAGTAGGATGATTTTGTCCATTTGGTAGCGGTTTCCCTATACAAATAATAGTATCCTTTACTCTAAACTGAATTTTGACACTTCCTCTTTTACGAACCGGAATCATCGAAATTCCGGGTCACGTTTTCCGGAAAACACGCGCGACTTTTTTTTCGCTGTGGCGCGAGAATTTTTTTCTTCCCGAACCAAAACGAAAATTTTCTCGAGCCACGTTTTTAGGAACGCATAACAGGAAAATTTTGGTCCCAAAAGAATATCGGGCAGCCACCTACTGTTCCGAGAATTTCTTTTGCGATAAAGAGGAATTATCCGGAAGCGGGCTATAATACATCGATATGGACGTAGAGATCTGTCGCTTTAGAGAGAAGACTTTGCGAATCAATCGATTATGATTTGTGCCACAATCATATTAGCAGTCTCAATCGGTTTTTTTGTAAGTTTGGAACATGTATAAAAGAGCATTGTTTTTACTCTTTTTGTCGGGTGTGCAGCTCTTGATCTTGGGCCAACTGTACGCGCAAGAACCGCGATTGGGTATACCGGACTCCATGTTGCGCCACGGTACCGTAGTCACCATGGAGCAGGGTGATACGGTGTACGACATTGCTTTGCCGCAGGTGTGGGTGAAACACAAGAAGTACAAGTCGCGCCAGCTGACACCGCAGGAGAGACAAGAGCTTTGGAGGCTGATTCGGGATGTAAAACGCACCTTGCCCTATGCCAAAATGATCGCAGCTACTCTGATCGAAACGTACGAATATATGGAAACGATGCCCGATGAGAAAAGCAGACAAAAGCATCTCAAGCGCATGGAAAAGGAGATGAAGCAGCAATACATGCCGGAGATGAAACGACTGACCCTCCGGCAGGGGAAGCTCCTGATCAAGCTGATCGACCGACAGTGTGCACAGTCGAGCTATCAGCTACTCAAAGCTTTTCTCGGCGGATGGAAAGCGGGATGGTGGAATCTCTTCGCCCGCTTCTATGGTGCGAGCCTGAAGACTCGGTACGAACCTGACAAGAATCCGGAAGACGCCCTGACGGAACGAATAGTTTTGTTAGTGGAAGAGAAAAGAATTTAACAAAGTTTCTTTGCCACTTCGGCAAAAAAGGCTATATTGGCCTTTGTTTTTCAGAGACGACTTGATTATGGAAAAGAATAAGTTACAGCTGGAGTATGTTTTCGACCGTGTATCGACACGTAGCCTGTGGCGTTATCTGAGTACACCGGATGGTTTGTCGGAATGGTTTGCCTACGATGTGAGGCTGGAAGACAACGGGGACTTCTATTTCCAATGGGATAAGAATAGCGGCGAAAAGGCTTCTGTCCTTGAACAGCGAGAGGGCGAAAGAATCCGTTTCCAATGGCATAGGGAACAGGACCAGAATGCCTGTTTCGAATTTGTCATCCATCACTCGGAATTGACCGGAGGGAAATCTTTGGAGGTTATCGACTACATTGCTCCGGAAGAAGTGGCCGATATGGAGCACTTCTGGAACAATCTGATCAGCAGGCTTCGCCTTTCTCTCGGCGCACCCGAATGATCTGACTCGAAGGATCCGGAAGCTGTCTAAAGCGGATCTACATCGAATAGGATGCGCACTCGCTTGTATTCTTGAGTGCGGGTCTGAAGTGTTGTGCGAATCGTATCGAGTATATTGCGCGTCGCGGATACGGAGGATGAGAGAGGAAGACGAAGAAGCAATTCGCGAATGAATGCGTTCCTAAGACGAGAGATGGGCGGCACCAAAACGGGGGAGAGACTCTGCTCCGGCAGATGGGCGGCCAAAGAGGCGGCATAGTCGGAAGCGATTCGCTCCACGAGGCTCTCTTCGCCTGCTCTGAACTCGATTCGTATCAGCCGGCTAAAAGGTGGAAAGAAAAGCATCTGTCTTTCCTCCAATTGTTTTCCGATAAAAGCCTTATAATCACCTTCTCGCAATAAATCCGAAAAGGAGTTGGCCGGATTGTTCGTTTGTACGTATAGACGGGAGGCTCCGCTCCTAAGCATGAGCTGATAGAGTAGCTGATAAGCTCGTTCGTAGGCGCGGAAATCCGGGAAACCCAATATGCTGTCCAGCTGGGTGACGGCTACAAGACCTACATGTTCGTTATAGACTTGCCCCTTGATCAGTTGCGTGCCAACAAGTATATCCACCTCTTTCGCTTCCAGACGCGCCAGAGCTTCGTCCATCTTCGTTCGGCTCATGGCCATATCGCTGTCCATTCTGAGGATGGAGACGGTGGGGAAACGTCTTTTAAGCTCTTCCTCTATTCTTTCGGCTCCATACCCCACAGGTTGCAGGCTGCTCGGCTCTCCTACGCCCGATGCCCGCTTGCAGGAGGGACAGATGCGCGGAAGGGGTCTGCTGTAGCCGCAGTAGTGGCAGACGAGCATACCGGAATGCTTGTGATAGGTGAGACTCACATCGCAGTGGATGCAACGGAGCTTTTCCCCACAAGAGCTACAAATGATATACGGAGCGAAGCCCCTTCGATTTTGGAGGACGACGGCCATTTTTTTTTGCCGAATCGTCTCTTCAATAGCTGAGACGAGGGGGAAAGAAAGTAGTTCACCTGCACCGACCTGTCTTTGACGGCGCATCTTGCCCATGTCTATGACTTCCAAATCGAATCGGGGGCGAACCCGATCGTCCGGCCAGGTGATCAGTTCACAGGCTTTGTGGCGCACTTGGTGGAGCACCTCGGCAGAAGGAGTGGCCGAAGCCAACACAACAGGGCAGTCGTGGATCCGGCCGAGTCGAGCTGCCACCTGTCGCGTATGGAATCGGGGGGCAGGATCCTGCTGTTTGTAGAGGTATTCCTGTTCCTCGTCCACGATAATCAATCGCAAACGACGGAATGGCAGGAAAAGTGCCGATCGAACACCCAGCACCACGCAAGGATCTTCCGTTGCGGCCAATCTGTTCCACACTTCCACCCTTTTGGCATCGCTTTCAAAGGCATGATAGGATAGCAAACAACTGCCCAGCCTCTCGGCCATACGTGTGGACAGAGTATCGCTTCCTCCTCGTTTGTTCGCTTCCGGAGAGAGGTACAGGACTTGGCCTCCTGAACGGACAACTTCTTCCGTCCATTCTAAGAGTTGTTTTTCTTTGCGTCGAAAGTCATGCGTATAGAGGAGAGAAAGAGGTTTTTGAGGTAGAGAAGCCGATACTGCGGAGTCTGTAGAACTCTCTTCCGATTGAATGGCTTTTTCTTCCTCTTGGGGCTGCTCCCACAAGCGGTACTCACCTCCGCCGGCCGAATACATGACCGAGTGTGTAACAGATTCGGATAGAAAAATCCCTTTCTTTTTCAAAGCGGAAAGGGTGACTGTAGCATGAGGATCGGACTCCGCCAGTAGCCTTTGCGGTATCGGAGAGGAATATGGGAGGGAGTGCTCTGTTATCAGCTCTGCCCAATGAAGCAAAAGGGCGGATTGCTTGGGAGCACGATGCAAACTATCCAGAAGCGAGGCAAAAGTCTTTTCCGTCCGGAAAGGCTCTGCCAGACGAACGAATACTTCTGACTTGGGCTTATAACGGCTTTTTACTTCTTCCTCCAGCCGTATGGCCCCTCGTTCGACCAAGGAGGTAAAAGCGCGAATCGCTCGTTTGCCGACAGCCTTTTGCAGGGTGTCAAGCGTGTAGGTTCGTCCTTTTGCTGACTCCAAAATATCGAGTAGCTCCTCTTCATCACGACTAAGCCGGCTGTCGGCTTCGAAGTCCGTATTATAATGGATGACGGTATGGCTCTCGGGTAGTAATGCTGCAGGCAGAGCAGCACGGAGTACTTCTCCCTGCGTACATATGTAATAAGCCGACAGCCACTGCCACAGACTCAGCTGTGAGGCAGTAACTGACGGCTTATCGTCAGGCAGGAAGAGAACCTCCTTGAATGAAATTTGCAGATTGGGACGTTTGTCGGACAGTCCGATGATAATCCCCGTATAGTATCGCTTGGCTCCGAAAGGTACTACGCAACGCATCCCCACGATAGCCTTCTCGGCTAACCCCTCGGCCAATCGGTAGTGAAAACTACCCTCAAGAGCCAAGGGAATGAGGACTTCGGCATAGCGCATAGCTATCTTCTCCCTTTCATCTCGGAGTCATGGCTATGATTCCGCTTTCAGATATTCGTGCATGGCAGCTGCTGCTTTCCGTCCATCGCCCATCGCCAATATCACAGTGGCTCCGCCACGAACGATGTCACCACCGGCAAAAACATCGGGGAGAGCTGTCTGATTGCTCTCATTGACGACGATGGTTCCTTTGCTTGTCACTTCAAGACCGGAAATAGTTCGGGGAACGAGCGGATTGGGCGATACACCGATACTTACAATCACTTCGTCCACCGGGATCTCCTCGATAGCCCCCGTGATCGCAACAGGACGACGACGACCACCTGCATCCGGCTCGCCAAGCTCCATCTTTTGCAGGCGCATCGCAGTCACTCGGCCTCGTTCATTGCCGATATATTCGATAGGATTGTGTAGTGTCAGGAACTCTATTCCTTCCTCCTTGGCGTGCTTCACCTCTTCCAATCTTGCTGGCATTTCCTCTTCGCTGCGTCGATAGACGATCATGGCACGTTCTGCTCCGAGGCGTTTGGCCGTACGAACGGAGTCCATGGCCGTATTGCCGCCCCCGATGACAGCTACATTCTTGCCCTTGAAAACGGGTGTGTCGCTATCGGCTTGGCTCGCATGCATCAGATTGACGCGCGTCAGGTATTCATTCGAAGACATGACTCCTACAAGGTTTTCACCCGGGATATTCATGAAATTGGGCAGACCGGCACCACTTCCTACGAATACACCGCGAAATCCTGCTTCATGCAGGTCATCGTATGCGATCGTTCGGCCGACAATCGTATTCGTCTCAAAGCGTACGCCCATCTCTTCGAGAAGATTGATCTCCGAATCGACTATACTATTCGGAAGACGAAATTCCGGAATTCCGTACTTGAGCACTCCTCCGATTTCGTGCAGAGCTTCGAATACGGTCACGTCATAGCCCAACTTGGCCATGTCTCCGGAGAAAGAAAGTCCGGCCGGACCGCTTCCGATCACAGCCACTTTGATACCGTTGCGAGGAGCCATTTCGGGAACTTTGAGTGCGCCCTGTTCGCGTTCGTAGTCTGCGGCAAAGCGTTCCAAGAAACCGATGGCAACAGCCGGTTTGTTCATTTTCGTATAGATGCACCGGCTTTCGCATTGCTTCTCTTGCGGACAGACACGTCCGCACACCGCCGGCAAAGAGCTTGTCTCTCGCAAAGTAGATGCTGCAGCCAGTATATCGCCTACTTCTATCTGCTTGATAAAGGTCGGGATATTGATACTCACAGGACATCCTTCCATACAGCTCGGTTGCGGACAATCGAGACAACGAGAGGCTTCGGCCATAGCGGCCTCGCGGGACAAACCGCGATTCACCTCTTCATTGATCTTGGAGCTACGATAGAGGGGGTCGAGTTCGGGCATTACAGCCCGTGGACGCGACATGCGTTCTTTATTTTTGAGCGCGTTGCGCAGCTCCTCTCTCCATGGTTCAGAGCGACGCAGTCGGATAAGTTCTTCTGTAGTCATGTCAATAAGGCAGAAAATAAGGTTATTCCATCTCTCGGTATGCGCCCAAACGCATGATCATCTCATCGAAATCCACTTGGTGTGCATCGAATTCGGGGCCATCGACACAGACGAATTTCGTCTGTCCTCCCACGCTTATACGACAAGCCCCACACATACCGGTGCCATCCACCATAATTGTATTGAGAGAAGCTATGGTCGGTATCTCGTAACGTTTGGTCAGGAGAGAAACGAACTTCATCATCACAGCCGGCCCGATCGTAACGCAGAGGTCTACCGTTTCCCGTTTGATAACGCTTTCCACTCCATCTGTTACGAGGCCTTTCGTCCCATAAGACCCATCGTCTGTCATGATGATCACTTCATCGCTATTGGCTCGCATTTGTTCTTCAAGGATAACCAGATCTTTAGTTCTGGCAGCCAATACGACAATTACACGGTTGCCTGCTTTGTGGAAAGCCTCCACGATCGGGAGCAAAGGAGCCACGCCCACACCGCCTCCGGCACAAACCACTGTGCCGACCTTTTCGATATGCGTACTCTGTCCCAGCGGACCTACCACATCCGTGATATAGTCGCCGACTTCGAGTTCGGCCAATTTCTTGGAAGATTTGCCCACGGCCTGAACCACTAAGGTAATGGTACCGCGCTTTATGTCAGCCTGTGCAATAGTCAGGGGGATGCGTTCGCCTTTTTCTCCAACGCGGATGATTACAAAATGTCCTGCTCTTCGCGATTTGGCTATACGAGGAGCCTCTACTTCCAGCTTGATCACATTAGCCGAGAAGTATTCTTTGGATACGATTTTATTCATAGTAACAGTCACATTTGCCCGCTGCTAACCGAAGCGTTCGGTCGCAAAGGTAAGAATAATCCGGGGGGGAGTAGACAGGACAAAGAAAAGGACACCTCCGTTGGAGAGCTGAGGGAGCGTGGCAGTCACATGGGAATACCATCGGGGGAAACGGATAAATATGGTAGTTTTGTCTGTAAATAAGTAAGCATAAACACCATAATGCGCATTGATATAATCACCGTGCTGCCCGAAATGATCGAAAATACACTCAACTGCTCGATCATCGGGAGGGCACAAGAAAGAGGACTGCTGGAACTGAAGCTGCACCAGCTTCGCGACTATTCCACCGATAAATGGAAACGTGTGGACGACTATCCATTCGGTGGAGAGCCTGGCATGGTGATGCAAGTAGAACCGATCGACCGGATTATCACCGAACTGAAAACCCAGAGAGAATACGATGAGGTGATATTCACCTCTCCCGACGGTGAGCGTTTCGACCAACCGATGGCCAATGAACTGAGTCTCCTATCCAATTTGATTATTCTTTGTGGACATTATAAGGGGATAGACTATCGTATCAGGGAACATTTGATCACTCGTGAGATTTCGATCGGCGACTACGTACTCACCGGCGGAGAGTTGGCCGCCGCCGTGATGACCGATGCGATCGCCCGTCTCATCCCCGGAGTTCTCAACGATGCCGGCAGCGCACTGTCCGACACCTTTCAGGACAATCTGCTGGCCCCTCCGGTCTATACCCGACCGGCCGAATATAAAGGTTGGCGAGTGCCGGATATTCTACTCAGCGGACATGAAGCCAATATCGCCAAATGGCGCCTTGAACAAGCTGTCGAGCGTACTAAGCGGTTGCGCCCCGATTTGATAAAAGACTGATCCCGCTCACCCCTGATTCTGCGATACGCTTATGAAGATGATAGAATGGCTCACAAGCAAACTGCCCGATCGGGCACATGTTCGCTCCATCATGTTCGGCATGAATACCCCCACGGGACGCCTCTTCGATATTCTCCTGCTATGCCTCATCCTTCTGAGCGTCATTGTCGTCTCAGCAGAAAGTACCGTAGGCCTGTCCCATAGCACGAGGAATTTTTTGCATTGGTGCGAGTGGGTTATCACCATTGTATTCACTATCGAATACATCCTGCGGATCTACTGCCTTCATAAACCGTGGCGGTACATCCTTTCCTTTTACGGCATCATAGACCTCATCTCCATACTTCCCTCCTATATAGCCCTTATCTATAGCGGAGCACAGGTGCTGATGGTCTTCCGCATCCTTCGACTGCTGAGGATCTTCCGTATCCTGAGCCTGAACAACCTCGTCTCGGCAGGCGATATGCTCGTGCGATCGATACGCGCCAGCATGGCCAAGATTATGGTCTTCATGCTTTTTCTTCTCCTGCTCGTCACCATTCTCGGCTCGGTCATGTACCTGATCGAAGGACGGGGCAATCCCAATTTTTCCAGTATCCCCAAGTCCATCTATTGGGCTATCGTCACGCTGACCACTGTAGGCTATGGCGATATTACCCCCGTCACGGCCGTCGGGCAGTTGGTATCCACGATAGTCATGCTGCTTGGTTATTCCATCATTGCCGTACCGACGGGAATCATTTCGGCCGAGATGACCAAATCCAATCGCACCGACTCCATGGTGGCTTTCGATACACCCATCCGCTGTCCGCGCTGCAACAAACGCATCCGCAGACACAAGGCCCGCTACTGCGACCAATGTGGCTACTCGCTTTTTACACACGGTCATACGGTAGTCCCCAACACCTGTAAGCCGGAAGGGGATACCGGCAGTAACGAATAGACGCCCCCTCCGATACCCCCTCTTTTCTTGCCACTTACAAGCAAAAGCCTCGCATTCAGCTGACAGGCTTACGGATCGGACTCCTTCCCGTACCCACCGTACTTATACCTGTACCGGTAATCGATACCGAGCAAACTGCCTGCAAAGGTGCTCACTTCTCCGTAAGCAATCAGCACGCTCGAATCGATTTCCCCCACGGGAGGGACAAAGAAGCCGATGAACAGCAGTAACAACCCGACCAAACACAAGAGAACGGCCAAGGTGAGGTGCACCCTTATCCTCCATTTCATAGCCGACTGTATTCTGCATGTGCATCGAAACAAGGACAAGCCTTCATCCATTCGTCGGGAGTAATGCTCCCGTCGTAATTGCGATCGTAGCTCAAGTCGCGATGGCCGACTATACTCGCCTGTGGGTACAGGTTTCTCAGTTCCATCAGCAAACGCCTCAGGGCGGTTTTCTGCTGCGGAGTTCGCGTATCGGCCGGCTTAGCCGCCGCATCCAGACCTCCCTCGTAGCAGACACCTATACTACAGTGATTGTACCCTTTGGCGTGTGCTCCCGGCTCTGTCATCGGACGCAATGCCTCCGTATCTCCATTGCGACGGATGTAGAAGTGATAACCGGCCGAGCGAAACCCTCGTGCCCGGTGGTCGCGATCGAGCTGAAGCGATGTATAGGTCATATTGGATCTTGTGGCCGAACAGTGGATGACTATATATTTGATGGTATTCATTGTTTTGGATGTTGATAGATGAAAAAATTAAACCCATTATAGAAAGACAAAGGCCGGAGACAAAAGCAAATTTCCTTGTCTCCGGCCTTCCGATTAGATTCCCGTCCCTGCTCGAATACAGGAGGAATACGGATCAGAATTAGAGACCGCCGCCTCCGCTACCTTGCTCACCGCCGCCCTCGGGAGAAACAGGAACAGAGGGAGTACCACCTTGCTGTTCTCCGGGACGAAGCATATTGATCCCTTTCAGACGAATTTGCCGACAGGCGCGGCGAATATCTCCACCGGGCAGAAAGAGCACCCGTGCTCGGCGGATATTTTCCACGGTAAATTCCTCTCCTTCTTTGGCGGCTTTGGAGCTGAGACTGATCCGGAAGCGACCCAATTCTCCCAACGAGATAGCCCGTCCTTGCTTGAGTCCGGTGATGACAAGGCCCGTTACCGTATTGATGATAGAGCGGACATCTCCCTCACTCACAGCGGAGATTTTGCTTGTCAGATCGCAGATCTCGGACAAATCCATATCTCCTGTTTTCAGGGTTTGGGCGTATCGAATCTTCGCCGGCTGTCCGTTGATCATCACTTTTCGTTCTTTTACTTTGAATGAAACTGCCATAATAATTTTTGTTGTTTAATAGATTGATGAAATAATACTGTCGGCACTTCGGTTTGTCGTTATCGGATGGCCATCCTTGCTTTCGTTCCTTTTTGCTGACGATGCAAAGGTAGAACGGCCGCTTTGTACCCGGGAATCGAACTGCATCCTGCGGCTGCCTGTGGTATCCTATGGCCGTCTTTGGCCTTCTTTTCGCTCGATTTCGCTTGTCGTGAGGAGCCGGATTGTTCCTTTTTATAGATGTACGATCGTAAAAACTTGGAAATAACGCACTCGATCTAAGCCCATACTAAAGAAGAAAGAGCCTCATAGGATCGGCAGTACGATCCCATGAGGCCCCAAACCGGATATCGGCAACGGCTAAAAGCGGTAACCTATGCCCACGAAGAAGTCACGATTATAAGCGTATTCGTTATTTCCCTTTTCTCTTAGAGCGGTCTTCGAAGAGGATTGCCTATTGTCATTCAGTCGGGGAATATCAGAACCTCCACCCGATACAATATCCACAAATCCATGTTCACAGCCTATCTGTATATAATAACGCTTATAGTGGAATGCGGCTATTATGTTTGCCCCGATGTCCCAGCGGATATTTGTTGGGCCACCAAGCGTTGGGCCAAAAAACTCTGTGCTGTAGTTGTTCGGCTTCCATCCTTCCAACTTCTGCCGATATGTACCATATATACCGTATGCAAGGAAAGGACCCGCTTCGATCGAAACCGCCATGTCATTCATCAGGTCGAACCGCATGCCGGCATTGATCGGCAGTTGCAGATAGTGCAAGCGAGTGGAAACCATCGTAATATAGGTACCAGGAACCATTTCGGGTATATCCCATTCGGTTTTGGAGCCCTTCATCGTATAGTTCAGACCCGGAGCCAAGTAGAATCCTCTTGATCCGATCATGAATTCGGCAGCGGCACCGACCCGCAGGCCGACATTCATTTTGGTGTCCCACACATATCCGCCTCTTTTCATGCTCTGATTGCTGCCTACGAAGTTGGCATCTACGCGAAGTGCCGGGCGGCTTTGTCCGATGGACATAGTGACCGAAGCAAGTAGCACAAGGGCTACAGTAAAAATCCTTTTCATTTCTATTCGTTTGTTTGTCGTTTTAGAAGGTCGATACTCCCCTAAAATTTTCCATATATGTACTGTTCAGGGAAGCCGAATCAGATACTTGCACAAAAATTACGAAAGGGGTACTTTGTTTCGTATCTTAATTTCCTTGCATCAACTTCTCTATCTCTTCGTAAAGTGCTTTCTCTGAAGAAGGGCGGGGCAGATTGGCGTGAACAAGTTTCCCCTTATTGTCAAATAGAAGATAACGAGGAATTAACATTCGGAAATCAGGTATTTTCAGCAATTCTTTTTCAGCCTTTGATGTAATGTAATAGTGGTATCCGGTCAAATCAAATGCGGAAAGATTGTTTCTCCAGTTGTCAGAGTTTTCCGGTTCATCAACGGAGCAATAGAGCATGGCAATTCCTTTTTCTTCCAAGAAGGCATGTAGTTGTTTGTTATACCCAAATTCTTTTTTACATGGTGAGCACCACGTGGCCCAAACATCCACTAAGACCCATTTGTCGGGGAAAAACCTCTTGATGACTTCCGGCAAGTTTTCTCCCACCTCTTTTCCCACCTCTTCCAGTTTGTCAAATTTATGGTCATAGAAAAATAATCCACGAGAATAATTTTTCCCACTTGGGTCGTTTAAGTCGATAAAAGAACGGAGCAGCTCCAAGTACCGGGAACTGCCAACAACTTTTCCCAATAACGCAACCTTTTCAACATATTGTGGAGTCGTTATAGCCCCTACGACAAAGTGAAGAAGTTGAATTTTGCTTATAAAAAGTCTTATTTGGACGTCATCGGGCAAATAGCAATACTCATGGAAAAATTCTTTGCTACCATCCCATAGTCCGATGTCAATCCTTTTTCCTCCGGCCAGATTTTTGTGCCCTCTCAAAGTCGCAGTTCCTGCATTGCGCAAACTCATTTCGCTTCCTTTATACATTTCCGCCAACGGACTATAGCGTTCGAGATAATAGAAATATAATTCTTTTGCTTTCTGCCTTAGCCTATTTGCTTCTTCTATATTACGAACTGCCAAACCTGCTGCATACAAAACCATTTGTTGCATTTCAGCTTTTACTGCACTCAAAAAAGCATCGCTAATATCCCCTTGCTTTTCCATAGAGAGAAAAGATTCCAACTCCATATCAAGCATGGAGTCAACCTGATCTATGAGTTCGGCCTTGCCTTTACCTGTCCTTAAAATTGTAAGATATTCATTGAGCCATCTGTATCCGGCAAAAAGAGTGCTATCCAATAAATAGAGATTTCCTGAGGCATTGTCTCCGGTGGCGCCAAAAGACCATTTGCCGGAACTGTTATCTGCAGTCAGGATGAGATGATCGCCGGGACAGAGAATAATCTTGCTTTTGGGGAAGAGTTGATTACCGGCAAATTGAATGCAGACACTCCGCTTGAGAGGGATACTGATCGTTACTTCTCCATTCTCGAAAAAAATGGGTGTTACCAGTCCGGCCAGATCGGAATCAGCAGAGCATGGGATATTTGTCCATAAAACCCCGCTGCCTCCATTCTGGGGATTTCGTAAAGTCAGCTTCGTTATGGGATCGACCTCTTTGTCTATTTGTGGTTTTGCTAATCCTTTTATTGTCGCCATAAAAAACACAGCAACAAGTGTCAAAAAAAGAGATGGCTTCATCATAATACAAAGTATTTGTGTTCTTTTTTGAAAGAAAAATGGGATGCCTATTTCTAATCAAAAGTACAGAAATTCCGACCGGATATAATCCAATTATTACCCACAAAGTAAAGATCGGACAGCATTCGGGCTTTACATTTTCTGTAAGCAGTACTTCGGAGAGTAGTTCTCGATCGGTCGGGACAGGTTCTGCCGATTGCTCCGAGCCAACGACCTGATGCTCCGCAAGCGGCGGACAACCAATACCTGACACGAGGCCTACCGATATGAAGACCTGCTCAATACAGAGCCTGGACCTGTACTCGGAAGTCCGAGAAAGTACACATCACGACTCCCTCCCTCTGCGAGGGTTTAGGCTCCAAAAATTGCCGGCTTTACAGCCATGAAAATGTGGCGTGCAATTTTTTACGTTTTGGTTCGGGAGGTAAAAAATTTACGCGCCAAAACGAAAAAATTCTCGCGCGTGTTTTCCCGAAAACACGAACCGCAATCGGGCCGATTCCGGCGCGATTTTTCATTTAGTCATTTGAGGTAGGAGGATGTTTTGCGCCCATCGGTGACTGTCTTTGGATAAGAACGAGGCGACTAAGTGTGTGCAAAAAATTACCTTTGGACAAAGAAATCAAACAGAGCCTCTTGGCTCGCACTCGAAGATGATCATTCAGGATATTATAGAAGCTATCGAGGCAGTCTGCCCGAGGGCTTATCAAGAGAGCTATGACAATAGTGGCGTGCAGGTGGGCGACACCAAGCGGGAGGCAACGGGTGCCCTCCTCTGTGTGGATGTTACCGAAGCGGTATTGGAGGAGGCCATTCGGCTGGGATGCAATCTCGTCATTGCCCACCATCCGATTCTCTTCAAACCGCTCAAGCGATTGACCGGCAGCTCCTATGTGGAGCGATGCGTGGAGCTGGCCGTACGGCACGGACTGGTGCTATATGCGGCTCATACCAATGCGGACAACGCTCCGCAGGGACTGAATGCGCTGCTCGCCGAACGCTTCGGCTTGCTGAATACGCGACCGCTGGAGCCGCTGCAAGGCAAGCTCTTGGAGCTGGTCACCTTCGTCCCCACGGAGTATGCCGATGCCCTGAGGCAGGCTTTGTGGCAGGCCGGTGCAGGCCGCTTGGGGCATTACGATTGCTGTTCGTTCAGCCATGCCGGCACCGGAACTTTCAGAGCTGCCGAGGGTGCCAATCCCTTTGTAGGAGCGATAGGCGAATTGCACCATGAGGCGGAGGAGCGGATCAGCCTCGTACTGCCGGCGTACAGGCAGGGTGCTGTGCTGCAGGCTTTGCACGCGGCTCATCCGTACGAGCTGCCGGCTGTCAGCCTGATCCCGCTGGCCAACGATCATCCCTCGGCCGGAGGCGGAATAGTGGGGGATCTGCCTTCGCCCATGAGCGAGCGGGAGATGCTGCTGCACATCAAGGAGGTATTCGGTCTGAAGGTCCTGTCCCATTCGGCTCGGAGGGAACGGCCGTTGAGGCGGATGGCTATATGCGGCGGTAGCGGTGCTTTCATGTGGCGGCGTGCAGCACAGGAGGGTGCAGACCTCTTCCTGACAGGGGAGGCGAAGTACAACGACTTCTTCGATGCAGGGGAGCATCTGCTGCTGGTTACGATCGGTCATTACGAGAGCGAAGAGGTGGCTAATGAGCTATTTATGCGCATAATATCGCAGAAATTCCCTACCTTTGCCACCCACAAATCATCGGTTGCAACCAATCCGGTAAACTATTTGTAGTTAGTTAATTGAGCATCATGGCTAAAGAAAAGATCATCGTTGAGAACGAACAGAGCGTAGAGGAAAAATTGGCAGCACTGAGCAAGCTGCAAAATACCCTCTCTGAAATAGATAAGATCAAGACTCTCCGTGGCGAACTGCCGCTGGAAGTACAGGATCTGGAAGACGAAATCGCCGGAATGCAGACTCGTTTGGAGAACTTCACAGCCGGATCCAAGCAGCTCAATCAGGCTGTAACCACCGAAAAGGAAAAGATCAGTACAGCCAAGACGCTGCTGGAGAAATATAAAAAACAGCTCGACGAGGTGCGCAACAATCGTGAGTTCGACAATCTCTCCAAAGAGATCGAATTTCAGGAGCTGGAAATCCAACTGTCTGAAAAGAAGATCAAGGAATACAACGCCGAAATTCAACAGCGCAAGACCGATATAGCTGCTCTGAAAGAGGTGCTGGAAGAGCATAGCGAGGTGTTGGCCGAAAAACGCGGCGAACTGGATACCATCATTGCCGAGACTAAGCAAGAGGAAGAGAAACTGCGCGAAAAGGCGAAGAAGCTCGAAGCCAAGATCGAACCGCGCCTGCTGACGGCTTTCAAGCGCATCAGAAAGGCTGCGCACAACGGCTTGGCCGTGGTGCCCGTAGAGCGTGATGCCTGCGGCGGTTGCTTCAACAAGATTCCTCCTCAGAAGCAGCTGGACGTCAAGCTTCGGAAAAAAATCATCGTCTGCGAATACTGCGGACGAATCATGGTCGATCCCGAAATGGGAGCATAAAGCTCTCCAAGAGTAAGAGGCCGGTGTAGGCGGTTTTCGCTGCCGGCCGATGCTTCGGGTTCACAGGTGCGGAAGTTTTCCGAGATAAGGTTCGGCTCTCTTCGGAGATGCCGGCAGGACTGATGAGAGAGGACGAGAGTTCTCTCTTTGTTTTATGGTAGCATTCGGCTTATTCGGATAAAGAGCCTCTTCATTTCCAAGAGAATTTTTCCATCGGCAGGATGGCCGGGCCGATATTTTCCCCCTGATATATTCACAACAAGATGAAGATTTCCCTGACAAACCGTGTCCGAACGACGATCAGAGAGAGGAAGCTCTTCCGAGAAGGAAACCGCCTCGTACTGGTCGCTCTCAGCGGAGGTGCCGACTCGGTGGCTCTGCTCTGCGTATTGCGCGAATTGGGGTATGAGACGGTGGCGGCACACTGCAATTTCCACCTCCGAGGGGTAGAGAGCGATGAGGATGCAGCTTTCGTGGAGGGCCTATGCCGTGATCTGGATGTTCCGCTCCATCGGATCGACTTCGACACGGTTCGTTATGCTCGCGAACGGTCGATTTCGATCGAGATGGCTGCTCGAGAACTGCGTTACGAATGGTTCGGACTGTTGCGGAAAGAACTGGCTATCGAATACGTGGCGGTGGCACACCATGCCGACGACAATGCCGAAACCATGGTGCTGAACCTCTGTCGGGGAACGGGAATCAGCGGCCTGTGCGGGATGCCCTATAAGCGGAACGATGGTATCGTGCGCCCCCTGCTGGATGCCACACGGGATGAGATAGAGGCTTATCTGCTCGACCAAAAAATCACCTATCGTACGGACTCTTCCAATGAGGATACGCGCTTCCGGCGCAATCTGGTCAGACACCGGATCATGCCGCTATTAAAGGAGTTGAATCCGTCGCTTCAGGAGGCGTTGCTACGCACTCGGGAGAATCTGGAGGGCGTTGCAGCTTTTTTCTCGAAGGCAACGGAGGATTTTCACAATACATTGAGAGCAACCGCTTCGATAAGCATTCGGGAGGTCAAAGAAACACCTGCTCCGTTTACGCTGCTGTACGATCTGCTGCATCCGTACGGGTTCAACAGGGATCAGATACGGGAGGTGGTCACGTCTTTGGACAATCCTCCCGGAGCTTCTTTTTTCTCTTCTTCGCATCGTCTCTTACGTGAGAGGGATCGGCTTACGGTACTTCCCTTATCGCCAAAGATGGAGGTGCCGGAACTGTTCGGCCTTAAAATCGGAGATTCTTTCCTCGATCTGCCGGATGGAAAGCAACTGAGTTGGCAGCGCGGTACCCCTGCCGATTTGGACTTGGAGGGTCTGCGGCTTCCGAATACCAAGCTATTGTTGCCTTTGGCATTTGTAGAATCTTTACAGGAGGAGCTTGGGGTTCGCCGTCCGCAACGAGGGGATCATATTCATCCTTACGGGATGAAAGGCTGCAAGACGGTGAGCCGTTTCTTTATCGATCGTCACGTGCCACGACGCCGGAGGGAAGAGGCTTGGCTCCTTTGCCAAGGAACAGAAGTGGTATGGATCATGGGCTATGCGGCTGATCGGCGATTCGCCATCGATGAGCTGTCGGATACGGAAGAATATCTGCTCTTCTCTTTCGAGCTATAGAGCTTGCTCGATGGCTTTTTCTCTTGCCCGGGAGCCTTTCTCCTTCGCATCCATCAGGATAAAATAAGCACGGTAAAGGCGGAGTAGGGTATAGGAATACTGTCCATTGAGACGTTCATACAAGGATTTGAGCTCGAATATGCGAGAGGGATTGGTGAAATAGGGGTGTAATTCGGAAACGATACCTGCATCTATATAGGCATCGGGAGCCAATCGTCCTTTCTCTATCAAAAGGGCAAGGTGCCCTTCGATGGTACTCGGACTGAGTTTCCGCTCGGTAGCGACCTCTTCTATGCTCATACCTGCCAGTAGCAATTCGAGCGTTGTCTCGTGGGTAGTCTTTTTCTTTTCCTTGGCTTTTTTCTCTTTACTCTTTCGATTGCCGGCGGCTGTTGGCAGGGCTTCGTCCTTGGGTGAAACGCTGCGTACCCATTCGGCTATCAGCTCTTCCGTCCGAAGTTCCTGTCTGCTAAGGCTTTGGCCGGCAGAGAGAGCACCGAAAACGGCTCGTAAGCGAAGCAGGCGGTACACGGCGGTATGAAGATTGTCCTGTAGCTCGAGCAGTTCTTTCGCAAACTGTTTGGCTTTTTTCAGCATTCCGACTTCTTGGATCGTGGAGGAAAGTTCGCCTGCTATGGCAGAAAGTTGTGGCAGGAAATAGTCCACGGCTTTGTCAATTCGCTCTTTGACGGCACCGAATCCAAGCGGAGACTGCCCCCAAAGGCCGGCAAGTTGCCGGCGAAAACGTCCGGCTACTTCCGCCATCGCATCTATCTTGGCCGATTGTTCGGCTGCTCTATCGCTATAATGGCTTTTGCTGCTCAGCTCGCTCTCCTCCCGATAGCTGAGACTGTGTTTGTGCCATATATTCATCAAGCTCTGCCAGTCGAAAGCCTCGTCGGATTGCTGCTTCCAATAGATAAGACTGTTTTCCTGCAAAGAAGTCCGGAGTTCTTTTTCGTCGGGCTTCGTCTGTGCATATTCGACCAGTTCTTGGGGAGTTTCCAACCCACGCAGATCGGGAGGGGAGAGCAGTATCATCCCTTCAGGGCCCGTCATACGTGACAGGGCTACGTAGGCCTGACCGGGAACGAAGACACCTTCCAGATCTATGGCGGCGTGTTCGAAAGTCAGTCCTTGGCTCTTGTGCACGGTGATAGCCCAAGCGGCTCGAAGCGGAAAAAGGCGGAAGCTGCCGATTACTTCCTGTTCGGGGGCATTGGTCTCGGGGTTCACGGAGTAGCGGACGTTGGTCCACTCGTGTGGCTCTACCTCTATAAGCTCTCCGCCGTCAGTCCGAACGACTACCGAGGAAGGAGAAAGGGAGTGGACTACGGCTATTTTCCCGTTGTAGTAGCGTCTAAGTTGGCGAGTATCATTGCGAACGAACATCACTCTGGCACCTTCTTTCAACGTCATCGTCGGCTCCAAAGGATATAGATGTTCCGGAAAATCGCCTTTGATGATCGCTTGGTAGGAATGGGGCAGTGCAGGTAAGGCTTCCAAAGCGCGTCGATTGATCTGATCGGCTTTGTGATTATGCGTTGTCAGCGTAATATAGCCTTCGTGACAGGTGCTGTCGAAAGTCGGATTCACATGATCCTTCAGGTAGGTCAAGTCGTCTGCCGGCAGACGATTGTGGCGCAGGTTGTTCAGCAAGGACGTAAAGCGTACATCTGTCTGCCGGTATATGGTTTCCAGTTCGAGGAATACCGGCGGATGCTGACGAATCACCATGGAATGAAAAAAGAAAACGCCTTGATAGATTGCTGACATTAGCTCCCATTCATGCGGTTTGACTACCGGCGGAAGCTGCATAAGATCACCGATAAACAGGACTTGTACTCCACCGAAAGATCGGGGATTGCTCCGCACGCGACGAAGAACAAAATCGATCAGATCCAGCGTGTCGGCACGGAGCATGCTGACTTCGTCGATGATGAGCAACTCCATGTTTCGAAGCAATTTGCGCTTCGAAGCATGCATACGTGTCTGTTTCCAAAAAGATGTTGGCGTAAGGAAGTTTACGCCCGTTGCACTTTCGAGAGATACCTCGTACGGAATGAATGTTCCCGGTGGAAGCTGTAAAAGCGAATGCAGCGTCACCCCACCGGCATTCAACGCTGCTATTCCGGTGGGAGCGGCTACTATGCAGTTTTTGAATGTGTGTTGGACTATATGGCGCAGCAGGGTCGTTTTGCCTGTGCCCGCGTTACCGGTAAGGAAAAGGTTACAGTTCGTGCGGTTGATAAAGTCCAGCACATATTCTTTTGTGTTCATGGAGAATTGTTTCAGGCAGACAACAATTATATCGCTTTGTCAGCCGCTGACATAAAATGTTCCTTACCCGAAAAGACAGAATAGGGGAAATTATCGACGCCTGCGGAAACGGCGAACGATGCTACGCTTAACAAAGCCAAGCAAGGCACTGATCAGCAAAGGACGGCCGAAGTCGGTAAGCTGCTCGATCAGATGGAGAGTCGGCCGGCCTGTCGGAGTCATTAGCTTGGATGAAGAGATCTGCTTCTTGCCGATGAGGAAGCGAAGTATCTTATTGCCAAGGCTGCCAGGATAGATCAGATGGGTCTCAACTTCTTCGAAAATCATGTCGCCATAATTGTTGCGTACATGATCCAAACAGCGAAAGATGTCCTTCTGGTATCGTTCTGCTTCCTTATCGCATGCGTCTCGACGACGCTTCAGTTCGTAATATGCTCGCATATCTATTTCTATTATCGGTTTGCGCGACAATCTTTTTGAGATCTACTTATTTGTCGGCTCTTCATCCTCTTCTTTTTTTCTTTGATGGCGGGCTACAATTTCCAGTACCTCTCCGGCCAGCCGTCCGAGGATATATCTTCTGATCAGATGCCGACAAAGGTATCCGATCAGAAAGAACAACAAGTAAATCCCTACTACAACGAAAAAGCCTCCCGTAGCTCCTATTCCGAGCCACCGCCCAAAGCCGAATCCTAAAGCTATGCTCAAGAATATCAGTATCAGGAATGACATAAGAACAGACATAGCCAGCAGAGCCAATTTGGCGATCAATCGAGCTCCTTCTTCGGCTATCGTATATGCTATGCTTTCGGTCCGAAGTGTCAAATAGCTATATATATCTTCTATTAGTCGTTTGAGCATTGTCTGTCTATCTTAGTTAAACTTAAAAGGAATAGGGATGAAAAACGAGGGAGAAACAGCCGGAAAGAAATAATACCTCGACCCGGTAGCAAAGTTATGATGACCGCACGTAGCTTGCTTTATGCCAAAAAATACAATTTCCCTCCGGAATATCCGACTTGCGCAAAGAGCAACACGCTACCCGCACAATCCAAGATACAAAGAGAAAAGGCGTGTAGATGGTATGCCTGGCACACGATCTACACGCCCCCGGAGTTATTCACTTCTGAGATCGTCGAGTACTTCGTCGTACTTGTCACCGATCTCTTCCACCATATCTTCGGTGATTCCCTTCATTTTCCTACGGTACTTCTGGTAGCGATTCTTGGCTTCATAATAGCCTTCCACCACGCTATCCTTTACTTTGTCGGCTGTACTGTTGATGTCTTCAACGAAGCGAGTACGCTTTTCACGATCAGCGAAATAAGCAGCGGCAGCCCCAATAGCAAGGCCCACTAACAGACCGAGAGAAAACTTTCCTTGTGAGCTCATAAAAAATCCTCCTTACTTTATTAAATGCTTTGAATCAATTTTGTCAGAAAACCAATTGCACCCGAATGATGAATCGTTTCGATAATTGTTCATCCGTAAAGATAAAAGTTTTTTCCGAATGAAACAATCACCTTTCCCCGACTCTGCAGTTTCTTCCGAATTGTAAATGCCACTTCATATTCATTGCTCCATTATTTTTACTTTTGTTTCTAAAATAGAATACGAATGGACAGAGCACAGTTGCGAGGTATGGGGGTTGCCCTGATTACCCCTTTCGACGAAAAGGGAGAGGTAGACCACGAATCGCTTCGACTTTTAGCGGATTATCAGGTAGCGGGAGGTGCCGACTACATCGTAGCACTTGGCACAACGGGTGAATCGCCCACCATCGAGGAAGCCGAGCGCTCTGCGATATTGCAAACAGTCAGAGAGGCGGTGGCAGGACGGTGTCCGATCATCGTTGGAGCCGGAGGCAACTACACCGAACGCCTCGTCAATCGGATTCAAGCCATGGACAAGACCGGTGTAGATGCCATCTTATCCGTTGCTCCTTACTACAACAAACCCACGCAAGAAGGCATTTATAGACATTATAGGACTTTGGCCGAATCTACTGATACGTCCATCATCCTCTACAATGTCCCCGGGCGAACGGGTGTGAATATTAAGTCCGAAACCACTCTCAGATTGGCTACAGACTGTCCGAATATCATCGGCATCAAAGAAGCTTCGGGCAATGTGGATCAAGTGCGTGCAATAGTGCTGGAAAAACCCGATCCTTTCATTGTCCTATCAGGCGACGATCATCTCTCCCTTTCCTTTATAAAGGAAGGAGCCGAAGGAGTTATTTCCGTGATCGGAAATGCCTATCCGGAGCTTTTCAGTCGTTTGATACATCTGTGTTTGGAAAACCGATTTGAAGAAGCCGAAACCATCCAACAACGACTGGAAGGAATGTGCTACCTGATGTTTGTCGATGGTAATCCGGCCGGAATCAAGGAATTGCTCTATCAAAAGGGTCTCATCCGTCACAATATACTAAGGCTGCCGCTTGTATCTGCATCGGACTCTACCTCTACTTTGATTGCCAGAGTTCGCAATCAGATCGAACAGCGGTAAAAAATTTTCAGCTTTCGTCCGTACTGCCATGCCCATCATTCCCTCTAAAGTCCTGTTTGTAACCGGAATAGACACGAATATCGGGAAAACCTATGCCACGGCTTTTCTTTTCGACAAGCTCTCCGAGTCAGGGCAAAAGGTCATCACCCAAAAGCTCGTACAGACGGGATGTGTAGGTGCTTCGGAGGATATAGAAGCACACCGTCGTCTGACCGGATACCCTACAATGGAAGAAGATGGTTTGGGACTTACTTGCCCCTATATTTTCAGTTATCCGGCTTCTCCTCACTTTGCAGCCGAGATAGATGGTAAAAGGGTGGACTGCAAGATAATAGACCAAGCCACTGAAACTCTCCTCTCTCGTGGCTACGATCGCATCCTTCTGGAAGGAGCCGGCGGACTGATGGTGCCCATCACCAAGGACTATCTTACAGCTGATTTTATAGCTGACAGAGATTATCCTATTGCACTCGTGACGAGTGGCCGACTGGGGAGTATCAACCACACGCTACTCAATCTGGAATTGTGCCGACATAGAGGTATTTCGGTCGAATCCATTGTCTACAATCTTTATCCTGCCGAAGACGACCGTATTATTGCTAACACCCTTGATTATCTCCGTTTCTATCTGCATAAATATCATCCCGATACGCAACTTATGGTGATGCCGGAACGGAATTGATTCGGACACACTACAACATATTAGGATCTTATTCCAAAACGAAAAAGCCTCCGACTCACCTTGTTAGGCAGAGTCGGAGGCTTTTTCGTTTCCGTTAGCTAAGGCTTACTTCAGCGTACCTTGCTGTGCTTGTTCGATCATCTTGGCATTCGGCAAGATATAAACCTCCACACGGCGGTTGGCCGAACGTCCGGCAACTGTGCTATTGTCTGCAACCGGTTCATGGCTCCCACGCCCTTCGGCTGCCATGCGCGACATACTCACACCCTGAGAATTCAGGAAAGAATATACGCTGGCTGCACGTCTCTCAGACAGAGGATCGTTGATCTTGTCGGAGCCGGTATTGTCCGTATGGCCTACGATACGAATATCCGTGTCGGGGTTTTTGTTCATGTTTGCAGCAAACTTCGTCAGCGCAGTGCGTGAGTTGGGACTCAGAGTGCTGGAGTTCGTCGCAAAGAGGATACCGCTATCGAAAGTAACCAGAATAGCCTCTCCGTCATTTACTGTCTGAATCGTAGCATCGGGTACTGCGGCCTCCAGTTCTTTTTTCTGCTTGTCCATCTTCTTTCCGATGAGAGCACCGGCTGCTCCACCGACTGCAGTACCGACGATGGCACCGACAGCCGTATTTCCGGCTACGTTACCTACTCCGGCACCAATGGCGCCTCCTACTCCGGCGCCGATAAGGCCGCCTTTTGCCATATTGTTCAGTCCGCAACCGGCGAACACGAGAGCCACAGCCAAAGCTGAGGCTACTACACTTGATTTCTTCATTGTCTCTTCTTTTTTATTCGTTTACACACGATGCTTTGTTCACACAAAGCTATCCCGTGAAGGGATCAATTATCTTTATTGGCAAAGTACTTCATAAACTGCATACGCTCGTACATCGTTGCCGACTTCACGCTCGCTGCATTGAGCTTGCCTCGGAATTCACTAACCGAATAATAGCCCTTTACTTGCATCCAGCTCTCAATGGTGGCGATCATTTCGGCCACGAATTGAGGTCCCTTTTTGTAAAGAACCGTACATATCTGAGTCACATGTGCACCGGCCAGCAGGCACTTGAGTGCGGCCTCACCATCATGAATACCTGTGGAAGAAGCGATGGATATGCCCGGTACCAATGCACTCACGATACCGGCATGGCGAATCGTATCTGATATTTCTCCTGCAGAGGTAAATACGTCTCCGGCCACCATCTGTACTTTGTCGATGTCGATGTCGGGCTGGTATGAACGATTGAAAAGCACCACACCCTTGGCTCCTGCCGCACGCAGCTTATCGACGAGAGATGGGATATTGGCAAAAGATTTGGAAAGCTTCACCACTACAGGGATTCTGATGGCTTTGATCAGAGAGCTGATAATATCCACATACATCTGTTCGGCTTTGTTGGCATCGAAGAAGAGATCGGTATTGAGTCGCATCACGTTGATTTCGAGAGCGTCGGCTCCGGCCTCTTCGAACTGCTTGGCAAAGTCCACCCACGAATCGGAGCGGAAGCAGTTGATGCTGGCTATTACGGGGATAGCCACCTCGCGCTTCACTTCGCGGAGGAAGTCGAGGTGTTTGGAGATCTCGTTGCTCTGTACATAGGCATTGATATAGTCTGCCGCCTCAGGGTAATCCATCGGGGACATCATTTGGGACATTTCTGCCTCGATCTGCTCTTCGAACAGTGATTTCAGTACGATGGCAGCAACACCCGCTGCTTCGAGATCTTTGATGGTTTTGAGGTTGCGGGTCAGTCCCGAACATGCTGCAACAATAGGATTTTTCAGGCGCAAGCCGGCGAACTCAGTGGACAAATCGATCATATCTGTTTATTATGAATTACGAAAAAGACCCTGCAAGCCTTCCCCGATCACTCTCGGCCATCTCTGTTTAAGACAGACGAAAAATACCCTCGACAACAGGGCTTCCCAGTGCCTCCGGCACATATATGCGAGATGCGGGCTACACAGAAGGTCTATTCTATTGATACTTACACTTTTGTTAGGATGAATACTTGCACAAAGATATAATTTATTTCACCTCAGGCATTAATCCAGGGCAATCGCATTAGAAATCTGATGATAGTATTTGGGAAGGTTTTCTGAGGGCGTTTATCTTTTGCAGCGCATTGAATGAGCTTTTGGATCTGCTCTTCAATCGTTCAAGAAAGAAGAGAGCTATCTTATGGATTATATTGACATTTTTGGCTGCATTGTCCTTTCGTCTGAGCGATCGATCTTCTCCGAGAATGACATCATGACAATGGTGCAGATTGTTCTCTATGGCCCAATGGTATCATGAGCTTACAGACTTCTTCGGCATTTGACAGATATTTCCCATATCCTTTCACAAAAGGCGAACCCCGATCCAAAAATTAAAGGGCTGTGTCAAAAAAACTATTTCAACACAGCCCTCTGCTATTGGTTTGTGACCCCGGTGAGGCTCGAACTCACGACCCAATGATTAAGAGTCATTTGCTCTACCAACTGAGCTACGGAGTCAATACCTATCAAAAGGTAAACCCTTCTGATTTTGACGCTGCAAAGGTATGCTTTTTTTGTTATGCGCCAAATGAATCCGAAAAAAATTCCTCTTTATGCGTTCCTGCATCAACAGTCACGATCTCATCAGTCTGATGCGAGGGCAATGTGTGGGGATTTCGTGCTTGTCTGTTGGCCGAGCCTGTAGGATGGAGGCGTTAAGGCTTCACCATTGTCGGAAAGTCTACGACTGACAGCCTCGGAAATACGAACCAGAAACGCTCCGATTGTGGCGCGTGTTTTTCTGAAAAGCGGCGCGAGAATTTTTTCGCAGTGGCGCGAGATTTTTTTCGCTCCCGCGCCAAAACCGAAAAGTTTGCGCGCCACGTTTTTGGGAAGGACAAAAGAGAAAATTTCCGCGCGTAAACTCATCCGACAGGGGATGATGCTCCCTACACATTCTTTTAGTAGGAGGAATGTCTGTCGGCTGTCTCTGCTTGTGGAGTTTCTTCCGGTCGAATAGACGAGGGTTGTCCTCTTCGATTATCGATACAATCATTGTATGGATTTTGCGTTTAACAGAAAGAGGTTCTGCGGATCCGATCCCAAAGGAAAAAGAACGAGGAGATCCTTCTCCGATGATGGAGCTGTGGAGCTTGCCCGAAGCTGAGAGGGATTCGGACAGAATGAGGAATATCCCCCTACCGCAGTAGACCATTATTCTCTATCTTTGGGCGCATAGCATACCTGTTTCTTATGCAAAAGAATACGAACAAGAAACCTTGCCAACAACGAAAAGCGAAAACTACAGGGTATGGGCTGGAGCGGTAATCAAACATTCTTCGAGCGAAGCCGCATCATGATGCGCGTTACCTTTATTTTCGCCGCCATGGTCATTGCTCTCCTTACGTTGTTTGCTTCGGACAGACTGATCGATAAGATGGCCGGCGAGGAAAGGCAGAAAATCGAGCTATGGGCACAGGCTACCAAGATCGTGGCCTCCGACGATGAAGCCGTTCTGGCCAAAGACCTTGTTTTGCAGATTATCCAATCCAACAATAGCATCCCCGTCATCCTGTGCGATCCCAAAGACTCTATTATTTCGTACAACAACATCGACATTCCGGCCGGCAAACCTGCCCTACCCTACCTCCAAAAGAAGCTTCGTTATTTCAAGGAAGGGTATCCTCCTATCCGAATAGAAATAGAGGCCCGTCGGCCACAATTCCTCTATTATTCCGACAGCCAAACCCTACGGCGACTGTTGGTATTGCCTTATATAGCTCTGAGCGTGATATTTGTCTTCCTCGGTATTTCCATCATGGCCTTGCTGGCTGAGCGCAGATCCGAACAGAATCGTGTATGGAACGGACTCTCCAAAGAGACTGCCCATCAGCTCGGCACGCCCATATCCAGCCTGATGGCATGGGTGGAACTCCTCAAGGCATCGGAAGAGGATCCATCTATCACCAATGAGATGGAAAAGGATATAGACCGACTGCGTATGATAGCCGAACGATTCCAAAAGGTAGGCTCGGAACCCAAGACGGAAGTGCAGGATGTCCGTCCGGCTTTGGGCAGCACAGCGGACTACATGCGCTACCGCGTATCGCGACAAGTGGACATAGAATTGAGGATGCCGAATGAGGTCATCGGCATAGCACTTTCGGCACCGCTGTTCAGTTGGGTGATCGAAAATATGATCAAAAATGCCGTCGATGCCATGAGCGGTAAAGGAAAGATCACGATCGAACTTAAGGAGAAAGGCTCGTATGCAGTAATAGACATTACCGACACGGGCAAAGGGATCCCCAAGGGGAAAATGCGCGATATATTCCGTCCGGGCTATTCCACGAAGACCAGAGGTTGGGGCTTGGGCTTGTCTCTGGCAAAGCGAATCATAGAGAAATATCACAAAGGGAAAATAAGCGTAAAGCAATCGGAGCCGGGTATTGGCACCACTTTCCGTATTCTGCTGCCGAAACAGACCGATCTGCCATAAGTATACGAACGAAATATGGAGCCGAACCGATCCTTTTCCGCCCCGTACTCCGGGGCTTTGATTTTAGAGTATATTATCGCACGGATTCCGGCAGAGAGATCGGTGAAATTCCCACCGTCGAGGAACTCCTGCGTAACGACAAGCTCAGAGAATCCAATCAAGAAATGATCGCTCTGAACGAATAGCAGTTGCTCTTAATATCCGCATCTCGCAGTATGCGTCAGTTCACCGAGGAAGATAATCCGCCTCCCTTTGCACTCGCAAGTCTGCATCTGTTGTGCATAAATGATTTACAGCATTATTACTACATTTACGGAGCTTAAATGTAGCCGGCCGGTGTCTTTCCCAATAGAAATGCACGGTGCAGCGTTATAAATAAATACAGGTTGAAGTCCGGGCGTGCCCATCGTTTCGACTTCTTGCTATTCACAATTGAAAAAGTAAAAAAAATGACATATAATGAATTACAACTGGAATTTGGAGCCGTTTACCGCAGAGGAACGTTCCCTCGGGACAATATTCTGTCGGGAGCTAAGGCTCGCGCCCGTAGTGGGGTGCCTATTGGCACGCAGGGGAATAGCTTCCGTAGAGGAAGCTAAGCGTTTCTTTCGCCCAAGATTGGAGGATCTCCACGATCCTTTCCTGATGAAGGATATGGACAAGGCTGTAGCTCGCCTGAACAGGGCGGTGGGGCGAAAGGAAAAAATCATGATTTACGGTGACTATGATGTAGACGGTACCACGGCAGTGGCACTCGTCTATAAGTATTTGCGCGCCACGGGCTGCTCCGAAACCCAATTGGATTACTACATTCCGGATAGGTACGATGAGGGTTATGGTATCTCTTATCGAGGAATTGATTTGGCTCACTCTCTCGGAACGAAACTGATAATCGTACTCGACTGTGGTATCAAAGCCGTCGAAAAGGTGGCATACGCCAAGTCGCTTGACATTGATTTTATTATCTGCGACCATCACAATCCGGATGAAACGCTACCTGATGCCGTTGCGGTGCTGGATGCCAAAAGAGCTGACAATACGTATCCTTACGAACATCTCTCCGGCTGTGGAGTCGGGTTCAAGTTTATGCAAGCCTATGCTCGGAGCAACAATTTGCCCGAATCCAAGCTCCTTCCTTTGCTCGACCTCGTGGCTGTCAGTATAGCTTCGGATATTGTCCCTATCATGGGAGAGAACCGCATACTCGCCTATTACGGACTGCGCCAACTTAATAAACGCCCTTGTCTCGGCTTGCAGGCTATAATAGATGTATGCGGTCTGAAGAAGCGAAGGATAGATATGAACGACATCGTCTTCAAGATCGGGCCTCGGATCAATGCTTCCGGTCGTATGATGAATGGGGGTAAGGCTGTGGAACTACTACTCTCTCAGGATGCTGTGGAAGCTCAAAGCCGAACGGCCAATATAGACGAATACAACGACCAACGCCGTGAGCTCGACAAGGATGTGACGGAACAGGCCATCGATATTTTGGGCGAGCTATCCGATGTGGACAAGAAGATCCTCGTTATATATCGGCCGGAATGGCACAAGGGCGTTATCGGCATAGTGGCCAGCAGGATGACCGAACGCTATTCGCGCCCGACGATCGTGATGACTAAGAGCGGTGATTTCATTTCAGGCTCGGCTCGATCCGTAGGAGGGTTCGATGTGTACAAAGCCATCGAACATTGCAAGGACTTGCTGGTCAATTTCGGAGGGCATCCTTTTGCCTCCGGTCTGACGATCAAAGAAGAGAATCTGGAAACCTTCCGAAAGATGATTACGGACTATGCCGAAGAGGCTGTATCTCCGGAACTACTGGTGCCACAAATAGATGTAGATGCCGAAATATCCATCGAAGAGGTCAATTACAAACTTCTCGACAACCTCAAGCGGATGGGACCATTCGGCCCGGAAAACTCCAAGCCGGTCTTTATATCCCGACAACTGTATGATGCCGGTGGTAGCAGGGCTGTAGGAAAAGCTTCCGAACACCTGAAGATAGATGTAAGAGTGGGATCGGGCGAACGCCATCCGGTGAGTGGGATTGCGTTTAATCAGGCCGGTCATTGCAATGAGATCAAAAACGGCTCATTTCGTCTTTGCTACACGATAGAAGAGAACGAATTCAACGGCAACAAATCATTGCAACTATTGGTGCGCGATATTAAGCCCGAAGAAGAATCTGCTATTAACGGAAAAACAAGATGAAAAAAACGCTCACGATGAATCTGGGAGGCAAGGTCTTCCACATCGACGAGGATGCCTATAACCTGCTGGAGGAGTATCTGCACAATTTAGCCTCACATTTCGATCGGGAGAACCATACGGATTGTAAGACGATCGAGGAATTCGAAGCCTACTTGTCCGACATGATGGTGGTGCGTTTGCATAGCGAACACGCCGTAATAAGTATCGGCCTGATTCGTGAAGTCATAGAAAAGATCAATACGGGAGAGCACTTTTCTTCCAATGAAGACAGTACGACTGCCGGATATTCTGCAGGGGCCGGTTACAGTCAGAAGGAGAGAGAAACTTCAGGCTATCGATACATGTCCGGGGAGGCTCCGAAGCGGAAGTTTTATCGCGACATGGATCATGCCGTTTTGTGTGGCGTGTGTAGCGGTATTGCTGCATATACGAGATGGAATGTGAATGCTATCCGTGTGATAGTCGTGTTGATGACGATTTTGGCTTCTCCGCTCTTTTGGATGATCATTATCGGTTATTTGGCCGTTTGGATGATAGCTCCACCGGCTATAACTGCTTCTCAGAAATTGGAGATGTATGGCGAGCCGATCACGGTGGAGAATATCGGTAAGCGAGTTGCTGCCGATGTCGATACCGGCCTTCACCGCAGGAATGCTTCTGTACTGAACACGCTGGGGTGTGTACTCAAAGGACTGTTCGTCCTCGTAGGAATAGGTCTTATCCTTGCTGTCGTTTTCGGTCTTTTCGGCCTTATATTAGAGCTGTTTGCAGACGGTTACGTGGCACATGCTCCTTTGACTTCGGACTGGATTTCTATTCCTTCTTGGATGATACTCTGTGCCACGATCTCCGTATTTATTATAGTAGCCGTCCCGATTATGGCCATCGTTTTCAGACATCAGGGACAGGGGAGAAACGGGATTATTCCTGCAGGTCTCAAATGGCTGGGCTTGACCATTTGGCTTGCTGCCGCTGTCCTATTGGCCGTAGTCTTCATATTGATAACCCGTGAACTGGGTTTGAATTTCTTCCTCCATCGCCATTCAGTATGATGTCAGAAATGCCTAAAAAACATTTAGGTTCCTTTTAGGACAATCCATAGTAAAGGTTTTTGCGTTTTTGTTCATATCTTCGTTTTAGAATCTTGCCTTTTGAAAAAGAATAACATCAGCTATTAATAGTATGAGCGATAATTGTCATTTGACTGAGAAATCATTTCGAAGTGTTGTCCTCCCGAAGGATTCCGTCCTGACTTTATTTTTCCGAATTTGTCTCCGAAACTGGTATTGGATACTCATTTCTGTTGTCCTTTTCGCCGGATGGGGTGTGGTGAAGTATAAGAGGGCCGGCATGGCTCCCAGCACCTATTTTACGACCGTAATGGCACGATTCCCCGAAGGCGTTCAGAGAGCAAGCTCCGGTGGGTTGAATCCAAACTACAATGTATATGATAATTATACGCCTCGTTGGGAAGGTATTTCTGTATTAGATCAGAATTCTATTTTCAATGGTCTTTGTGCTACAAGTCTCGTAGAAAGAGTGGGAGAGAAAATACAGTACGATGTGAATTATTATCTCCCGGGCAAAGTGACCAATCATGATTTTTACGATCATACACCCATTCATTTGATCTTTTCGCCGGAAAGTGCACTTAGTTCTTTCACTGTAAAGATGAAGGTGGAAAAAGAGCATGCTACGATTCTCTCTTTGAAAGGAAAGCATGATGGAGAGAAAGTAAGCATAAAGGATATTCGGCTTCCTTATGGTATTTCTGTGGCTACTCCGATCGGGGAACTTAGGGTGGAGAAAACGCCACGATTCGACTATGAAACTTCGAAAAAAGATTTTTTTTCTAAGCCTATCATAATAGTTACTAAAGAATCAAAGGACAAGGCGCGAGTGCTTTACGATTCGGGGCTTAGAACCGAGGAGTCCAAGGGCCGGATAGAAATGAGGATAACGATAAAGAGATCTTTAGGTTTTGCCAGAGACTTTCTAGACGGAATTATAGAAGAATTCGATATCCAGTCTCGCGAGAAATATCGTCAAGAGGTCGAAGAAAAAATCGCTTTAGCGGAAAAAAGTCTAAGCGATCTTCAAAAGTCGGAGGGTCCTGTATCCGATTCTACTCTTGTCTCTTTGGGAATCACAGAAAAGGAGAGGAACGCTGACAGTGAAGCTCTGCGGAAGAAGCTGGTGTCTATGATTAATGAATACAAAGTGGACCTTTTGACTGCTGATGCATCTTCGAGCCTGATTGTGTTGGACAAGACGAAGTCTGTTCCAGTGTCGAAGAAAGACTTATTGATCTTGATTATCAATTTGGTTATGGGGTTGTTTTTTCCCATGATTATCTTCTTTGTCTATATCGTTTTTCGTAATCTCATATTGGTACCTTCGGAACTTGGAGAAAAAGCACTCAAGCGTATATTAGCTCTATTGAATGGAAATAAGAAGAGAGCAGCCACGATGCAACGGGACATCGACTTGCTTCGTCTCAATCTGACTGAATACTTACCGGATTCGGCTTCCTCTTGTATTATTCTGACAGGCATGAGCGGTAACGAACAGACCGAGAGGATCGCGACGGAATTGGTAAGTTCATTCGAGAGAAAGGGAAAGAATTTCCAAATTCTCCACCTTGAAGAATCGGACGCTGCACTCAAAGAGATGACTGCTTTGCGTGAAAAGGGTATATCTGTTTTCGCTATTGCTCCGAGTGTAGTACGTAGTGCTTTGGCTGTTGAAGTGAGCTTTGTGGCGGATGTTTCCTTGTTGTTGGCTGAAAGTATGCACTCGAAGAGAAATGATAAAGACGAAGTTGAAGCATTTATCTGCCAAAGCCGCTGTCCTGCTTTTGTGCTATGGTTGGATAGGTATTAAGGGGGCATTCATCTCTCTAACTCAAAATTATTATGGGTATTATCCGGAGCATATTAGACACCGATCTATATAAATTCACCACCGGCTATGCCTATGCCAAGCTATTCCCCAGAGCTTATGGCGAATTTCGCTTCATAGACCGTAATCGGCAGGGCTTTACGGAAGAATTTGCGGAGCTGGTGCGAGGTGAAATACGAGCGATGGCTGCTCTGTCTTTGACTCGTGATGAAAAAGAGTTTCTCCAACGAGAGCTTCCTTATCTTCCACCGATATATATCGATTTTCTCGATGGCTTCCGTTTCGATCCGGAAGAAGTTACAGTATCGATAGACGCACAAGGCCACTTGGATATACGAGCGCAAGGCCTTCTCTACCGAGTGACACTTTGGGAGACGCCTATCCTTGCCGTCATCAGTGAGCTGTACTATCGTTTTATTGGAGCCAAGCCGGATTGGAAACAAGTAGAAGAGGTAACTCGATCTAAAGGGGAGTTGATGCGAGAGCATCGAACTACGTTCTCGATATTCGGTATGCGGCGGCGTTTCTCCCTTGAAGTGGAAGACCGTGTGACGGATATTCTCAAGCAGTATGCAGGTGAGAGTCTCTTTGGTACGAGCAACGTACACCTTGCCCATAAGCATGGGCTACGTGTTTCCGGCACACATCCACACGAATGGATACAATTCCATGGAGCTATTTACGGCTATAAGATGGCCAATTATGTAGCCATGGAGGATTGGATCAATGTCTATGACGGTGATCTTGGCACTGTGCTGACCGATACGTACACGACTGATGTCTTCATGCGCAACTTCAGTAAGAAGCATGCCATGCTCTTTACCAGTCTGAGACATGACAGCGGAGATCCCGAGATATTCATAGAAAAAGCAGTGCGACGATACGAAGAGCTGCGAGTGGATCCCAAAATCAAGTACATTATATTCTCTGACAGCCTCACTCCTCAGCGAGCTATAGAGATTCAAAAGTTGTGCGCCGGCAGGATTAAGGCCAGCTTTGGAATCGGTACCAATCTGACCAATGATGTGGGTGGGGGCGTAGAGCCGTTGAATATCGTAATGAAGCTCTGGAAGTGCAAGATGACGGCGAAAGACGACTGGCACTACTGTGTAAAGCTGAGCGACGTCGATGGTAAGCATACGGGAGAGCCGGAAGAAATCCTTTTGGCGATGAATACACTGGGTATCAAACCGAAATAATGCTGACGGGACTATTCTTCGGATCTTTCAATCCGATGCATATCGGTCATTTGGCACTGGCCAATTATCTGACAGAATACACTCCGATCAGACAGTTGTGGTTCGTACCAAGCCCGTTGAACCCTCTAAAAAATACCCAAGAGCTGCTCCCGTACGATCTGCGTTGCGAGCTGATAGAGCAAGCCATTCGAAAGGATATCCGTTTTCAAGTTCTGCGCATTGAAGAGCTGCTCCCTTCTCCTCACTACACAATCCGGACGCTTCGTGCTCTCTCCATGCTGTATCCTCATCATCGGTTCGCCCTCCTGATCGGGGCGGACAACTGGCAGAGCTTCGATCGATGGAAGGATCATCATCGGCTGATGGCCAAATACGAGCTAATCATATACCCTCGGTTCGGCTATGAAGTAAACGATACGACGCTTCCGACCGGATGTCGATACATACATGATGCCCCGCGAATAGAAATCTCCTCTACCCAAATCAGGACAAGCATATTGGAAGGAAAAGATCTACGCTATTGGCTACCTCTCCCTGAGTCTCAGGACGTCATAGCATCTGCCCTGCAAAGTTGTCTGTCACCAAAACGCTGAAAAAAGACAAGCTATGGAAGAAGAAAGAATGGTCACGCTCGTCTGCCTGCAAAGCAATGCTTTGGCAGAAGAACTCCAACGAATGCTTGCCGAGACAGGCATCACGGCCTATTTGCGTAATGAATACACCAACCGTATCATAGGCCCTATGTGCGATGTCGGCGGTGTGAGAATTGAATTGGCCGAAAGCGACCTCGAGGCTGCTCGTATTGTTTTGGCGGAGTCCGGATTGCCATTGGCAGAACCGGAGCAGACCCCAGTAGGGCGTATCAGCCGATGGGCAGACAACTTGCCTCTCCTGCGCAATCGTCCTTTGGAACAACGGTTATGGATCATTACGGGACTGCTCCTGGTCTTTCTCGGACTGCTTTCCATCATACTCTATCTCTTAAGCTAAAGCAATATGCCCAGGCGTAAACCGCTTAGTAACAGTCAGATCATTTGTATCGCACTCCTTTGGATACTGCTCGTAGTCTATGCCATTGGGGCAGGAAAACCGAGTGGACAATTATTTTTCGGCATCATCGCATCCGGTATCATCGTATTTGTCACTATCTACAAAGACATTCGTCGCAGAGGAAAGTAGAACGACTCGCCACTTTTCTCTCTGATATCACTCTCATTACAATCCCATGTATCATTGTTCTCGTAAGTCTCTCACCTTTTTTCTTGCCTTGCTATTTTGTGTTATGGCTCTTTTTAGCTGTGGCACCAAGCGAAAACTGCCTTCACAAGTCCACGCCGATTATCCCAAGCGGGAGTTCCGTGCAGCTTGGATCCAAACCGTCTATCAGGGAGAATACGCTCGTCTCTCTCCTACCGAAGCACGCCGTCTGCTGATCGGGAGGTTGGATAAACTCAAAGAAGCCGGCTGTAATGCGATCATTTTCCAGATCAGGCCCGAGAGCGATGCCTGGTACGAATCCGCTATAGAGCCGTGGAGCCGTTTCCTGACAGGCCGACAGGGACAAGCCCCTACGCCTTTTTGGGATCCACTGGCTTTTATGGTCAGCGAATGTCACAAGCGAGGGATGGAACTGCATGCGTGGATCAATCCATACAGGGCCTCGACTTCGGGAACAGCAGGGCTTGCTCCCAATCATCCCTACCACCGTTATCCGCAATGGTTTGTCACCTACAACAACCAGCTCTATTATGATCCCGGTGTGCCGGATTGTAGGGCCTATATCTGCCGTATCGTACGAGATATTACGATGCGATATGACATCGATGCCATTCACATGGATGATTACTTCTATCCATATCCGGTAGCCGGTGCGGCTTTTCCCGATGACGACAGTTTTCGACGATACGGACAGGGATATACCTCTCAAACGAAGGGGGACTGGAGACGCGAGAATGTAAACAAGCTGGTGCATGAGATCAAACAGACCATACTGCAGTCAAAACCGTGGGTTCGTTTCGGAATCAGTCCCTTCGGCATATATCGGAACAAACGCACCTCCCCCTCCGGTAGCGAGACGGCCGGACTTCAGAACTATGATGACCTCTATGCCGATGTGCTACTGTGGCAAAAAAGAGGATGGATCGACTATGTTATCCCCCAAATCTATTGGGAGATCGGACACAAAGCCGCGGACTATGCCACGTTAGCTGAGTGGTGGGGGCGCAATTCTGTAGGAGCTGCGCATCTCTACTTCGGGCAAGATGTCAAACGAACGATGACCGCCCGACAACTGGCTTCCAAGATGCGGATGCAGCGATCCGTAGCAGTGGGGCATGCCCTTTGGCCGGCAGGCGAGGTAGTGAACAATACCGAAGGAGTGGCAGACAGCTTGCGTAGCCGTTACCACCGCTATCCCGCACTTATACCTGCTTATACGGCTATGCACCGACAGGCTCCTCCGAAAGTGAAAGGACTGCATGCCGCTTGGTTGCCATCAGGTTTTCACCTGATTTGGCTTGCTGAAAAGGATGAATCCGACCCTGTCAAAGCTTCCTACTTCGTGGTCTATGCCTTCCGTCATGGCATGAAGAAAACGATCCAACAAGCTGAAAACATTTGGGTGATTACTCCCGAAAACAGCATTCGCCTTCCCGACTCCCATGCTTCAGCCGATTATACTTATTGGGTGACGGCCGTAGATCGCTTCCACAACGAGAGCAAACCGGCCAAGCTGAAAGTCAAAGCCCGATACAAACGCCCCTGAGCGCATGCCTCGTCGCAAGACAAAAAAGAGAGAGGAGGGCCTGTCCGCAATCGACCTTGCCAATGAGGAGATGGGCTATGTGCTCAGCCTGATCGAACGCACAGACCAAAGCCTCTTCCTGACCGGCAAGGCCGGAACGGGTAAGTCCACACTGCTTCGGCATATCTGTGCTACGACGCATAAGAAGTTTGTCGTGCTTGCGCCTACCGGCCTTGCGGCACTGAATGTCGGAGGGCAGACGCTCCACTCGTTTTTCAAACTGCCTCTTCGCCCCATTCCGCCGAACGATCCCGATTTGAGTACTCGTGACAGACGGGTGTTCGATGTGTTTCGCTACACGAACGAACACAAGAAACTGATCCGAAGTCTCGATCTGATTATCATAGACGAGGTGTCCATGGTTCGAGCGGATGTCATCGACGCCATCGATAAGCTCCTCGGTATATACAGAGGCCGGCAAGAAAGGCCTTTCGGCGGTGTGCAGATGTTGTTCGTGGGAGATCTTTATCAGCTTGAACCTGTGGTAACGGCAGATGATGCCGACATACTGAAACGATTTTATCCCAACCCCTTCTTTTTCTCTTCCGAGGCACTGCGAGCAACCCCTCCCGTCACAGTGGAGCTGACCAAGGTGTATCGACAGACAGAGCAAGCATTCGTGCAGATACTCGATCGAATCCGATCGGGCAGGCTTACCGAACAGGATCTTCAGGACATCAATAAATGTGTCAATCGTCATTACGAGCCGCCGAAGGACGAACCGGTCATCACACTTGCCACCAAACGCCGGCACGTGAGTTACATCAATGAGCGGCAATTGGAACAGCTACAGGGCGACCCCATCACCCTGTACGGTACTATCGAAGGCGATTTTCCCTCCTCATCCTTGTCGACAGAGGAGGAACTTACACTGAAACAGGATGCTCAGGTGATATTCGTCTCCAACGACAAAGATCGTCGATGGGTCAATGGAACACTCGGCATAGTAGCCGGTTTCGATCAGGAGAGTGAAACGATAGATGTATGTCTCAGCACCGGAGAAGTTGTAACGGTGGAACCATGCATCTGGGACAATAAACGCTTCTCCTATAATGAGCAAGCCAATAAAGTGGAGGAGGAAGTACTGGGAAGATTCGTTCAGTATCCGCTCAAATTGGCTTGGGCGATCACGGTACACAAGAGCCAGGGACTGACGTTCGATCGCGTGATCATCGATTTCTCGGAAGGTACCTTTGCCGGCGGTCAGGCCTATGTAGCTCTCAGCCGGTGCCGTTCGCTCGAAGGTATGGTGCTGCGTGCACCGCTTGCCGGTCGGGATGTGATCGTCCGTCGTGAGATCATCGATTTTTATTCGCGAGCCAATGATTTGGAGATCATCAATGGCTCACTCCTGCGTGCCGAAGCAGAACGCGAGTATGCACAAGCCCTCCGACTGTGGAATGCTCGCCATTATACGGAAGCCATCGGTGCCTTTTCGCAAGCATTAGCGAGGAAGAACGAATTGGACGACCCGCTCTTTCGTCGCCTGCTGGTGAGTAAGCTGTTCGAAATGGAGCACGCACGCCGTCGCGAGGAAGAGCTGCGTCGCGAGTTGGCCGAGCAACGCGAGGTTATGCGTCGGCTGGCCAAAGAATATGTGCTGATGGGCAATGACTGTATTACAGAGGCTCATGATGCTCATGCCGCTATTCGCTGCTACGACAAGGCCCTTACGCTCTACCCCGACTATGTGGAAGCCTTAGTCAGGAAAGGCAAGACATTAGCCGGGCTGAATGAGATAACCGCTTCCCTCTCCACCTTGAACCAAGCCATAGCCATTGCTCCGATGGACTTTACTGCCAGATTCACATTGGGACAAGTCTTGGAGAAATTCGCTTACTACCAAGAAGCCCTCGATGCGTACCGACAAGCTGATGGACTCAACCCCCAAAGTCGCTCATTGCTCAAACGGCTCATTGCCCTCTGCGAGGAGCTGGACGAAGAAGACGAAGCCAATCTCTACCGAATCCGCCTACGCAAACACCGAGATCAGACCGGACATAAATAAAACGGCTTTCTTGGAGATTTCGGATGAAAGATGATTGGAGGGCGGAAACTGATAAATACAAAGGCTGCTTTCCCGCCCTCCAATCCAACATATACAATTACAAATCGACTGCTGAGAGTTCGGCAAATGCCTGTTGGTAGTCGCGTTCGGCTTCCATCGCCCGACTGACGGTATCGTAGTAGAGTCCCATTTCGACAATATAGTCCAGCAAGGAGATCTCTCCTGCATCCAATGCTTTCTTGAGCAGGTCGGCATTGTCGGAGGTCGTCAGCAATCTGCGATAATTTTCCGCCGTGGTCTTTAGCCCGGCGGCACGTTCGTACAGGAGCTGAAGCTCGCTGTACAGCTGCTGCCGACTGTCCGTCTCACGCATTTCTGCGGCTCTGACCGAAGCTTTCGCTTGTTTGACGCGGTTTTTGTTTTCCCACAGAGGCACGGATATTCCGAAAGATACTCCCTGAAACCTTTCGCTCCCGACCTTCTCGCTTACATAGCCGGCAGAGAAAACCGGCAATCCTGCTGCTCGGCTCAATGCTACCTGCTGCTTGCTTGCGGCCACCTCTTCTCGGGCATATGCCAACTGCGGATTCTTTTCCGCTACCTGATCGAACCATACAGAGAAAGACTGCGGTAGCACGATCTCCGTATAGCGGCTTTCGTCGAATACGATCTCTTTGCCTCCGTTCAACCGCTCGAGCCGGACGAGCAGAGCCTTTCGATCCACCTGAACACGGGATATTTCACCTTCGACGGAGGCGAGGTTCAGCTTGATCTTGTTGTATTCCAACTGGTTGGTATCGCCGGCTTTGAGGCGCGCTTCGTACCCTTCGGCAATGGTGCGGGCATGTCGGAGCCGACGCTCCAATTCGAGCAAAAGGGCTTTGTTGTATATCAATTCGATACAGCAAGTCTTGGCCTCCAGCAGGATGTTCATGCGATCCGTTTTGTATCGCCAGTCCAAGAGTTTGTCTTGCATCTTGGCTGCACGACTCTTCATACCCGTGATAGTAGGAATATCGACACTCTGCGTAATGCTGAAGTCCGTCCGATTGCCGATTTCCGCAGGGTTTCCCCATAGGTAGCCGACCTCCACTTCCGGATTGGACAGGAATATTCCGGTGCGGTTGTTCAGTTTTTCTGCATCTGTGCTCTCTCGAAGAGCTTTCAACGTGGTATTGTTCTCTTCGATGGCATGCAGTACATCATTCATGCCGTTTTGTGCCCAAACGGGAGCAGTCACCAAAAAGGCCAATATGCTTATGAAGATTGCTTTCATTCTTTTTCCGTCTTTCTTATTCGATTGTTAGTTGTCGATTTCGAAATGTCCTTTCTCGATAGCTTTTGTCGGTCAGCAGATACATAATCGGAACGATAAAAGCGTTGAGAATGGTGGAGGAAAACAATCCCCCGAGTATGACCTTCGCCATCGGACTCTGGATCTCGTTGCCCGGAAGTTCGCCCCCCAGTGCCAGCGGTATAAGAGCGAGCCCGGATGTAAGGGCTGTCATCAGGATCGGATTCAGACGATCCAGCGAACCTCGCAGGACACTTTCGTATGGTGAAAGGCCTGCTTGCTGCAAATCGTTGTAACGCGAAATGAGCAGCATACCGTTGCGCGTGGCTATTCCGAACAGGGAGATAAAGCCGATGATGGCCGGAATACTGATAATCCCACCTGTGAAGAAGATGGCAAAGACACCTCCGATAAGAGCCAAAGGCAGGTTGAGCAGGCTGACAGCCGATTGAGAGAGACTTCGGAACTGATTGAAAAGCAGCAGGAAGATCACCAAAATGGAAAAAACGGAGGTGACGAGAAGGGTACGCGACGCTGCCTGTTCGCTTTCGAACTGCCCTCCATACTCGATATGATAGCCCTCGGGAAGCGTAATATCGGCATCGATCCTTTCCTGAATATCATTGACAACGCTGCGCAGGTCTCGACCGGCCACATTGGCTGAAACGACTATTTTTCGGGAAACGTTCTCGCGGTTGATCGTATTCGGCCCCGAAGCCGACACTATATCGGCCACATAAGCGAAGGGTATCTTCCGTCCGCCGGCGTCTATGATGAGATCTCGGATGCGGTCTGCGCTCTCGCGGCTTTCATCGTTCACCTTCAAAGAAAGATCGAACGAACGATTGCCCTCGTACACCTGCGAAACCACTTCTCCTGCAAGCATCACATTGACTATTTCGGCAAAACTCGCCGGTGTGAGTCCGTATTTGGCCAGCATCTCACGCTTCGGTACGATCTTGAGTTGCGGTCGCTCCACCTGCTGCTCCACATTCAGATCCGCCACTCCCTTCACATCGTGAACGGAAGTCTTGATCTGATTCCCGATTGCAAACAGCCGGTTCAGATCCGGACCGAATAGTTTGATGGCGATATTGGCGCGCGTACCCGAGAGCATGGCATCGATGCGGTGCGAAATGGGCTGGCCTATTTCGATATTCACACCCGGCAGCACTTTGAGCTTCTCGCGAATGTCGGCAAGGACTTCGTCTTTGGAACGATCCTTGAGGACGAAGGGCACCTCTATTTCCGACACATTGACTCCCAGTGCGTGCTCGTCCAGTTCGGCGCGTCCCGTCTTACGCCCCACGGTCTGTACTTCGGGGACTGAAAGCAGGATTTCTTCCGCCATACGCCCCATTCTGTCGCTTTCCTCCAGCGATATGCCCGGTAGAGTGCTTACGTTGATGGTGAACGACCCTTCGTTGAATGGAGGCAGAAAACTGCGTCCGAGGGTGAAGAAGACGATAAGTGCAGCCACCAGTACACCACCGGTCATAAGCAATACTTTTTTCGTGTTGCCAAGAGACCACTGCAGGGCCTGTCCGTACCAGCCTTTCAGTTTCTTGGCCACGATGGGTTCCTTCTCCGGCGAATCATCTTTCTTTCTCTTAGCCAGCAAATAGCTACAGAGTACGGGGGTAAGCGTAAGGGCTACGATGGTAGATGCCAGAAGGGCAATGATAAAGGCGATCCCAAGCGGAACCAGCATACGTCCCTCCATACCGGAGAGGAAAAACAGCGGTACGAAGCTGGCGATAATGATAAAGGTGGAGTTAAGGATCGGCATACGCACCTCCTTGGAGGCTTCGAATATGACGTTGAGCACCGTGTCCTGTTCTTCGCGAGGCTTCATACGGTTTTCGCGCAGGCGTTTGTATACATTCTCCACGTCCACGATGGCATCGTCCACCAGCGAACCGATGGCGATAGCCATACCTCCGAGACTCATCGTATTGATGGTCAGTCCCATCAGTTTGAGTGTCAAAAAGGATGCAACCAGCGAAAGGGGAATGGTGACCAGCGAAATGATCGTGGCACGAGCATTCATCAGGAAAATGAATAATACGATGACGACGAATATGCCTCCTTCGTACAGAGCTTTTCGTACGTTGCTGATAGAATTTTCGATGAAACGCTCTTGACGGAATATGTCTGTACTCACTTTCACATCGGAGGGGAGAGCCTTTTGCAGATCGGCCAGAGAGCGATCCAACCTTTCGGTCAGCTCCAGTGTACTCGTCGCCGGCTGTTTGGTGATGGTCACGAGTACGGCAGATTGTCCTCGCTCGGAAGCAAGGCCCAACTTCGGTGCCTTATTGCCCACCCTTACCTCTGCCACGCTTTCGAGCATGATGGGAATATCATCGAGACTTTTTACCAGTGTCTTACCCAATGCGGCAGCATCGTTCGTGGAGAGGAGTCCGCAAATGATATATTCGTTGCCGTATTCATACAGCACGCCACCCGATGCATTGCGGTTCATTTGGTCGACGGCAGCACGTACTTCGGCCAGCGTGATACCGTAGTGCTTCATCCTTTCGGGATTGAGCAGTATCTGATATTCCTTGATGTCGCCTCCGAGTACTGTCACCTGTGCCACACCTCCGATCGAGAGCAAGCGCGGACGGATCGTCCAGTCGGCCAAAGTACGGAGGTCTTGGAGAGAGGTGCTGTCGGCCGTAAGTCCGATAATCATGACTTCGCCGAGGATGGAGGATTGGGGACCGAGCGTAGGTTTGCCCACATTGTCCGGCAGATCGGCACCGACCACGGCCAGCTTTTCCGACACGATCTGACGAGCACGATAAATATCCGTCCCCCAGTCGAATTCCACCCAAACGATAGAGAAGCCCGTAGTGGAAGACGAGCGCACGCGACGCACGTCGGTAGCTCCATTGACGGCCGTCTCGACGGGGAAGGTTACGAGGCGTTCCACTTCCTCGGGTGCCATACCGGTAGCCTCCGTCATCACTACGACGGTAGGAGCGTTCAAGTCAGGGAATACGTCCACCTCCATATTGGAGGCCGTATAGGTGCCGACCAGCATCAGCAGTACGGATGCTACCAATATGGTCAGCCGGTTGTTCAGAGAGAACCGAATGATCTTGTTCAGCATGATCGAATATCCTCTCTCTTTAGTGAGTATGACCTTCAGGCATTACGGACGAAGTAGCGGCTAGTTTCACCTGATATACTCCATGAGTCACAACATTGTCTCCGGCTTTCAGTCCGGACAGGATTCGCACACGACGTCCGTTGCTCTGCCCGAGGGTAACCTCTTGTTTCTGATACTCCTCTTCGGCCAACCGCAGATAGACGAAGTGCAATCCCTGCTCTTCGGTAATGGCCGATACGGGAACGGAGAGAACTTCTTCCTGAGTATTGGAGAGCAGATACACAGTGACGAAAGAGCCAGGTACGACATCGCCCACATTGTCGAATTCGAATGTAACGGGGATGTAGGATGACTGTGTGGATGCACGCCCGAACGAGAGCAGCCTTCCGTTCAGATCGGACAGCTCGTAGAGCTTGTTGTCGTATGAAGTCTGGAAGTTGGCACCGGAGACATTGCGGACATTCTTGAAATGGCTCTCCGATACCTCCGCCCGTAGCTGCAACCGGCGGTTTTGTGACACAGTGGCTATGGATTGGCCTACGGATACGTATTCGCCCTGGTTGACCATGCGGTTTTTGATATATCCGCTCATAGGAGACGCCACGCTGACCCCTCCCGCACCGGTGCCGGATGCTTGGGCTTCGTATATGGTCTTGGCTGTCTGATAGTCCCTGCAAGTCTGTTCGTATTCCTTGTTCGAAATGATCTGATCTTTTACCAGCTTTTCAGCCCGCCGGTGTTCCTTTTGAGCCGATTCGTAAGCGATCTTTGCCTTGGTTACGGGATCTCCATCCGGCAGATTTTTGGCAGAGATGCGTACGATGCACTCTCCTGCTCGTACGGAGGCTCCTTCTGTAAAGGCCGAACCGGCAAACGAAACGATGCCGTTGGCCGTAGCTGCTATGGTGGCTTCATCGCCTTGGGCGGAGAGGATCTGTCCGCTTGTTTTGATCACATAGTTGAAAGAGGCAGGTGCCACTTTCTCTACCTGCAATCCTACTGCTTCAGCCTGCCGGCATGAGAAGTGAATCTCATTGGCCGATGCGGATTTTTTCTCTGCTTTATCTCCATCATGGTCGTAATCTTCCTGATGTTCGTGTTTTAGCTCCGCTCCCGACTGAGGGGCTGCATTGCTTGAGTTGCATGCCGTGAGGATTGCGGCGGCAACGATATATAGCAGTGACAAGTATGGTTTCATCTTTATGTTTGTTTTTCCTGTTGCTGTAAAATTTTTGATACGATAAGGAGCACACAATCGTCTGTGCCTCAAAGCCCTTCAGGACAGAGGAGAAGATGTTCGCCGAGCGATTGGTTTGTTCTTTTCGAGATAGAAAAACCAAGAGGATGATCTCCTTCACGATCTTGCTCTCCTGTGTACGGAAAAAGGCACGAATATGCTTCCTGAAAATGCGGTCTGAGAAAAAATTTTTTCTCGAACCGGAAAGAAAATTTTTACGCTCGTAAACGAAAAATTTTTGGCCCGTGTTTTCGAATTTTTACGAACCGCAATTCGATGATTTCTGGTTCGTGTTTGTTTGGCGGATCTTCCCCGTTCAGTCCGAAAAGGATGGGTGCTTAGCCTGAGGCGAGAGGTCGCGTGTAGTATGGCACATACACGATCGCTTCAGATGCTGAAAGCACACAGCACGAGAACTGCCCTACGACAGCCTCAAAAGAAAGAAACGGGGACTAATGGGAACGCCCCTTCTGTCGCGCCGAAGAATGCGCAAGCAGATTCAGGAAAAGATGAAAGGAGGGGCTCGCAAGCCATGGGATGGTCTTGCTTCGGAGGGTGTATAAAAGACGAGATATTCTCCGTATTCGGGATCGGCCGAAAGATCATCGGTCGGGTGTAGCAATAGATCGGCTACGGCAAAGAGAATAGGGAATACATGGATGTGATGGGGATCGTGGCACTCTTCGCAGAGAGAATATCTGTGCTTGAGTCGAAGTTCCGCACCGGACAGGTAGAAGGTTTTGGCTACGCAGGTCGGTTCGCTATGAGTGTGCTCTTTGTCCGGAGGGGCGTTCTCATGACAATGTTTTGCCATGAGACATGCCATACCTTTGTTGTGATGATGATGGGGCATAATACCGATGATCAGCACGACAAGGGAGGCTAAGCCTATGAAGAATATGGAGAGCTTCTTTCTCACAAGCGATGCGGTTTTGGAACAAAAATAAGAGTTTCTTCTTATATCAAGTGTTTTTTTGACCGATTGCCGTCCTAATCGCGAACTTGTCTGAACGCTGTACCCAGATTGTCGATAATATCCGATGCTATCAGACTCTCCTGACTATAGCGTCCGGCATAGATGTCTCCGGCCAAACCGTGGATATAATTGCCGAGGACACAGGCTGAAGCAGGAAGATAGCCTGACCCCAATAGGCCGGTAATGATGCCCATGAGGACATCGCCGCTTCCTCCCGTCGCCATGCCAGGGTTGCCCGTATTGTTGAATACGACCATGCCACCGGGCATACAGGTTGCACTGAATGCTCCTTTCAGGACTACATAGACATGATGATGACAGGCGAGGAATCGGGCTTGGCGCAGCCGTTCATAGTCCGTATTGCAATGGGTGGTCAGCCGTTCCAGTTCTCGCGAGTGAGGTGTGAGGATGCTGTTGATAGGCAGACGATCGAGCCAACTGCGGTTTTCTGCAATGATGTTCAAGGCATCGGCATCAAGCACCAAGGGGCCGTTAGGAGTGGAAAGTATCTTTTCGACCAAAAGGACTGTGCCTTCTGCCCGTCCTATGCCGGGGCCGATACCTACAGCCTGAAAAACCAGCGGAGAGGAATAGTCGCAGACTATATCCGTCTTTTCATCGGCATGTACCATGGCCTCCGGCACGGCGGTCTGCATGACAGCCTCGCCACAAGCGGGTATATGGGTAGTTAATAGACCGATACCGCTTCGGAGACAAGCCTTTGCAGCCAGACAAGCCGCTCCCATCTTGCCCCGACTTCCCGCTATGAGCAGAGCATGGCCGAACGTTCCTTTGTGCGCGAAACGAGGGCGTTGCCGGATGATGCCGGATATATCGAAATCGGTATTGAGGAAATACTCTGTCTTGATCGTTTGCTTCCCTTCGACGCTCAGACCGATATTCAGGACTTTCCACTTGCCTACATAGTCGGCGTTTTCGGAGAAGAGGAAGGATAGTTTGGGATATTCGAACGTAAGGGTGTGTGTGGCTCTGATGATGGCATTCGGATTATTGCCGAAGTTATCCTCTTCGAACAGCCCCGAAGGGATGTCTATTGATACGATCTCTGCTCCGGATTGGTTGAGGAACTCCACGACCTTGGCAAATCCGCCCTGTAGAGGACGATTCAGTCCCACGCCGAAAAGACCGTCCACCACTACGGTCTGGCTGGAAAGTTCCGGCGGAATGAAGTTGTCCACCACCTCGGTCAGCCTGATCCCCGAAGTCTCCAACAGGCGTACCCTGCATTCGTTGCATTCGGGGCTGAGCGATCCGCTGACATTGAAGAGAAAGGCATCCACCGAATAGCCGTTTTCGCCCAGAATACGGGCTGCACATAGGGCATCCGCTCCATTATTGCCAGGGCCGGCGAAGACTACGATCCGGCGCTGCTGGGTGTAGAGACGTTCGAATTCATACACCCATGTGGCGGCTGCTCGTTCGACTAAATCGATCGAAGAGACAGGCTCGTGCTCTATCGTGTAGCGGTCAAGCTCCTTGATGCGTGCTCCGGTGAATATCCCGATCATGGCTTCACTCCATGGTTCCGCGGACAATGCCGCGTTTGGAAGACTTGATAAAGTCTAATATAAGTTCCTTCTCATGACAATCGGCGTACTCCTGCTGGATAATATCGATCGCATCGGAATTATTCAGTCCTCTTTGGTAAAGTGTGCGGTAAATATCATTGATCAGGAAAATCTGCTCGTTGGTGAAATTTCGGCGGCGCAGACCTACGATGTTGATTCCGCAATAAACGAGAGGATCCCGTCCCACCAGTACATACGGAGGGATGTCCTTCGAGAGGCGGGAGCCACCTTGGATCATCACATGCTGAGAGATGCGTACGAACTGGTGTACCAACACTCCGCCGCTGATGATGGCATGGTCGTCTATTTCTACTTCGCCGGCTATCTGTGAAGCATTGCCGACAATGATATGATCGCCCAATACGCAGTCATGGGCTATATGACTATAAGCCATCAGCAGACAATGACTGCCCACTACGGTAGTGCCACGAGAGGCGGTGCCTCTATTGACGGTAGCACATTCGCGTACGATGGTATAATCGCCGAGGATAGCAGTGGTATCTTCACCTTGGAACTTCAGATCCTGCGGTACTCCTCCGATTACTGCATTCGGATGGATTTCGCAACCCTTACCGAGCGTCGATCCATAACGAACCACAGCATGAGGATGCAAAATGGAACCATCACCAATCTTAGCTCCGGCTTCCACGACGGCAAATGGACCTATCTCAACACCTACTCCTATCTCGGCATGCGGATCTACCCATGCCAACGGACTGATTTTTGTCTCTGACATCATTCTTTATTCTGGATTATCTGTGCCATAAATTCAGCTTCACAGGCTAACTGCTCTCCTACGAAAGCTAAGCCGCGCATATTAGCAACTCCTCTGCGTATCTCGGAAATCATTCTGAGCTTGAACACCAAAGTGTCGCCGGGTACCACTTTGCGGCGGAATTTCACTTTGTCGATCATAAGGAAGTATGTGGAGTAGCTCGAAGGCTCGGTCAGGGTATTGAGTACCAAGAGTCCTCCCACCTGTGCCATTGCCTCTACTTGCAAGACTCCGGGCATCACAGGCTCGCCAGGGAAGTGACCGGGGAAGAATGGTTCGTTGCCGGAAACGCTCTTTACTCCGACTATATAGTCCGGCCCTACTTCGATGATCTTATCGACCAATAGGAACGGATAGCGGTGGGGTAGAAGCTCTTTGATCCGATTGATGTCCATGATCGGCTCTTTGTTCGGATTGTAGACAGGGGCCTGTGCTTCGTTCTGTTTGATTTCTTTGCGAATCAGACGCGCCATCTTGTTGTTGATGCTATGCCCCGGACAGGTGGCAATAATGCGTCCGCGAATATATTTTCCGATCAAAGCCAGGTCGCCCAATACGTCGAGGAGCTTGTGGCGTGCCGGTTCATTGTCGTAGATTAGAGGCTTGTTATTGATGTACCCCAATTCATTGACCTGCTTCCGCTCCACTCCCATCATATCACTAAGGGCATCGAGTCGATCTTGTGCCAATGGCTCGTCGTAGATCACCAAAGCATTGTCCAAATCGCCGCCTTTGATCAGATTGGCCTCCAGAAGCATCTGCACCTCCCGTACGAAAACAAAGGTGCGAGCACCTGCAATCTGCTCTTCGAAATCCGACAAAGTTTCCAAAGAGGCGAATTGATTGCTAAGCACCTTGCTGGGGAAAGCGATGTGTACATCTACCGTAAATTCGTCATCCGGCAGCAGGATCAACTTCGAATTGCTTTCCGGATCGGATACCTCCATGCGTTTTTTTATTATATAATAGTCGCGTGGTGTTTCCTGTTCCACCAAGCCGACGCGCTTGATTTCGCTCACATAGGGTTCCGCGCTACCATCCAAGATGGGAAATTCGGGTGCATCCACCTCGATCAAGCAGTTGTCTACGCCGAGGGCATAGAGAGCTGCCATGGCGTGTTCTATCGTGCTGACGGAAACTTCGCCTTTTTTCAGCACCGTACCGCGACGAGTACTGTGCACATTGTCTGCGATGGCGTCTATAACGGGTTGTCCCTCCAGATCGACACGCTTGATTTTATATCCGGATTCCTCCGGAGCAGGACAGAAAGTAATATGAATATCCAGTCCGGTGTGTAGGCCTTTGCCTTGCAGACAGAACTTATCTTTCAGTGTTTGTTGTTTTTGCATATTTCTTTTAGTTCTGATATTTCTTTTTCCAGCTGTTCGATGCGGAGGCTCATATCCGGGAGTTTGGGAAAGATGACCGATGCTCGCAGCATATCCCGTAGCGGCATCCCGGGCGAACCGAGAAGCGTGGAACCGGATTTGACGTTGCTCAACAAGCCGGTCTGTCCTCCTAAACTGACCCTGTCTCCCACTTTGATGTGCCCGGACAAACCCACCTGCCCTCCGAACTGGCACCATTCGCCCACATGGGACGAACCGGCCATGCCGACTTGGGCAGCAAAAACCGTGTGACTTCCGACAGAACAGTTGTGAGCAATCTGTACAAGGTTGTCCAGCTTTACTCCGCGATGTATGATCGTTGAATCCATAACAGCCCTGTCGATACAAGTGTTGGCACCGATTTCGACATCATCTTCAATGATAACGTTCCCCAGCTGCGGAATCTTGCTGTAGCCTTCGGCATTCGGAGCAAAACCGAATCCATCCGCTCCGATAACGGCTCCCGAATGAATCACGCAACGCGAACCGATGGAACAGCCATCATAGACCGTCACATGGGGGTAGAGGATCGTCCCCTCTCCAACAGACACACCACTACCTACATAAACATGCGGATACAAGCTACAGCCTGTACCCAGCGATGCCCCTTCCGACACGTAGGCAAAAGCTCCTACATAGCAATCATCCGGCAGTATCACCGATGGATGAACGAAAGCCGTGGAATCGACTCCCTTCCTTTGGGGCTTCATGCTGTCCACCAATTGCATTAGTTGCGCCAATGCTGCATAGGCATTGGGAACTCGTATCAGGGTCGTCTTCACTGATTCGCGCGGTTCGAAGTCCTGATTGACGAGTACTGCATCGGATTGTGTTTGGTACAAATAGTGTTCGTACTTAGCATTGGCTAAAAACGAGAGACAGCCACTACGACCTTCCTCTATCTTGGCAAAGTCGTGCAGTCGCACCTTGGGATTGCCCTCCACAGAACCGTGGAGGAAGTCAGCTATCTGTTGGGCTGTAAATTCCATGTGACGGGGTTAATTAGGGTACAATGGATCTTAAAACATTTTTTCCTTTAGAGTCTATACGACTCCTTTACGTTTAATAGAAGCCCGATGGATCAGATCAGGCCTTTTGCCCGAAGAGCAATTTCCATCTGACGCTGCATGGCGGCTGCTTCTCCGGCAGCTTTAGCAGCAAACCCCTCCGTATTATCCGCGTAGATGATACTGCGCGAAGCATTGACGAGCAGACCGCAATGAGCATTCATGCCGTACTCGGCCACATCTTCCAGACTTCCACCCTGAGCACCTACGCCGGGGACAAGCAAGAAAGCGTCCGGCACGATCTCGCGAATATCTTTCAGCATGGAGGCCTGCGTAGCCCCCACCACATACATCAGTTGACCGGCATTATCCCACGTCTGGCTGATACGAATAACGCGTTCGAAAAGGTATTCTCCATCGGCATCGCGCATCATCTGAAAGTCTTGCGAACCTTTGTTCGAGGTCAGTGCCAGAAGCACCGTGAACTTGCCTGCATAACTCAGGAAAGGGCTGATGCTGTCCTCTCCCATATAAGGAGAAACGGTAAGGGCATCCACCTTGAGATGCTCGAAGAACGAACGGGCATACATATCACTCGTATTGCCGATATCTCCACGCTTGGCATCGGCTATGATAAATTGATCGGGGTATCGCTCTCGAATGTATTCGATCGTTTTTTCAAAAGAGTGAGCTCCGAAGCTCCCCATGCTCTCATAGAAAGCCATGTTGGGCTTGAAAGCCACACAGTATTCTGCCGTAGCATCGATGATGGCTTTGTTGAAAGCCAAAATAGGATCATCTTCATTCAGTAAATGCGGCGGTATTTTCTTCACATCGGTATCCAACCCGACACAGAGAAACGAGCGTTTCCGGCAAATCCGGTCAAAAAGTTCTTTCGTTGTCATCGTCTATTTACTTGTATTATAAGGCGGCTTCTTTCATCCGCTCAACATTTTCTGCTATTATCAAGGCATCGATAAAGGGCTGTACCTCACCGTCCATTACGGCCGACAGGTTGTAGACCGTCATATTGATGCGGTGATCCGTTACCCGTCCTTGCGGATAGTTGTAGGTACGAATCTTGGCCGAACGGTCGCCGGTCGATACCATCGTCTTGCGTCGGGCTGCAATAGCTTCGTTATGCTTGGATAGCTCTATGTCGTAAAGCTTGGAGCGCAACATTTGCATAGCCAGTTCGCGGTTGGCAATCTGCGAACGAGCCTGCTGGCAAACCACCACCATACCCGTAGGCTTGTGCGTAAGCTGCACCTTGGTCTCCACCTTGTTTACATTCTGACCTCCTGCACCGCCCGAACGGGACGTCTGCATCTCGATGTCTGCCGGATTGATCTCCACGTCCACTTCTTCGGCTTCGGGTAAGACAGCCACGGTAGCTGCCGAGGTATGTATGCGCCCCTGTGTCTCGGTCGCAGGTACGCGCTGGACACGGTGCACACCGCTCTCATATTTCAGGATACCATACACTCCTTCCCCCTTGACCGAGAAGACGATCTCTTTGTAACCACCCGTAGCTCCTTCGCTCAAGTCGGTGACCTCCACCTGCCAGCCTTTGCTCTCGCAATACTTGACGTACATGCGGTAGAGGTCGCCGGCAAAAAGTGCAGCCTCATCGCCTCCCGTTCCTCCGCGAATTTCCACGATGGCATTCTTGTCATCCTCCGGATTGGCCGGAATGAGCAGCATCTTGATCTCCTCCTCCAAAATGGGCAAGCGTTCGTTAGCCTCGGCCAGCATCTCGCGAGCCATCTCGCGCAACTCCTCGTCGCTCTCTTTGGCCATGGTATGCTTGGCTTCCTCGATGTTGGCGAGCAGATTGCGATAGTCGCGCCCCGCTGTATGGATCTTTTCCAGATCGCGATACTCCTTGCTCAACTTCGTGAAACGCTTCATGTCCGCGATTACGGCCGGATCCGTGATAAGCGTGGAAATCTCTTCGAAACGGCTCTCCAAGCCATCCAATCGGTCTAATAGGTTATTCTCTGCCATACGGGTGTATCGGGGTGGAGGCGTTTAGTATCGGATCTCGCCATAGGGCGTTTGGAGGATCAATTCGTTGGTCGGAGCTTCCTCCACACGGCCGACGATACGCGCCGGAATGCCGAAGCTCTCGGATATTTCGATCACGTGCGAGGCATTCTCTTCGGACAGATACACTTCGAGACGATGTCCCATGTTGAATACCTTGTACATCTCTGACCACTCGGTTTGGCTCTCGCGCTGTATCAGCTCGAAGAGAGGAGGTGTCGGGAAGAGGTTGTCCTTGACCACGCGCTTATTCTTGACGAAGTGCATCACCTTGGTCTGCGCACCGCCGGAGCAGTGTACCATGCCATGAATGCGACGACTCATTTCGTCCAGTATGGCCTTGACCACAGGGGCGTAGGTACGTGTGGGCGAGAGCACGAGCTTGCCTGCGTCCAGCCCCAATCCGGCTATGGCATCGGTCAGCTTCATGCTGCCGCTATAGACCAAATCGTCCGGCACCGAGGGATCGAAACTCTCCGGATACTTCTCTGCCAGATAGTGGGCAAAAACGTCGTGGCGAGCAGAGGTCAGACCGTTGCTCCCCATACCGCCGTTGTACTGCTCCTCGTAGGAGGCTTGTCCGAATGAGGCTAACCCGACGATAACGTCGCCGGCCTTGATACGGGCATTGTCTATCACATCCGATCGCTTCATCCGGCAAGTCACCGTACTGTCCACGATGATAGTCCTGACGAGATCGCCCACATCAGCCGTTTCACCCCCCGTGGCATAGGCATTCACACCCATGCGACGCAGATCGGCCAGGAGTTCTTCCGTGCCGTTGATAATAGCCGATACCACTTCGCCCGGTATCAGCCGTTTGTTCCGGCCGATGGTCGAGGACACAAGTATATTGTCCACGGCACCGACGCACAGCAGATCGTCTATATTCATGATCAGCGCATCCTGTGCAATTCCTTTCCATACGGAGAGGTCTCCCGTCTCGCGCCAGTAAACGTATGCAAGCGAGCTTTTGGTGCCGGCCCCGTCGGCATGCATGATATTGCAATAGTCGGGATCGCCCCCGAGAATATCCGGAATAATCTTGCAGAATGCCTGAGGGAAAATACCCTTGTCCACATTCTTGATGGCGGCATGCACGTCCTCTTTCGAGGCCGACACTCCGCGCAGGTTATAGCGTTCGTTAGACATATAGCTGCTTCGTCTTTGTTTTCTTGTTTTAGCGCAAGCGCAGTATATCGCCCTCTTGGGGTATATATTCGCCATCCTTGTCGTTGAGCTTGTAGAGGTTCTTCATCCGGATGCCATAGCGTTGGGAGATACTGTGCATCGAATCGCCCACACGCACTACGTGCTGTGTATGTTTGGAGATGGAGCATGCGTGCTTTTTCTCCAGATAGATCACATCGCCCTTTTCGATCGGGAAATCCACGGGAGCATCGTTGTATTTGGCCAGTTTGGAGGCCCTCATGTCGAACTCTTCGGCCAGAGAATCGAAGGTATCGCCTTGCTTGGCTATGATGTAGAGCAGTCCGTAGCTGAAGTAAGCTTCGTGCTTGAGTCCGCTCTGCTTCTGCTTGGTCGTTTGATGGGATTTTTTGTTGGACCCGGGGTAAGACTTGTGGAACCATGAGGGGTACTTCTCGCGATCCAAAGCATATAGCTCATACAGCTCCACCATCTTGATCAGCAGATTGGCATAGCCCCGATTGGTGGCATAGCCACAGCGTTGCAACCCCGTAGCCCAGCCCCGATAGTCTTCTCTGTCGAGTTTGAACAGGGGACGATAGCGTGGTTGGAGCAGAAATCGGGAATGATCTTCATACGATTCGCGAGCGGCCGAATAGCTACGGAAGCATTCGTTCGGCGCATCGTCGGTACGATAGGTGCGCTTGCCCGTCCACGATTTGTGGCATTTGATCCCGAAGTGATTGTTGTGTACGCTGGCCAGTGTACTGGCTCCGGCTCCTGTCTCCACCAAAGCCTGTGCTATGGTGATGCTTGCCGGTATATTGTAGCGGCTCATCTGTCGGATAGCTTCGTCGGCGTACTGTTTCACATAAGCCTCGTATGTACGGTTTCGACTCTGAGCCTGTCCGATCGCTGTCCCGAAGAAAAAGAGAACCGAAACGGAAAGTATCTGCCAAATGTTTGCTCTCATCTGTTTGAAATAGTTGCAACAAAACAACGTTAGCTACAAAAGTACAAATAAATTGCAGTCCGTCAGGGAGATTCGGAGCGATCTCTTTTGAAAATTTTCAGTCTCTTTCCTCTACAATTTGAATCTCTGAGATATGAATTGGTGCTTGTTTTGATAATCGAATGTAGCAATCATGACGTTAGGTGTACATTAGCGATTCTAATGCGGTTGCCCTGAGTGATCTACACCCTCTTTATTTGTTCTTTAATACGGACAGGGGATTTTCCAATTCCTCAACCAATAGATCGACCCTTGTACAGGGGTTGTGATTAGCATAATCTTTATCCTTGTGTTTCAAGCGAAGTTTTTCGGCATATCGCTTTGCTAAAATTCCATCTCCATGGTCTTTCAATATGTTGTAAAAGGAGGGATCATTCTTATTGTATCGGAAAGAATTATCATTAAGTCGCTTTTGTATCAAGTTTTCAAGTTTGGAAATGTAAGCATCACGGCTGATAGGTACATCCAGATATTGGAAATGGAGAAGGAACCACAATTCAAAAGCTTCGTTTGTCCAAGCGCATCCGAAACCATAGCTCTTTGCAAGGTCGATAGCTCGATTAAAATCATCAAAATCGTCTTTATCAAAGACAACCCAAATCCGATCAAAGCCTAATTCACGCTCTTTTTCGAGATTATCCCGAATCTCTTTGGCTCGTTCGACTAATGCACAAGTAGAACAACCTTGTCCCCTAATCTCTGCCTCACGAACTTCCGAGTAGTGGTTGTCAATCAAAGCCTTAAAATAGTTGGGTTCCGTCTTTTGTCCTTCACAAACGATCAGGAATCGAACTATTATGTCCCGGGTATTCTCTTTGCGTTTTCTTGCGGCTTTTGCTTCTCGCTTTTCACGTTTTAGTCGTTCTATTTCTCTTTTTGGCGGTTGTCCCATGGCTCTACACTTGAAAAAATGAACGGGATAGCTCCATAACGTCCGTTAATATAGTCGTTTTGAAAACTCCGATCTTTACGAACTTTTACTCCTTCTGCATCTCGAAACTCTATCAATGAATAAAGATCGGAGGATTCTGTCCTGTCTTTTTCCGTGAACCAGATTTGATCACGGCGTAAATAATCGCCCTTCAGCAGATTTGTGTCGTGAGTATTAAAGATCAACTGTGCTCCATTGGGATTTGTCTCCGGAGACATAAACAACTTCAGAATACTTCTGGTCAAAAGGGGGTGGAGTTTGGCATCTAATTCGTCTACCAGCAAAACAGAACCTTCTTTCAATGTGTCGAATAAAGGGCCTGAAAGCTCTATGACTTTCTTGGTTCCTTCCGATTCCATTTCATCCTTGGCGAAAATTTTTTCCTCGACCTGATTACCGTCTTGGTCATATACCCAATGAGAAGTTTTGATTTCTAATACGCTTCGGCCATCGAATTCTTTCAGTATGAATTCTTTCAATTCATCCGGTACTTCCTTGAGTACATCGTTCGAAAGAGGTTGCTCTGTGACGATCAAGTCTTTGAATCCTAACTGCGTGCGACGGAAGAAGTCTTTGGCTTCATTGCATCCTTCCGGATTTTCTTTGAGCATCTTCAGGGTAAAGCCTTCATAACCCTGTTTTTCTACACCCGAAATAAGATTGCAGTGCTGAAACCAGTCCAAAATAGAAGATGATTTCTTTCCATTTAGCTGCGCACACAAGGACACAAAAAGTCTATTCCCGGGCGTAGCATCTGCTTTGCTATCACCTTCCGGAAATCGCTTCTTGGATATTTCGAACTCGCTTCCGGCACGAAGAAACAAATTGAACTCTCTTTCCTTTTCTTGCTTTTCATATAGCCACTCACTAATGATACGGGTTTTATCATACTCGAAACCATATCTGTATTTTACACCGTCTTTCAAAAATTGTATTTCAAAAGAAGTTGGTTTTTTGGCAGATTCCCTATCCAACATAAACGGGTCGAAACGAAGAGTATCCTGAGGGTTCAATTTTACCGAATCCAATACGATGCTACGCATTTTGGCCAAAGCAAAAAGAGCATTGCTTTTTCCACTTGAATTGGCTCCGTATAAAACGGCTGCCGGAAGGAGTTTGTAAGCTCCTTTCCTAATGACAGATTTGGAAAGTTCTTTGATGGCAGAAGCTTCCATGCTCAAAGTTTTTTCATCTCTGAATGAGCGGAAATTCTTAAAAGTGAAGTTGACCAACATAACTCACACAATAATTATTTGAGGGCAAAGTTATCTAACAAGCCCGGAAAAGCAAGAAAAACGAGAAAAAATCTCACAAAAGCGGTCTTACGATCTTTGCAGGGAGCAAAAGATACACCATAAGAAAGATTGTAGACAAAAGAAGAATAACAAATCTCGAGCCGGAAATCGCCGGAAAGTCGCGCCGGAATCTTGAAAAAGTCGCGCCAAAATTTTTTCGTTTTGGTTCGGGTTTTGAAAAAATCTCGCGCGAGAGCGGAAATTTTCTCGCGCCACGTTTTTAGGAATGGCAAACAATAATTTTCACGGACGAGAATGCAGAGCGAGGAGAGATGGCTGCAATGCTTTTGTATTGTTCGTCAAGGAGTAAAACTGCGCAAGAGGTTTTGTTCCTTCTTCCTGTGGCGCGTCGGAGCGGAGGAGACCGCGAGGGCGGCTTTTGGCTGAGGGAGAAGTATCGGTCGAAAACAGTATTTTTGTGGCCAAAGCACCTATATTTCTTAGGGTTATGAGAAAGAACCGTTTCGGCCGATTGCAGCTTGCCGTCGTGGCAACTGTCATTATAGGCTTGTGGATGCTCTCGGCATGTGCCAATATGGGTACGCCGGAGGGGGGGCCTTATGATGTGACGCCCCCGCGTTTGCTCAAGGCTACGCCGGCAATGGGTAGCACGAAGCAAACAGGCAATAAGATCTCCCTCCTATTCGATGAAGCTATCCAGATATTGAAACAAAACGAGACGGTGATCGTCTCGCCACCACAGATCAAACAGCCGAAAATATCCGTCTATGGCCGCATGCTGACTATCGAGCTGCGCGACAATCTTCGCGACAGTACCACCTATACGATCGACTTTACCAACGGTTTGGCCGACAACAACGAAGGGAATATCCTGGAAAACTTCTGCTATGCTTTTTCCACCGGCGATGTACTTGATTCGATGCAGATCGGCGGCCGGGTGATCGATGCCCTGACGTTGGAGCCGGTGGCAGGTGTCTTGGTCGGCATTCACGATTCGGAAGCGGATACGGCTTTCACGAAGACTTCTTTCCTGCGTACTACACTGACGGGAGAGGACGGCTCCTTCACGTTGAAAAATCTTCACGACGGCCGCTACAAAGTCTTTGCCCTTCAGGACGCCGATCGCGACTACGCCTATAGCCAGTTGTCCGAAGGCGTTGCTTTTTCTCCGGATTGGTACCGTACCGAGGTGGCAGATGATGCCTTGCCTTCGGATACACTCTTGGCCAATGCCGATACTCTTATGCCGGTGGATTCGGCAATGGCGGAAAAAGCGAAAACATCCACTCTCCAGGAAACACCGGCCGAATCGGCGGCAGCGAATACATCGCTTCGGCAACAGCCTGTCCGGTATCGCCCCGACAACGTTCTGCTCCGATTCTACACCTCCGACTTCCGGCGGGAATATCTATCCAAGAAAAGTCGTCCCGATTCCGTACAAGTGTCTCTACTATTCAACACAAGACCTGATACCATTCCGGCACTGCACCTGCTGGGAGAGCAAAAGGGAAAAAACTGGTATTCGGCTATCAGAAAAGGTGAGAAAGAGATCGTCTACTGGCTGACGGATAAAGAGATCTATAGCCGAGACACTTTGGCCTTTTCGGTCACTTACCCCAAAAGCGACTCGCTCAACATTCCACGGCCACAGACGGACACCTTGCGGATGGCCAAGCCGAAAGTATCCATACAGCGCCGTCCGAAAGGCGAAGCAGCAGCCTCTGCTCCTCTTATGAATATATCCATCAAGAATAGTAGCAGCATAGCATCGGGTACTCCGGGCGATACCATCAGTATCATAGCATCCCAACCGTTGGCTCTCGTGGATACGGCAGGCATTTCCGTAGCACGGCAAGCGGATAGCTTGTGGCGCGATGTCCCGTTCAAGCTCCGTCCCGATTCGCTCAATCCGCTGAAGTTCTTCGTCGATGCCGGCTGGCAGATGGGGCAGAGCTACCGCATACGGATCGACTCGGCCGTCTGGCGAAGCGTGTACGACCGGTGGAACGCCCCCGTGGAGCAGGTGTTTTCGTTCCTTCCGGAGGAGGATCTCAGCAGCCTGTTACTGAAGTTGTCGGGAGAGGCTGACAGTACTGCCGTAGTGGAACTGCTGAATAAGGGTGGAGAGCCCGTAGCGACAAAGAAAGCAGAACGGGGAGAAGTCCTCTTCCCGTACCTCAAGCCCGATGTCTACTATGCACGCCTGTTTCTCGATGAGAATGGCAACGGTCGCTGGGATGCCGGCAATTACCCAACAAAGCAGCCCGAATGGGTGTTCTACTACCGCCAATCGTTTACCCTCAGGAAGAACTGGCAGCAGGCCGAAGACTGGGTAGTCACTCGTGAGCAGTATGCCGATCAGAAACCGGAAGCTATCCGAAAGGTAAAGCTCGCAGAGAAGCAAAAGCGCGACCTCAACAGGGAATACGAGGAGCGAATGGCTCGCAGATCGAAGAAAAAGAGTAAGAAGTAACAAAGCATCATATCCTCCTGCACAATCATCGACCGATGTAGAGGAGAAGAATCACCACATAATGAAACAAAGATTTTCGACTATCGGCATACCGCTCATATTCGTTGTGGGAGTATTGCTGTCGGGTTGTTACGGATTCGATCCGATCAAGGATAAACAAAACAAGCTGAAGGAAGAACTCAATAACGGAGGCAACGAGACTTCGCCGACTCCTCCGGAGGGACAGTCGGTATTCGATGTCCGTTTTTCCTTCGAGAAGTGGTCGGACACAACACCTGCCCTGCCGTTGGGAGAGGGGGGATTTTCCTCCTCTTTTTGGGCTTCTGCCAGCAATGAGGGATTTAAGGCTATGCCCAATCCCACACTGCCGTACCCGGTCACACTCGCTGACGAAGGTTATCAGGGTCGTTGCGTGCGGATGCTTACCCGACCCGGGATCAAGGTATACGGCATGGGTAGTTATCTGGTGGCGGCATCGCTTTTTTCCGGTAAGGTCGATGTATCGAAACTGATCTCTGCCCCATTGGAAGCCACTTACTTCGGACACAGAGTACGCCAGCGTCCGATTCGGCTGCGAGGTTACTATCGATACAAGGCCGGAAGCAAATATATCGATGGCAGCATAGGGCCGGATGCCGTGCTGGAAGGCAAAGACCAATGCACGATCGCCGGCGTATTCTATGAAGTAACTGAAGATACGCCCTACTTGAATGGCAAGAACCTCTATACTGCACCGTCCATCGTATCTATTGCCAAAGAGATAGCAAATGATACGGATGGGTGGCAGCCGTTCGATCTCACGTTCCGATCCGTTGGCAATAAAGTCGTGGACTTGGCCAACAAGCAGTATCGCTTGGCTCTGGTCTTTTCGTCTTCATCGCGTGGAGACGAGTATATCGGCTCCGTGGATAGCGAACTGCTTGTCGATGAAGTAACCCTTACGCTGACTACTTTACCCGAATAAACGTTATGAACCGGCGATATTTTCTTTTGAATGCTTGCTTTTGGAGCCTCTGCTTCATCCTGTCGGCTCAGGAGTCGAACGCTTCTGTCCGGCCGTCGCTTTGGGAGTTTTCCGGCAGAGTGGGTATGCATGTGGGAGCATCCACACCGGTACCCGTACCCCAAGCCATGGAGCACGTCTACGTGTGGTATCCGAGACTGAATCCGATGGTGCAACTGAGTGCTTCGCGTCGTTTGCTTGCCGGCAGTCCGTGGGCTGTGAACGTGGGTATAGCCGTAGAGAAAAAAGGCATGGAAGCTACCACACGAGTGAAAGATATGAAAGTAGCTATCGTGTCGGACTCGCCTTATGCCGGCAACCCTGATGAAGAATATCCGGGACTATTCACCGGCGACAACAATACGGAGATACGGCTGGGCTACCTGACGATACCCGTACAGGCGGAATACAATATGCTCAAGGACAGGCTGAAGCTGCGCGGAGGTCTCTATACGTCCCTGCTGCTGGAGAGTTCCTTCCGTGTGATCATCGACGGTACGATGGTCTATGACGATCCCAAGCTGGGAACAGCGCAGATGGATCTGCGCGAACTGAACTTCTCGGACAAGATAAAGGGAGCGGATTTCGGTGTCATAATAGGAGCCGACTATTATTTCGCGCGACAGATAGGTGCGTTTGCCGATGTCACATTCGGCCTGATCCCTCTGACGGGTACACACTTCAAGGCTATTCCTTACCGGATGTATAATGTCTTCGCACGCATCGGATTTTCCTACAGACTCAATTACTGAGCCCCCACACACGGATCGCCTGTCCGGTCTTCGTTGGCTCTTTCAAAAACTATCACTCTTTCAACAACCTCGAAGCATAGTACAATACAAATACAATGGAATCGATAACCCAAATATATCGCATCGGCTACGGTCCGAGCAGTAGCCACACGATCGGCCCGCGTCGGGCTGCTGAGATGTTTCTCGATCGGAATCCCCGGGCGGCCTCTTTCCGTGTTACGCTATACGGCAGCCTTGCTGCCACGGGCAAAGGACACCTCACGGATGCAGCTATCCTTGCCGTCTTGGAAGCAAAGGCTCCGACCGAAATCGTTTGGAAACCGGAGATCTTCCAAAATTTTCACCCCAACGGCATGCTCTTCGAGAGCTTTGACAAAGAGGGCAAGCAGCTCGACGACTGGCTCATCTATAGCATCGGCGGCGGAGTCTTGGCCAACGAACACTTCAACGAACAGCGAGGTCGCGAGGTATATCCGCTCAGCAAGATGGCAGATATTCTCGACGAACTGAACAGGCGCGGCCTAAGCTATTGGGAGTATGTGGAAGAAAACGAAGATCCCGATATATGGGACTATTTGGCTGAGGTCTGGTCGGTAATGCGGAGCGCCATTCAGGAGGGGCTCGATGCCGAGGGGGTGCTGCCGGGTGGACTGGGCGTTCGCCGGAAGGCAGCCAGCTATCTGATTCGTGCGCAGGGGTATTCGCCGGGTGTACGAAGCCGAGGCAATGTATATGCCTATGCTTTGGCCGTGAGCGAACAGAATGCATCGGGCGGCAAGATCGTAACGGCTCCGACATGTGGGTCATGCGGCGTTGTACCGGCGGTACTCCACCACCTCCAACAGACTCGTGAGTTCAGCGATAAGCGCATATTGCGTGCACTGGCTACGGCCGGCCTTTTTGCTAATGTGGTGCGCACCAATGCTTCTATTTCGGGTGCCGAAGTCGGCTGTCAGGGCGAAGTGGGAGTGGCTTGTGCCATGGGAGCGGCAGCCAGCAGCCAGCTATTCGGGGGTACCCTGTCCCAAATCGAATATGCTGCAGAGATGGCTTTGGAGCATCACCTCGGACTGACCTGCGACCCTGTATGCGGATTGGTGCAGGTACCTTGTATCGAACGAAATGCCTTTGCGGCAGCACGAGCTTTGGATGCCAATACCTATGCCAATTTCAGCGATGGCAGACACCGCATTTCGTTCGATCAGGTCGTGGAAGTGATGCGTCAGACGGGCAAGGATTTGCCGAGTCTATATAAGGAAACCTCTCAGGGTGGATTGGCCATAGTACACTGCTGATGAAAAGGTGCGCTTTCTCTCTGTTCGGAAGACCGACAGGCTTTCTTCTGATTCTCCTTCTCGCATTTCCTGCTCTCTATGCACTGAGTCCGACAGAGGGTAGTCCGCGTATTCTTTTGCCCGGACGATCTATTTGGCCCATGGATCGGGAATGGACCTTCAAGATACCTTATCTGGGATCACGCCCCACGCATTGGGCTATCAAGCGTTTGCCCGAAGGATTCACATTCGATTCCCACGAAGGAATTATTCGCGGTAGGGCTTCTTCTCGCATCGTATTCGAATTTGAAATATCGGCAGCCAACGAATCGGGTGCCGACAGTTGCATTTGGCAAGTGGAAGTGAGTCGGTATAATGGATTGGCTCCCGTTATGGGTTGGAGTACACGTTGGCTGAAGGAGAAAGAAATAAACGAGCAGACTATTTTGGATGTGGCCGATGCGATGCAAAGTAAAGGACTGGTTGCAGCCGGATATAACCATATCATCATAGAAAGCCACTGGCAAACGTCCGTACGTGACAGCGACGGGAGAATTAAGGCGGATCCTTTACGTTTCCCCAATGGGATCAAACATTTGGCCGATGAACTGCATCGTCGCGGTATGCGGCTCGGCCTTTCCTCCAATGCATCTCCTCTTAACGTTCATGGCTTGAGTGGTAGTTTTGAGAAAGAGGCGATAGATGCCGCCACATTCTCCGAGTGGGGTGTGGATTTTATCAAATACGACTACTGCTGTTCACCGCCTATATCCATCGTTGCGCAGCAACGGTATGGTGCCATGGGGCGCGCACTTGCGGCAACGGGACGTCCTCCGTTCTTCTCCGTATGCGAATGGGGTGAATTGATGCCCTGGTCTTGGGGCGTAACGGTGCGTGCCGGCAGTTGGCGTACCTCTTTCGACATTCAAGACAAGTGGAAAGCTGGTCGATATTCTAAACGCGACAATGGTATTTGGGATGCAGCAATGATCAATTTGCGCTACGCTCAGCATGCCAATCGTGGCCGCGCGATCTCCGATCCGGATCTGCTATTGATAGGAAGCCCCTCCAACGGTTGTACAGCGGAAGAATACCATGCACAAATGCAAATGTGGGCGATGATGCGCGCTCCGCTGGTCTTTGCTGCCGATCCGCGCTCCGTATCGGCGGAGGCGGTAGCACTGCTGACGCATCCCGATCTGATTGCAGTTGATCAGGATGCTTCTTTCCGTAATATCGTGGAGGAACGTCGTGCTGACGGTACACATTTGTGGACACGTCAGCTGACGAAAGGAACGGCCGTCTTGGTTGTGAATACAGGAGAAAGCCCGACGACAACGAGCATCGTTTCACGCCCCGACTCATCATCTGCGTGGGACGTATCGCGAGCTGCTTATGTGTCGCCGAGCGACTTGGAACGAATCGTCCTGTCGCCGCACGCAGCCCGACTGTTTATTTTCGAATAACAGCTCTGCGCCGGTTTTTTACTTCCGACGCTTGCGCTGTTTGGAGTCGAACTTGTCGTAGAAACGTCCTTCCGTCGGTTTCTCTTTGCGACCTTTGTTTTTACGTGAAGTGGAATTTTCACTACGTCGCCCGTCGAAATCTTTGCGACGAGCGGAAAAGTTCTTATCTCCACCTTTTTTCCCCCCGGCATAGTCTTTCTTGGCATCCGCATACTCTACATGGATGCGGCGACCATCCACTTCGTACCGATTGAGGGTTTCTACTACATTCTTGGCTTCGAACTCGTCTACATCGAAGAAAGCGAATCGGGGCATCAGGTCGATCCGTCCGATATTGACACGCCCCGGGATACAACGGTTGATCAGCTCGATCAGTCGGTTGGGAAACATTTGATCCATCTTGCCAAAATTGATGAACAGACGGGTCATTCCTTCTTCTGCTTCGCCGGCTCCTCGTCTTCGGTTTTTACGATCTCTCGAAGCCTCGTCTTTTTTCCTCTCGACCACTTCTTCCACGTCCTCGGCACGTTGGTAATAGTCGAGCATGCGATTGAACTCCAATGCCATTACCCGACGAATCAATTCGTCTTTTTCAATCCATTCGAGCTTCTTGTTCACTTCGTTCAAGACAGAGTCGATAGCCGTTGTGTTCTCTATATCCACACGTTCTATACGGTCGGCCAGATTGAACAGTTGCTTTTCGCATATCTCTGCTCCGGAAGGGATGCGTGCACGTTCGATCTGCTTCTGCATCGTGCGCTCTATATTCTTGATTTTGCCTTTCTCCTTGACATGGCAGATGGCGATCGAAAGACCTGTTTTCCCTGCACGAGCTGTACGACCGCTTCGGTGGGTGTAGCTCTCTACATCATCGGGAAGACCGAAGTGAATCACATGGGTCAGATCGTTCACATCCAATCCGCGGGCAGCCACATCGGTGGCAACGAGCAGTTGAAGGTTGCGGACGCGAAACTTCTGCATCACATAGTCGCGCTGAGCCTGACTGAGATCGCCATGAAGAGAATCTGCGTTATAGCCGTCCTGAATCAGTTGATCGGCAATCTCCTGCGTTTCCTTACGGGTGCGACAGAAAACAATACCATAGATATTGGGATAATAGTCGGCAATTCGCTTTAGTGCAAGATATTTATGGCGTGCCGAGACCATGTAGTATAGATGCTTGATATTGGCATTGCCCTCATTCTTATTGCCGATGACAATTTCCTTGGGGTCTTTCATGTACGAAGCGGCGATCTTGGAGATCTCTTTGGGCATCGTAGCCGAAAACAATAGCAGATGGCGTTCGGATGGAATATCTGCGAGGATTTGCTCCAGATCTTCTGCAAAGCCCATATTGAGCATTTCATCCGCTTCATCCAATACTACCGTATGAATGTCCGACAGGCTGACGGCCTCACGGCGCATCAGGTCGAGGAGACGGCCGGGCGTTGCCACGACGATTTGCACACCACGGCGCAAGGCTCTGATCTGCGCATCTATAGGTGTACCTCCGTAAACGGGCAGGATGTGCACATCGGACAAATACTTGGAATAGCTGTTCAAGTCGTCTGCTATCTGTAGACACAGTTCGCGAGTCGGGCAGAGTACCAAAGCCTGCGGTCGTCCTCCCGACAAATCTATTTTCTGGAGCAGCGGAAGGCCGAAAGCGGCAGTCTTGCCTGTGCCGGTCTGTGCCAAAGCGATCAGGTCGATGTCCTCTCCGAGGAGATAAGGTATTACTTCTTCCTGCACAGGCATGGGCTGTTCGAAGCCCAATTCGGCAATTGCTTTCAAAAACGGTTTGGCAATGCCTAATTCTTCAAATGTTTTCATTCTGTTTTGAGTGAGATGTTAGTATGGCCGACGGCCGGCATTGCACACCAACAACTCTCTCTGTGCATAACCTTCCGAGGGACCTTTCCGTCCTAATAATTCCGAAAAAGGAAAGAAATGGATTGAATAATGTGTGTCCGATAGTCTATCGCCCACATATTTCGCGACTTCTGTCGCCAAGATAACCGCCGTGATGGCGACGTGCATAATCCTCGAAGCCGAAGCCGATCTCCTGCATCGTACCTACGACCAGAACATCGCCGATCACTGTCATCACCGTCGTACTGGTAGTCGGAGTCATTCCCAAAGGACATACTTCGGCCGGATTGCCGGTGGCCAGGCAGACATCCACCTCCGCCGCAAGCTGGCTCTCGGGGTTGCCTGTAATGAGGATGAATTTCGTATCGGGAACCAAGCGTTTGGTCAGCTCTACCAACTCCAGTACTTCGCGCGTTCGCCCCGAATTGCTGATCAGAAGCATAATATCACCGCTACGCACCAAACCCAAATCGCCATGCTGGGCTTCGCTCGGGTGAAGGAAGTATGCGGGAGTACCGGTGGAACTGAAAGTCGTGGCTATGTTGGCAGCAATCTGTCCGGCCTTGCCCATACCCGAAGTTATCAGCCGACCGTTAGAGCCATGCACTTGACGAACAATGAGGCCGATAGCCGCCTTATAGTCGTTGTCTGCAGGGATGGTACGGATGGCTTCAGCTTCATGTGCCAGTATTTCGGAGATGGTTCGATTGTGTATTTCTGCCTTCATGCTCAATAAATTGCGCTGCAAAAGTATTTATTTAATTTTGCATATTATGCTTTTATGGCTCTTTCTTTGCACTAAATCTTATTCGATTTAGAATTGGAAGGGTGGCTAAGCAAAATGCAATTAAGCTAAAACATTGAGAAAAGCCCTGAAAGCATGATAGCCGGAAGGGCACTATGTAACGGATATTCCGAATTTATAAATGGATTATCAACTATACACGCTGCCGAGCGGTTTGCATGTGGTATATAAACCGCATGCGGGCGAAGTTACATACGCCGGCTTTGCCATAGGCGTCGGCACACGCCACGAAAGCTCGCGGCATCATGGATTGGCTCATCTGACGGAACACATGCTCTTTAAGGGCACCAGCCTGCGCAATAGCCTTCAGATCATTCGTCGCATGGAAGAGGTCGGTGCCGAGCTTAATGCTTTCACCGAGAAAGAATCCACCTATGTGTACTGCATCTTTCCGAAAGCGCACTTCAACCGTGCCACCAATCTCCTTTTCGATATTGTACAGCATAGCCGATTCCCGGAAGAAGAATTGACCAAAGAGAAAACCGTTGTTATCGACGAAATCAATTCTTATCGAGACAATCCCTCGGAACTTATATTCGACGAATTCGAGAATATCCTTTTCCGTCATCATCCTCTCGGACATAACATTCTCGGCACAGAGGCTTCTGTATCACGCATCACGGGACAAATAGGTCGTAACTTCCTCCGTCGCCATTACCGGCCGGACAATATGATCTTCTTCCTGGCCGGAGAAGCAGACTTGTCCGATTGGCCCCTTAATCCGGCCGAGAAGGTCTCCATCCGTAATACCGATGGAACTCCTCTCCATACCCTCAGGGAAGGCTTTCTGCCGCGTACCATCAGACGGCACAAGGATACCTACCAGCATCACATCCTCATGGGCGGTCCGGCCTATTCGCTCCACGACGACAGACGCATTCCGCTAAGTCTGCTTAATAATATCCTCGGAGGGCCGGGTATGAACTCCCGGCTCAATCTCTCACTGCGTGAAGAGCATGGCTATGTCTATAACGTAGAGAGCAATTACACGCCTTATTCCGATACGGGAATCTTCAATATCTACCTCGGCTGCGCTCCCCGATATGCGGAAGCAGCCATGGAGCTTGTCAGAAAAGAGTTGCGCTATTTGATCCAACACCCTCTTTCTCCGATAGAACTGGAATCTGCCAAACGACAGTTCAAAGGGCAGCTCATCGTGTCGGCTGACAATAAGGAGTCCACATTCCTTTCATTGGGCAAGAGTATGCTCCTCTATGGCAAATACGATCCCCTTTCGGATATTTTCCATCGTATCGATGCCATTACCTCCGATCGGCTCCGTGAGATTGCGGCCGAAGTGCTGAATCCTGACAGCATGCTTACACTGATTTATTGCTGATCGGGCTTGATCATCCCATTGCATACTTGGGCTTATCTGTCAAAAGTACTCCTGATTCCTATTTCAATCCCTTTTGTTCAGAGAGTTGCATGCACTATACTATAAATGAGCATAAGCCCCCTTCTCCTCTTTCCTGAGTGAAATACCTTGATGCAAACTCATCTTAACGAGCCCTTTGCAAAAAGAGAAGGTTATCAAGAAGTATCTTTTCGGTATCGTTTTTGCTCACCTATAGAGCGTGTCGCACAAGTCATGGAGGAGAGAGGTATTCATATCTATAACGACACTGAAAAATCAGTCAATTGACAATGAAATCTCCCGGAAAATGTCGTGCGACAGTCTCATCTATCGGTTTAACAGCTCGCACGGAACCTCCCACTCCCCGAACCTGCCATCCGACAGAGAGCAGATAGCATCTTCCATCAATAGACCATAGTATCCTCT
>PVMJ01000061.1_pt1:20000-109257 | contig 109257 bp, 75 predicted proteins | sample 1853361 | NCBI WGS metagenome assembly PVMJ01 (sample SAMN08533506, study PRJNA380276) | Synthetic metagenome, whole genome shotgun sequencing project. | isolation source: mock microbial community containing genomic DNA from 20 ATCC strains | collected 2017 | reverse complement strand
CAGAAGAGCAGCATGGGCAATGAGATTATACTCGAATATATGCGGCGAGACTATCCCGAGCCAAAGGACTTCGATGATTTCGTATTCAAATCGCTCATCATGCAGGGGCAAGGTATGCGCATCGGATTAGAAGCCCAACGAGCGGCCAAACCCTACTGCATGGGTAGCCTCTACTGGCAACTCAACGATGCATGGCCGGCTATCTCATGGTCCGGCATAGACTACTACGGGAACTGGAAACCGCTACACTATCAGGTACGCAGAGCTTTTGAACCCGTTATTATCGTTCCAGATGCCGAACGGCGCACGATCAGCATCGTATCGGATGCTCCCGAAGCCAAAGGAGAGGTTCGGATGGCACTGCGCATCGAGCCGATCAGCTTCGGGGGGAAACGCTATCCGACTTTTTGGGTGAGGAATATCGAAGTAGACAACGAACACCCCGCCGTCCTGCCATTCCCGATCGAACAATGGCTGCCACAGGAATTGCAGCGAACGAACCTGCTTCGCCTGTCACTTGTGGAGGATGTGGGAGAAGCATACGGCGAAGTCTGGGCCTCCACGCTGTATTATCATCATTCGCCCAAGGATTTGCTACTACCTGTGGCTCCTCCTATCTCGCAAGAGCTTCGCCGGACAGGCCTGAGGACTTGGGAGCTGACAGTGCGGTCACCTTATTTGGTGAAGGATCTCTTTGTGGAAACGGATGCACTCGGAGCGCGATTCTCCGACAATGCTTTCGATTTGCTCCCGAACGAAGAGCGCAGACTAATAATCACGCTGCCCACCGATAGTACGGAAGAGCCGGTTATTCGTCTGCGACACTTATAAGGATCGCCGAATCCGGTCTATCCCGGAGTCTCTCCTACTCGGAGGCCGTACAGATTGCTCGCGAAGAAACCAGAAAAAGCGGTGCCAATATCCTGTACGTGATCAATCACCAACGACCCTCTATCTTCGGTAGCTCCATGCATCAGATAGGCGGGCTTATGCTCTTGTCAGATTCTGTCGTGAGGAACGGAGGAGAAAGTTATCCTGACTCGCCCCTGTACGATTCGGGTCAAAGGGGGAAAATCGGCTCTCGGATCAAGGCTCCCGTACACGACCTCTCGCTCCATTTCGGCCCCTCTATCATCACGAATCGGACAAAAGGGCTGTCTTATTCGGAGCAGCAGCTGGAGAAAAAGCTAAGCAACGGACTTTCGTTCGTACTCCAATATAAATGTCACCCGAAAGGGAACCTCTACGGATTCGGTCTGATCGCCTCTCGATATGAAGCCGACATCACTAAGAAAATCGAATACCAGGGTATCGGATTCGCCAATCGATTGGACTATATCGCTCCCTTATTCAGCATGAGTACTGCTCTTTCGGAGCGGTGGTTGCTTGGGATGAGTTTCGGAAAAGATGGGAGCCAATCGGTTCGACTTCACTATCGGTTTGCACGTTTACCTGTAGATCGGGATCTATCCGCAGTCGGCTGTGTACGGAAAAAATCGCCGCACACAGCCGATTGCCGTCTTACAGTGTCACCTCTTTATAGACCTTCATGAATCACACGCTCGGACAGGACGGACACGACACGTCGTGTCAATGATTCGCCATCACCCCTTTGGAGCAATACCCGTACTCACTCATTCGAAAACACGAACCCAAAACGCTAAAATTGCGGTCTGTGTTTTTCCCAAAAGTGGCACCGGAATTTTTTCGTTGTGGCGCGTAATTTTTTCACTTCCCACGCCAAAAGCAAAAAGTTTTCGCGCCATGTTTTCAGCGACCACAAGCGCAAAAATTTTGGCGTGTAAACCTTTCGGGTACGAGATATAACGCCAGTTCGATCTAAGCGAACATACCATAAAAATAACAAGTAGCTGTAAATCATACTCTTTTGTGATTCTCCGGCTGCATAATGATCGGGAAGAAGGGGCGGCTTCTAAGTCATTGGGCTTCAGATGTAGATAAAAAGCCATCTGAAAGCAATATAAGTGCCTGAAAAACACTGTGTGGAAAATAAAACACACTAATAACCAATGTGTTGTGCCATTCCTTTATATCGAACTCACATTAAGAATAGAGGACGAAGACTATCGTTCCAAGTCGCTACCGTCGAAAGAAAAGGGAAGCAGCAGACGCACATCCGACACTCTGACAGCCTCCTCTTCCCCGACCATCAAGATGGGAAAAGGACGATGGCGACTACAAACCTCCAGCATCACCTGACGGCAAGCCCCGCACGGCGTAATCAGCGGCACACGTCCCGAAGCGGAAAAAGCCACGAGCACCATCTCTCTCACGGCTGCCTCCGGATATCTGGCTCCGGCATAGAAAAGCACCGTACGCTCGGCACATAGTCCGGACGGATAGGCTGCATTCTCCTGATTGCTGCCTGAAAGGATCTCCCCATTGTCGAGCAAAACAGCCGCTCCCACCGAAAAGCGACTATAAGGTGCATATGCCGACCGGGCTGCCTCGATGGCGGCACCTTCCAGACGGAGCACATCGGCAGAGAAATCCGATCGGGGAATTATATCATAAGGAGTGGAAAGAGTTTTACGGAGCATAACCTGATTTTTCGTTTCCTCAAAAATATAACAAATCCGACAGAATCGACCACATGCCGTCGGTCTGCACACTCCACAGAAAGACTATCAAGCAATCCTGCCAACACTTTTGACTTATAGGTCGCTTTTAATAGGCTTCGTTGCAGAAATTCGAGGGAACAAGCTGAGAGAGTAATACGGTAATTTAAGGGGGGGGGAGATAAGACACAAAAAGAAAGGGTTGCAATCCGGAAGTTTCACTATCCGATACAACCCTTTCTCTGTTGTTGTCTCACAAGGATTCGAACCTTGACAAACAGAACCAAAACCTGTTGTGCTACCATTACACCATGAGACAATCCTCATAGCAACGGAGAGGATTCCCCTCAATTGCGCTGCAAAGATACGTATTTTCGGCAAACACACAACTGTTTCCCCGTTATCTGACACTAAATATTGTTCGAAGACTTTTGTCAGAGATAGAAAATCACTCTAACTAATGCATCCAAGACAGCTTTTACTTGAGCTGCTTTTCGATCTCGTGTAAACGAGAGGGTTTTGCTCTGTGAGGAGCCAAAATGCCCTGATTAGACAATACATCCCTAAAGGTTCTTCTTTCATCGATATAACGACCAAACAGATTTCCATTATACAGAACAAACTGAACTACAGCCAAGAAAGAAACTCGGATTCAGAACGCCGTTCGAGTGCTTCTTGCTAAATTTACAATTATGTTGCACTTATACATGGGATCTGCACTCGAAAAAAACTGAACTTCAGAACGCCATTCAAGGTTTTCATCCTATATTTAGAAATTCGTTGCACTTGATAATGGAATGTACACCGATCACTCAATCCGACCAGACAACAGACATGCGCAAAAAAAAGACTATCGAAATACAGCGACTCAAAACAGAAGAATATCACGAAAGCCCCAAGCTACCTATCAGGATCATACTGGATGATATACGTAGTATGAACAATGTCGGGTCAGTCTTTAGAACGGCCGATGCTTTTCGGTTAGAAGGGCTATGCTTGTGCGGAATCACAGCTCGGCCACCTCATCCCGACATACACAAGACAGCTTTAGGAGCCGAGGACAGTGTGAAATGGGAGTATTTCTCTTCGGTAGTGGATGCAATAGAAGAATTGAAAGCAAAAGGATATAGTATCTGTGCGATAGAACAGGCGGAAGGAAGCCTATCCTTGGAAAATTTCTCCCCCTCAAAAGGCACACGCTACGCCCTTATCTTTGGCAATGAAGTAAAAGGAGTACGACAGGAAGCCATCGACCTCTGTGACCTCTGCTTAGAGATACCCCAGTTCGGTACGAAGCATTCGCTCAATGTAAGTGTCACAGCGGGAATCGTCATCTGGCAACTGGTCAAGCCGCTACTTCCCCTCCTGAAAAAATAATACCCCCGAAAAAGGGGGAAAAAGAGCTGTCTAAGGAATAAGAGCCAAATCCTTGAAAGAAAGGAACCTCTTCGCAACTAATCTTTTAGGACTTGGTTAGTCTCAGACGGCAGCAATGAGCAAGGCCACGGCATAGGCGGAAATGCCTTCCTCTCGTCCTGTGAAGCCAAGTTTCTCCGTCGTTGTGGCTTTCAGTGAAATATCCGACACCTCCACCTGTATCACCTCAGCCAAGACACGCTGCATATCCGGTATATGTGGATTCAGTTTGGGCTGTTCTGCCGCAATAGTAGCATCGATATTACCCAATTCATAACCCTGTGAACGCACCAATTCCATAGCGCGAGCCAACAGGATCTTACTATCGATCCCTTTATATTGAGGATCCGAAGGAGGAAAATGATAGCCGATATCACGCAAAGCGGCAGCACCCAGCAGGGCATCACAAATAGCATGAATGAGCACATCAGCATCGGAATGTCCCTCCAAGCCCTTGGAGTGTTCCAGACGAACACCGCCCATCCACAAAGGATAACCTTCGGACAAGCGGTGTACATCGAAACCGAATCCTATTCGAAAAGGCTTCTTCATCTTGATTTAGTGGAACAAATTGCGCAATCCATCCATATCGAAAGCAAGCGTAAACCGCAGAGTCTGATCCAACGGATTACTCTGGATCGTAGACAACAGGTAGGAAGCATCGATACGGAATATGTTCATCTTGAAGCCGGCACCGGCCGTGAAGTACTGCAAATTGCCTTTGGTAGGGTGCAGGTATGAATATCCGGCACGAACAAAAAACTTATCGTCATAGCTATATTCAGCCCCAAGTCCCCATGTAATCTCACGGAATTCTTCCTTGAGTCCTCCCGGCGCATCACCGAAAGAAGAGAATATACCGCTAATCGAAGAAGTTTCCTGATATTTCTTGAGTGCAGCCTCATACCCGGCCTGATCGTTTTGATCCATGATAGGAGGAGTGGGTACAAGCAGCTTGCTAAGTTCAAGGTTGAAATTGATGCTGTTATAGTCATCGATCGGATACAACAGCCCCGTTCCGAGATTCAACGAAGTAGGGATGAAAAAACTCGTGACACCTCCGTCATAGGAGATCTTCGTTCCGATATTCTTTACGTTGAAGCCCAACGACCACAAGCTCTCCGCATTACCTAGTAGCACATACTTCTGCAAATAACCGGCTATATCCGCCGCAAAGGCATTTCCGGCCTGATTCTCTCCGGTGTTATGAGTGCTTTGGTCTGAGCGGATGTAACGCAGTGCAACAGCCATGGAGAAGTTCTCCGACAACTGGCGGCTATAGCCCAAATCGACAGCAAATTCATTGGGATGGGCCTCTCCCATGGATTCGCCCAATTCGTCGAAAGTCTCCAACTTTCCTAATGTGAAATAACGCAGAGAAGCACTAATAGCCTGATTCTCGTCTGTTCCCAATTTGTAGAAACCGGTCATCTGCATCAGGGCAATATCATTGACCAGCTTGGACAGCCAGGGTGTATATGAGAAGCTAATACCGGCTTTCGTATCCATGAAAGCATATTTACTCGGATTCCAATACTGTGAATACGCATCCGGCGTCGTTGCCACACCTATATCCCCCATACCGGCCGCACGTGCATCCGGACTGATATTCAGCGATGGCACAGAGGTGTGTACCACATTCAGTTGCTCCTGAGCCTTCATAGCCTTTGGAGCAAAAAGGAACAGTATGGCCAAGGGGGCCAATTTATTTTTCAGCATTTTCTTGATAATCATATTTCGTTCGTTTTGTTTTGTATTCTTATCGGGGTCTATGAATATTCAATATCGTAAACGGCAGAACTGCTTCGGCTATTGTGCTACCACGATCATTTTCTTGGCCATGGAGGCCGTCTGTCCTCCGGGAGAGTTCACCACACAACGATAGAGGTAGAATCCGTTTCCGATCTTCACTCCGTATTTGGAGGTCAGATCCCACTTGATCTCTATAGGTTCTCCGTAGGAAGACGAATAGGTCTTGACGGGCAAACTGTTCACAAGACGACCGGTGAAGTCATAGATCTCCACGACCACGTTCAAATCGCTTCCGGGGCGATTGTGGAAGATTCGGAACGTAGCACTCTCGCGTACCGGATTCGGGAATAGAATCACATCAGCCACATCCGGAGCAATGCCATCTACCACTCTGAATGAAAAGTCATGATGGACGGCATTATTGAAAATGTCCCAAACCGTCAGTCGGGCAGTATGATCTCCTTCGGCCAAAGCCGGTATCATGAAGAGAATAGTGCCCACACCTGCATCCGTAGCCGAACTTGTGAAATATGCATTGAGGTTGTAGGTCAGGTCGGCACGGCCATCGATACAAAGCGTAATATCATGTCCTACTCCGCTACCCGTGATATTGATTCCGTTCAAGTCGAATACTTCGGCCATAAACAGAGGAGTAGGATTAACCTCATCTCCCGATCGGAATGTACTGTCATTGAGGAAGCAGCTTATGATTTCAGGCGGTGTATTATCTTCCGTTACCTCATCAGGAATACCCGGTTGGACTCTGATGGAGAAGTCTACCCCCATGGCTTCCGCCTTTGTGCTCTCGTTATAAGCATAAAGATTGATCCGGCCTTCGTGCTCGGAATAGTTCACATCCTTGGGTACGATAAACGAAGTTTCGAAGAGTCCGTCTTTCACCTCGGCAATACCGGCATACATCACGTTAGGATAGTCATAATATACAAGAGAGAGATCGTTTCCCTCCTCTTCCAAAGCTGTCATTTTCTTTCTGCCATCGAAGACGGTCAGGAAAACCTTGCCACTGAATGTCTCGTCGAATGTCCCCTTTTCATCGGTTACCTTACCCTTCAGAGCTACCCGTTCCAAAGACTTGAGCATAATAGTTCCATACTGCCCTTCGGGATCCTGCCCGTTGATTGCGGTCAATTGCACTTTGTGGGTAGGAAGATTCATACGCACGGACGGATCACCCATCAGAAAGAAACTCAACTGGTTGATCGAATCGGGGAAAACAGTACTGAGCATCCCCTGTTTGGCCGATCGGATAATCTCGCCCATCGTACGATAACGCCCATCCTTAGCTTTCTCGAACATACGCCGAAGCATAAAACCATTGATCTTCTCATTCTGCGTATTGTAAACGACACGCGTAGTCGAGAACATGATCGGAGTGCCACTCTTCTCATGGAGGAAAACCTCCTCCCCTGCCGAGGTCGTCTGACTGTCATAGTTGGCAAAGTCGCAAGTGGCAGTAATCCAAATGGGCATATGCTTATAATTGAAGTTGTGTATATCGTTGAGCGTCAGCAAATGCTCGTCCGACCATCCGGCAGGACCGCCATGACCAGCATAATTAAGCAGGATAATACCCGACTGAAGGGTTTCCAGCATCTTTTTCTTTGCACCCGGAATGCTGTGCAACCCGTTCTCGATGACATGCGGATATACGTCCTGAAAGGCGCGTACCGGCATGATGGCAGGAGCATAACGCTTGACGGTATCGATCAAACGGGAAGTCTCGGTTGCGTGCTTGTCCCCGTTGTCTGCCGCAAAACAGGCACGAATACGCCAGGCACCACTCTCTCGATCCTCCTCATATCGGATGGTCTTGTCCACTGCGATGCGAGCTTCGGCCGGAGTACGTACGGGGAATCGCCCTACAGCCATATTATAATTGCGCCAACCGATATTGACCGAGGCCGGCTGATCATCCAGCAAGCCGAAGTAATCATCCGTCACATAACTGTTTACGTTCGTCGAATTGACGGCTTGGAATGTCAGCAAGAACTCCGTTTGTTGGAGATACGGTTTCTGCCAAGCTACGGAGACCTTCCTGTTGTCATGAGCCCCATCACCGAAGAGAAGCATTTGCATCGGGAAAGTCTCTCCCACAGGTGCATTTGCCTTCCATCTGTCGTAGAACATTTTGGCAAAGAGGCGGTATGCTGTAGCATCGGGAGTTCCACCCGAAAACTCGTTGAACACCTGTTCCTGCAACACGACCAAAACCTTCAGCCCGTTTTTCTCTCTACGATAGGTGGCCAGTCGATCAGCCTCAGGGAGGAGTGCCTGAGTAGAGACAATGATCAGATCAGGGATTTCCTCTCCATGCAGGTTTTGATTGGGTACCGCTCCGAGGATCTCCGGAGCAGAAGCCTGTGACAAGTCCACGGCATAAAACGTATTGATAGTCCTACGATCCTGACCCTTCGGCGGAGCCACGAACTCAATGGTCTTATCCCCGACAGTCTTAACGGGAACAAGCGATGCTGTCAGGGAAGAATTGGCCTGCAAAACCACCAGAGACTCCGGCACCTCACTGATAACGAACCGGCAGGACTCGCCCCCCAAAACGGGCAAATTGGAAAACCGCCTGATATGCATGGGTGCGCCATCGTACCGGAGGTCGTTCTGTGTAGCCACCTCTATGAAATCCAGATTGACCGCATCTCCTGTCATGCTATAGTTCGCGTCCAAGCGCAACTCATTGACCAAGCTGTTCATCGGCGTACTGCGATAGAGACGACGCTTCTTGCCGGCCAAATAGGAATTGGACACTTCATTCGATGTCATGGAAAAAGGATCGCTGAAGATCAGAATGCCATTCGCCGAAAGCGACATCTCACGGCCGCCACCGGCCGATCTGGCCTTGGCTATGTATGAGAATACGGTACCGAGTTCGCCAGACGAGCGGGTGTTGCCCCTCAAAGGGAACTTGACCGTACGCGTATTGACTGCGCTGAAAGACTCGCCATACAGATCTCGTCCCGATTCTTTGGGCGAATACAATTCCTGCTCATGGAGCATCAGCTCATCGTAATAGTCGATCAAAGCCTCGGCCGACGCACCTCCACCCGTATATTGGGACATCTGCAAAGGTGCTCCGGCAGCATCCGACAGGAAGTAGTAGCCATGCGTACTGTACGTATTCACCGTATGCTCCATGGTGGTTTTGGCCGGATTGTAGAACCACGTCACCGGGCCCACGGCATAGAAATACAGCGCATTGCCCTGACGGAGTACCGGTACGGGAGGCAAATCGTCTGTCGTGATCCGGCTCAGATCTTCGGGAAGCACCCCTCCACCATAACCGAACACACCTACCTTGGACGGATCGGAGAAGCCATTGGCTCGGAGCTGTTCGTCCGTAAGGCGATACACTCCACTTGCATCGACACGTATCTTGACCCAATGTCCCGAAGCCATTAGCGAACGGTCGGCCGTCTTCCCCATAGCTCGTTGCGCTTTCGCAGGCAAAGCAAGGGCAAGGAAGAGAGAAAGGAATGCGACTATTGGAAGTATTCGTTTCATCTGAGAAATAGCTTATTTGATGGATATGTCGAGCAGTTTTTGCTCTTCGAGATAGGCTTCGAGGTGCTGCCCGATAGCAATGGGGCCTACCCCTGCCGGAGTCCCTGTAAAGATAAGATCCCCCATACGAAGTGTGAAGAAACGACTGGCATAAGCGATCAAACGATCTACGGAAAAGAGCATATCCCGTGTATTGCCCTGCTGCACCGTGCGTCCGTCTATATCCAATCGCAGGCCCAATTCCTGCACACCGTGCCGGAGCGAGTCTTTTTTCACCCACCGCCCTACGGCAGCGGAGTTGTCGAAAGCTTTGGCCGTTGCCCAGGGCAACCCCTTGGCTTTGGCACGACGCTGGAGGTCACGAGCCGTGAAGTCTATACCGACGGTAACCTCACTGTAATAGCGGTGAGCAAAACGTTCGGCTATGCACTTGCCGATACGATCTATACGAACCACCAGCTCCGTCTCATAGTGGATCTCCTGAGAAAAATCCGGATAGAAAAAGGGATGCCCTTCGCGCAACAAGGAATCGGTCTTGAGGAAAAGCACAGGTTCCTCCACACAAAAATCGGCTCCCTCTCCATCCGGACAGGGAGCAACGGGAAGGATGTCCGCACGTCGCATTTCGCTGACATGCGCACCATAGTTCATGCCGACAGCAATTATCTTCATCGTTCCAAAGCGAGCGAAAGCCCTTATTATAAAAAAGGGCAAAGGAGGATTGTTCAGCCTTCGGAGACCTAAGGTAGCGATTTCATCCGATTGAACATCACAGCCAACTGGGCATACATCGACGTATTCTGTACGACCACGCCTTCGGGTACACTGATGCGCCAAGGGGTAAAATTCCAAATAGCCTTGATCCCTGCTGCTATCATCTCATCGGCCATCGACTGTGCCGCCCGTATCGGAACGGTAAGAATACCTATATCCACACGCTCTCGAGCGCACAACTCCGCAACCCGGCTCTTATGGTAAACGGGGATGCCATTGATATTAGTGTCCACAATATCCGGATTCACATCGAACCCGGCGGCAATCTCCAACCCGAAGTGGCGCAAACCCGAGTCCTGCAACAAAGCAGCACCCAGACTTCCCACCCCGAAGAGGAAAGCACGGTGGTGGTGCGTAAAGCCCAGAAAGTCGTTCAGCACAGCCACCATGTCCGCCACCCGGTACCCTACCCGGGTACGCCCATCCACCGATACATAGGAGAGATCCTTGGCCACGAGCGAAGCATCCACTCCTACGGCACGAGCGATCCGCGTGGAAGACACCGACTCGCATCCATCCGCATGCAAAAGCTGGACGTAAGACAAATACCAGGGTAGACGCCTCAGAGTAGGTTCGGGGACTTTTGTATCAAGAAGAGAAGACTCGTTCGCAATCGTTTTCATCCGTTTTTTAGTGGATTATTTAAGTACAAATATATGTAATCACACCGTAATACCTTATGTCTCTGTCATATTTACTCCTCAGACGATCGCTCGGAAAGAGGTTTAGGAACTGTTTTTTCGGACTCTCCTGCATAGTGGAGAAAAGAGGCTTGACGGAAAGCAAATTTTCGATTCATTCGCATCGTACTTTTTTACTACATTTGCCGGCAAACAAAGACCCCAAACGAGCGATAAGCAATTATATACTAAAGTATTACATCCTATCAACCAACTTTCCTAACGATCCGAACGCATGAAATATACTCTCCTACTTCACAATCTACTCTCACCCATCCCATCCATTTATTTATATGGCATCATCGCATTTGAAAACAGACAAACATTGCACAAGGAATAGGGACTAATCATTCCTCTCCACTCCTGCAAATCTATAAGGCACCCGCTCGGTTCGGCCACGAATCGAGCGGGTGTCTCTTTTATATCAGCTCTCCAAACAGCCTTTTCTGTTCTACTATTTATATACAAATCGAATACGATCTATATACAAATGGAAAATGATTTATATATAAATCGAAAACGATCTGTATATAAATTGAAACTGATTAATATATACATCGCCATCGAAACTCTTTCAAAGCAGACCTCAACTCCCAAAAGTCCGATTCATGAACATTTTTACCTTGAAAACCTCTTCCTCTCAATCGCTTATTTAGAATGATTCCAAACTCTTCTTCGTTGTTGAAAACTTTTCTGGTCTGTATTTTCGTGAAATATTTTCAGATGGGATGGTGATTGTATCCGGCATTATCGAATCAAAAAAACGAAGTACTGCTTCCGGACTACATATAGCTAACAGACTGCAAATGTCGAAGATCAGACTGTAGGCATTCCGCTCTGAATCGGGTAAAAAGCTTTGTCTCAGTGAGTAAATCCCTACCTTTGCGGCGTGCAAGGCTTTTGCTGCACGGATAATCTCGTTTTTCTCATGATCGGATCATATTTCAGGCCAAAGCTGCTCGATGTTTTCCACGGGTACAACCGTGAGCGTTTCATGGCCGACCTCATGGCCGGCGTTATCGTCGGCATCGTAGCTTTACCCTTGGCCATTGCCTTCGGTATAGCCAGTGGTGTATCTCCGGAAACAGGTCTTATCACGGCCATTATAGGCGGTTTCATCGTATCGCTTCTGGGTGGTTCATCCGTCCAAATCGGTGGCCCGACAGGTGCTTTCATCGTTATCGTCTACGGCATCATTCATAAGTACGGCATCGAGGGTCTTACGATTGCCACGATCATAGCAGGTATCTTGCTTCTCGTAATGGGTGTTCTTCGTCTGGGCACGCTGATCAAGTTTATCCCCTACCCTATAGTAGTGGGATTCACGGCAGGGATCGCCCTCACGATCTTCTCTACCCAAATGAATGACCTCTTCGGCCTCGGTATTACGGATATGCCCGGTGATTTCCTTGGCAAATGGGGAGCTTATTTTACCAACTTCAAGTCAGTAAACCTTTGGGCTTTCGGGATGGGTCTGCTTAGTATTGTCATCATTATGCTGAGTCCGAGATTCACCAAGAAGATACCCGGTTCGCTCATTGCCATCATCTTGATGACCGTAGCAGCCTATTTACTTCGGTTGCAGGGTATCGGCGAGTTCGAAACCATCGGCGACCGCTTCACTATTTCCGCTCAACTGCCCAAACCAACGGGGGTAACACTCAGCCTCGAAACGATTCGCCAACTTTTTCCTCCGGCTTTTACTATCGCCCTGTTGGGAGCTATCGAATCTCTGCTGTCAGCCAGCGTAGCCGATGGTGTGATAGGGGAAAAGCACAACAGCAATACCGAGCTTATCGCTCAGGGTGCGGCCAATATAGTGGTTCCGTTCTTCGGTGGTATTCCCGTCACCGGAGCCATAGCGCGTACGATGACCAACATCAACAACGGCGGACGCTCTCCCATTGCAGGGATCATACACGCCTTCGTGTTACTGCTGATCCTGCTGTTCCTCGGGCCTCTGACGGCATACATCCCGATGGCTTGTTTGGCCGGAGTACTGATCATAGTATCCTACAATATGAGCGGATGGCGTTCGGTGGCCAATATCGGTCGCGGTCCTCGCAGCGACAGCCTCGTCATGCTGGTTACTTTCTTGCTTACCGTCATCCTCGACTTGACCGTTGCCATAGAGATAGGACTGCTTTTGGCCATCCTGCTCTTTATGAAGCGCGTTACGGAGAATACGCGTATCACCGTTGCCACAGGCAGGCTCGACCTGACACAAACCGGCGAGATCGCCCACCACGACGAAGTGCTCGACATCCCGAAGGGCGTAGAGGTATATGAAATCGAAGGGCCTTTCTTCTTTGGTATCGCGAACAGATTCGAAGAGATCATGAACACATTGGGCGACCATCCCGATGTTCGGATTATCAGAATGCGGCATGTGCCGTTTATGGATTCGACAGGGATGCACAATCTGGAAAACCTGATCAAAATGAGCCGGAAAGAAGGGGTCAGCATCGTACTCTCCGGTGTGCGCAAGGACGTCCACGAAGAACTTGCCACTGCAGGCATCGTAGAGCTATTGGGAGAGGAAAACGTATGTGCCGATATTCAAGCGGCTCTGCGACAGGCACAAGCCATAGCCCAAGGAGCATGAAAATAGGTGCCATAGACCTCGGGGTAGAGCCTTTGCTACTCGCTCCGATGGAGGATGTGACGGATGTAGCCTTCCGGATCATGTGCAAGCAGTTCGGTGCCGATCTGGTTTATTCCGAATTTCTCAGTGCCGATGCCCTGATTCGTCAAGTAGCCGGCACATTCCGAAAAATGGCCATAGATGAATCGGAACGCCCGATGGCTGTACAGATATACGGACGGGATGTAGCTTCGATGGTAGAGGCTGCCCGACTATGCGAATCGGCCGGTCCGGATCTGATCGATCTGAACTTCGGATGTCCGGTCAAACGGGTAGCAGGGAAAGGTGCCGGCAGCGGAATGCTCCGCAATATCCCACTTATGATAGAGATAACGCGTGAGGTAGTCAAGGCGGTGAAGTTGCCCGTAACGGTGAAAACGCGGCTTGGCTGGGACAATGACAGCAAGATCATAGTAGACCTGGCCGAACAGCTCCAAGACTGTGGCATTGCAGCCCTGACCATACATGGTCGTACACGCGCCCAAATGTACACGGGGACGGCTGACTGGACGCTGATCGGAGAAGTGAAGAACAATCCGAGAATGCAAATCCCCATTATCGGAAACGGAGACGTGACCACTCCGCAAGAAGCCCGACGAGCCTTTGACGTATATGGCGTGGATGCCGTAATGGTAGGCAGGGCTTCTATCGGACAACCATGGATATTCGAGGATATGAAGCATTTCCTTCGCACGGGAGAAACGTTGCCTTCGCGTCCGTTTTGCTATTATATGGACATACTCCGCCGTCAGACGTTGAACAACATCCGAAAACTGGACGAACGGCGAGGTATCCTCCATACACGCAGACATATTGCAGCCAGCCCCATATTCAAAGGGATCCCAAACTTCAAGCCCATGCGCGTGGCCATGCTTCGTGCCACGACACAGGAGGAGCTTTTCGCTCTTATGGACGAGGTGGAGAAGATGATAGGATCGGCTGATTCAGCGGCGGTATAGTCGCTTGGACAAAGCTCCCCCTGCCGATTGCTTCAATCCACAGGTCTCCGCATGCAAATCCGTCAACTCGGCATCATGTTTGCCGGTGAACATCTCGTTGTGGCATTCGCATAGCAACCAGAGCAGATGATCGAAGGCGGTCAGCTGTTCGTCCGACAGGGCGGAAACGAGTGTCTCGGCACAAAGGCGCAGGTTGGGAAAGAGATTGACCAGTACCTTTCTTCCCTCAGGGGTAATGGAGACACGCATACTTCTGCGATCCTCCTCATCCGGTCTCTGCTCGATCAGATTAGCTTTCAGCAGACGACGCATGACTTCTGCGCCGGATGTTTTTTCCATGGCATTGAGGTTGTTCAGCTCTGTCTTGGTCATGCTCTCACCGTTCATCAGGCTGACCAGATAGGTATATTCGTCTTCGGTCTGTAATGGAGATTCCGTCAGAGCTTTCTTGATATAAAAACGGGAATAACGATGGAGGAGGCTGACTCCTCGCGCTATATTCTTAGCTCCTGCTGCTCGTTCCCGGGTGACAGAGACAACTTCTTCCTCCTGTTTCTTTTTTTTGCCACAGCGCCAACTTAAAAAGTCGGCAAAGTCTTTTATTTCGGGTTCGTGCGAGCCTCCGTCGTGCAAACTTTCAAATGCATCGAGGTAGTCAATAAGATCGAAAAGCAGTTTTTTGTACTTCATAAATTACTCCGATTGAATAAATCGTCCGTTCGATGTAATCCTTTTGAAGCATAAATGTACATTTTTCCATTGAAAAGCAGGAGATTACATGTTGAATGTAAATCGGATGGCAACTCCTCTTTCATAAAAGAAATTGTAGCCACCATAGAATACTCCGACTTGCATCAGCGTACCGATACTCTCTGAATAACCCATCTCCAGATAGGGTTTTCTCGATACCATATCCCACCGGGCTTTGAAATGTAAGGCCTCGTCGTTGGTCTTTAAGAAAACGAAAGGCAGGAAATTGACCAGCAGGCGCGAAGCTCGGTAGCTGGTTTGAAGGATAAGGTGTTTGTCGGCTGTAGCCGTATAGGGAGGCAGTGTCTGGAAAGCAGCTTCCATGCTATCGCCGAATCGCCAAAAAGCATTACCCCCTTTCAGAAAAAAGTACTCGCTCGGATAGATAACCGACCGATCGAAATAACCTCCGACATTCAATTGATAGAACAGTGACGATGCCGGTGAAAAGACAAGCCGCTGCTGTATGCTCAAATCGAGGTGGTGGAAGCGTGCATCGGACTTACGCCCCATCCCGAAAGCTCCGCGATAAGAGAGAGAAAGGAGCGGAGCACGTATGCCCTCGCCCTCACGAATGAGAAATCCATCCGCCGTATAACGGTAATAAGGACGCGGATTGAATGTCATCTTAGCTCGTACTTCCAGCAATCGGTGATGAGGAACTACGCGAGGAAGATCGGGATCGGCATTGCTGATATTCAGAATATCGGTAATGCTGCCACCGAAGAGACTCCACGTCTCTCCATGCGGCAAAGGATTGCGCTCGGCCAGCATCACGCTTGTCTCCACATTGAGTTTGGGCAATAGGTCGATACTATTGGTCAGGCGGACAAATTTATCATCGTAGCGAGTTGTCGGGCCTTGTCCGTTGAGCAGCTCCATCATCAGATCGGTCAGTTGGTCTATTCTTTCGCGCGTGCTGTACAAATCGAAAGAGCGATGTCCTGCGGATAATTGCAAAAGCCCTCTTTGCGGAGGAGAATAGTACAGTTTGCTGTCGAGAGTCCAAACGGCTTTGCGTCGTTTGGTAACATAATAAAGGCCGGGCTTTATCTCCCAACGGATTCCGGGAGCCATATCGTAAATAGCCGTCAGAGACTGCCCCAGCCAAAGATGATCGGCATAATTATAATAGAACAAAGCCCACACCAACCCCTCATTGCCTAATCGCCAACGCTCCCCGATCCGATACTTGTGTCCCCAAGCCAATGCGCGATGCCAAGGCACATGCTGATGCAGGGTATGATCTCGACCGACAACCACATTTTTCCAATACGTCGAGCTATCCTCCCTCCCAAAGCTGCTGCGAACAGCCCAAACAGAAGCGACCGGCAATTCGTCCGGCAAGCGGTAGCGACTGCTATCCGTAGGCATATAGACGAAGAGCACGGTCTTATCGAGCTGCTCTCCTGTATATGAGATTGAAGCAGAATAGCCATTATGGAGAGAAGCCCAAAGACGATTGCGGTCGATGACGACAGAAAGTCCGATCGGGAGGAAAAGACCGGGTTCTACTTCTCCCAATTCGACCCTATAGGATTCTGTGATCACCCCTTTCATCATGACTCGCATTTCCAATATCGCAAGCTGTCCGTGTGTGGCATCTATCGTTACCGTCCCGCGATTCAGACCGCTCAATCCACGAAATGCGATACGGCGGTATGTTATGCCGTCTTTTTCGTACAGGCTATCCAAACGATAGGTATAAAATGCTTCGGCCTCTCGTCGAATAGGATTGGGAAAAATTTGCCGGTTGCCAAAATCGAACTCTTCGGCATATACATTCTCTCCCAACAGAGCCAAGGCCGTAAGGTCATCAACTTTGTTTCGCTGAGGAATATCCGATCGAAAAGAAACAACACCTCTTTTATATGCACCCGTTACCGAGTCGTATTTTCCATATAGCCGAGCTTCCATACACAAGGAATCCGACGAGAGATACTGCTCCCACGGAATCCCACCGTGTTTGAGCCGATGCACTATCGGCAGCACACGAGAAGCCCACGATCGACCTCGAACATCGGCCTCCCAACTACGGCCTTCTGCCAAGCGGAAGAGGAAAGGCGTTCTATCGGAAATCATTCTGACCGTTTCCAAGGCAAAAGCTTCGGATTCTTTTCTGTCAAACAGGGAGGTCTGCTGCTCCGTTCTATTGCTCAGCTCCCGTATTTCCTTCGATGCCGAAGGTAATGACTGCCCCACCATATGAGAAGCGCAGACTCCGAGAAGCCAAAAGAACGATAGCAAAAAGCGGACGATCGGTTTTCTCATCTCTTAGAGCGGCAGTTCAATAACGAAAGAGGTGAAACCATCGGCTGTACGCCTCGCAAGCAAATTTCCCCCATGCAGACGAATGATATAACGGGAAAGGCTCAGACCGATGCCACTACCTCCGGTTTTGGTCGTATAGAAAGGAACAAACATATTGTCGAATACCTCTTGAGGAATAGGAGTGCCATTGTTCTCCACATGAAGGAGTAGTCTGTGTTCATCCAACGAATCGAGACGTTCCTCGACACGAATACGCAAAAGTCGTTTCTCCGTATCGGCAGGATATTCCGCCTCGGCAGCATTTTTGACGAGGTTTATCAGTACCGAAGTCAATTGCCGGCGGTCGGCCGGGACAGTCAGCTCCACGGGTATTTCTTCAATATCCACCTTTATATCGTTGGAGGACAGAAGCTCTTCTTGCAGGCGCAATATCCCCGAAAGAAAAGCATGTAAAGCAATGTCCTCCTTCTCGGGAGGAGGAACTGCCGTAAACTTACGGTAGTCCTGTACAAAGGATAACAGCCCCACTCCGGTACTACGAATGGTATCCAATCCGGTAGACAGCATCTCCTCGTCCGCAGAGCTTTGCAAATTGTCCAAGAGGGTATCGCATATCGAAGTAATGGGGGCTATCGAGTTCATGATCTCGTGCGTCATCACCCGAATGAGCCGAATCCACGACTCTGTCTCGCGAGCGTCAAGCTCCTTGCCGATATTCGACAGCGTATATATATGGTATATCTTCTCCCTGATGCGGAACGAAGAGAAGCGGAGGCTCACCTCCTGCTCTTCCCGCTCCGTAGTAAGCTTAATATGAATGCCTGAATCGGTAGCCGCCGAACGAAACAGCCGAGGCATGTCCGGCGACACACGTCTGAGCTGATCGAGGTGTGTGATAACGGGTAAACCGAGGAGGCGCAACAGCACTGTATTGGTAGAATAGACATATCCTTCCGGAGCAACCATCATGATGCCGACAGGAATCTGTTCCAATACATGTACGAGAAACTGCTCGCCGGCTATAGCCTCATCACGAGAACGGCTGAGGATCTCCTTGATACGATTAAGCGTGCGGTTGAATGTTCGATGCGAGACATTGCCTCCCATTTCGGAAAAGCGCACGGAATAATCGCCATTCTCGATAGCATTCAAGAGCAGGGAAAGATCTTGAAGATGGCGCCGATAGAGTAAACGCAACCGCAAGGCGGAAAAGATAACGAGTCCGGCTGCAAAAACAGTGATGGCATAATGTCCTGCAGCTGCCGACCAAGTACCCACCACCGCCATGACGATGGTAAATAACAGATGCAAGCCGAAACTGCCGGTCTTCCGTCTTCCCATAGAAGAGGGCTACAGCCCGTAGCGTTTCATCTTATTATACAGAGTCTGGCGGCTGATGCCTAATTCCCTTGCCACATTCGAAAGGTTGCTGCCGTTTCGTGCCAAGGCTTGCTCGATAGCGGTCTTTTCCATTTCATCCAACGTCTGAGGAGTGCTTGCTACACCGGTAGCAGTCGGATGTGCATCGACCGACTTCGGCAACGACAGATCCGCAGCAGAAAGGCTACTGCTACGGCTAAGGATCACAGCCTTCTCTATGCAATGCTGAAGCTCACGCACATTGCCCGGCCACGGATAATCGGAGAGTAGGGCCTCTGCTTCGGGAGTCAATTCCGGCACCTCTTTTCCATACTGTCGTGCATAACGATGCAGGAAGAATACGGCCATCGGCACTATATCTTCCCTGCGACGACGTAGCGGCGGCATCTCGATATGAATCGTATTGAGACGATAAAGCAAATCTTCTCGAAACCGGCCTTCAGCCACGGAGAGGGGCAAATCGCTATTCGTGGCAGAGATGATACGAACATCCACAGGGATCGGTGTATTGCTGCCCACACGGGTCACCACTTTTTGCTGTAGTACAGCCAACAACTTGGCTTGCAAGGCAAGGCTCAGATTGCCTATCTCGTCCATGAAGATCGTGCCGCCGGACGCCGTCTCGAACTTGCCGACGCGATCGCTTTTGGCATCGGTAAAGGCTCCTTTCACATGGCCGAACAGTTCGCTCTCGAACAGCGTCTCGCTCAAAGCTCCCATATCCACAGTCAGCATCGGCTGCCGGCTACGAGGAGAACGGGCATGGATATACTCGGCTAAAACGCCCTTGCCGGTACCATTCTCACCCGTAATGAGGACATGGGCTGCAGTATCGCCGATACGATCAGCCAGCTCCAACACCTCACGCATGGCCTTGCTTTTGCCGAGAAATACCGAATCGCCTTCTTTAGGTGTAGCCGTCACTTGAGTGCTTGCGGCCTTATTCATCGCCATACGAAGCGACTCCAACAGCTCGGCGTTGTTCCACGGCTTGACTACGAAATCGCTTGCTCCACGCTTCAAGGCTTCCACTGCCAGACGAATGTCCGCATAAGCGGTAAAGAGTACCACAGGGAGGTCAGGGAAACGGCTACGAACTTGATCCAGCCAATATAATCCTTCATTACCCGTATTGATGCCGGTAGAAAAATTCATATCCAGCAGGAGTACATCCGGATGCACCTCTACGATCGTGGAAAGCAGTGTCTTGGGAGAAGGTAGGAGCGTCACGGTCTCGAAACTCCCCGTCAGGAGCAATTTCAAAGCCGTCAGTACATGTTTGTTATCATCGACCACGATGATATTGCCGCTTTTCTTCATTCTGTGCAGATCTTACACGCTTGGATAACGCTTTCGTGGAACGGAAACAAAAGTAAAGAAAAGACCGTGAAGAAATATAACAGTCAGGGCAATCGCATAGACATATAAGCCTGATGATGTTCTGTCCGGAATAAGCACGAATTAATGTGTTAGAGATCCTAATTGTAGAAGGAAGAGTCCAAGGATACGGAGTACGACCTTTCAAATACGACAAGGAGAGTCAAGGTCATCGATCTGCTATTGAGTCCTGAGCTTCTCAAACAAGGTGCAAACCGAATTTTGAAGACGCGAAATTGGGAAAATTTCCAAGGTCGTTCTCGTTTTACTTTAATTGGCCATAATGTACTGGTAATTAGCATGTTGCAATGAGCACCGTACGCCTACGCTGGTCTCCTGCATCGTGCAGGAGTGCATCGTACGCCTACGATTGTAAGTGTTTCGTACCGGCTTTTCAACACTTCTTCGTATTCCTCGGCATAATCTTCAATCTCGTACCAAAAGGTATTGCCTGAGAGCGTAGAGAGAAAAGGGATGGTTTGCGGTGAAAAAAGATGCCGTACTCCGACAAGATTTGTTCGGATGGTTTAGAAAGGTGGAGTGACGGGTAAGAAAAGTCGGTTAGCCGGGCAATCCGTTGATGCGGCAGAAATTTTGAAGGTCAGTTCGGGAACAATTTCTGTGAGATTGAGTGAAGTGCAATAGGGAACACTTCTTTCCAATTTATTGGCGCGCAGGCGTTCGTAATGATCGCGACCGTTCAGGTAGGCCGTCAGCTTCTCATGTGTATTGTAGTTACCCCAGAGTTCTTGGAAAACTGACGCTCCGTCTTCGCAAATGACCTCCTCTCCAAGCCGGACAATCGTAGCAGCCAAAGCACCGGCGAACAGGCAATCCTCCGTACTCATCCTGTTTTGCCAGCCCGAAGCCAGTACCATGACCGGCTTCTGCTTGGCGATACAATAGCGAGCGACAGCTTCCAGATTGATAAAAGCCCCGATAATAACGTGCAAGGCTCCGGCAGCTATGTCGGCAGCGCGGGTACCGTTGGTCGTCGATAGTACGAGCTGTTTCCCCTCTACCGCCTGGCGAGTGTACTCTTCGGGAGCATTGCCGAAACGAGCGAAAGGCAATCGCTTCGTTCCTCGCTCGCCTCCTACGAGGAACCCGTTCCCGGCATAGATTTCCGCCTCCTCAACGGTTGCAATCGGGATGATGCCTACGGCACCGTTCATCAGTGCCGTCGTGATGGTGGTACCGGCACGGAAGATATCCACGATGACAACCGTGTACTCTTCTTGCTCCGTCTTGTAATATGGATAGAGTACAGGAGAAGGACAGAGACTGATCTGCAGCATCTGCTATTCTTAGTATTTCTCGAGGAATGTCTCCAGAGCTTTGATGAAAAGCTGGTTCTGAGCAGGTCGCTGCGTGGTGATTCGGACGTAGGATTCATCGAGACCACGGAAATTGGAAGCATCCCGAATCAGCATATTATATTCCTCCAGCATATATTTTTTCAGTTCGGCCGCTGTTCCTTTCTTGAGCCGAAGGAGGAAGAACGTGGTGCCTGAGGGATGTACTTCTACACCATCGAGGCGATTCAGGGCTGTGATAAAATCTACCGTATTGCGTTGCCACTTGCGGATCGGCAGAGTGAATTGTGCAGGATGGATAAGGATGAATTTGGCAGCCTCTATAGCCAGTGCGTTTACCGCCCACGGCGTACTGAAAGCCGCCACACGCTTCATAAAATCTTTATTGGCTACGATATAGCCGATGCGAAGCCCCGGTATCCCATAGGCATGACTGAAAGAATAGACCATGACAAGGTTTTTTCGTCCTTTGATGTCGGCCGGACGAATCACTTCCTCGGTCGTAAACGATACATAGGACTGGTCGAGGATGAATGTCGTGTCAGGATGATCGTTGAGCAGACGCAGGATCTCTGTCCGCTGCAGTAGTCTGCCATCGGGATTATTCGGGTTACAAAGCCAGCAGAAATCCATATTGGAAAAATCAGCCTCGCCTATGTCCTCATTAGAAGGATAGAAGCAGACTTCGTGCTCGTACATCCGACAAGCATCCTCATATTCGGCAAAAGAAGGAATGGCTATGAGGCTTCGGCTCCCTCTGAAAGCCTGTGCTATTTGGTAGAAGGCCGCCGTGGGTCCGTTGGTTACAAGTATGGCGTTATTGTCCACGCTGTTCCGCTTGGCAAGCATCTGCCTGAGCGTACCGGCATCCGGCTCGGGGTAGTGCCGAATACAGTTGAGGTTTTCTACCAGATGTTTCTCCAGATGATCTTTATCGCCATCTGTCCAGACAGTGGTACTGAAATTGACTATTTCGCTTGATAAGGGTGTAATGCCTTCATCTCCATGTCCAAAAATCATAGTTCTGTCTCCTTCTCTCTATTGTATGTTTCTATTTTGTTCCGGTCTCATTGCTCCGCTATTCCCAAAGCCTCGTATATTGCTTGATGCAGTCTGGGGCGTATGCTTGCCGTCATCAGTGTCTTGTTCAGCCGATTGGGGTAAGTCCGATTGGAAAGGAATACAAAGATAAGTTCGTTCTCGGGATCGACCCAAACGCATGTGCCGGTAAACCCTGTGTGCCCGTAGGTGGAGCCTGACGCCGATTCTGCCATACTCGCCCGGCCTTTGTCAAATCCGAGACAACGCCTGTTGCCCTTGCCATGAGTCGTTATGAACAGTCGGAAGATCTTTTGATCGATGATTCTGTGGCCTTTGTAAGTGCCTTCATGAATGAACATGTCCAGTACACGGGCAACGTCCTCCGCAGTGCCGAAAACACCTGCATTGCCCGATATACCTCCGAGGCATGCAGCAGCTTCGTCGTCCACGGTACCGCGGACGATGCTTTTACGTAGAAATTTGTCGTTCTGTGCCGGTGCAATGCGCGAAACGGAATATTTATCGAGTGGAAGATAACCGAGCGAACCGGCTCCGATGGGGCGGAATATACGTTCTTCGACAAAGACGTTCAAGCTCTTGCCCGATACTTTTTCCACAATTTGCTGTAGCAGGATAAACCCCAGATCCGAATACTTGTAGCGTCCGACTCCATTACGAGGGGTAGAAGCGATGGTATTGAGGACAATTTCTTTGACCTCTTTCGATAGATACAGATTGGAAGAAAAACGAAACGGATAGTCCGGCCGAAATTGCCCGGAAACCAAATCGGAGCGAAATCCGAAGAATGGATTGCCCCACATATTGGTATCTACTCGAACCCATCCCGAACTCCGCCGGGGAGAGAGCAACTTGCCGTCCAAACTGCTACTGTCTATCAGAGATTCGTAGAAATTGATCGATGGCCGAAGGCCTGCTTCATGAAGTAGAAGCTGCTGTACGGTGATGTCTTTGAGGTCTGTTCGGGCAAAACGAGGCAATAGCGTTCCGAGCCGGTCGGAGAGCTTCAATTTTCCATCCTGAACCAATAGCATCACAGCCGGAGTAGTGGCTACGACCTTGGTGACGGATGCCAAGTCGTAGATGGTGGAAGAAGATACCTTGCCTCCACGTGCCGATCCGTCGAGAGTGCCGAAGCTTTTGTCATATACCACCTTGTCTCGATGGACAGCGAGGATACGACAACCGGGGAAAGCCCCTTGCCTTAGGGCTTCTTTCGCTATGCGGTCTACCGCCGGCATCGGGATGAGGCCGGACGACAATTCGGTCGGCGGCATCATGTTCGCTGTCGGATCAGTGCCCTCCTCTTCCTGAACGACCGGGATCCCACCGCCCGAGGATACCACAACTCTGTCCCGAATCTTGTAGGCTGCCATTCGAGCAGCCTCCTTTACGTTTTCATATGCCACGACTATAGCCCGTGCTTTGTCCATAGCCACCGGAATCCTGTCGGCTACATAGGGCGATGTGAAGAAGACGATGGCAGTGTGGTTTTGTTCCGTCAGCCGGTGGAGAAACGTTCCTGCCCAGTCCGGCTGTGTATGTCGAACTGTGACGATCACAGCATCGTACCCCTTGAGTTTGGAGAGCAACTCTTGTGTACGTGTACTGTTGCTGCCCTTGGCATAGGAATAGCAGTCCTTGCTCGTAAGCCCCAGCTCTTGTGTAAAAGTATTGGAGGCTGCACCATCCAGATTGACGCATGCAACACGGTTTTCCTCCGAGAGGGGGAGGAACTGCTTCTTGTTTTTGAGAATCGTAATGGACGCCCGCCAAAGATCTTCCGACATCCGTTCCGCTTCACGGTTGTTTACCTGTCGTACCACTTCCTCTGCCGGCACCTCCTTGGATATTCCCTTACAAATGATGAGCGCATACTTGAAGGCCAGAATTTTGCGACATTTCTCGTCCAGCAATTCTTTGCTTATCGTTCTGTCTTCCACTGCGGCCAGCACCTCGGAGAAAGTCTTGACCGGGTCCACCGGACCGAGGAGGATGTCATTGCCGGCCAATATGGCACGGACGGAGATCGGTTGAGAACCGGCTGTCTGTACTCCCTGCATGGCCAATCCGTCCGTAAAGATCAGCCCCTTGAAACCCATTTCCTGCCGGAGCAGATCGGTGCAAATGGCATGACTGAGGGAGGAGGGCGTATTTTTCTTTGCTTCCAAAGCCGGAACATTGAGGTGAGCGGTCATCACTCCGCTGAGACCGGCTCGGAAAAACTCTTTGAAGGGGAACAATTCAGTATTCTCCAATTCCTCTCGGGAGGCAAAGACCGTGGGCAAGGTCTTGTGCGAGTCCTCTGTGGTATTGCCGTGTCCGGGGAAATGCTTGGCCACGGCCATCACACCTCCATCCTCCAATCCTTGTGCATAGGCAATCCCTCTTTCTGCTACTCGGCGTGGGTTGTCGCCGAAGCTGCGCGTGCCGATAACGGGGTTCTTCGGATTGTTGTTCACGTCCAGCACCGGGGCAAAATTGATATGAATCCCCATCAGCCGGCATTGGCGCGCTACCTCCCGACCATAGTTGTAGAGGAGCTGATTGTCTTTTTGGTGTCCCAAGCCCATATTGCGAGGGAAGCGTGGGGCATCTTTCAGACGCATGTGCAAACCCCACTCACCGTCCAGTGCTATGAGGAGAGGGGTGCCGGCTGCTTCCTGCAAGCGGCGAGTCATCGTGTATTGCTCCGAGAGTGTACCCTTTTGGAAGAGTATGCCCCCGATGTGGCAGGTGCGCACCAGCTGTTCGGCTTGCTTTACTTTTTCTTCCTGTAAAGAGGGATAGACGACCGGCATGAGCAGTTGGCCTACTTTTTCCTCCGTGCTCATAGCCTTCATGCGGTCGTCAACCCAGCGTTTGACATCTTTGCTCTCGACTCCCCCGAAGAGGAGAAAGGGATAGTCTTTGGACTGCTGGGCATGCATGGCACCCATGTTCGTGCGGGCCGGTGCCGTAGCTGTGTACAGCACCGAGAGAGAGAGTATTGTGATGGCGGAGAAAAGAAATCGTTTCATACCCTACAAATGTACATAAAAATGGTGGCCGAATCCGAGCCTTCCCTTCTACAAGAAAAAGGAAGGAGACGGACAAAAGAAGCTTTGCTTCCGTTGTCGTCTCCTTCGCTCGAAAGAGAGTAAAAGGTAGAGAAAGTTGTTATGCTTGTTCTTGTACGATGATCTCGCCATCGCGAGCAGAGAGCGTAAGCGTCTGCCCTTTCTCGATCTGTCCGGAGAGGATAAGATCCGTGAGGCGATCCTCCACTTCGTTCTGGAGTGTGCGCTTGAGCGGTCGTGCTCCGTATTGGAGGTCGTATCCCTTCGTCGCTATCACATCCTTGGCTTCATCGGTAAGGACGAGGTCGTATCCGGCACGATGGATGCGCGCCAAGACGGCTTTAAGCTCTATGTCCACCATCCGGCGAATCTCCGTCTTGCCCAGTTGGTCGAAGAGGATGATATCGTCCAAACGGTTGAGAAATTCGGGGCTGAACGTCTTGTTCAGAGCTTTTTGGATCACGGAACGGCTATGCTCCTTGTTCGCTTCCTCGTCTTTTTCCGAACGGAACCCGATACCCTGCCCGAAGTCTTTGAGCTGGCGTGTACCCACATTGGAGGTGATGATGATCACGGTGTTCTTGAAATTCACGCGCCGTCCCAGACTGTCGGTCAGCTGACCTTCGTCCATCACCTGTAAGAGCAGATTGAAGACATCGGCATGCGCCTTTTCGATCTCATCCAAGAGAACTACGGAATAGGGTTTGCGTCTTACGCGCTCCGTCAGTTGGCCGCCTTCTTCATAGCCCACATATCCCGGAGGGGCACCCACGAGACGCGATACGGAGAACTTCTCCATATACTCGCTCATATCCACCCTGATCATGGCATTCTCATCCTCGAACAGGTATTCGGCGAGCTTCTTGGCCAAATAGGTCTTGCCTACCCCCGTGGGGCCGAGGAAAAGGAAAGAACCGATCGGTTTCTTTTCATTGCGAAGTCCCAGACGATTGCGCTGGATGGCACGCACCATCTTTTCGATGGCTGTGTCCTGACCTACTACTTTGGTCTTGAGATCATCTGCCATCGTGCGCAGACGTTCGCCTTCGCCCGTGCTCAGCCGCTCAGCCGGAACGCCTGTCATCAACGCCACTACGTGCGCCACTACATTCTCGTCCACCGTCTCGCGGTGCTTGGACATCTGCTCTTCCCATTTTTTCTTCTCTTCCGCTATCTGCTGCTGAGTGCGCCGCTCCTGATCGCGGAAGGAGGCAGCCAGCTCGTAGTTCTGAGCCTTTACGGCCGAGAGCTTGTTCTCTCGCACCGATGCCAATTCGGCCTCCAGTATCTCGATTTCTTTCGGAGCCACCACATTGGTGATATGGACGCTCGCGCCGGCCTCGTCCATGGCATCTATTGCCTTATCGGGGAAGAAGCGATCGGATACATAGCGATCGGTCAGTTCCACTGCCGCTTTGATCGCTTCGTCCGTATAGCGTACACCGTGATAGTCCTCGTATTTCTCTTTGATGTTTTGCAGGATGGTCAGCGTTTCTTCTGCAGTCGAGGGGGCTATCGGCACCTTCTGGAAGCGGCGTTCGAGTGCTCCGTCCTTTTCTATGTTCTTACGATACTCATCCAGCGTAGTGGCTCCGATGCACTGTACCTGTCCACGGGCAAGAGCGGGTTTGAGCATATTGGCCGTATCCATCGATCCGGCTGCAGAGCCTGCTCCCACGATGGTATGTATCTCGTCGATGAAGAGGATGATCTGCGGATTCTTCTTCAGCTCGTCGAGCACGGCTTTCAACCGCTCTTCGAACTGTCCGCGATATTTGGTGCCGGCTACCATCTGAGCCAAATCGAGGCTGATGATCCGCTTGTCGAAAAGAATACGGCTCACCTTCCTGTTCACGATGCGTTCGGCCAGTCCTTCCACGATGGCACTCTTGCCCACACCGGGTTCGCCGATGAGCACCGGATTGTTCTTTTTGCGCCGGCTGAGTATCTGTATCACCCTTTCGATCTCCTGCTCCCGACCCACTACCGGGTCGAGCTTGCCTGCTGCCGCCATGGCAGTGATGTCGGTGCCGAAGGTGTCCAGTGCAGGCGTGTCGCCTCCACTCCGTGTCGTGGTGGTAGTATCACCTCCGCCGGTATTCTGTTCGGGGGCGTCGCCGGAGCCTCCGCCTGTCCCGCTATTTCCGGAAGGCGGAGAGGATTCGTCCTCTTCGTCGTCGAAGTCGTTGTCTTGGTACCCGTCGAGGATCTCCATTTCGGAGGGAGACTTCCCTTCGGAGGGGTTGCGCTGTCCGAAGTAATCCGACAGGATGGTGTCGTATTTTATACCTTGTTTCATAAATATCTTTTGTACTAAGCTCTCCTGTGTCGAGTTGAGGATACTCAGCAACAGATGGACCGGGCTGACGGCCTCGTCCTCCATGTCGGCACAGATGTCTGTGGCATCATCGATAGCCTCCCGAGCCGAAGGGGTGAAGATGGGCAATCCCTCAGGCGAAGCAGGCAAACTCTCGGCGATGGCTTCCAACTCGATCAACCGTTTGAGTTCGTACAAGTTGATCCCATAGTGCCGCATGATGTCGATCGCGCCATTGTCTCCGTCGCGAATGATACCGAGTACGAGCATATCCTGCGTCACGGCTACGACGCCGAGACGGGTTGCTTCCTGATAGCTGTACTCCAGGCTGTTGCGGAATGTTTGTGTAAAGTCGTATGCCATCTCTAACTACGTATTGCAATTATCGTGCCGCACGATTCGGATTTATCCCTTTAAGCATAACAATGACCGTTTGGCGGGTGTTCAATACTTCCTCGTCTGTCATAATGACCGATGCGAAAGTCCGATTGGCTGACAGTCCTCGATCTCTAACAGGCCGGGAAGGACTTGTGCCAATCGCTCGGCACAGACTTTCCGTTCTTGAACGATAACAAGAAAAAAGTTTCTTGCTTCCGGATGAACCGGCACTCACAGATTTGCTATTGCATAGGGGAGCGATCGAAGTCCGTGGTTTGTTGGAAACTTGATTCTCGAACCGAAAATGCCGAGATTGTGGTTCGTAAATCCTGAAAAACACGCGCGTAAAATTTTTCGTTTCGGCTCGGGAGATAAAAACTTGTGGAACCAAAACGAAAAAATTCTCGCGCCACGTTTTTCGGAACATCGAAATGGAAAATTCACGAGCCTAAACCGTTTGGAGGCGGCGGCCCTTTTTCTGTCATGAATATGGATGAGATGCCCCAACGGATGGGGTAGCGAGAAGGTTGTAATATCTGAATGTATTTTTTTTGCGGAACCTCTTGCATGTTTGGGATAATGCACTACCTTTGCATCACGAAAAACGAAAGGCTTTCTTAGCTCAGTCGGTTAGAGCATCTGACTGTTAATCAGAGGGTCCTTGGTTCGAGCCCAAGAGAAAGCGCTGTCACAAGCCGTTTTTCTATTCTTCCTTAGCTCAGTTGGTTAGAGCATCTGACTGTTAATCAGAGGGTCCTTGGTTCAAGTCCAAGAGGAAGAGCAATCGAACAAGACCGAAAGTCCGAGAGGGTTTTCGGTCTGTTTTGTATAGGAGGGGAAGCTCTGCAGTATATGCTGCCGGCTTTTTCACTCCCGGATCGATAACGATCCGGAGCATAAAGAGGTAATTTATGTCGTCCCAACAGATCCAAGCATTAGAATCGGAAAAGATACCCAAACTGCTGTTTCACTATGCTCTGCCGGCGGTGGTGGGCACAGCAGTCAATTCGCTATACAACATCGTAGACCGTATCTTCATCGGGAACGGGGTGAGCGAATATGCCTTGTCGGGCTTGGCTATCACCTTCCCAATCCTGATCTTCCTGATGGCCTTCGGTATGCTGGTAGGGGCCGGTGCGTCCGTGAGGGTCTCTATCCTGCTGGGGAGAAAAGACATAAAGGAGGCCGAACACACACTGGCCAATGCCATCTTCCTGACCTTCTTCACACAAGCCCTGACCATTATCCCCTGCTATATCTTCATGGAGCCGCTGCTTCGGCTGTTCGGAGCCAGCGAACGTACGTTGCCGTATGCCATGGAATACCTCCAATACGTGGTTCCTGCCAATATTTTCTCAGCTCTGAGCTTCGGCTACAATGCTATCATGAGAGCTTCGGGCTATCCGCGCAAGGCCATGATTACGATGATCATCGGGGCTATGACGAACGTGGTGCTGGACTACATCTTCATCTATCCGTTGGGGATGGGGATAAGCGGAGCCGCCATAGCGACTGTCATCTCCATGATAGTATGTTCGGTCTACGTCCTTTCGCACTTTTTCCGTAAGGACAGTATCGTACGTTTCCACCGCTCGGCTTTCCGCCTGTCCCTGCCGGTGATCGGCGGCATAACGGCTATAGGGGTAGCACCCTTCGCCATGCACCTTACGGGCAGTCTGGTCAATATCATCATGAATCGTTCTTTCGTATCCTACGGCGAGACAGCAGATGCTACCGACTTGGCCATCGGAGCATTCGGGATTATCAATGGCTATGCCATGCTCTTTTTCATGATTATCATCGGTGTGGCTCAGGGGATGCAGCCGATCGTAGGTTTCAACTACGGGGCTAAAAATCCGGGACGGGTGAAGTCGGCCTATCGCTACAGTTGTGGCGTCAATCTACTGGTCAGCTTTCTCGGTTTTGCTCTGGCTATGCTTATGCCGAGGACGATCGTGAGTCTATTCACCAATAGCGAACAGATGATAGAGCTATCTGCTTCGGCTCTTCGCACGGCCTTGATCGGGCTTTCTCTGGTCGGCTTTCAAGTTACCACGACGCAATTCTTCCAAAGCATCGGCTTCAGCCATAAGGCTATTTTCCTGAGCCTGACGCGCCAGATCATCTTCCTGATTCCCTGTTTGCTGATTATCCCCCGATTCATGGGGTTGGACGGCGTGTGGTGGAGTCTGCCGATCAGCGATCTGGCCTCGGTCGTTTTGTCTTTTGTGCTAATTACCATACAGATGAAGCATTTCAATCAATCGAAAAAAACTACTTTCGCCGAGTAATTGCCTTACAAAACCGAATCCTTTTCATGACTCAGATAATCTTACCGGAACGATGAAAGTATTTCTCGAAGCCTTTCTCCTACAATATCTCCTGACCCTCTACATCGCATACCGAGGAGGACAGGCCCTACCGCAAAAGAGCCTTTGGCGCAAAGGTTTTCACCTTCTGATGGGTGTAGTATTCACCCTGTATCTAATAGGGTTTGCCGGCAACAGGGTTTTGCCCGATGCCGTGATGAGCTGCATTATGTCTGTCACAGGCTTCTGGTTTGTCATGTCCATTTATGCCATGTTTGCCATGGTGATCGTAGAGATTGCCCGTGTCGTGGACAAGCGTTTCCTGCACAGATTCGACAGGCTGTCCGAAAGAGTGCAGGCTCGCATCCGATTGGGGCTGTTCGTTCTCATAGGTTTGTCCTCGGCTTTACTCGTGATACATGGACTGAATATCGTGCGCTATCCCGTTGTAAAGCATATGGACATTCGTCTGGACAGACCTGCCATAGATGGAAGGCAGTCCATGAAAGTAGCCCTGCTCACGGATATTCATATTAGCGAAACGGTGACGGCCGGCCATATCCGCGAGATGGTGGAGAGGACTTTGGCCGAACGTCCGGATATTGTTCTGATCGGTGGGGATATGATCGACTATCATGGCAGGTATGCTCGTCGGGACAGCATCACGGAGTATATGCGCCGCCTACAGGATGAGACTCCCATGGGGGCTTACTATGTACTGGGCAATCATGAATATAGGGCGGACGAAGTAGAGAAGCGCGAGTGGTTCCGTTCGATTGGCCATCTGGTGATCGATCAGGTTGTCACCCCGGGCAATGCATTCTATCTGATAGGACGGGACGATAGCACGAATGTATTCCGTGCTCCGCTGCACAAGCTTATGCCACATGTCGATACCACTAAGGCCTCTATCCTGCTCGATCACCAGCCGCACAAGCTCGACAGCGTGGCGATGACCGGTGTGGACTTGGCTCTGTACGGGCACACGCACAACGGACAGATCTGGCCGTTTACGATTTTGACCCAACTGGCTTTTGAAAAATCATGGGGCTATCTTCGCAAAGGGCATACGCAGTTCTATATCAGTTCAGGAGTAGGAGCGGCCGGACCGGCTATTCGTGTTTTCACGGAGAGTGAGATCGTCATTCTGAATGTTCGGTTTGCCTCCGAAAACAAACCGGTTCATTAGCCTTCCGAAAAACGAACAAATACAATTAACCCCAAGAACCACTACGATGGCAGGTTCTTGGGGTTAGTGTTTTTTTAGCGATCTATATCACGGAGTTCTTGCCGCAACATCCTTACGCCTTCCGTGGCAGGAGCATGGATATACCGAATGTCTTGCCGGGAGGTGCTGCGCACAGGCTTTGGATCGATCAGATAGATGGGGCAGTTGCGAGGAGCATAATTCAATAGTCCGGCAGCCGGATAAACGTTGAGAGAGGTGCCGATGACAACGAGAATGTCTGCCTGTGTTACCTCTTCGATGGCCGGCTCTATCATCGGAACGGCTTCTCCAAACCACACAATAAACGGCCGTAGCTGACAGCCGTCGGGTGCCAGATCTCCTACATGCAGATCGGGATTGGTCGGGTCTACGGGATAGAGCACACTGTCTGTGGCCACAGATCTGTTCTTCATCAACTCTCCGTGCAGATGAATGACGCGTGTGCTGCCTGCTCTCTCGTGCAGATCATCCACATTCTGCGTGATGATTCTTACATCATACTCCTTCTCCATTTCCGCCAAACCAATATGGCCTGCATTCGGTTTGCATCCGGCATAGTCGCGTCGGCGTGCATTGTAGAACTTGAGAACGAGGGCAGGATTGCGCCTAAACCCATCGATAGAGGCCACATCCTCGACAGGATAATTCTCCCACAATCCGTCGGCATCACGAAAAGTCGATATGCCGCTTTCGGCACTCATGCCTGCGCCACTCAAGACGACGAGTCTTTTCTTATTCATGTCGTATCCTTCGTTTAGGGGTTTATTGACAAAGATAAAGAGAAGTCCCCGTATATTTGTCTGCAATTATCAGATAGTTATGACTACCAAGGGGAGGAATACCACCGTCGATGTCCTGCGAGTTCTGGCAGGATTGATGGTAATCGGCATCCATACTTCGGGAGAATACGTTCTCGAAGGAGTGGCTGAGGGTGCAAACTTTATAGCCGGTCTATGCTGGGAGGCGGTCGTGCAGCCGGCCGTTCCTATATTCGTCATTATCAGCGGGGCTTTTGTCTTGGGACGCAATGAGACGTGGGGAGATTTCTATCGGAAACGAATACCGCGACTGCTGGTACTACTCGCTTTTTGGCTTCCGTTCTATTGGCTGTGGCTGTGGCTCAAGGGCGATGATATAGGTTCCTACCTTGCCGGCTTTTGGCAGGGACGCTCATTCGTTCATCTGTGGTATGTGGTGATGCTGCTGGGACTTTATGCAGTCGTTCCTCTGCTCAACGAAATAATTCGCAGGTGCGAAGCCGATGGAGAGAAGGCTGCTCGTAAACGACTTTGGACTCTCTCTACCATATTGCTACTGCTGGGGATATTGTCCAACACCTACGATTACATACTCGGTTACAACCGCTTTTTCCTTTTTCTTTGGCCGGATTATTTGGGATATTTCCTTGTGGGTTATACCCTGAAGTGCCATGCTCCGCAGCGTTCTTTACCGGCTCTTTCCTTGTACGGACTCTCTACGATTTCTCTTTTCTTCGCAAGTCGGTACGCTTTCGAGCACGGCGAAGGGCTATACTTCTACCGTAATCTCTCTCCTTTGATTGTTCTTTCTGCTATCAGTCTCTTCGCGTTCTTCGTTTCTTGGGGAGGATGTGGAGGAAAATTGGCGCGGATCGGGAAAATGCAGGGGGATATTTTAGGAATCTACTTAGTACACATCGCTGTGCTGAACGTGGTGACAAAAATACTTGTACTGACCACCCCCAGCCTGATGCAATGCGCATGGCTCAACATACCGATCCGTGTAGGATTGGTTTTCTTCGTTTCTTGGGGAGTTGTGCGGCTGATGAAGCGGTTGCCGATATGCCGCTATTTGGTGTAGATCAGTCCGATACCGGTTCTATTGTACCCGTTTCTTCGACCTCTCTATATCGTTCGCCCGTTTCAGGACAGACGGCCATCCCCTTGTCATCGAACGACAAGCGGTGACCGGCGCGGCTTACCCAACCGATCCGGCGAGCAGGATTGCCCACTACCAAGGCATAGGGCGGTACATCCCTAATCACCACGGTTCCTGCGCCTACCATGGCATAAGCCCCTATCGTAATACCACAAAGAATAGTGGCATTGGCTCCGATGGAGACGCCTTCGTGCAAATGAGTGGGGCGGTATTCGGATTTTCTTTCAATAAAGGCGCGAGGATTGATCACGTTGGTAAATACACAACTCGGTCCGAGGAATACGTAATCTTCGCATACGACACCACTATACAGAGAAACGTTGTTCTGCACCTTACAGCCTCGCCCCAGTCGTACCTCCGGCATTATAACGACATTCTGCCCGATGTTGCAATTCTCCCCGACCTCGGCTCCGCACATCAAGTGAGAGAAGTGCCATACGCGTGTACCCTGACCAAGCACACAACCGTCTTCTACTATCGCTGTGGGATGGATCATAAAGACCTGCTATCAATTGGCGATCAACTGTTCGGCTCGTTCTACCGATGAACGGAATGAGGCATTCATCTCCATCTCGTTCGTCACACAGCGACAGCCGTGGAGTACGGTGGCATGGTTACGTCCTCCCATCAGTTCGCCGATAGCCGACAAGGACTGAGCCGTGTGTTTTTTGGAGAGGAACATGACCACCTGACGAGCCTGTACGATATCCTGCTTCCGACTCTTGCTTTTCATCTGCTCTATCTGCACCTGAAATACTCTGCTGACTGCCTGCTGGATGCACTCGATGGTGACTTCCTTTTTCTCCAGTCTGACAGCTTGGCGGACAATCCGTTTGGCAAAGGTCAGGTCGATTTCCTTACCTACAACCACCGAATTTGTGATCAAGGATACGAGGGTGCCTTCCAGTTCACGAACATTGTCGCAGACATTTTCGGCGATAAAGTTCAGCACCGATTCGTCCAGCCGGACACCGCTTTGAAGCGTACGCTGCTGGAGTATCTCACGACGCAACTTCAAATCCGGACGTTCTATCTTGACACAGGTAGCACCGGCCATACGAGTGACCAACCGCTCCTCCATCCCGTTAAGGTCTACAGGAGGTTTGTCCGACGTCAAAACTATCTGTTTGCCGAGCATATAGAGATGATTGAACACTTGGAAGAAAGCTAATTGCGTTTTCTTCTTGCCGATCAACCATTGGATGTCATCGATGATCAGTACATCCACTTGCTGGTAGAATGCGATGAAGTCATTGATCGTCCCCATACGGGCTGCCGTAGTGAACTGCATCTCGAACAAATGACTCGATACGTATAGTACTTTCAACCGGGGGTGCATCTCTCTGACACGAAGGCCCAAGGCATGGCACAAGTGCGTCTTGCCCACACCGGAAGCTCCATATATAAAGAATGGATTCATCGGCGTATTGCCCGGGCTGGCGGCGATGGCTTCAGCCACTGAGCGAGCTACATAGTTGCATTCGCTCTGGTAGAAGTTGCGGAAATTGAGCCTGCTATTGAGCTGCGTGTCGAAATCCTGTGCTTCGCTATGGGTAGCTGCATTGGGCATGTGCCTGTGTAGCAAATTGACATCGAACTGTTCGGCTGCCTGTCCACCGTCGGCACAACCGGCCAATGTCACCGTACCGGGATATTTGGGCGAACTGTTGTCTACAAGGGCATTATACTGTAATGATGCGTTGGGACCTATGACACGCCCCAACACCGTACGCAGCTGCTCTACGAAATTGCCCTCCAAAAACTCACAGAAGAACTGACTCGGCACTTGTAAGGTAAGCGTATCGCCCTCAATAGATACCGGTATGATAGGCAAGAACCATGTACGGTATGCTCGCTCATCCACAATATCCTGAAGGATGCGAAGACACGCGTCCCATATTTCATTTACATTGGTCGAGTGGTAGTTCATCTAAAAAAATATCGTTTTGAGAGCAGTCGTTCATTGCTCCTTTGGGGATAGCAAAGGTTCAAACAAAAGAGTAAAAAAACAATCGACAAAAAGTGTAGTATAATTCAGATGAATCGTATCTATATTGTTTTCAGATGGTTATAACCTTGAGATATAAACAGCGAAGGAAACAACGCTATTCCACTGCATTCCAGACACTTATACGAAAGCCGACCAAGGCGCGACCGAGTTATCAACACCCAAGACAGAGACTCGATTCAGTTGTGTACAAAGAGGTTGCGAGGAAGGAGAGAAAAATTTTTCAACAGCATCTTTATTTACAATGAATCGAAATAAGGAAAATCTCCGGTGCTCCCTAAAATCAGGATGTATCCAATCAGGAGCAAAAATATCATAGTCTGAGTAATCCCAAAAGCACAAAATACAGCAGGCTATAAAAAGAAATGATCGTTCCGGCCGGGAAAGTTTTTTTCTGCAGTGACGTGTACTGAAAAAAGGTGGCGCGAGAATTTTTTTGTTTTGGTTCGGGAAGCAAAAATTTTACGCGCCACAACGAAAAAAATCTCGCGCCATTTTCTCAGAAAACACGTGCCACAATCGGAACGATTTCGGTTCGTGTTTTCGAGATCGCAGGTTATAGAGGTTCTCGATCAGGAGATTGATAGCCGCGAAGTCACTCTTGAGTTTCTGCCTTGCAAAGCATTAGGAGTTGGCGTGCTTGCTGCTCTCCCCAGTGCGGAGCATAGGCAGGCGACACTGTGGCCGCAGCATAGCAGGACACGCTCTTCTCGGCAAAAGGGAGGGCCTTGTCCTTGCCCCCTCCGAACTGCGCAGGGGTGTACAGCAGGCTTTGGGCCTGCAGGAAGTAGGCTCGCGGATTAGCAGGGTTGGCTTCAAGTGCGACAGCCAACTGTCGGCCGCTCTCCGCTCCATATGTCTGCCAGCGTTCTTGCGGATTGACCAAAAGGCGTGCCGAGGCGGCCATGCTACGCAGACAGGCTATTTCGGACAGATCTCCGCCGAGGGATTCCGCTTTGCTCAGCATGGATTCGGCTTCATCGCATAGCCGATCGGCCTCAGAGGGGTTGCCGAAGGCCGGGATTATCCGGCAGTAGGCGGTATAATAAGCAGCCATCCAGTCGGATCCTTCCACGGCTGCTATCCGGGAAAAGTCCGCAGCCAGTGTGGCATATTCCGTCGGTGGCACACTGTCCAGAGCAGCTACTTTTCGATTCATCACTTCGGCATAAGCCGTCCCTTGTGCGGATGTTGCACACAGCCCTGCAAAGCCTGCGACGAGGAGCAGGGCGATTCTTTTGAAAGTTTTCATCTTGATTTGATTTTTATATCGGTGTTCATGATTTCTTGTCGGCGGTCTATTCCGAAGTTGATGAACAGACCTACCATATAAAACTGTCGGTAAGGGGTAGAGATTCTAACCGATGGATATACGCCTCCGATGGGTTTGTCCCCGAAGCGATAGCCGTAGGTGGGATCCGAATTGAACAGATTGTGCACGCTGAAGACAAGTACACCGCCGGCTTTCTTGTACTTGAATGGGTAATTGTACGAGGCACTCATGCTGAAATTAGCCGGTAGCGATGCGTTCAAATAAGCCGGGGAGGCTATGTTGGGATCGTGGTAGGTCATGCCGGAACGCCAGGACATCGACACGTTGAATAGTGAGCTGATAGGAGCACACCAATACTTCAGCACGGTGGAAAGAGTGTGCTTGGCCACGAAATCCGGTCGTTCCTGATCGGGCGAAAAGAGATACTGCCTGCGAGCATCGGTATAGGAATAGGAGAACCAATGCTCGAAAGATCTGATCAGTCCGGATGCTTTCCAGAAGAAGTCCAGCCCCCGTGCATATCCCTTGCCGAGGTTGGAGGCTGTGCCATCGGGAGCCAACGTGGTCAGTCGGGAGTATTCTTTGTCATAGGCTTGGAAGCGTAGCACTTGTGTACGCGAGGGTCGCCATTCATAGGTCAGGTTGTACTGCTGCGAGTGTTCGCGCTTTTGCGGCACAATGCGATGGGAGAGGTAGTAGTCGCCGGGGGCGGCATAGCCTCCTGCATCCAAGGTGATCCGGCTCGAAGGAGAGAGCTTGTAAGTGGCTGACAAACGGGGTAGGACAATAGCCGACTCGGTAAGTCCGGAATATTCGGCGCGCAATCCGGCTGTAGCGGAGATCCGATTCGACAGAGGGAAGAGGGCTTCGGCATAGGCTGCCACAAGGTGTTCCCGCAGTGTGGGTAAGGCTGATGATTTATCCTCCCGAACAGAAGACTTGGCTTCGCTATATGTATAATCGGATCCGTAGGAGAGCCTCCAAGCCTTAATCCGAGAATCGAAGCGAAGGCGGATATTGGCATCGCGTTCTACGGTGCGGAAAGTGCTCTCTATGTCCGGCTCGATTTCAAGCTGGCGGTGCAGCCGGTTGTGGTCTTCGCTATAGCCGGCGGACAGGGTAGAGGTCGTTTTGCCTCCTTCGAAGTCATGCCTCCAAACAGCCATCCCGAATCCATAGGTGTTTCGTCCCGCATAGAGCATATATGCAGTTGCAGGAGAGGGTATGCGCAAAGCCGAAGAGGAAAGGTCGTGTACGAAGAGAAAAAGCCCCTTCACTTCATCTTGCGAAGTCGGGTTCCATATCGTCCGTGCATTGTAGGCATAGGAGCGGTTGGTACCGGGCAGTTTGTACTCCGGCTTGAGCAGCAGACGGATATAGGCGGCATCGCTCACTGAGGCATTTTGCTCTATATAGAAACGATTCGACCTGGAAAGATGCCCACCCCCACCGTTTACAAAAAGCGGGGATATTCCTATCCCGACGGACGAGGGAGACTTACCCGCCAATCGCAACCGGAGTAGTCCGCTCAGCGCACCGCCTTCCGTGGCCCCATAGCCTCCGGTGGAGAGCGAAAGGCCGCTGAACATTCCTGTCTCGAAACGTGAACGAGCAGGAGCGTCGAATCTGTTCTTGCCGAAAAAACGCTTCACTCTAATGCCTTCTATCGTCACGGCCGTTTCCCAAGAGGCTCCTCCGCGAACGAAAAAGCCCTCACGATCTCCCACATCCTGCAGGCCGGGTGTCTGACGCAGCGCCATCGAGAGATCTCCGTTACCACTTGGATTCGTGTAGACATCCATAGGATTGAGCACCGTCTTGTTCTGCTTGCCTCCTACCCCGAAAGCGGAGACACTGACGACGACTTCGGAGAGCTTGTAGTCATCGGTCTCGCGCAGGCGGATGCGGATGTTCTCCATCGGATCTCCCTTCCGAATGGTAAGCGTATCGGAGTGATAATTGATATGCGAAACCACGAGACGCATCGGGAAAGTGCTGCTCGTCGTAAAACGAAAGCGTCCAAGACTATCGGTAGCCATACCGTCGAAGCTATTGATCGGATAGACATTAGCCAAAACGATAGGCCGGTCTTTGGTGTCGGTGACAGTACCGGCTATCTGTCGCTGAGCAGCGAGAGACATAGGGATGCAAAGGATGAGGAGAAGCCTGATAAGGGTTCTCGATATTAAACGCTTCATTTACTTAAATGATTGGTTCTAAACGGGATTCACCATTGTCCGAATCCCTGATGTGGACATGCCTTTTTTGTTTTTTCGATTAGTGAGTAGAGTCTGTCGGCAGGTAGGACTTGAGTGCTTCGAAATGTGCGGAGAAGGCCTCACGGCCGGCATCGGTGGCTCTACAGGTGGTACGCGGGCGTTTACCGTTGTAGCCTTTTTCTATTTCGATGTAGCCGGCTGTGCTCAGTTTGTCCAGTTGTACACTGATGTTGCCCGAAGTAGCCCCCGTCACCTCCTTGAGGTAGAGGAAGTCGGCCTCCTCCACACTCATGAGGACGGACATGATGGCCAACCTCAATTCGGACATGAGCAGCGGGTCGAGAGGTCTAAGCATCGCGCAAAATTTTTCGTTCGAGGTAGCAGAGGTAATGTCCCGGCACGCAGTGCATCAGGAAGAAGGTAAGGCCGAAGATCAGCACCATCAGTTTTCCGTTCATAGGCACCACCAGAAGCATATAGCCTACAAGTATGCCGAATATGGAGCTGTATTTGAGCAACGTTACCTTGTGCGAGAATCCGGTGATGGCCGTAGCGATTCCTATGAGAATGAGTACAAGGGGAAGAATAGCCAACGGGAAGCGATAAGCCAGTATGCTCAATGCCGTAACATTCAGCCCGATGGTTATCCATGTCGTGTCTATAAATCGGTCTATCTGTGTACGTGCATGTGCTTCTTTCTGTCTCTTCCTATTACAAATAATGGTCAGGCTCCCTCCTACTATCGGGATCAGCATCCACAGATAATTGGCTCGATAACCGATATGGGGGTAAACGAAAAGGATCAGCAGACTCGTGGCAAAAGTGACGTATCCCCATATCAGGCTGGGGATGCCTGCTCCGCGGATCAGTCGTTTGCGTGTCTGTTCGAGCATCTTCTCGATCATCTGTACGCTCTCTTGGGGTGTAAGCTGTTTTTCTTCCATTTTTTTGCTATCCGTTAGTGGTTCGTATTCCGTTTGAAAATGTCTCCGCAAGGCATTTCTTACCGCTTCCGATGCAAATATAAATTAGTTTACAATATAAACCAAATATAAACGAAAGTATTTTACGAGAGAGGGAGAAGATTAAGGAAGGCGAGAGAATATTTTACGCCGGCGGATATAAAATTGGAAGACGATGGAATAAGGCTTCATCGGTGCAGGGATAGAGCCGAGGAGAAGATTCTTGGAACGGGAAGCGGAGAAGTCCGGTCGCATACGAAGGAAGTCGCGACGTGCACGAACAACAGCCTGCATATGGCGGAATTTGCCGGTGAGCAAGAAAACCATGGCGGAGAGGAAATCCAGTAGAGCGCGGATGCGCATGGTGGGCTTGAGGGCTGTTTCCGGCAAATTCTTGTACAGCATCAGCAGATTGTTTCGGAAGTTGAGATACACTTTGCGCGGATTTTTCATATCGAGGCTACCTCCCCCCAAATGGAAAACAGTAGAACTTGGTGCTACGGCTATACGCCAGCCACGGCTATGGAGTCGCCAACAGAGGTCTATTTCCTCCTGATGAGCAAAAAAACGGGGATCCAGTCCTCCTACCGCCATGTACACCTGTCTGCGGATGAAAAGGGCTGCACCGGAAGCCCAGAATACCTCTGCTATATCATCGTATTGGCCGGTATCAGTTTCTACCGTATCGAAGATACGTCCACGGCAGAACGGATAACCCCAACGATCTACATAGCCGCCGGCAGCACCGGCGTACTCGAACGCGTGCTTGTCTCGAAGAGCGCGGATTTTGGGTTGGACAGCGGCAACATCGCTTCGCTCTTGGAGCAATGCGAGCGGAGCATCCAGCCATCCTTCGGAGACTTCCACATCGCTATTGAGCAGTACCACGCAGTCGCATTCGGTCTGTGCGATAGCACGGTTGTAGCCTTCGGCAAAGCCGTAGTTCTCGGGGAAAAGGATCAGTTCCACCTGTGGATACTGGCAACGCAGAAATTCCACGGAGTCGTCCGTGGAGCCATTATCGGCTACGATAAGACGAGCCGATTGTCGCGGTGTATGTGCTATAAGAGAGGGGAGGAACTCCTCCAGCATCTTACGTCCGTTCCAGTTGAGAATGATGACTGCGGTTGTCATGGTTGTCGGGTATTATGCAATCGGGGACGTTTCCAGCGGCGGTGGCTCCAAAGCCATTGCGACGGATCGCGACGGATGGTGGCCTCCATCAGGCGGACATATTCTTCCGTAATGCTTCCTTCGGGGCTGTCATCCTGAGGATGGTGCAAGAGCTTGATGGTACCGGTGAAGACATCGTGCCCCGTTTTCTCCACATCCATGTAGACTACCGGCAGAGAGAACTTATGGCCGAGCTTCTCCGTCCCATTGAAGAAAGCCGTTTCTCTGCCGAAGAAGGTAGTCCAGTATGAGCCGGCATAGGCCGGACTTTGGTCGGCGATGAAGATGACCAGTGGAGTCTCTGTCGGAATAGGATTGCGAACGAGTCGGAGCAGTTCACGTGGCACGTCGTGCTTGGCTATACCACGCGAACCGAATCGCTCCCGTATGCGATGCATGAGCCGGTCGGAAGAAGTACTTTTCAACGGGCGAAAGATCTGATAGATCTGTAGGCCCAAATCTTTGATGATGGCCTGACTGCCGGAAAAGTACTCCCAGTTGCCGAAATGCCCCATCATCAGGAGAATGGCAGGGTGCCCTTCGGCTCGTAAGCGGATCAGGACATCGAGATTTTCGAATGAGATGTGGCGGCGGAGTTGCGTCTGTGAATAAGTCAGAAGCTTGAAGGAACTCAAGATTTGATACGTGAAATTATAGTAAAACCGTCGTTCGATCCGGCGTATTTCCTGTAAAGATTTCTCAGGGAAACAGCGAGTCAGATTGTCACGTACCACCTTTCTCCGATAGCGAACGACGGTATGCAGCAGCCCTGCCAGGATACGACTCTGCAACCGCACCATCCATAGCGGTAGCACTGCCTGCATATACGTCAGGCCTAACAGCAAATAATAGGAAAGGGAAAGTGTCGCTTTCATGGGAATATGGTATCGGCTGTCTGCATATATTCTCCGCTTGGATCGGTTTTGCCCAATACGATCTCTTCCACTTTACCAACCGAGTCTGGGGCATAGGGAGCCGCTACGCGGATGTAGTTCTCCGTAAAACCCTGCATCAGACCTTCATGGCAAACGTCCTCCCACAGCACCCGTCGGTGCGTACCCTCTTGGGAGCGATAGAACTCGCCAAGCCGAAGATCGGACAGATCCAGCAGCCTGCGGCTACGGCGTTGCTTCTCGCGAGCATCTACCTTATAAGGTATTTGCAGTGCCTGGGTGCCGGGACGCTCCGAATAGGAGAAAACGTGCAGGCGGCTGAAAGAAATCTTGTCCTGCAGGAAGCTGTAGCAATCCTCGAAGAATTCCGGTTTCTCACCTCTCGTTCCTACAATGACATCTATCCCGATGAAGGCGTGGGGCAATGCCCTGCGGATATGCTCCACTCGCTCCCGAAAGAGAGCCGTATCGTACCGACGGCGCATGAGCTTGAGCACATCGTCGGATCCGCTCTGAAGCGGCATATGGAAATGTGGAGCAATACGGTGTGCCGAGGCACAGAAGTCAATAAGTTCGTCGGAGAGGAGATTTGGTTCGATAGAACCGATTCGGTATCGCTCGATGCCTTCCACTTGGTCCAGAGCACGCAAGAGATCGAGGAATGTCTCCCCCGTACTGCGCCCGAAGTCACCTATATTGACTCCCGTAAGTACGATCTCCTTTCCTCCCTCTGCGGCTACGGCCTCAGCCTGTCGGACGAGAGACTCTATCGACCCGTTTCGGCTGCGTCCGCGAGCTTTGGGTATCGTGCAGTAAGAGCAGTGGTAGTCGCATCCGTCCTGCACTTTGAGGAAATGGCGTGTACGGTCGTCCGCCGAACAGCCGGGTTGAAATTTGCGAATATCCTTTGTGGGGGTCGTGAGAATAGTCTGCTCGGCAAAGCCCTGTATCGGTCTTTGGCTGAGAATACTTACGAGGTCGAGCTTCTCATCGGCTCCCAGTACGATGTCTACTCCGTCTATTCGAGCTATTTCCTCCGGTTTGAGCTGGGCATAGCAGCCGGTGACGATCATCAACGCACCGGGATGCTCTTTATGTAACTTGCGGATGGCATTGCGGCATTTCTTATCGGCCAGCTCCGTTACGGAGCATGTATTGATCACGCATATATCGGCCTTTTCGCCCTCTCGCACAGGGCGCACACCCTGCTCGGCGAGAGCTTTTCCGATGGTCGAAGTCTCTGCGAAATTCAGTTTGCAGCCAAGAGTCAGGAAAGCCGCTTTTTTGTTTTCAAAGATGAAAGCATCTGTCATACCGCGCAAATTTACTGCTTTTTGAGACTGTGGGACAGATATTTCAGGGCAACTCACAGGGCAATCGCATTTGAACTGTTAACTCACTTATAAACCTAACGATTGCTACGTTCGGTTATCATACAAGTACGAATTAATGGGACCTTTGCACAATAAGCAGGCACTTTTGTTTATTCTTCTTATTGTGTGTCAGGCAACTATTTGGTAGACGCCGGATTTCCACTAGTGGAAAGCTATCTTTCCACTAGTGGAAATCTACTTCTCTTTAATGAGTGCCCCTTTGAGACATCAAACGACATGACCGGCAACAGCACTTGTGCTTCTCCAACCATCGCCTTGCTACCCGTGTATGCACCTTGTGCGCCACGCTGTACCGTCTGATTCACATTGCGTCCATACGAGCCGATACCACCTCCGGCTCCAATAATCCATCCGGCTACCGCGTCGGCACACAGTAATAGCCAACAATACCTATTAGGAGAAACTCGCTCGAATGAAACCGCAAAACCAATTTAATGCGTCGGCCCCGGGGGCAGCCTGTCAGGGCGATCGCGTTTGAAAATTTTTAGTCTCTTTCCTCTATGATTTGAATCTCTGACATATGAATTCGCACTTGTTTGATAATTGAATGTAGCAATCATGAGCTTTAGAAGTACGTTAGTGGCTGAAATGCGATTGCCCTGATAGCTGGAATCTGCACACCTGATTAAAATTCAAAAAACATTGCTAATCTCAAATAAAAACCTTTTCTTTGCAGACGCAAACCTCAGCATGGTTCGTTGGCCGAGTGGTTAGGCAACGGTCTGCAAAACCGTCTACGGCGGTTCGAGTCCGCCACGAACCTCTTCACAAAAAGGTCTCTTAAGCTACAGAAGCTTGAGAGGCCTTTTTCTTTTCCTCTTTTTCTTTTTTCAGCTTGTCGTTCACTCAAGGAAAGGGTATTGCTCTCGTGAAACACGACAACAAAATAGTCGTTTATGCCCTACTCTATTCTATAGTCTATGGGGACACCCGATGTTCAGAGCGGAAAAGATTCTATCTGCGCCAGAAAGCAGGATGGAGAATGGAAATAACTGTGAAAACTTCCAGACGCCCGGTGAGCATCAGGAAAGAAAGGATCCACTTGGAGAAGTCGCCGGCCTGACTGAAGTCGCTGAAGTAGTCGCCGAATCCGGGACCGACGTTGCCCATGGCCGATACGGCCGAACCGACTGCGGCAACGAAGTCCATACCGTCAAGCGTGAGGAGGATGATGCTGCAGAAAATCAGCAGGAAATAGAGAAAAGCAAAGGCGAGTACCTGACTGACCAATTGTCCTGTGATGATAATCCCATTGATTCGTACAGGTACCATCAAATTGGGGTGGGTACGCTTCTTAAATTCGTTACGCAAGTTTTTCATCAGGACGACGAGGCGACTGATTTTGATTCCTCCCGTCGTCGATCCGGCACAGCCGCAGACAATCATCATCACGATAGCTATACTCCAGAAGAAAGGCCCCCACGAGAAGTAATCGGCCGTGGTATAGCCGGTGGTACTGATGATCGAATAGGTTTGAAAGAGAGCATGACGGAAATTTTCCTCCAAGCTCGGATATTCCCCCCGATACAAAAGCCATAGCGTAGTGATCAAAACGGCACAGAGGGTCAGGACGACAAAGGTGCGCATTTCCTCATCACGAATCAGTTTTCCCGGTTTTCCTACCAGCAGAAAGTACTGAAGCGTGATGCTGAGACTGCCGTAGAACATGAAAAACGAGGTGACATATTCGATGTATGAGGACTGAAACTCCGCGATACTGCCGTTGCGCGTGGAGTAGCCTCCCGTGGAAATACAAGTGAAAGCGTGGCAAATGGCATCGAACAGTCCCATCGGGCCCAACCACAAAAGCAGTATCAGCACAGCAGTTCCGAGAATATAGACACCGCAGAGCCGGCGTGCCACCTGACGGATACGCGGCAGAAAACGATCGTGGATGATGCCCGTAGTTTCCGCATTGTATATTTGCGAAACGGCACTCCCTGCACCGAGCATAGGGAGCAGCCCTACCGTAAAGACCACGATACCGACACCGCCCTGCCACTGCATAATGCTACGCCAGAAAAGAATGCCTCGGGGCAAAGACTCCACCTCGGGGAATATCGTGGCTCCTGTGGTCGTGAAGCCGGACATGGTCTCGAAGAAAGCATCCGTCACGGAGGGAGTATATCCGCCGAAGACAAAAGGAAGCATGCCGACAAGCGATAGGATCAGCCACGTCAGCGTGACAGTAAGCATCCCTTCGCGCCGACTTGCGTTGTTCATACGAGCACGGCGTCCCAGCAGGTAGAAACAGGAGCCTACTGCGGCCATCACTCCTATAGTGTAAACAAAAGGCAACAGATCGCTCCCCTTGTAGTAGACGGATATACCCAGACAAATCAACAGAAAGAGAATCTCGGACAGGCATAGAGAGCCTACCACCTTGAGAACGAATTTGAAATTGATGTGCTGCAACATATCGCCGTGCCGTCCGAAAAGAGAGGTTAGCCGAAGAAGTCTTTCAGAATATTCAGTGGTGTATTCAGACAGAATACCACTACATGGTCGTAGGGTTCGATCACCGTATCGCCATGGATCATTTGCGGGACACCGTTGCGCACCATGCCGCCGAAGGTAATCCCCTCCGGAATGTTCAGATCTTTCACCGGTCTTTTGGTGACGGGTGCTCCGCGATGAGCCACGAGTTCGGCCACATCGGCATTGGCCAGCGTCAGGCACTTCACCGTACTCGTATCTTCGCCAAGGAATATGCGGTAGATGGAGCCGGCAGCCAAAAGTTTTTTGTTGATGAGCGTGCCTATATCAAGGCGGTCAGCCAATGAAATGTAGTCTATATTCTCTTCCTTGGCGATGGTCTTGAATACACCGAAACGCTTGGCTCCCAAGCAGGCGAGGACATTCGTCTCCGAATTTTCCGTCAGAGCGATGAATACATCGGCCTGATCCAACCCGGCCTCTATGAGGATGTCCGAGTCGCGTCCGTCACCGTTGTACACCTGTACGTTGGTCGGAGCGATGGCACTGATCCGCATGCTTTTCTCCTTGTCCTTCTCGATGATCGCCACTTGTATGTTTCTCGGGATCATCTCTATGGAACGGATAGCTATGCGACTGCCTCCCATGATCACCACTTTGTGGACGGGCGGATTGTCTTTGCCTGCGAGCTTGCGAACTTCATCCAAGTGGTTTTGAGCCGTGGCGAAGAATACGATGTCTCCGTGCAGTACCTGTGTACCCCCCTTCGGGATGATCGTCTCAAGGTCACGCTTGATAGCGACGATGTGGAATATCTTATTTCCCGTCCGGGTCAGCTCATGAAGGTATTTGCCAACAATGTGCGCACCCTCACGCACCTTCACACCCACCAGAACCAAAGCCCCATCGAACAACTCCACGTATTGACGTGCCCACGGGTTTTTGATGGTCGATACTATCTCCCGTGCAGCCAGCAGCTCGGGGTAAATCATGGTATGGACTCCCATATCGCGGAAGTACTGTGCCATGTCGGGTTTGAGGAATTCGTTGTTGTTGATGCGTGCCAGCGTTTTTCCTGCTCCCAATCGTGAGGCAAGGGCACAGGCCAAAATGTTGTCCGCCTCCTCCGGCATCACGCTGATGAAAAGATCGGCATACTTCACATTGGCCTGCAGCAAGTCTGAAGGAGAAAGCGGATTGCCCACCTGAGGGAGCAGCTCGGAACGCATGGCGGCCAGTTCCAATCGTTTGGGATTGGGGTCGATCAGGACGATGTTCTGTTCCTCTTGCGAAAGCATTTTCGCCAAGTGTGTGCCCACCTCGCCGGCACCGGCTATGACAATATTCATCTTGCTACATTAAGGTTTTGTAAGATCCGTGCAGCATCCTTCGTTCCTTTTTCCTACGGATGCAGCAGAAGTTCTTCGGTCAAGTGCAACAAAGAGTCTGCATCCATGCCACAGTCTGCATACTGTTCGGGCACAGATCCCTGCCCGATAAAGCGATCGGGGACTCCCACCCGTCGGATGCGTGGGTGGTAGTCATGGTCTGCCATAAACTCCATGACGGCCGATCCGAAACCACCTTGGATGCAACCATCTTCGACGGAGATGATCGTATCGAACTTCTTTGCAATGCCATGGAGCATCTCCTCGTCAAGCGGTTTGAGGAATACCATATCGTAGTGGGCTGCAGATACACCTTTCTCAGCCAGCCGTTCCACCACTTTCTGTACCATATTGCCTATGGGGCCTATGGAGAGGAAGGCTATAGCTTCGCCCTCCGTCAGACAGCGTCCTCGCGCTATTTCGACCAGTCGCGGAGTGTTGCGCCAGTCGGTCAGCACCCCTTTGCCACGCGGGTAACGGATCACCATCGGGCCGTCATATCCCTTGTATGCGGTCAGCATCAGATTGCGCAGCTCGTGTTCGTTCAGCGGAGAAGCCACGACGATGTCCGGTACGCATCTGAGGAAAGCCATGTCGAACACCCCGTGGTGTGTGGCACCGTCCTCGCCTACCAGACCGGCACGATCGAGGCAAATCACCACGTGTGAACCAGACAGGGCTACATCATGAATCACCTGATCATATCCCCTCTGGATGAAAGAAGAGTATATATTGCAAAACGGGATCAACCCTTCCTTGGCCAAACCGGCCGAAAAAGTGACTGCATGCCCTTCGGCAATACCCACGTCATAGGCCCTATTCGGGTATTTCTTCATCAGGAAGGTCATGGAGCAACCTGTCGGCATAGCCGGGGTGACCCCGACGATACGCTCGTCTCTGTCCGCCAGCTCCACGAGTGTATGCCCGAACACATCCTGAAACTTGGGTGGCTCGGGCTTGTTCTCTCCTTTCTTACGTTCTCCCGATTTGATGTCGAATTCGCCCGGTGCATGCCAGATCGTAGCCTGCTTCTCGGCCGGAGAGTAGCCCTTACCTTTGATCGTTCGCAGATGCAGGATCTTAGGCCCGGCCATATCCTTGATCTGATTGAGTACTTCCACCAAGCGGAGCACATTATTGCCATCGACGGGGCCGAAATAGCGGATGCTGAATCCTTCGAATAAATTGCTCTCGCGTGCCAGTAGTGCCTTGAAGCTGTTGTTGAAGCGCAGGAGATTTTTTCTGTTCGTCTCGCTGATCAGATTGATTTTTCGCAAGCCCTTATAAAGGTCGTAGCGAATCGTATTATACGTCTTGCTGGTGAGGATGTCCACCATATAGCGGTTCAGTCCTCCGACATTCCTGTCGATGGACATGTTGTTGTCATTGAGGATGATCAGCAGATTGTTCGGGAAAGACGATGCATTGTTCAGCCCTTCAAAAGCCATACCTCCCGTCATGGAACCGTCTCCAATGACGGCTATGACCTTCCGTTTCTCATCCTTGGCAGCCGAAGCCACAGCCATTCCAAGTGCTGCGGAGATAGAGTTGGAAGCATGTCCGGCAGGGAATGTGTCGTATTCGCTTTCTTTAGGCGAGGGGAAACCGCTGATGCCCCCCCATTGGCGCAAATGGCGGAAGTCTTCGCGCCGGCCGGTCAGGATCTTATGGCTGTAAGCCTGATGTCCCACGTCCCAGACGATACGGTCGTAGGGCGTATCGAATACGTAGTGCAGCGCCACCGTAAAGTCCACTGCGCCCAAGCTGGAGCCGAGATGACCGGGCGTCACAGACAGCACTTCCAAAATATAGCGGCGGAGTTCGCGGCATACCTGTGGCAACTGTTCAGGTTTTAGTGCGCGAAGATCAGCCGGAGAATTTATATGATCGATTAGAGTCGTTGGACGGACTTCCATCATGCTACTTTTTCGTTTGTACAAAGGTAATCATATCGGATTATTATCAAGATCTCTACAGATTCCACCCTGCAGTGCAACACGAGGGCACAATCATTAAAAGAATCCTGCACAAACGACTTGCAGCAAACAAATCGCTCATGCAGGATGCAACTTTTTCCTATCGACCCCTCTCTTAGGGAACGATCACTTTGGCTGTGCTGTCACCGGCTCGTACAACGTATACACCGGATGCAACTGCAATGTCATGATCTGCAAGCACGGCAGCATTGTAAATCCGATGTCCTTGCATATCGTACACCTGAACAGATGTGCCCGCAGGAGCACCCGCAATGAATATCCGACCGGCAGTAGCCCAAATACGGATCTCATGGGACATGGGAGCGGCCAGAGAGGTTATTACCGGTTTGTTGTCTTTGAGGTACGGCCAACCGTTGTTTACGTCGTTTGCCTGAAGCCAGGGAGCAGGATTTTGATCTGCATTGAGCTTGGCAGCCATATCGGCAGTCTTCATTGCCGCTTCCGGCATACCTGCGATGGCAGGGATTTCGACGCCGTTTCCTATGCCGACCATACCCGGGTTTTGTTCGTTGTTGTAGAAGCAACCGTCGTATTTGCAGTTCATGGATTCATCTGCCGTCATACCGACAAAAGCACCGGGATTTTTTCCTCCCGTTACTTTGGCTGACACGTAGCAGTGCTTGGCAATGAAGTTGGCTGATACCTGACCGACAAACCCTCCGAGAACGGCTTGATCACCACTGTCAAGCGATACGACTTCCACATTGAGAGCATAGCAGTTGGAGAAAGTAGACTCGGTTCCGGGGAAGAAAGCAAAGTTTATGCCGACAAATCCACCGATCAACCCAACGTCTGCGATTATCTTGCTGTCCGTTACGAAGCAATTCTTTACTTCGCACAGATTGTATGCCTGGGAGATGAAAGCACCGCTTTGACTCTGGCTATAGACTTCCACACGAGTGGCAGAGCAATTTTCTATCTTGGATTCATCCAAAAGGCCTCCAACCAAAGAACCTGCACCACTGCCTCCGAAGCTCGTTTCGTATGGAGCGGAAACGATTCGACAGTCATAAGCATGGCAGTTGCTTACGAGTCCCTTGTTGTAAATGTTGCAAACGAGAGCACCTGCCGGGGCCGAACCTACGACCGTAGCATTGCGGATGATTGTATTGCGAATAATGGCCTCGTTGGTTTGTCCGAAGAATCCGATAAATCCCAAGACGGGATCGCTGATCATCACGCCCGTTATTGTATGGTTGCCTCCATCGAAAGTGCCGGAAAAGGGGTTGTCATTATCCTTGCCGATCACCTCATCGAAGCGATTAGCCGAGAAGTCCACGTCATTACCCAGCTTGATGGTCACACCCTTCATGGACTTTCCGCTGTTGACGAGCTTGGCCAAGCCTGCAAACTGCTCCGCAGTGGTGAGAGTGAATTCCGTGCCGTCTGCCGTGTACCAACTGACATCGGCATGGCTGCTCCATGTGGTTTGGGGCATGGCGGCACTCCATTCGTCAGCTATCTGCTGAGCTCCCCTGCCGAACGAACGATCGGAGGTGTGTGTCGACTGCAAAGGCGTCATCTGCGGTTGGCTGACAACCGAAGCCGGAATTGTGGCGACGCATAGAGATAGTACTACAATGCGGCCTAAAAGTCTGCTTCTTTTCATACTTGTATTGGTGATAATTATTGGTGATTTTAGAATGAGATTTTTCGATCGATCCTTGGCATTTGCGAAAAAAGCAAAGAGTTTGGGGAGAAGAAAAATATGCTTGCGAATAATTTTTCCGCCCGCTAATGTAGAGAAAAAACCACCAAGTCGGCGAAACGATGTGAGGAGGGAAAAAATCCTCCATTGGCCTATGAAATTATTTACGAACCACAAGTACGATTTTCTTGAGACATGACGTTATTATTTTGAGTAGTTTTGTCTAAGAACTTAAAAATAGAATAGCGACTATGGCTGTGAAAGACAATTATTGCGTCATTATGGGAGGGGGAATAGGAAGCCGCTTTTGGCCCTTCAGCCGTGAATCCCATCCCAAACAGTTCCTCGACTTCTTCGGTACCGGACGCTCCCTCCTGCAGATGACATATGACCGTTTCGCACGGTTTATCCCCCGGGAAAACATTCTGGTCGTTACCAATGAACTTTACGTGGACAAGGTACGCGAACAGCTCCCTGAGATCGAACCGGATCAAATCCTGCGCGAACCGACCCGTCGCAATACGGCACCCTGCATCGCATATGCCAGCTATCACATTTACGCGCGCAATCCCAAAGCCAACATAATCGTAGCTCCTTCGGATCATCTGATCCTGCGCGAAGACGAATTCGTGCGTGCTGCATCGGAAGCGTTGGAGTTCGTAGCCGATCACGAGCATCTCGTGACGCTCGGCATCCGTCCATCCCGTCCGGAGACGGGCTATGGATATATCCAAATGGCTGAAGAAAAGACCGGTGATTTTATCCGTGTGAAAACCTTTACGGAGAAGCCCAATGCCGAGATGGCAAGCATCTTCCTCGCCAGTGGAGAGTTCCTGTGGAATAGTGGAATGTTCGTATGGAACGTGGAGAGCATCCTTGCCGCATTCCGCAAGCATCTGCCGGAAGTAACCTCTTCCCTCGAAAATGGTTTGGCACACTTCAATACACCTGAAGAGCGGCGTTTCATCGATCAGGCTTTCCCCTACTGTCCGAGCATTTCCATCGACTTTGGCGTGATGGAGAAGGCGGACAATGTCTTGGTCATGCCCGTGGACTTCGGCTGGGCAGACCTCGGCACATGGGGATCTCTCTATGAGCTGGCACAGAAAGACGATGCCGGAAACGCATCGCTCAAGACGCGGACGCTCTTCTACGAGGCCGAACGTAACATCGTTACCACGGACAATCCGCAGAAGCTCGTTGTCATGCAGGGCATCAATGACTGCATCGTAGCCGAAAGCGGGAATGTCTTGCTCATCTGCAGAGCCGAGGAAGAACAGCGCATCAAGCACTTCGTGGCCGATGCCGCTCTGAAATACGATAAGGAATACAACTGATTGACAAAGGCAAAGAAGGAGCTTCGACAAGACTGTGGAGCATTTCTTACAATACGTATGGCAGCACCGCCTCTATAGCTCGTTAAGCTATGGGGCGGATGCTTTCTTTTTGGAGCCTGAGGTCATTGATCCGGGGATGCTCAATCGGGATAGTGGCCCCGATTTCTTCAACGCCAAAGTGAAAGTGGGCGATCTCCTCTGGGCCGGCAACGTAGAGATTCATTGCAGGGCTTCGGATTGGGTCCGTCACGGGCATCATCTCGATCCGGCTTATGACAATGTAATACTCCATGTGGTAGAGACGGATGACCTCCCGATACGGCACCGAATCAGCGGTGAACCTGTCCCCGTTTGCGTTATGCATGTAGACGAACGGCTTAGGGCAAACGCCGACTTTATGCTCCGGACATCCCTTTTGCCGGGTTGTAAGGACAGGCTCCATGAACTTGATAGTCTCGAAGTCCACGACTGGCTGGACACGCTCGTCGTAGAACGATTGGAGCGTAAGGCTGCCGAAGTGGATCGGCTCTATCTGTCTACGTCCATGGATTGGAATGCAACGGCCTATATCCTGTTAGCTCGTCATTTCGGATTCGGGCTGAACAACGATGCCCTCGAGCGGCTTGCTCGCAGCCTGCCCTTTGCCGTCATCGCCAAGCATCGGAGCAATCTCCTGCAAGTGGAAGCCCTCCTGCTCGGGCAGGCCGGTTTATTGGCCGACCCTGAGGATGAATATGCCGAGAAGTTGGCTTCGGAATACGCTTTTTTGAGACATAAGTTCGACCTGCAGCCTCTTGATTCCTCTCTCTTTCGTCTGCATCGCGCCCGTCCTGCCTCTTTCGTACATCGTCGATTGGGACAGTTGGCCGCCATTCTGCATCGCTGCGAGTTCCTGTTTTCTTCTTTTGTGGAGACTGTGTCCGCTAAAGAACTGGCACAGAAGCTCAGCGTGGAGGCATCATCTTACTGGGCTTCGCACTATCGCTTTGGGAAGCCCACCCCTGTTCCTTCCCGCAGTACGCTTGCCGCTATTTCGTCGGATGCCCTGCTGATCAATGTAGCAGCCCCACTTCGCTATGCTTGGTTGAGGGGGCAGAGCATGGAGGACTACCGCGAGCGGACAATAGACTTCCTGCGTGGCATCAAACCCGAAAACAACAAGCCGGTTCGTGCTTTCTCCCGGATCTGCCGACCTGCGGATGCTGCCGAAAGCCAAGCCCTCATTCAGCTCTATCGCGAATACTGCGAGCGACGCAAATGCTTCTTTTGTCGCTGGGGCTATCGCTTGCTGAGCTGCTGCAAGGGTAAGGGTACATCGGTTTCGGGAAGAAGTCCGAGGCCAAACACTTCGTCATTTACTACCGGTCCGTCAATAGGGAATATGTAAGGCGGCTTACTGTCTCACAAGAGGCCTCCCGCTTGATTTTATCGCTTTGTCATAGCGAATTGCATCGCATTGCAAATACGTTTTTATAGACGCTGTCTATTAGAGCATAGATGAAAAACTTGATTGTTTTTGTAATTTTGAAACGTTTTCAGAGCATGTAACTAACGACGATTTATCACAACACAAGAATTATGTCACAACAAGATGAAATTATCTGCCACTGCAACGAAATTACACGTGGAGAGATTGAAAAAGCAATTAGAGAAAAAGGATTGAAGACCGTGGATGAAGTAGGCGAAGCTACAGACGCAGGGACTGTATGTGGTTCATGCCAAGATGAAATCCAAGCTATTTTAGACGAAATCAACGGTTAATGTAGAGGTTTATCCCTCTCCTTTCTGATCTACGCCCGTCAGCTTCGGCCCCAAAGCCTGTAGCCGACGGGCGTTCCGTATTGAGAGAAGTCCTATACAGATCCGACATTTATGTTTTCGGACGGTATCCGATGAGTAGTTTTATCGGATATCCGGGGCTCTCCTCTTCTTCTTTTTGTACCCACATCAACTTTTTCTACGCGAGTTCTTGCACATCTACGGCTCGTGTTTTTCGGAAGAAGTGGCGCGAGATTTTTTTCGTTCTGGCGCGTAAAAATTTTACTTCTCGCGCCAAAAGCAAAATTTTCCCACGCCACGTTTTTCGAGACATGAATAAAGAAATTTTCCGAACGCAAACAATCTGAACGGACAGTTTGACGTGTACTGAAAAAGTCGTTGACACACGGAAAGGTTGTGAAGATCGATTTCCGGCTCTGCTCGATCTCCCTTTCCCACTAATCCGACAGATACTGATGCCCGCTTACCCCGAAAAAAGAGGGAGGAAAACGCTTGTACAACTAAAAAAAGATACTACCTTTGCATCGCAATCGCGGAAGTAGCTCAGTTGGTAGAGCATAACCTTGCCAAGGTTAGGGTCGCGGGTTCGAGTCCCGTCTTCCGCTCCAAGAGGCAGTAGGCATGCGGCCTATGGCGGTCTCCTCATCCTGAAAAAGGGTGTATCTTTCCAAGAAAGATCGGTCGATAACATAGACGCCCGGGTGGCGGAATTGGTAGACGCGCTCGTTTCAGGTGCGAGTGTTCAAAAGACGTGCAGGTTCGATTCCTGTCCCGGGCACCGACTATCGAGGAAAAGACAAACAATTTTTTTTGCGCGGGTGGTGGAATTGGTAGACACGCTACTTTGAGGGGGTAGTGCCGGTTACGGTGTGTGAGTTCAAATCTCATCTCGCGTACTTTTAATGAAGAGGATGTTCATTCGATTGGGCATCCTCTTTTTTTGTTTAAGGAAGGTGCCCAATGGCGTGAAACGGTATAAATAGATATCTTTAATCTTTGTATAATAAAAAAACAGGCAGAATGAAGCAGCAGGAAAGCGAGCATCCCACAAGTGGCGAAGCCATCATCATCATCAAAGGGGCACGCGTCAATAATCTGAAGAATATATCGCTGACTATACCGCGGGGCAAGCTGGTCGTGGTGACCGGACTGTCCGGTTCGGGCAAGAGTTCTTTGGCTTTCGATACGCTCTATGCGGAAGGCCAGAGACGTTACGTGGAAAGCCTGTCTGCCTATGCGCGTCAGTTTCTGGGAAGGATGCGCAAGCCGGAGTGCGACTTGATCGCCGGTGTGCCTCCTGCCATTGCCATCGAGCAACGCGTGGTAAGCCGCAATCCGAGGAGTACCGTAGCCACATCGACCGAGATATACGAATACCTGCGCCTGCTCTTTGCTCGCGTAGGCAGGACCATCTCTCCGAGAAGCGGAGAGGAGGTGAAAAAGCATACGGTGGCCGATCTGGTCGCTTACGTTGCCGATCGACCCATCGGCTCCAAACTGTATCTTCTGGTAGGGCTGCAAGCCCCTCAAGGACGTAGTCTGCGTGAGCACTTGCAGATCCAACAGCAGCAGGGCTATACGCGCATTTTCGTTGCCGGGGAGATGAAGCGGATCGAGGACATTTTATCCGCCGAAACTGATTTCTCCGATACGGCCTCCTGCTTCCTGCTTATCGATCGGCTGGTGATTGCAGAGGACAAGGCGGACTATGAGTCGCGTCTTGCGGATTCGGCCGAGACAGCTTTTTTCGAAGGAAACGGGGCGTGCCTGCTGCGCATCGAAAGCCCGGAAGGAACGGTGGAGGAACGGATGTTCAGCAATGTGTTCGAAGCCGATGGGCGTACCTTTCAGGAGCCGAGTCCGGAGATGTTCAGCTTCAACAATCCTATCGGGGCATGCCCTACTTGCGAAGGTTTCGGGAAGGTAATGGGGATCGATGAGGATCTGGTGGTACCGAACAAGTCCCTCTCTGTCTATGAAGAATGTGTAGCTTGCTGGATAGGGGCCAAGTCGCAGATGTGGAAGGACTATTTCATCCAAAAGAGTGTGCCACTGGGTTTTCCCGTACACAAGCCCTACAAAGAGCTATCCGATACCGAACGCGATATGCTGTGGCGTGGTGTACCCACGGGAGAACCGGATTACCCGAGTATCGGTATCGATGACTATTTCTCTATGCTGCAGAGGGATATGCACAAGATTCAGAACCGTGTCCGGCTGACGCATTTTCGTGGCAAAGCTACCTGCCCCGATTGTCGTGGGATGCGACTCAAGCCGGATGCTCTGTGCGTGAGAATAGGCGGACGGAATATATCGGAGCTGACGGCTCTGACTGTAGAGGAGACGTCGGCATTTTTCGAGGGGCTACAGCTATCGGAAGACGATCTACATATAAGCAGACGGCTGCTGGAGGAGATAGGCAAGCGGCTAAGCTTCCTGCTCGAAGTGGGGTTGGGGTATCTGACACTTGACCGCCTGTCCAATACGCTCTCGGGTGGAGAGAGCCAGCGCATCAGTCTGGCTACGCAGCTCGGCAGCAGCTTGGTGGGTTCGCTCTACGTGCTGGACGAGCCGAGTATCGGTCTGCATCAGCGAGATACGCATCGGCTTATCGGTGTTCTGAAGCGACTGCGCGATCTGGGCAATACCGTTGTAGTCGTCGAGCATGACGAGGAGACAATCCGGTCAGCTGATTATATCATCGACATAGGGCCGAAGGCCGGCCGCCAAGGCGGCGAAGTGGTCTATGCCGGCGAGTATGACCGCATAGACAAGGATACTCCGGGCTATACGGCGGCTTATCTGACGGGACGAGAGAAGATCGAACTGCCACGCCTGCGTCGTCCATGGAACTCATATATCGAAGTTCGGGAAGCCTCGAAGCACAATCTGAAAGGGGTGAATGTCCGATTCCCGCTGCACGTGCTCACGGTGGTGACCGGTGTGAGCGGATCGGGAAAGAGTACCTTGGTGCGCGATCTTTTCTACGAAGGAGTAAAAAGGATTCTCGAAGGAGGTAGCACACAAGGGTTAGCCTGCGAGGGCATTGTCGGGGACATCAAGTCTGTCCGAGACATTCAGTACGTGGATCAGAACAATTTCGGTCGCAGCACCCGCTCCAACCCGGTCACGTACATAGGTGCTTACGATGATATTCGCAAGCTCTACAGTGCATTGCCACTGTCCAAACAGATGGGATACCAGCCCTATTTCTTCAGTTTCAATAAGGAAGGAGGCCGCTGCGAGGTCTGCAAAGGAGAGGGCAGTATCGTGGTGGAGATGCAGTTCATGGCCGATATAGTATTGGAGTGTGAAGAGTGTCATGGCAAACGTTTCCGCAAGGAGATTCTCGATGTGGAGTACTGCGGCGCGAATATTTACGACTTGCTGGAGATGACGGTCAATCAGGCCGTTGAATTTTTCACCGATCATCCGAAAGCCGGCTACACGGACAAGATCGTGGAGAAGCTCGAATGTCTTCGAGAGGTCGGACTCGGGTATCTCAAACTGGGACAGAGTAGCAGTACACTCTCCGGTGGCGAAAACCAACGCGTCAAGCTGGCTGCATATCTGGGACAAGCCAAACCCGCACCCACGCTTTTTATCTTCGACGAACCGACTACGGGCTTACATATCCATGATATTCGTACCTTGCTGCACGCACTGAGTGCTCTTATCGACAAAGGGCATTCGGTAGTGGTGGTAGAGCACAATATGGAGATGATCAAGAGTGCCGACTGTATCATCGACTTAGGCCCTGAGGGTGGAGGTGCCGGTGGTTATTTGGTCGCAACAGGTACGCCCGAAGAGGTGATGCGATGCGATACCTCCTATACGGGAAAGTGGTTGAAAGAGATATTGGGAAACGAACAAAGAGGTTGAACATATAATTATAATAGTATAGTATGGTTGGATCGGTATTGGGTTCGATTGTAATCGGTGCTTTGGCCGGTTATATAGCCGGCAAATTGCGGCGAGGGAAGTCATTGGGCTTGTTGCTCAATATTCTCATCGGTTTGGTGGGTGGAGTCTTGGGCGGATACCTGCTGAATTTGATAGGCATATATAATGGTGGATCTTTCTTGGCGAGGCTTGCTACGTCTACGCTGGGGGCCATCGTTCTACTGCTGCTGGCTGACCTCCTAAGCAAAAAGCGTTGAGATTGGTCAGCTATCTGTTTGGCAATTGGGTGCCATACTGCTGCTGGCTATAGCAGACTTCTTCGGCGGTAAACGCTAAGGGGATTGTGCCCACACTTGCAAGTACAATCTCGAAAAGGACTGCGTACGGCAATCCTGTAAGGAGTGCTTTTGCCTCTGTTCGGCTGTTCCTGCTTGGCAACTAATGCCTAATTCCTTATATTTGAGGGCACAATAAATAATAATCCCTTACAGACGAAAAAAATAGTTATGGCTAACAAGATAAAAGTTCTTCTGACAGGAGCCGGCAGCACGCTGGGAAGAGAGATTTTGGCTCAACTCCTTACGATGCGCAAAGTCTTCGAGATTTCCGTTTTGGATATCAAGCGTGGGCATACGATGGCTTTCTTCGAAAAGTATAAGAAGGAGATTCATATTTTCTACGGGGACTGTTCCATACAGGATAATACCGTCGAGGCCTGTAAGGGACAGGATTTTGTGATTCATTGCCAGAGCCTTGAGAAAGCTAATGCGGATAAGCGTCTTCGACTGGCAGAGGACGTCAACACGATGGGTACGCGCTACATCATCGAGAATCTGGAACGCTTCTCCCCGGGCGCCTACCTGCTCTACATTTCCACGGTAGGGGTATATGGCGACAGACTGAAAGCTCCTATGATCAGTGCGGACAATATGACCTGCCCCTCCATGGGCGACTACGATGCTCTGACCAAGTTGCAGGCCGAAAAGCTGGTACAGGAATCCAGCCTCGAATGGACGATCTACCGCCCGGGTATTATCCTCGGGCACGATTCGTCCTTGCTGAACAGCTCTGTATTCTGTATGCCATTGGCCACACGCTTCGAGACCGTCCATATCCGTGATCTTGCCTCTGCCTGCGTGAAGGCATACGATCACAAAGCTTCTCTTTGGGGGCGGACATACAATGTTGGAGGGGGCGAGGCTTGTCGCATCGTTTACTCCGACTATATCCGCCGCCTGTTCAAGTTGCTCGGTCTCGGCTACCCGGAGTTTCCGGACAGGGCGTTTGCCACACGCAATCGCTTTGGAGGATACTTTGCCGATGGGGATGCATTGGAAGCCATCCTGCACTTCCGTCGCCATACGATAGAAGACTACTTCAAGGAGTTGGCAGCCCAACAGCCCATTCTGAAAAAGTTGGCCAATAAGATATTCGTCGGTGTACAGCGCAAGAGTCTGGAGGGGAAAAGTGCTCCGCTTCGGGCGATTAAAGAGAACGACAGAGCCAAAAAGAAGTACTACTTCTGACATCTGCACCATCTCCCCGAGATTATCAGCGAAAGCGGTGTGCCAAGATTGCTTGCTCAGTAGCGATCTCGTCACATCGCTTTCTGTTTTTTAATAGAACGTCGCCCCTAAACCTCCGTGCGCTCGTTATTCTTTACAGCCGTACTTTCGGAGACGGGGGTTAGTCTCTTTATTTTCAGTAATTTTGTCACTCGAAAAATATAATCAGGAGGGAAACAACTACTCCGCACCCTCTCGTTCGGAGATTCCCCGATACGAATCAAGCATATAATAATGATTACAGTCAATGACCTGAGTGTCCAATTCGGCAAGCGAATACTTTTCCAAGACGTAAACCTCACTTTCACTCCCGGCAACTGCTATGGTATCATCGGTGCCAACGGTGCAGGCAAATCCACCATGCTGCGCGTGATCAGCAAGCAGCTTGATCCTACACGCGGGACGGTAACCTTAGGCCCGGGTGAGCGCCTTTCGGTGCTGAGCCAGGATCACTTTGCTTTCGATGAGAATACAGTGATGGATACCGTGCTGATGGGGCACTCCGTCCTCTGGGCTATCATGGAGGAGAAGAATGCGCTCTACGCCAAACCGGACTTCAGCGACGAAGACGGTACACGGGTAGCAGAGCTGGAGGACAAATTCGCCGAAATGGAAGGCTGGAATGCCGAGAGCGATGCAGCCATGTTGCTGAGCGGACTTGGCATCAAAGAGGATCTGCACTATATGCTGATGAAGGATCTGAGCGGAAAGCAAAAGGTGCGTGTGTTACTGGCGCGCGCCCTATACGGTAAGCCCGACAACCTCTTGCTCGACGAGCCAACGAACGACCTCGACCTCGAGACCGTTTCATGGTTGGAAAACTATCTGAGCAACTTCGAAAACACCGTGCTCGTCGTAAGCCACGACCGCCACTTCCTCGATTCGGTCTGTACCCATACGGTGGACATCGACTTCGGCAAGGTACAACAGTTCAGCGGCAACTACAGCTTCTGGTACGAATCCAGCCAGCTCGCTCTGCGCCAGCAACAGCAGCAGAACAAGAAGGCCGAAGAGAAGCGGAAGGAGTTGGAAGAGTTTATCCGCCGCTTCAGTGCGAACGTAGCTAAGAGTAAGCAAACGACGAGTCGCAAGAAGATGCTTGAGAAGCTCAATATCGAAGAGATTACTCCCTCTTCCCGTCGCTATCCGGGTATTCTCTTTACACCCGGTCGCGAACCCGGCAATAAGATTCTGGAAGTAAAGGGGCTGACCAAGAGTATCGAAGGGCAACTTCTTTTCCGTGATCTGAACTTCAATGTCGAAAAGGACGACAAGATTGTCTTTATCAGCCGAGATCCTCGTGCGATGACCGCCCTATTCAGTATTATCAACGGAGAGATGACACCCGATGAAGGTACATACGAATGGGGGCAAACCATTACCACGGCTTATCTGCCACTGGACAATTCGGGCTATTTCAATACAGATCTGAATCTCGTGGAGTGGTTGTCTCAGTTTGCCAAGGATACGAACGAAGTTTTTCTCAAAGGTTTCCTCGGCCGTATGCTGTTCAGCGGAGAGGAGATTCTCAAAAAGGCATCCGTCCTCTCCGGAGGGGAGAAGATGCGTTGTATGATCTCTAAGATGATGATGCTGGATGCCAATACACTCGTTTTGGACACGCCGACCAACCACCTCGACCTCGAGTCCATTCAGGCATTCAACAATACACTCAAGACTTATCGTGGCAATGTCCTCTTCGCCAGTCATGACCATGAGTTTATCCAAACAGTGGCCAACCGTATCATCGAACTGACACCGAATGGGATCATAGACAAGATCATGGACTACGATGACTACATCACCGACCCGATCGTAGCAGAGATGCGCCAAAAGCTTTACGGCCAATAAGCGTCTTTTCGGCCGCAACGAGACGTATAAGCAAACGAGAGGGAAGATAAACCCGAGAAGCATAATGGCTGCAACAGCCTGCTTTGCTTCGGGTTTGTCTCCCCTCTCGCTTTATCTATCGCTGTTTCTCCGGATCAGTTTGCGGTCCGGCTTACCAACTCCCTGTACATCCGCTTATACATCGGCAGATCCACACGAAGAGCCTCGGCCTCACGCACGACATAGCCGGTCAGCGTCTCCACTTCCGTGGATCCGCCCCGCAAGAAATCGCTGTGCATAGAAGAAGTACTTTCGGGAGGCATCTTTCGCTGTTTGTCCAGTAGCTGTTGGACTACATCATCGGGGACTTGCCCGTATTTGGCGCGGAAAAGCTCGGCGACCTCTTCCAATAAAGACAGCAGCTCGGGTTCGTGTTCGGTTAAAATCGAGCCGATGGGTTTGTCGAAGTAGGCCGTAGCGGTAGCCGTTACGGAGATCATCATGAATTTCTTCATAATGTACCAATCGATATCGGTCGGATTATATGCACGAATACCCGCAGCAGTAAGCAGTTCGGCAAGGCGCACCTCATCATCCGTCTGCTCGGGAAGTCCCGAACCGAAATAGAAAAGTTCGCGATCAGCCTCCAGCGTGATTAAGCCGGGGGCACTCTTGCGAGCAGAAATATAGACACATCCTTTCCATACGACCGTATCGGGCAGATAGGTACGCATGCGTTCCGCTATGTCTGCACCGTTGAGCAAGGGCAGGATCTTCGTGTTCTGCCCGATCATCGGACGAATTTCTGCTACTCCCCTCTCCATGTCATAGTCCTTGGTACAAAAGAGGATATAATCGACTGTGCCGACTTCGGCAGGATTATCCGTGACACAGGTAGGACGAGCAAGGAAATCTCGTGAGGGAGTGACCACTCGTAGACCTCCTGCCGCGCGGATGGCTTCCAAATGTGCTCCGCGCGCTATCCAAGAAACTTCGAGGAGGCCGTCCGTCGCAGCTGCGCGGAGAGCAAGCATGGCTCCGTAGTAGCCACCTACTCCACCGAGTCCGAATACGGCGATTTTGATTGGTTGTTGGTTCATTTGCTTCTTTAGTTTATTGAGTATTTGCGACCGGAACTGTTTGCAGCTGTCTGCCGCCATCGGTATGACCAGTAAACTCCGGTGCATAGGCACTGCTCACGGTAGCGATACCTGAGGCATAAGCTCCCGAACGAACCACAACGGTGGAGTATTGAAGCTTGTAGGATCCTCTTACCAGACGATCGAAATAGAAACGCGTGCTGCTATCCTTTATTTCTCTGTAGTAGAACGTTCCGGCTGCATAATCATAACCCGAAAGTTGGCCGATAGGTTCCACCGCAGCCGTTCGCTTGTCCGTCAGGACAATGAAGTCCATATCGCGATCGAGCGTAATGGTCAGTTGCGTCACGAGCCGTTTACCGACTTCCAGCCGATCGCCCTCTCGGAGAGGTACGAGCGTTAGCTTGCCATCTATCACCTGCTCGGAGAAAAGATGCTTCTCTACCGACAAGCCATTACCCGTAGCTACGAGATCCGCCGCCGGCGCATCGTATTCCGCCAAGAAGGAAGCCCAAGCAAATCCTTTTCCGGAACGAGCAAGCTCTGCACTTAGTTTGCCTTGCGGAAGATCTTCCACCGTAACGATCCGACTTTCGCCTGCACCGGCAAATGTACCTGACAAGGCAGGTACAGGAGCCCGGACAGACACAGTGGCTTCTACCATTCGATCTTTTCCTACACCTAACAAGAGAGCATATACCGCATCGGAAGAAGCCGGCAGACTCGGCCAAAGCTGAGTTCTTTTCTGATTGAGGAGCCACATCTGCAAGCCTTCGATACGAGAGCTGTCCTGAGACGTACCGATACGAGCGAAGGCCTCGATCGCGTCCGTCTGCATACCATAGCGACGGTCGCACCAATAATATCCGCCTGAAGACAGCGCAAAGTGCGCACCCTGATCCGGTGTGCGGATGATATGCTCACGGATAGAACGGAGGAAATCATCGGCCAGTGCCTTACGCCCTACACCGTGGAGTACGATGGCAGCTCGCGGCATATCCAAAATGGAGATATGCGGAAGGGATCGGCCGAGAATATCGAGGAAATACATGCGGGCAGCATGGCCACGAGAGCTTGGGTTGCGACTGTCGATCGTAAGCAGATAGAGATAGTTGAGTGCTCGTTCCGGCAGTATTTTGTACTTACTCTTGGTTTTCTTTTCGTATTCCTTCATTCTATCCATCAGTCGTGAGGCAGCATCATCGAGAGCATTCCACCCCATACGCTTCACCGCCTGAAACTCCTTATGCTCCGGTGCAGCGGTAAGAGCGGAGAGACGTACCAGCATCGTCATCACATAGTCCGTCAGATAATCGTTGGAAGACATCTCAGGATGCCAAGCCCACGAACCGTCAGACTTTTGCAGCCTTTTCAGTTTGTCAGTCAGCATCTGCTCCGTCCATGTCAGACGATCCGAAGCCACGAGAGCCTGCAAACGCTGACGACTGTTCTGTTCGGCCAGCATCTCCGCGCGCCAAGGCAATTCGTCCGAGGACAAGGGCGATTTTTGTAAAGCGAGTGTATCCAAGGGCTGCGCCAAGTAGTGCCGCAAACTCTCACCCAAAGCAGGAGTATGCAGCAAGCGACCCGAAACAAGGGCAGCAGCAATACTATTGGCATAAAGAGCCGAAGCCACCGAAACGGCATCTTCCTCGTGTACATCAGTCATCACGGGCAAGGCCTGTACGGCCACCCAAAGCGGATTGCTCACCACCTGAAGAGCCATTGTACCCATAGCCGGTCTGCCGCTGCGATGGGGAAATAGACTATCCAGATCCACCGTTTGAGACTGTCCGCCGTAGAGAATCAACGGTATGGTCTCCACCACTCGCTCCGTAGCCGGCAGTTGCACGATCGAGTGCTGCTCTCCATCGCTGAAGTCTTGGCTTTCGGCTAACAAACGTACACCCAGAGCATCATATCCGGAGACAGGATCGAGCGGAAACGACACCGTAACCGTACCACCGGCTTCCACCGAGAACGGAAGCCTCTCGCCGCCCAATAGCTTGTCGGTAGCAGGGTCGAACAGTTCCATACGGACGAAGCCCTGCTGCATCGTCTCGCTCTCGTTCCGAATCGAAGCCGAAGCCGTACCCTTGTCTCCCATTCTCAGGAATCGTGGCAAATTGGGTGTAAGCATAAAGTCTTTCCGCACCTCCACGCTTTCGTCTTTCATGCCCAACCGCATATCCTTCGTATGTGCAAAGAGGAGCAGGTGCCAGCGCGTCAGTGTCTCGGGCAGAGTGAAAGACCAAGAAACTTCGCCTCGTTCATCGGTCAGCAATGCCGGCTCGAAGAATGCAGTCTCAGCGAAATTGGTACGCACGGAGGATTCTTGAATCCCGGATTCCTTCGATTCGGGTTCTGCTTCATTTACCGCATCTGCCCGAGCAGCTTTCTCTTCCATCGGGAAAGCATCGACCGATTTGGCTTCCGGAACTCCATATCCCACAAATATCATCGGTCCATCATAATAATAATCCGAAGACACATATCTATAACCGGTAGCAGACCAGAGACAGAGTTGGGGAGTTTTGAAAACAGGGTGTTTGAACCCGACTTGCACGTAAGAATCCTCCACAGACCCCGACACTCGATACCCGCTATTCGGGAAAGACAACCTAACCAAAGAAGCCGGAGAGTCGGCAAAAGAGAAGAATCGGGAGGAGAAAACAGAACCATGCACGATCTTATCAAGAGCAGCATCGTACATCCAAGCAGCCATCATGGTGTGGGAAAGCGGTTTGCCCTCCGCATCGGCGAGACGGAGCTTCCATGTCTCTTTCTCACCGGGTCGGAGCTTGTCGCGGAAAGTACTCCACGACATCTTTATCTCTCGCTTGGGCAGTCTGCGTTCCAGATCTATGCTTCGACTATACAGCCTCCCTCCATATACATAATAGAGAGAAACATTCATACTCTCCGGCAACGGAGCTGCCGAAAGCGTCGGCACTATCTCGATGATCTCACCCGGCCGGCAAGCGATCATCTTCCTTTCGATGAATCGGCCTGCCTGAGTCAGGTCGTAGAACAGATACAACTCCTGAGCATCCGCATCCTTGGGAGCGGCACCGACCAGGATGCGGGCAGGGCGGTGACTGTCGTATTTCTCCTCCGCCACATATGTCCAAAGGCCTTGGGAGGGATTCGACAACTGACGATCTTTCGGACGGAAGAGATAAACGTCCTTCGTAACAAAGTCGGAATCCTCTCCGCCACTCTCGCCAAAACGCAATCGGTACTGTCCCGAAGGCAACTTGCCCCATTCGGCCGGAGCAGGCGTCACCACACCTGAAGCTGCGGTATAAAGCCGACCGATACGTTCATTGTCGGCATCGCACAGGAAGTAGGCGATGGATCCCTCCACCGTCTGTCCGGAAGTATTGGTAAGGGTGAATGTCAGATCCGGCAGAGAGGTGGCAAGCCAGTTGTCTTCGTTGGCACGAATGTATTTACCCACTTCGACGTCCACCCTCTTGGGTTCTTTTCCCACGGGTATTCGGAGTACGGCGGTCTGCGTCTCGCCACCGGGGGCGGTCACATCCGCCGATAGCGTGTAGAGGCAGTAGGAATAGTCTTCCCGTCCTTCCGGCCGAGACAGCGAAACAGGTATGACGAAGTACCCCGATTCATCTACCACTGCCTCACCGGTCTGTACGACCCTATCGGCCACAGGTCTGCCCCACCACCGACGCGTATAGGGGGTCAGGCTCAGCCGATAGTTCACCGTAGCTCCTCGCATACCGATTCCGGTAAAGGTCTTGGCTTCACCTCGTATGCGGAGGGTGTCGCCCATAGCATATGCAGCGTCGGGACTCCGGAGGCCGACTTCGAATGTAGGCCGCTTGTACTCTTCCACACTAAAGGGATATGTATCCCCCCCCACTCGTAGTCCGAACAGGCCATTCAAGATCCCTGTCGGGAGGTCGAAGCTACCGGAGAAACGTCCCATCTCATCTGCCTGGCATAGCAGCCGACCGATCTCCTTGGAGTTAGCATCTTCCAGCACGACTTCAACTTCCGATCCACCGATGGCGCGTGCGTCCTCCACGGCATAACCTATCCGGTCGCACTGGCCGAAGAAATGAACTTTCTGCCCCGGACGATAGATGGCGCGATCCGTGGAGACGATATACTTGCGCTCATTCTTCTTGGAAAGATCCACCTGATCCTGTTTGTAGGTATAGGCAGAAACAACGGGATACGAGCGGTCACCGTCGGTATAGGGGAAGAAGCGGTTGTAGCTTTTCCGCAGATTGATCCGACCGTACCGATCCGTGGGAGAAAGGGTATGAACCGATCGGTCTATAGAATAACGCATGGAAGCATCCACCGATGCGCCTTCCACGGGCTTGCCCGTCAGCGCATCGAGTACCTGCACACCCGGCATGGCCTGCTGAGCGAGGAAGAAGAGATCCGATACATGGAGCAGACTGTATTGGGGCACCGGCTTGGTCTTTTCGAGTACACACTGCTCTGCCGAGGCTTTCACCAGATAGACCCCCTTGGGCAGATCCGGAAGTGTACAGCGGATCGAATCCATTTTCATATCGGCCCAGCCCTGTGTCCGGATGCTTTCCGTCCAAAAAGGTGTTCCTTTCGCATACAAGTGCAGATCCTCCTGCCTTATATCAGCAGCTTGCGAGCCATTCATATCCAGCCAGTACAGACTGATGAGGACGGAGCCGACATTGCGCGATGCGATCCGCATGCTCTTCGGGAGGCGTGTATGTAGCCGGAGGGGATAGTCGCACTTGACGAAAGAAGCCAAAATGCGCGAAGCCCGAGAGCTTTTCAGCAGGTTGATACGAGGAGCCTCCGGATACTTGGACAGATAGCTGTTGCACAGGTCGAGAGCAGATACATACTCCTCTTCATCACAATAGGCATTCACTCGTCTGTCCACCATACCGATTACATCGGGGAGATCCGAATACGCTGCTATCAGCTCGTCCATCCGACGATAGGAAGCTGCATCATCGAGCTTTCGACGCCGCTTCTCATAGTCCAATCGGTCGGTCTCCATCTCGAGCCGCTCACGTCTGTCAGAGAGATAAGATGCTGCTTGGCGCAGTTCCTGTTCGAGAGCATGCGAAATCTTTCCGTCAGCTTCCGAACTGCTACCGACAGCAAGGGCAAGGACGGATATACAGCTCTGATAGAGTGAACGGGGAGGTGCAGCACATTTTTTCGGTTGAGATTCGAACAAAGGACGGAAGTCCTCCGTTCGGGCTTGCAGAAGGGCTTTGCGATAGGAGAGAAATGCATCGAAATCTCGCAGGAAAGCGTCTTCGAACTGTTTTTCGCTCCATAGGCTCAGACGATTGTCTTTCGGATCGCCATGGACTGCACCCATCATATACGCAGGTCCGAACTGTCCGTATCGGACGTACATTCTCAGTCGCATGAAGAGAATCATGGCCCGATCCACAGGCCTGAGCCACGAGGCCTGCATGAGTTTGTCGAGGTCGTTCATCAACGGCTCCTCGGGATAGTCATTGATGTCGTTCTCCGGATCGTCATAGAGGAACATGCTGTGCAGGAGCATGGGGACATCACGGCGAGATTCGGCCATCACCCTGATCTTCTTCAGCGTCTCGGCCACCTTGCGCGGACGGCGTTCCTGACGGTATTGTTCCAGCTCCTTCTCCAAGGTCGCATAAGGATTCTGTGCATTCATTGCAGTAAGACCAATAGTCAAAGCAAGAAATAGACTGAAAATAACTCGTATGTTCATCATACTGTCGTTTTGGTATTTGACATATTATTCCAAATATATAGAAAGTATTGTCTCGTTGTAAACCAACCTGTTATCTAATATCGATCCTGTCCGATGAAGCTGAGACTCGGATAGCTGCTGTCCGCACACCGGCAATGATGATTTTGTGCATAAAGATTTCTTGCCGCAGGCCTGCAGCAAGGAGTCTACCGCGGTAGATTATCAAATGAATAAAAGTGACTGTTTGTTGTGCAAAGGTCTCAAAAAGGGAAAAATGGCTCGTAAAAACCGGTGCTTGTGGTACTGAAAAAGGTGGCGCGAGAATTTTTTCGTTTTGGTTCGGGAATGAAAAAATTCTCGCGCCAAAAGGAAAAAGTTTTGGCACGTGTTTTCAGAAACTGTGGTTCGGCGATTCGAGTATTTGCGGCTCGTGTTTTTCACGTTTGGGGAATGCGCATCAGGAGCCAAAGGGAATTGAAAGGAATGGAACTGGCTTTAGTTTCGTATTTTTGCACGGATATGGGACGAATACTGGCTATCGACTACGGACGCAAAAGGACGGGACTTGCCGTCACCGACCCACTGAAAATCATTCCGGGCGGACTGACCACTGTACCTACCCATACGCTGCTGGACTTCCTGCGGGACTACGTCAGCCGGGAGCCGGTGGAGCGTTTTGTGCTGGGACTGCCGCGCCGGATGAACTACGAAGAGTCCGAATCGATGACCTATATCCGCCCCTTCGCCGTTAAACTTGCCCAAGCCTTCCCCTCTATACCTATAACGTACGTGGACGAACGCTTCACCTCGCGCATGGCACAGAGGACTATTCTGGAAGCCGGGATAGGCAAGATGAAACGGCGAGACAAGGCTCTGGTGGATGAGGTCAGTGCGGTCATCATCCTACAGTCGTATCTGGACAATCCCGACAGATGAGCGAGACGGCTTATTCCCCCTGCTTCGAGACGGGGACGGCATTTTCCACCCAAAAGACAAGAGAAAAGACAATCACAAGAACACAAACACTATTCGATAGAACAATGCTCCTTCCTATCTACCTATACGGACATCCGGTGCTGAGAAAAGTAGCAGAAGATATAACTCCGGACTATCCCAAACTGAAAGAGCTGATAGCCAACATGACGGAGAGCATGTACCACTCCGACGGCATCGGCCTGGCAGCTCCTCAAATAGGCTTACCCATCAGGGTACTCGTGATCGATGCCGATCCGCTGAAAGAGGATTACCCCGAATGTGCCGGGTTCAAGCGCGTGATGATCAACGCCCATATCGAAGAGCGAGGCGAAGATCTCTGCACCGAATACGAAGGTTGCCTCAGCCTTCCGGCCATACACGAGAAGGTGGAACGCCCCACCTCCATCCGTATTCGCTATGTGGACGAGGACTTTCAGCCGCACGAAGAGGTGCTCCACGGCTTTGCGGCAAGAGTGGTACAGCACGAATACGACCATATCGACGGGAAGCTCTTCATCGACCACATCAGTCCGATACGCAAGCAGCTGATCAAAGGGAAGCTGCAGAATATCATCAAAGGCAAAGTACGGACTTCGTACCGCGTAGTGACAGCTCCGACCGGCAAAAGACGGTAAGCCGTAGTCAAATCCATTTCTCCCCGGCTCTGATTATGACATTCAAACGCTCCTTATTCTTCCTCCTGCTCCTGCTCTCCGTGGCCACAGCTCGGGCGCAGATAGACGTCGATCGGGTGATCACGATCGGGCGCAATGCTCTCTACTTCAACGACTACGTGGTGAGCATCGGGTACTTCAACCAAGTGGTAGGCCTGCGCCCGTGGATGGCGGAGCCTTATTTCTATCGGGGAATAGCCAAAATCAGTCTGGAAGACTATACAGGGGCGGAAGCCGATGCTTCGGCCTGCCTGCAGCGCAATGCGCTCATCCCCAAAGCATATCTTCTTCGGGGCGTGGCACGGCAGAATCTGGGCAAAATCGATTCGGCCATTCAGGACTACCGTCGCGGATTGGAGCTGATGCCGAACGATGAGGGCATGCTGGTGAATCTGACCGGAGTGCTCACCGACAGCAAACGCTATGCCGAAGCACGGGAAGGGGTAGCCGAACTGCTCAAATTCTACCCCAAAAGCAAGCAAGCACATATAGCTCTCAGCGCGATAGAGCTGGGCGAGCAGGATACCGTCGCAGCCATTCGCGAACTGAACGAGGTACTTCGGATGGACTCTCTCTTTGCTCCTGCCTATTCGCAGATGGCCATGCTGCACCTCAAGAGCAAGCGCAACGCAGAGGCTATGGCAGCCCTGGACAAAGCAATAGAATTGGAGCCGAGCGAACTGTCCAACTATATCAACCGCGGTGTCATCCGCTACCAATCGAACGACTTGCGTGGAGCTATGGATGACTACAGCCACGTCGTTCGCCAAAAGCCGAACGACAAGTTGGCACGTTTCAACCGTGCCTTGCTCCGCTCTTACCTCGGTGACGTGAACAATGCCATCGAGGACTTCGATGTAGTCATCCGTCTGGAGCCGGAGAACTATCATGCACTCTACAACCGTGCCATCCTCCTCACGCAGATCAACGAGAACCGAAAAGCCATTACCGACTTCGACAAAGTGCTGGGACACTATCCTGACTTTGTCGTCGGCTACTATGCTCGCTCCCAAGCCAAAAAGGCATTGGGCGACACTCGCGGAGCCGAACGGGACTACTGGCGCGCTTTCGACATAGAAAAAGCGGCACAGAGCAAGACAAAAAAAACGAAAAAAAGCAGCTCTTCGACTTCGACCAAAGAGACACGTGAGGATAGCGACGAAACGATAGAGAAGTTCAACCTGCTCGTCGTATCCGAGAAATCCTCCGAGAAGCGCACACGCTACTCCAGTCGGATACGTGGGCGGATTCAGGACAACGATGTAGAGGTACAGCCCTCGCCGCTATTCGTCCTCAGCTACTACGAGCAGTCCTCTTCCGAAGAGGTGCCGCGCGTCTACTACTCGGAAGCCATTGCTCGCTTCAACGACAAAAAGGTTCTGCCCAAGCGACTCAAACCGATCAACCGTGAGGTAGCTCTGAGTCAAGATCAGGTGGCCTATCACGAACAGGACATAACGGAAATATCCGAGAGGACTGCCGGCAATGCCGATCTGTGCTTCCGTCGCGCTTTGGACTATATGCTGATACAGAATTTGGAGCAGGCCATTGTCGATTTCGAGCAGGCTGTAGAGCTGAACAAGCAGTTTGCCCTCGCATACTTCGGACGAGCCATAGCACGTGCCAAGCTGGTCGAGGCTCGTCAGGGAGCCTCCTTTATCCACCAAGAGGCCGAAACGGTGAATGCCATGACAAAAGCTTTGATCACGACACCGCGAACCAATGCAATGGGAGTACCGGCGGCTGCCGAGTCCCCCGAGCGTAAGCCTGCCATATCGGATATGGACGGTGAGCTGGTGATGCGCGACCTGAACCGCACGATCGAGCTGGATCCGAATTTTGCCTATGCCTACTACAATCGTGCCGTACTACTGGCCAGACGAGGCGATACGGATGCTGCCCTGTCGGACTACGACCGCGCCATCAAAGCCTATCCGGAGTTTGCCGATGCTTATTTCAATCGCGGCCTGCTGTTGCTTTCGCGCGGAAAGGCCAAAGAAGGCATCGCCGATCTGAGTCGGGCAGGCGAATACGGCCTCTACAAAGCATACAACATCATCAAACGAATGAGCACGAAGTCATGATCTCCGTCAATAACCTGACTGTCGATTTCGGCACCCGTCTGCTCTTCGATCAGGTATCATTCGTCATCAACAGGCGCGACCGTATCGCCCTTGTAGGGAAGAACGGTGCCGGCAAGAGTACGCTGCTCAAGCTGATTGCCGGCATGGAAGAACCGACATCCGGACACATAGCACGCCCCAAGGGGATCCGCATAGGCTATCTGCCGCAGGTGATGCGTTTGCAGGACGGACACACGGTTTACGAAGAGGTCGAGCAGGCTTTCAACGATATTCGCCAAATAGAGGAAGAGATACGGCGTCTGTCCGATGAGATGGCCGGACGTACGGACTACGAATCGGATGACTATATCCGACTGATAGAGCATTATACGAATATGAGCGAGACCCTCTCTCTCATGCAGCAGGGCAACTATCATGCTGCGATCGAACAGACATTGATCGGTCTGGGCTTCGGCCAAGAGGACTTCCACCGCCCCACAGCCGATTTCAGCGGAGGATGGCGTATGCGGATAGAGCTGGCCAAACTTCTGCTCCAACGCCCCGAAGTTTTGCTGCTCGACGAGCCGACCAATCACCTCGACATCGAATCCATCGGCTGGCTGGAGCAGTTCATCGCCACCAATGCAGGAGCCGTTATCCTCGTATCCCACGACAGGGCATTCATCGACAATACCACGACGCGCACTATCGAAATAGAACTGGGACATATATACGACTACAAGACCAACTACAGCCATTACGTGGAGCTACGCGAAGAGCGACTGCGACAGCAGATGCGTGCCTACGAGAATCAGCAGAAGATGATCCGCGATACGGAGGACTTCATCGAACGATTCAGATACAAGGCCACGAAGTCCGTACAGGTACAGAGCCGGATCAAACAGTTGGAGAAAGTAGAGCGCGTGGAGATAGACGAGCGGGATCGTTCGGCATTTCACTTCCGCTTTATCCCGGCACAGCCTTCCGGCAGTTATCCGCTAATAGTGGATGATTTGGCCAAGGCCTATGGTGATCATCGGGTGTTTTCCGGAGCTACATACACCATCGAAAGAGGCGAAAAGGTGGCTTTCGTAGGCAAAAACGGTGCCGGCAAAAGTACCATGGTCAAGTGTATCATGGGAGAGCTGACAGACTACACCGGCAAGCTCGAACTGGGGCACAACGTGCAGCTGGGCTACTTTGCCCAAAACGAAGCCCAAGAGCTAAGAGGGGATCTCACGGTATTCGACACGATAGACCGTGAGGCCGTGGGCGACATCCGTCTGCGCCTGAACGATTTGCTCGGGGCTTTTCTCTTCGGGGGCGAAGCATCGGAAAAGAAAGTAAGTGTCCTGAGTGGAGGAGAACGAGCACGATTGGCTATTATCAGGCTTTTGCTACAGCCGGCTAACTTCCTTATTCTCGATGAGCCGACCAATCACCTCGATATGCGCTCGAAGGATGTACTGAAAGAGGCGATCAAGAACTTCGATGGGACTGTCATCGTAGTATCTCACGACCGTGAGTTCCTCGATGGGCTTGTCAGCAAGGTGTATGAATTTGCAGATGGACAGGTGAACGAACACCTCGGAGGTATATACGACTATCTCCGGACCCGCCGTATGCAGACGCTGACAGAGCTGGAGCGAACCACTACGATCGAAACAAAAACCACACGGGAGGCTATACCTGAAACGGAAGCCAAAGCGGACTACCGTCGGCAAAAGGAGGTAGCCAAACAGCTGCGCACGTTGGAGCGAACCGTAGCAACCTGCGAGGAGCGGATCGGAAAATTGGAGTCGGAATTACAGGCAATAGAGATGCTACTGCAAGATCCGAAACATGCGACTGACGCGAATCTGTTCGAGCGATACGCCGGCATGAAACAAGAACTCGAAAAGGCCATGGAGGACTGGGAACAGGCTTCCGAAGCTTTATCCGAAGCCCAAGGATAAGCTCAACCTCCCCCCTCTCTTCTCTCCTCCTTTACCAAGAGACCATCTCACCACCAATCTATTAGAAGCTGAGACAACCTTTCGCCATCCGTCCGAAAGCCTTTGTTTTTCACCCCACCTCCAATCCTGCAGATTCCGACCGGAAATACAATACGGGCATGAGTAGCAAAAAAGAAGAGACTGCATCGAAAAATAATTTCGACACAGCCTCTTTGTCTTTAGTCAGGGGAAAGTATCCGCTTTATCTTACTTGTATTTTCGATACATGGTGTTTATTCCCCACATCGAAGCGCACTGCATAGAACCCGGTTTGCACCATGTATTCCAATCGATTCGGGGCTACGGCCACGGTACGTCCGTTGATGTCGTAGAGCGTGATCATACCATGGGCTTCCGCAATAATCTTCTTGCCTTCTACTCGCAATGTGTAAGGAGCCTGTCCATCTACATTGCTCAATGAGCTGTTGGTCACGGTCACGGTTACAGCCACCTTCGGAGATACTCCGTCAGGATACTTTACTTCCACTTCGTAGATGTATGTACCATTGGCTACACCGGTCTCCACATAATGAGTTTCAGCTGTATTACCGATCAAGGTTCCATTCTTGTAGACGTTGTAGCTGACTGCTTTATCTCTTGCCGGCTCTTCTGCTTTCTCTTCCACACCGTCCCAGTCCAAAGAAACTTCGTCATTGGAAGCAGTTCCGGTGAGATTGGTAACCGGTTTGAAGTCCTTCACCTCTACGTCCACGCATACTTTGTCGGATACGCCTTCCTGATACTGTACTTCTACGCAGTAGGTATGTTCGCCGGCAGGAACATCTTCATCGAGAAAAGTGGGCTCAGTCAATCCTGAAGCAATCTTCACGCCATCACGATAGACCGTGTAGGTATAAGAACGAACAGCCTGCTCCGCAATCTCCTCAGTAGCGACTATCTCCTGCAGAGCTTCTACCTCTGCCTCTATTGCGTCTGTCTCCTCAACCGGTGCAACGAAAGTCAATGATTCCAACACCTCTTCGTTCGGAATAATCTCTTGAGCTGCTACTTCCAATGGCATAATAAGCATGGGTAAAACCAGCCAAAGCAGTGAGCAGACTCTTTTGAAGTAGTTCTGTTTCATAGTTATCTCCTTTTTTAATTAGTATCTCATCTTGTTGCTTCTGTTCGCCTCTTAAAAAGGTGATACACAAAGATAAAAATATATTTCGCCCGCAAGCTATTCTTCAACCTAAAAAGTTTGTATGACGCAGGAATCGGAATCCTTTTTCTTCGACAAAATTGAAGTCAATCAGGAGTAAGGAGGTTCTCTTTTAGGTCAAAAGACTGATGCTACTTGCTTTTATAATATTTCATTGCTTCCGGCATATATTGGCGAATGGCAGCTACCCGATTGGCATCGCTCGGATGCGTGCTCAGAAACTCTACCCGCCCGTTACCTTGGGCAGCCATCTTTTGCCAAAAAGTAATTGCCGCATTCGGGTTATAACCGGCCATCGCCATGAAGACAAGTCCTATTTTGTCGGCTTCATACTCCTGTTTCCGATTGTAGGGTAGCGTAATAAGCACTTGTGATCCAATGCCATAGGCCTGCCCGATGACCGTTTGCAGTGCTGCTGACTTGTTGGAGACTGCTGCGCCCAGTATATTACCACCCATTTGGCGTAGATATTCCTGACTGATACGTTCGTTGGAATGTCTTGCCACAGCATGGCTGACCTCATGGCTAATCACTGTGGCCAGCTCGGCATCCGAACCTACCAACTTGAGCAATCCGGTATAGACCACAATCTTTCCGCCCGGCATACAGAAAGCATTCACAGCCTTGTCTTCTACAACATTGAATTCCCATTTCATCTGTGAGGCCATGTCTCCCAATCCGTTTTGCTTCAGATAGAGCATCGTGGCGGCTGCTACCTTTTGTCCCACTCGTCGCACCTGTGCCGTGGATGTCGCATTTTTGGAGATTTTCACTTTGCTGAGAAACTGCTTATACTGCAAGGCACTGGAGGACAGAATCTCCGAATCCTGTACCAGCATGATCTGACTGCGCCCCGAAATCGGTACGGTGCTGCATCCGGCTAATAGGACTACTAAGACAGAAGCCAAAATCACATTCATTATTTTCATAAGATCTTCTTTTTTATTCGTTACTATTTCATTGTTACGAACCAAAGATACAAGGAGTTGTGAACAAACAGCAATACTCCGACAAACACATTAAAAACGTGAATACTCCATGATCTTCCATTTCTTCTTCCAATTAGCTCTTTTGGTTGTAGCATATTCAAGTATTTTATAATGAGTCTGCTGTGGTGCCAAAAATCCATTTGCCTACAAGAAATACGTATATTTGCGTGGTATGAAACAGTATTTGGATCTGCTTCGCCGCATCCTCGACGAGGGAGTACGAAAAGAAGACCGCACGGGTACGGGTACGATCAGCGTATTCGGCCATCAGATGTGCTTTGACCTTGAAGAGGGATTTCCCTTGCTTACGACCAAGCGATTGCACTTGAAGTCCATTATATACGAACTGCTTTGGTTCCTCAGAGGTGATACGAACGTGCATTACCTGCAGGAACATGGCGTACGCATTTGGAACGAATGGGCTGATGAGAACGGCGATTTGGGGCCTATATATGGCTACCAGTGGCGCAGTTGGCCGGACTATCGGGGAGGGCATATAGACCAAATGCAGGAGGTGCTGCGCCAGCTGCGCGAGGAACCGGACAGCCGGCGCATTATCGTATGCTCGTGGAATGTAGGCCAGCTTGCCGATATGCATCTGCCTCCATGCCACTGTTTCATGCAGTTCTATGTCGCTGACGGCCGGCTGAGCCTGCAACTCTATCAGCGCAGTGCCGATTCTTTTCTGGGCATACCGTTCAACATAGCTTCGTATGCACTCCTGCTACAAATGATCGCTCATGTCACAGGGCTGAAACCCGGGCGATTCGTACATACACTGGGCGACGCCCATATCTATCTTAACCACCTCGAACAGGTACAGCTACAACTGAGTCGTGAGCCGAGAGCGTTGCCCCGAATGGTACTGAATCCGGAGGTGTCCGATCTCTTCGACTTCCGATACGAAGACTTCCGACTCGAAGGGTATGATCCGCATCCGCACATTGCGGGCGTTGTAGCAGTCTGACGGAATGTTTTCCACCGATATTCAGTTTTTCCTCACCTATCCAATATGATTTCAATCGTTGTTGCCATAGCCGAGAATGGGGCTATCGGATACAAAAATGACCTCCTCTGGCATCTGCCGGCCGATCTCAAACGATTCAAGGAAATGACCACAGGGCATAGCATTATCATGGGTAGCCGTACATTCCGCTCCCTGCCCAAAGGTGCTTTGTCCAACAGACGCAATATCGTCCTAAGCAGGACGCAGCAGGATTTTCCCGGTGCCGAATGGGCAGCTTCGCCCGAAGTGGCATTGGAGCTGGTGGGCGAAGAGGCAGAGGCCTTTGTCATCGGCGGAGCACAAGTATATGAGCAGATGCTGCCCTACACGGACAAAATCTATCTGACACGCGTGCATGCCGACTTTCCCGAAGCCGACACTTTTTTTCCTGAATTGGACATGAGCGAATGGGTGGAGCTGAGCCGCACGGAATATCTGGCCGACGAGAAAAACCGATATGCCACCACTCTGCTGGAGCTTATCCGCGATTATTGATATGGGGACTCTCCTCTCTCTGTTTTTGTAACCTATCATTCACCAACTAATACATACGTAATGCAAAAGCCTTCTATACCCAAAGGAATGCGCGATTTCAGTCCGGTCGAAATGAGCCGGCGCAACTACATATTCGACACCATACGCGAGGTGTACGAACTCTTCGGATTCAACCAAATAGAAACTCCGACGATGGAGATGCTCTCCACGCTGATGGGCAAGTACGGAGAGGAGGGAGACCGCCTGCTCTTCAAGGTGCTCAACTCCGGCGACGTGCTGGCAGACTTCTGTGCGGAGGAACTGGCAGAGAAAAATTCTCTGCGGTTTGCAGCCAAAGCTTGTGAGAAAGGGCTTCGATACGACCTGACAGTTCCCTTTGCTCGCTTCGTGGTGATGCATCGCAACGAGATCAATTTTCCTTTCAAACGGTATCAGATTCAACCCGTATGGCGTGCCGATAGACCGCAGAAGGGTCGCTATCGCGAGTTTTACCAGTGCGATGGAGACGTCATCGGCTCGGATTCGCTCATGAATGAGGTAGAACTCATCCAGATCATCAGCGAAGTCTTTCGCAGATTGGGTATCAGGACTCGTATCCTGCTGAACAACCGCAAGATCCTCTCCGGTATCGCCGAAGTGGTAGATGAAGCCGACAGGCTGACGGACATTACGGTGGCGATAGACAAACTCGACAAGATCGGCCTCGACAAGGTGAACGACGAGCTGCGCACCAAAGGCTTCGGCGAAGAAGCTATCGAACGCTTGCGTCCTTTTATCGAGATGAAAGGGGATAATCGGGAGAAGCTCGACCGGCTCAAATCGGCTCTTGCCTCCTCCGAAACGGGGCTGAAGGGAATCGAGGAGCTGACCTATATCTTGGACAAAGTGGAGCGCGTGCAGCTCCATTCCGAACTGATGGTGGATATTTCTCTGGCTCGTGGCCTTTCCTATTATACAGGAGCCATTCTCGAAGTGAAAGCACTCGACGCCGAGATGGGTAGCATTACCGGCGGTGGTCGCTACGACAACCTCACCGGCATATTCGGTCTGGAGGGTATGTCGGGTGTGGGCATTTCTTTCGGTGCAGACCGTATCTATGATGTGATGATGCAGCTCGACCTCTTCCCTGCCGAGAAGCTGACCGGTACGCAGCTACTCTTTGTCAATTTCAGCGAAGAGGATGCCGACAGCCTGCTCCCGCTGATCCAAAAGCTCAGGGAGCAAGGCCTTCGCACAGAGCTGTATCCCGAACCTGCCAAGATCAAGAAACAGATGAGCTATGCCAATGTAGCCAACATTCCATACGTGGCACTCGTCGGAGAAAACGAACGAGCGGCCGGGCAAGTGAATCTGAAAAACATGCTGACGGGAGAGCAGCAAATGTTGCCGGCGGATGCAGCAGCCATTGTAGCGGCTATCGTCTGACACTTCACTGTCGCACATAGGCTCGAATAGAGAGACGCCTGACGAATACTATCATAAGGAGAGAGGGGCTGAGATCCGCAGTGGCTTTCAGCCCCTCTCTTATTCGCTCTGTGCGGAGAGCCCAATCTTTCGCCCCCCTGCTCACAGGAAGTTTTTCGGCACAGATCACCTTATTCATCGTTCGGGAGTTTACAGCCCAAAATTTTCTCATTCCATGCTCCCAAAAACGTGGCGCGAGAATTTTTTCGTTTTGGTTCGGGAAGTAAAAAATTTACGCGCCACAGCGAAAAAGATCTCACGCCACTTTTTCAGAAAATACGAACCGCAATCCGGCGATTTTCGGTTCGTGTTTCATCTTTCACGATCTCACCCGTTTCCTTTTCTTAAGTCCCTGCTATCCGGAGATCAAGCTCGGGAAGCAGCGACACCAACTCCTTGCATGCGCACGCATCTCTTTCATCGTATCGATCCTATCAAGAGTGAAATGGGAGGGCTTAGTACGGGATATATTACTTTTGTATGGAGAGGAGTACATCCGAGGATCGGTCCGATCGTTGCCGAATCCCTGACGGATGGGAAAGAAGAAGATGAAGCTCTTTCTTGTGGTTACATTATATAATAGAGTGGTGAAGTGAAGCAACAGACAGAGACTGAAAAGAAAGTTGTGCTTTTGGGTATGTCGCTCGAAGAGCTGACCACGGTGGCTCTCCGGATGGGTATGCCGCGGTTTGCAGGCAAGCAACTGGCCGAATGGATCTATGTGCGGCGTGCTACCGATTTTGCCGAGATGACGAACATATCGCAGGCCAATCGGCAGAAGTTGGCAGAGATCTACGATCTCGGACGCTACCCGTGGTCGGATGTACAATGTTCGGTGGACGGAACCAAGAAGTATCTCTTCCCCGTAGGAGAAGGGCGTTTCGTGGAATCTGTACTTATCCCCGAGGGCGACAGGGCTACGCTCTGTATCTCGTCTCAGGTCGGTTGCAAAATGGACTGCCTCTTCTGCATGACCGGCAAACAGGGATGGAACGGCAATCTCTCTGCAGCCGAGATCCTGAACCAGATTTTCTCCGTGGATGAAGCAGCCGAGCTGACCAATCTCGTCTATATGGGCATGGGCGAACCGCTCGACAATACGGACGAAGTGCTTCGCAGTATCGAAGCCCTGACAGAGCCGTGGGGCATGGGCTGGAGTCCGAAGCGCATAACAGTATCTACGATCGGTGCCAAAGGATTGGAGCGTTTCCTCGCAGAGAGCCGGTGCCATCTGGCAGTCAGCCTGCATAGCCCCTTCCCGGAAGAAAGGAGGAAACTGATGCCGGGTGAAAAGGCTTTCCCCATTATGCAGACGCTCGACCGGATCAGGGCCTACGACTTCAGCGGACAACGACGAGTGTCCTTCGAATACATCGTCTTCGATGGTCTGAACGACGATATGCGCCATGCCGACGAACTGGCCGCTATCCTCCGCGGCATCCCCTGCAGGATCAATCTGATCCGCTTCCACAAAATCCCTGCCGTGTCGCTCCGTTCTTCGGATACCGCTCGCATGGAGGCTTTCCGCAAACGTATGGAATCGCATGGCTATACCTGTACCATCCGTGCATCGCGAGGGGAAGATATATTCGCAGCCTGTGGCATGCTCTCCACGAGCAAAGCGGAGTCTTCCGAAGAGAAAAGCTCGTAAGGGCGGAAAACGGACTCTTTTGCGACAACTATTATTACTACCTTTGGACTTGTATTCGAACAGAAAAAAACAAAAAGGCGAAACAGCAAAATGAAACGCAATACCCGTTTATTATTCGTTGTGCCGGCTTTTTTCGCAGTTTTTGCGATGGCTTGTGCATGCCAGGGAGGGACGGCCGGCAAGTCGTTCACCAACTCTACAGGATCTCCGGGCGAAATGATGCTGGTCATGGACGACCAATATCTGGGATCGCCTGTCGGCGAAGCCATCTACGTGGCAATGACCGAGGTGGCTCCGGCTCTGAACCAAAACGAGCCGATCATGGCTGTTTCGCGCGTATCGGAAAAGGATTTTACGGGCTTCCTCCGCTATATCCGCAATGTGCTGCAGATCGACATCAACCCCGATATATTCACCAAGACTTCTCTCAAATACGGCTATGACCAGTGGGCTAACGGTCAGCTCGTCGTGCTGATCAACAGTCCTGCGACAGATTCACTGACGGCCTACGTCGAATCCAACAAATCGGCCATACAGAACCTCTTTATCCGCCACGAGCTTTTCCTCTTCGGCCAGCTTTGGCAGAAAGACTGCAGTGCGGATGCCGACCAGCGCGTACAGCGTATGTTCGGATACCATATCAATGTGCCGGCCGATATACTCAGCCACAAGGAGGGCAAAGACTTCCTGTGGATGTCCAACAATCAGATGCGCCGGCGCAAGGATTTTTTGGTCTATACTTTCCCCTATCGCGAAGCATCGGATCTGGGACTCGATCGCATGGTGGAGGTGCGTGACTCCGTGCTCAAAGCCAATATAGAAGGTTCGGACGCAGGGTCTTATCCCGTCACGGAGCGTATGCTACTGAAGCATCGCTACGTCTACCCGGGCGACCAAAAGCGAGGCGAAGTGCATGGTATCTGGCGTATGGAGGGAGGACAAATGATGTCCGGGCCTTTCGTGGCACAGGCTTTCGTCGATGGAGATCGGGTAGTAGTGGTGGAGGGTTTCGTATATCATCCCAATGAGAAGAAACGCGATCTGATGCGGCAAATGGAAGCGGCACTATACAGCATGCGTCCGAAGGCCGAGAAAGAGTTCGATCCGTCCATTATCAGGAAAGCTCGCTGGACTACACTCAAATAAATATCCGAAACGGCTTACCGACAACACACGAAGATTCAATGCAATGGAGAATAAAAAGCTGAAAGTGGCCATTTCCCATGGCGACATCAATGGTATTGGGTATGAAATTCTGCTTAAGACCTTTGCCGAAGCCTCGATACTGGATCTCTTCACGCCTGTCATATACGGATCCGCCAAGGTGGCAGCCTATTACAGGAAGACCTTGGAGTTGGATTTGGAAAGTTGGAACCAAGTATCCTCGGCAGCCGAGGCGGTAGAGGGCAGAGTGAATCTGGTAAACTGCATACCCGAAGACGCCAAAGTGGAGATGGGCGTTTGCTCTCCTCAGGCCGGAGCCTATGCGATAAAAGCTCTGGACATGGCTATCCAAGCCGTGAAGCAAGGCGATGCGGATGTGCTGGTGACCATGCCGATCAACAAAGCAGCCATGCCGCAGGACATCTTTCCATACAAAGGCCATACGGAATACCTGCAGGCCCAAGCCGGCATAGAGGGCGAAGATGCGCTGATGATCCTGGCGCAGGATAAGCTCCGCACAGCTTTGGTAACGATGCACGAGCCGATAGCACGCGTGCCATCGCTTATCACTCGGGAGCAAATCCTGGACAAGCTGAAGGCTTTCGATCGCAGCCTCCGCATGGATTTCGGTATAGTACGTCCGCGGATAGCCGTCATGGCTCTGAATCCGCATGCCGGCGACAGCGGACTGATCGGCACCGAGGAAAGCGACACGATCCGGCCGGCGGTGCAAGAGGCAGAAGAGCAGGGATTGTTGGTGTTCGGCCCTTATGCCGCTGACGGTTTTTGGGGGTCGGATATGGCTCTGCATTTCGATGGCATTCTGTCCATGTATCATGATCAGGGGCTGATCCCTTTCAAGACTCTCTGCATGGACAGAGGGGTCAATGTGACGGCAGGGCTTTCCATCGTACGCACTTCGCCGGATCATGGTACAGGCTTCGACATCGTCGGCAAGGGCGAGGCTTCGCCCGATTCTTTTCGCGCAGCCATCTATCAGGCGATCGACATTTATCGTTCACGGGCATCGTGGCGATCGGCTACGCGCAATCCTCTCCGAAAGAGTTATTTCGAGCGGGGCAATGACAATGAGAAATTGCCGCAAACAGAAGATGAGCATTAATTTTAATACCCTATAGACTCTATGTTTAAGGATAAGACTATCGTTTACACATCCGGGACATTCGACATGTTCCACTACAACCATTTGCGCATGATCAACTATGCGCGCAGTTTGGCAGACATCCTTATCGTTGGCGTCAGCACGGACGAACTTGTCGCTTCATACAAGGCGCCGCCCATTATTCCTTTTATCGAGCGCTTGCAAATCCTTGAAGCCCTGAAGACACCGGACATCGTGATTCCGCAGCATACATTGGATCACACGGAGATCGTCAAGAAGCTGAATATAGACGCTTTCGTAGTGGGGGACGACTGGAATGGCAAATACGACTATCTGAAGGATCTCGGCGTTCAGGTCTTTTATTTCCCTTACGGGACAGGCGTTTCCTCTACCAAAATCAAGGAGACTATACACGATAGCTATGCCAAGACGCTGAATGAAGAGCGTCAGCACAAGCCCAAGTCTGTCCAAAACATGTAGGAATTATGGCGGTCGGATACGCGTTGATTACGGGAGGAACCAAGGGCATCGGTCTCGCAGTAGCCCGTCTCTTGGCAAGCAGAGGATACTCCCTCGTTCTTACCTACGGACATGATCAGGAGACGGCGCGAGCAGTGGCGGGCGAATTGGCAGAGAGCGCTCCATCCGTAGAGCTGCTGCAAGCAGATGCTACCGATGCGAAAGGTATCGACCTGATAGCGGAAGCCCTTGAGCAGAGGGATATTACGCTGCAAGCTCTTATCATGAATGCCGGCATCACATGCCGCACGCCTTTCGAGGAGATGACTATCGACGAATGGCAGCGCGTATTCTTTGCCAATGTCCATTTCCCCACCTTCCTGATCCAACGCCTTCTGCCGCGTATCGAGCGCAACAACGGATGTATCATCTTTACCGGATCGCTCATGGGAATAGAACCGCACGGCATGGCTCTGCCTTATGGAGTGAGCAAATCCGCTGTACACGCTCTGACCCGCAATCTGGTGAAGCATCTGGAGCCTTATGGCATCCGAGTGAATGCCGTGGCACCGGGATTTGTAGATACGGAATGGCAGAAGAACAAACCGGCCGAAATACGCCGAAATATCGAGAATAAGGTTGCTTTGCATCGCTTTGCGACACCGGATGAAGTAGCCGAAGCCTTTTTATTTTTGCTCGCCAACGCTTATTGCAATGGTGAGGTCTTGACTCTTGATGGAGGCTACAGCTTCCGCTGAACAGCTCAGACATGAACGAAAACGACAAGGAGTACCAAGCCTCTCTCAAATCACTGGAGACGGAAAATATAATTGACCGGAAATTCTACCGTCCGATAGGTTTTTACTTTGCCAAGCTTCTCAGTCGTACAAGGGTAACGCCCAATATGGTTACGATCCTGTCCATCTTTGTCGGATTAGGCGGCGGGCTGTGCTTCGTGCATACTCCTTATGATCTCCGTTGGGCTGTGGCCGGTATTCTATGTATGGTAGTGGCTAATATCATGGACTGCATCGACGGACAGCTGGCTCGTCTGACCGGGATCAAGAGTGAGATCGGGCGTATTCTCGACGGCATTGCCGGAGACATTTGGTTCGCATGCATCTATATCTGCTTCATCATTCGTTTGACAGCAGAGTATCCCGATGCCTTAGGTTCGATGACCACCGGTATCCTGATTGCCGTCGGTCTGCTCTCGGGAATCAGCCATTTGGTTCAGGCTGCGGTTACGGACTACTACAAAACGCTCCATCTCTTTTTCATCAGTCCGGAGAAGGGGAAAGAGTTCGAACGATCCACATCCATACGTCGCCGTGTAAAGGCGATGCCACACGGAGTGAATCGTCTTTTCAGCTCGTTGTACTACTATTATACGTTGATACAGGAACGTGCGACGCCCCGGCTGCAAAGGCTTCTCGACCAATTGGAGGCCGATTATCCGCAGAATACCATCCCCGAAACGCTTCGGCAGCATCTGCGTAAGGATAGCCGCCGAATCATGAATATCGTGGACTTCCTTACGTTCAACGGCCGTACCATTCCTCTTTTTCTTATCGTCTTGAGCGGTCATATTTGGCTCTATTTCGTGTTCGAAATACTGATTCTGAATACAGTGCTCGTCCTCGGTATCAGACGACACGAGGCCATGTGCAGACATCACCTGAAAGAGAGGCGGTAATCATACGCTCAGACAACTCGAAGATCCTTAATACCCGATCGCTCATGTCAGACTCACGTCCGGAAGTTCTTACCGAAGAAGATGTACTTCGTCTTTTTCCCGTACTGGGAGGGGAGCGACGACTGACGCGCCGGTTGCTGAAAGCCCTCAAGATAACGGACATCAACGCCGTCCATGCCCGTCATATCAATCTGCGTGGAGCAGAGTTTGCCCATGCTGCACTGACTGACCCCACCATCAATGTCAGCTACCGGCTGCACGGGGCAGAGCATTTGGAAGAGATGCGCAAGGGCGGTGCCTTTACAACGGTATCCAATCACCCGTTCGGCTCTCTGGATGGCATTATGTTGATCGATATTATCGGATCGGTACGTCCCGATTATAGCGTATTGGTCAATGGTTTTCTGTCCATGATCAGCTGCCTGCGCGACAGCTTCATACCGGTGGCTCCACTCAAAGGAATGGCCGGAGGACTTGACAGCAAGCACAATGTATCCGGAGTGAAGGAGGTACTGAACCGTCTTCAAAACGGTCAGCCGGTCGGCTTCTTCCCGGCCGGAGGAATATCCGTCTATAAAGGCAATCGCAATCGGGTGATGGACAGCGAATGGCAAGCCAGTTGTGCCAAGATGATACTCGTCAGTCAGGTGCCCGTTTATCCGATTTTCTTCAGTGGCCGCAATTCCTGGTATTTTCACTTCCTCGGATGGCTGAGCTGGGCTATTCGGACTCCGCGCATCCCTGCCGAGCTATTCAATAAGCGAGGGCATATTTTCGATGTCTATATCGGCGATCCGATCCCGCCAGAGACTATCGCTCGCTTCGAGAAGAATCCGCGCGAGCTGGCTCTTTTCCTCTACGACCGGACTTATCGTCTTGCCCCCGGACACAAGAAAAACAAATGAAACGCTCCAAGCAACTCCGCATTTATACAGCTTCGGCGGGTTCCGGCAAGACTCATACACTTACCGGCGAATATCTTCGTTTAGCCCTGCGTACGCGCGGGGCTTTCCGTTATATACAGGCTGTCACGTTCACGAACAAAGCCACTGCCGAAATGAAGGAGCGTATTCTCGAGGAGCTGTACGGTCTGGCTGTGGGCGGATCGTCCCCTTTCGCCGAGGAGCTGATGCAGGAGTTGGCTCTGACTACCGAGCAGCTACAAGTCAGAGCACAGGAAGTCCTGACCGAAATACTAAACGACTACTCTTCTTTGCGAGTCAAGACCATTGACTCCTTCTTTCAGGAAGTAATGCGTGCCTTCTCGCATGAATTGGGACTGCCGGGTGGTTTTCGGATCGAGATGGAGCAGAAGGCCGTGCTCGAACAGGCTGTCGTCCGTCTGCTGCACAGCTTGGGAGAAAAAGATACCTCCGACGTCGAGAATTGGATCAGGCGTTTGGCTGAAGACCTGATCGAAGAGGGGCGTGGACATAACATCCGCAGGGAGATAGTCAGCTTGGGTGATGAGCTTTTCAAAGAACAGCTACTCCTGCTATCCGAGGAAGGCAAACTACCGACCAAAGCTGCCATTCATCGCTATCAAACCGAAATGAACAAGCTGATGGAAGGCTTCGAACAGCGACGTCTGTCTATTGCACGTCGGGCGGAAGAAATCGTCACCATAGCCGGAATCAGCTTCTACAATTTCAAAGGAGGTACCAAAGGAGGTATCTTGGAGTTTGCCAAGGTGCTCAAAGGAGGAGAAGTCAAGCCTCCCACAAAGACCTTTATGGCGATGGCAGAAGGCGATCCGGAGACCACACTCTACGCCAAAACCACTCCTGCCACCACCCAAGCAGCCATCCTCTCGGCCTACCAATCCGGTCTCAAAGAGTGTCTGACCGAAATGGCAGCACTCTATCTCGGCAGGGAATGGCAAGAGTATTCCACGGCCAAGCAGTCGCTTCCCTTTCTAAACCGGCTTGGTATCATCTCCGACCTTTGGCGACAAATCGAAGGAATCAGACAAGAAGAGAACAAAATGCTCATTTCCGATGCTCCGTCTCTATTGCACAGGATCATCGACGGGAGCGAGACCCCTTTCGTCTATGACAAAATCGGGGTACGCATCGAACACGAAATGATCGATGAATTTCAAGATACCAGCAGCTTACAGTACGAAAACTTCAAGCCCCTGCTGTCCGAGAGTTTGGCTCACGGCAAGTACAACCTCCTCGTCGGCGATGCCAAACAGAGTATATACCGCTTCCGCAATGCCGACCGGCGTCTGCTCACAGAGGTCGTCAGTCGGGATTTTGCCGAAACATCGGAGAGGGTCAATCTACCATATAATTGGCGAAGCACTCCCGAAATAATCGAGTTCAACAACTCCCTCTACAAGCATCTGCCACAAATCCTCTGTGAGGCTATGACTCGCGAAGCCGAGACGATGGCAATGCCCGATCCTAAGTTGCCGGAGGAGATCAACCGTACATTCATGCAGACCTATGCCGATGTGGAGCAGCTTGTGCCACCGGCTAAAGTAGACCGGCATGGAAGCGTCTGCATTTATCTTCCGTCGCCGGCATCATCAGAAGAAGCGGAAGCCAATCTTTCGTGGGAGGAGCAGATCTTGCAGGATCTTCCCCGTTTTATCATCGGTCTGCAAAAAAGAGGGTATGCTCCTTCGGATATTGCTATTCTCGTGCGCAAAACTTATCAGGCTCGCGAGATAGCTCGTGCCATGCTCTCTTATCAACCCGAACCGGATGAAGAGGACTATCCCCTTATCCCGATGTCGGACGAATCTTTGTCGCTGAGTGGAGCAGCATCAATTCGTTTTCTATCGAACCTACTCAAGTTTATATCCCGCCCCCAATCCGATGCTTTACGACAGATCGCCTACCTGTCGTACGAAGAACTCCGCAAGGAGAAAGGCTTAGCTCCTACAGAGGAGGGCAACTTCAGTGCCGCAGAGCTTGCAGAATTTGCCAACCTTCGTCGTCGCTCCTTATACGAATTGGCAGAAGGATTGGTCTCTTTTTTCCATTCATACCTACCTGAAAGAGAGATGCCCTATCTAATTGCTTGGCTGGATTTAATCAATGATTTCGGTCACGAACGATCTGCCGATCTGCACTCTTTCCTGCAATGGTGGGACGAAACGGGGCATGCCAAAAGCCGTATTTCCTCCGCTCCCAACAGTCAGGCCGTCACGCTAATGACCATTCACAAGGCGAAAGGTCTAGGCTTCCGCGTTGTTCTTATTCCTTTCTTGGACTGGAATCTGGACGACGAAGCAGCACATCGACACATCCTCTGGTGCAAGATCGATCCTGCCCGCAGTCCTTTCAATATCCTGCCCGTAGTGCCGATCAGATATAAGAAGGAGATGGCACAAACAATGTTTGCCGCAGATTATTTCCGAGAAAGAGCCGATATTCTCCTTGACAACCTCAATCTTCTTTATGTGGCTACGACACGAGCCAAGGACGAGATGCATCTGTGGTTACATCCTTCCCAAAAGCCCGAATCGCTCTCTACCGTGGGAGATCTTATACATTTAGCTCTTGCTTCCTTGGACGAGAATAAGACAGAGTCCGATATGTACTGCTGGGGAAGTCCGGTCATATCCGCGAGACAAAAAACGACAGATCACCCCTCTTCTGGCTTATCTTTTACCCTGCCCAAAGGAAGTCTCTCGGCCGTAGCCGACCGCTTGGCTATCCGGCCTGAAGGCAGTGAATTTTATCGCAGGCACAAACCGCTTTACCACGGACATGTAATGCACAGAATCCTTGCCGACATCGTTCTCGCCAAGGACATCGAGCCTGCTCTTGAGCGTTATGTGTCGGGAGGAATCGTCACGAGAGATGAGGCGATCGAATTGGCCGATCGCCTATCTGTTGTCACTTCGGACAGTCGATTGTCTCGTTGGTTCGATGGTAGCGGACGAGTTCTCAATGAACAGGATATTCTCCTCCCGGAAGGGGAGCAGCGTCGTCCCGATCGGATCATTCTCTACGACGATCACACAGACATCGTAGACTATAAATTCGGAGCAGTTCGCAAAGTTC